>NNBU01000451.1_pt1 | contig 18517 bp, 18 predicted proteins | sample 1173781 | NCBI WGS metagenome assembly NNBU01 (sample SAMN07173937, study PRJNA388173) | plant metagenome | biome: Plant school; feature: Soil; material: Symbiotic tissue of Blasia pusilla L.; isolation source: symbiotic tissue sample KVJ2 | host: Blasia pusilla | place: Norway: Troms, Kvaloya...
CAGCGCTGCTTGCTCAGCGGATCGGCGAGGTCGTCGCGCCGCTCGCGGGCAGCGGCTCCATCGGCGGCAGCGGCACGCGCGACGACGACGTAGGCGCGGGCGGTGTTGACGGCGAGGCCGACGTCACCGGCGCCGGGCCCTGCCCGCCGCGCTGGGCCGCGCTCTGGTTGGCGGCCTGGGAGGCTGCCAGGTCGGCCTCGGACACGATCTCGACCACGCGCACCACCTTGGCCACGCCGCTCACGCCGCGCGTGATCTCGGTGGCGCGGTCGGTCTCGCGCCGCGTGGCGATGCCCATCAGGTAGACCGTGCCGCGCTCGGTCACCACCTTGAAGGAGTTGGCGAAGATGTCCTTGGCGTCGAGCAGCGAGGCCTTCACCTTGCCGGTGATGTAGAGGTCGTTCGAGCGGTCCTGGAAGGTGCTGGACGCGCCCACGGTCAGTTCGTTGACCACGGAGCGCACGTTCACGACGCGGCCCACTTCCTCTTCCACGCGGCGGCGGTCGGCATCGCTGCCCACGGCGCCGGTCAGCAGCACCTGGCGGTTGTAGCTGGTGACGCTCACGTACATGTTGTCGTTGGCGATGTCGCGCACGCGGGCCGCGGCCCGCAGCTCGATGCCCTGGTCGTCGAGCTGCGCGCCCGAGCTGCGGCGGTCGGTCGCCACCATGCCCACGCCCATCACCGCGGCGCCGCCCACGACGAGCGGTACGCAGGCGGAAAGGCCGCCCACCAATGCGGCGCCCAACGTGAGGGCAAGGGCAAGGCGTTGGGTCGACGTCGTCGTCATGGTCGTGAAGGTCATGAGGAAACTTCCTGTTCTCCGAGTAACTGGGCATCCACGCCGTCGCACAGGCAGTGCAGCGCGAGCTGGTGGATTTCGTGAATGCGCGCCGCACGCTCGTGCGGCACGCTGATCTGGACGTCGGTTTCGCGCAGCGCGCGGCCGATGGCGCCGCCCGAGCCGCTGCTGCCCGCGCCCGGCGCCGAAGGCGGCCCCGAGACGGCATTGCCGAGCAGCGCGACCACGGTCATGTCGCGCTCGTGCGCGGCCGTCACCGCGGCCAGCACCGCCGCCGACTGCCCGCTGGCGCTGAGCGCCAGCAGCACGTCGCCGGCCTGGCCGAGCGCGCGCACCTGGCGGGCGAAGCGGTCGGCGTCCATCGCGGTGGCGCTGTCGGCGTCGGGGTCGGTGGTGTCGCCGGGCAACGCAATGGCGCCCAGTTCGGGCCGTTCGCGTTCGAAGCGGCCCACGAACTGCGCGGCGAACTGCGCCGCCAGCAGGCCGGACACGCCCGAACCGCAGGCCAGCACCTTGCCGCCGCTGGTCACGCAGGCCAGGATGGCCTGCATCGCTTGAGAGATGGGTTTGCTGAGGACCGGTCCGGTCTGGTATTTGAGGTCGGCACTGTCAATGAAGTGCTGCTGAATCCGTTGCTCGAGCATGAGGCGCGATGATAACTGGGGGTTGTGAAACAAAAGGTGTGAGTGGTGGAGCCGCAAGCCAAGGCTTCGGTTCCCCGCGCGGGGCACTTCAGCCGGCGTCGAAGGCGCCCTGGAGCCAGGTGATTTTCTCCTCCACCAGAACCACGTCGAACCGGCAGGGCGGCACCGTGCGCAGCCCGTTCAGAAAATGCTGCGCGGCGAACACGATGCGCCGCTGCTTCGCACCCGTGATGCTGCCGCCCGCGCCGCCGTGCGTGCCGGTGCTGCGCTGGCGCACTTCGACGAACACCAGCGTGGCCTCCGGCGGACGGCGCGCGTCGCGCATGATCAGGTCGATCTCGCCGCCGCCGCGCCCGGGCGTCCGATAATTGCGCGCGACCAGCGTCAGGCCGGCGTCCTGCAGGTGGTCGAGCGCGGCGTCTTCCGCCGCATCGCCGCGATGCTTCGTGGTCTTCGTGGTGGTGGTCTTCATGGCTCCCTGCCGCAATCTTCTTGTTCGTTCTGACGGAGAAACTTCTTGGCTTCACTCGCCCCTGCTTCTTTCGGCGCCGCCCTCGCGGCCGCGCACGACGCCGCGGGTGCGCAGCATTATCCGCAGGCCACGCTCTACGTGGTCGCCACTCCCATCGGCAACCTGGCCGACATCACGCTGCGCGCGCTGCACGTGCTGCAGCTGGTGGACGCCATCGCCTGCGAGGACACGCGCCACACGCAGACCCTGCTGCGCGCCTACGGCATCGACCGGCACGGCTCGCGGCTGCTGGCGGTGCACCAGCACAACGAGGCCGAGGCCGCACAGGCCGTCGTCGCGCGGCTCGCGCAGGGCGAGCGCATCGCCTACGTCAGCGACGCCGGCACGCCCGGCGTGAGCGACCCCGGCGCGCGGCTGGCTGCCGCGGTGCGCGCGGCCGGCCAGCGCGTGCTGCCGCTGCCGGGCGCCAGCGCCGTGACCACGCTGGTCGGCGCGGCCGGCCTGGTGGCCGACGGCGGCGACGGCAACGCCAGCAGCGCCTTCGTTTTCGCGGGCTTCCTGCCGAGCAAGGCCGGCGAGCGCGACACCGCCGTGCAGGCGCTCTCGCAGGAGCCGCGCGCCGTGGTGCTGCTGGAGGCACCGCACCGCATCGAAAGCCTGGCGCGCGCGCTCGCCACGCTGGGCGAACGCCGCATCACCGTGGGCCGCGAGCTCACCAAGCAGTTCGAGGAAATCGCGACCGTGGCCGCCAGCGCCCTGCCCGACTGGTTCGGCGCCGACCGCGACCGCACGCGCGGCGAGTTCGCGCTGGTGCTGCACCCCGTGGCGGTGAGCGGCGACGGCGGCGCCGAAGGCGAGCGCGTGCTGCGCCTGCTGCTGGCCGAGCTGCCCGTGAAGACGGCCGTGAAGCTGGCCGCAGAGATCAGCGGCGCGCCGCGCAACACGCTGTACGACACGGCGCTGCGCATCCGCAAGGACGCGGAAGAAGACCAGCCCTAACCGTCCAGCTCGGCGTAGCGCCTGAAGATGCCGTCTTCGTTGAACGCGATGCGGCGCGGGCTCTGCAGGTAGTCGTGCACGCGCTGGCGGCGCTTGATGTTGCCGTGCAGCTTCTCGACCGCAGGCGTCTTCGCCAGTGACCGCGCGGTGGCCTTCGGGAAGGCGTAGTGCAGCCCGTCCACCAGCTGAAACAGCGACAGGTCGGCGTAGGTCAGCATGTCGCCCACCAGGTGCAGGCTGCCGGCGGGGTTGCGCTGCAGCACCCGCTCGAACCAGCCCAGGAACTTGGGAATGCGCTCGTCGCGAAACGCCTTGGCGCGCTGCACGGCCGCGTCGCGCTGGTCCTCGTAGTAGGCGCCGCTGGAGATCGGGTGGTGCGTGTCGTGCGCCTCCGCCACCGCATCGGCGATGGTGAGCTGCAGCTGGTGCGTCCACAGCCCGTCGGATTCGCCCACGCCCGCGAGGCCGAGCCGCGGCCCCAGGTACAGCAGGATCGCGGCGGTCTGCCCGACGACGACGTCGCCGTCGACCAGGAAGGGCGGCGCGAAGGCGGGACGCGGGTTGTCGGGGTCGCCCAGCCGCTCGCCCAGCGCGGACTCGCCGCCGCCCTTCGATTCGGGCAGGCGGGCCACGTCGACATAGTCGGCGCCGGCCGCTTCGAGTGCGAGCCGCACGAATTCGCCGCGGCCCTGGATGGTGGGCCAATAGTGGAGTTGGTAAGGCATGCGGTCATGGTGGCAGGGTCGGCAAGGCGCCGCAACCTGGCGCGCGCAGGTGCCGAAGTCGGCCTACGCCGGCATGTGCGCTCAGCGCAGCGCCATGCCCGCCAACACCAGCACGAGCAGCGCGATGTAGCCCCAGGTGTGCACGCGGTCGGGCATGCGCCCGATCAGCGGCGCGGCGGCGCGCACGCCCACCAGCGACCCTGCCACCAGCGCGGCGAACGCCGGCACGTCGACGTAGCCGATGTGCCAGCCCTCCAGCGCGGAGCCCGAGCGCCACGCCATCGCCATGTAGGTGGCCGTGCCCGCCAGCGCGATGGGCAGCGACAGCGGGTTGGCCATGGCGGTGGCGCGCGTCATGCCGATGCCGCGTCGGCGCATCAGCGGCACGGTCATCACGCTGCCGCCCACGCCGAGAAATGCGGCGACCAGCCCGATGACGAAGCTGCCGGCCGTGGCGACGGCGCGCGACAGCGGACGAACCACGGCCGACGCGTCGTGCGTCATGAAGCCGGGACGCAACAGACAGTCGAGGAGGGTCGCGCCCAGGTAGGCAATGAAGGCCCAGCGCACGAACTCGCCGTTGGCGGCAACCGCCATCGCAGCGCCCACCACGGCGCCGATGCCGATGAAGCCGAGCAACGGCCGGATCAACGCCCAGTCGAGCGTGCCGGCGCGCTGGTGGCGGCGCGTGGCCAGCCCCGCGCTGACGATCATCACGCAGGTCGAGGTGGCCACGGCGATGTGCATGGCGGAGCGGCCGACGGCGCTGTCGGCGCCGTGCGTCAGCATCAGCGCGCGATAGAGCAAGGGCACCACGACGAAGCCGCCGCCGAAACCGAAGAGCACGGTGGTGACGCCCGCCAGGCCACCGAAGGCTGCGAGCACGAGATAGATCGACACGAACAAGCTCCAGGCAAGTGAGGGAACAAGCCCTTGAAGATAGGACGGGGCCGCCTGGCGCGCTTGCGCATGTTTGACAATGATGTTCTCGTTTCAGCCAACCACCTTCACGGGTCGCTTCACGGCCATGCGCAACGTCACCATCGATTCCGTCGACGCCATCGACCGTCCGGTGCTGGCCATCGGCACCGATTACCCGCCGGGCCACCTGCTGCCCACGCACAGCCACCGTCGCGCGCAATTCCTGTACGGCGCCACGGGCGTGATGGAGGTGGGCTGCGACGACGGCGCCTGGGTCGTGCCGCCGCAGCGCGGCGTGTGGATTCCGGCCGGCAAGCCGCACCGGGTGCGCATGCTCGGCGTGAGCACGCGCAGCCTCTATATCGAGCCGCGCGCCGTGCCGCGCCAAGGCGGCCAATGCGAGGTGCTGAACGTGTCGCCGCTGCTGCGCCAGCTGCTGATGGAAGCGGTCGAGCTGCCGCCCGCCTACGACCGGCAGGGGCGCGACGGCGTGCTGATGCGCCTCATGCTGCACGAACTGGCGCGCGCCGAAGCCCTGCCGCTGCACGTGCCGCTGCCGCGCGATGCGGCGCTGGCCGGGCTCTGCGTGGAATTTCTTCGCCAGCCCGACGTGCATGTGGCGCAGGCGGCGTGGGCCGCACGGTTGAACGTGAGCGAGCGCACCTTCAACCGGCGCTTCAGCCTGGAAACCGGCATGCCGTTCGGTAAATGGCGACAGCGGGCCTGCGTGCTCGTGGCGCTGTCGCGGCTGGCCGCCGGCGAGCCGGTGACGGCGGTGGCGCTGGACATGGGCTACGACAGCCCGGGGGCGTTCTCGACGATGTTCCGCAAGACGCTGGGGCGGCCGCCGTCGCATTTCTCGATGGCGTAGGCGCCAGCGGCGCCCCTTCTTCTTTCGATCAGCCGCGTGCGACGCGCACGGGTCCGTTCGCCGTCCAGCCGTAGCCGATGGCCGGGTCCGGGTCTCGATCGACGAGGGTTTGCCGGGAGGTGGCCTGCGTCGCGCTGCGCAGCGACCTGATCGTCGCGTCGGCTGCATCGATGCGGCGGTGCAGCTCTTCATTGACGAGGCGCATCAGCGCACCGAGTTCGGAGCGGGTGGGATGCATCTCCTCGGTGTCGTTCACGCGCTGCGGAAGGATGAGCTTTTCGAGGCACGCGCTGGCGCAGTGCACGTGGCGGATGTTCTCGATGTCGTCGTCTGCCTGCAGGACGAGGGATTCGGTGTCGTTCTGTAAAGGAGCTGAATTTGCCGCCGCAAAGGGCCTGCCGCCAGCAGATTCGGGAGATGAAGGAACAGGAGCGGAACTAGCCATGATGGCCTCCAGTGGTTTCGGCGTGCTTCAACCGACGCCCTCAACGCCAATTGAGGGCGGCAGCTCGACGGGTTGGCGTACCGGGAAACCACTTGCGTGAAACCGGCAGGGCGCGAGCCCTCCCGTCGAGCCGCCAAAACTGGAGGCACGAACGACAAAGCCGCAGACCTTGCGTTTGACTGCGGCTTATGTCGCAGTGATTTCAACGGGACGCCAATCCCGATCACGCCTTGTTCGGACGTGACGACGCAGTATATCGAGGGGGGTTGTGCTCAAGAGCCGCTCCAGCAGCCCCAGAAACAAGAAAACCGGAAGTCTCGGGAGAAACTTCCGGTCTTGTGTGTGGTCCCGCCGCCAGGAATCGAACCTGGATCTCAGCCTTCGGAGGGCCGAATTCTATCCGTTGAAATACAGCGAGGAATCGGGTCCGGCATGCACCGGAGCCCGTGATTATGGCCTATCAGGCGCCGAGTGTTTCAGGCTCGCTCTCCACAGGGGCGCCAGCCGCCGGCCGGGCGAACCCGAGCCCCGCCAGATACACACGGAACGTGCGCCTGCCCGTGGCCACTAGGTCGAAGGCCTCGGGGTCGAGCAGCCAGTTCTGGATGAGCCCGCTGATCAGCGCATGCATCCCCTGCGCCGCCACGTTGCCGGGCACCGGCAACTTGAGATGGCCGCGCCGCGCGGCCATGCGCAGGGCCTTTTCGAAATCGGCCACGCAGGCGTTGCGCGCGTCCAGGTGGCGCTGCTGCACCGAGGCCATGTCGTGCGTGTACTCGACCTTGTGCGTTGCCACGTCGAACACGCGGCGCACCTGCGGGTCGGTGGTCATGAGGGTCAGCGCGTGGACCATGCCCTCCTCGATCTCGGCCAGGGGGTCGTCGATGCCCGGCATGCTGGCGGCCCTGGGGCCGGCCTCCAGCGGCAGGATGACGCGCTCCATCATCGCGTTGAAGAGGTCGGCCTTGTCCTTGAAATGCCAATAGATGGCGCCGCGCGTGGCGCCGGCCTGCTGCGCAATCTGCTGCAGCGTGGTCTGCGAGACACCTTGCGCCTGAAACAGCAGCTCCGCGGCATCGAGCAACCGATGCCGCGTGGCCAATGCCTCTTCCTTCGTACGACGTGCCACCCAGTCTCCTGATTTGTAAAGGCAACGCCCTTTCAGTATCGTGGGGCCATTGCTGGCTGTCACTATACATCCATGAATGTATGTAAACTACCGGGCTTCCCCGATGGCCCGCCTGTCTGCGCTGGTTTGCGGTTCGCTCCGTGAAATGCGCCATCTCCCGTCTTCGCTTCAAAGGAATCGCATGCCTCTCCTGCATGTTTCGCGTCACTCGTCCTTTTCGCCGCGTCTCGCGACCGTGGCCGCCGTCGTCCTGCTGGTCCTTGCGGGCTGTGGCAAGAGCGATGCGCCCGCCGCCCCGGGCGGCGCTGCCGGCGGTGCCCGCCCTGCCCCCGAAGTGGGCGTGGTGGTGGCCGCACCGACCGACGTCGGCCTGGTGACCGAACTGCCCGGGCGCCTCGAAGCCTCCCGCGTCGCACAGGTCCGCGCCCGCGCGGCCGGCATCCTGCTGAAGCGCGAGTTCCGCGAAGGCAGCGACGTGAAGGCCGGCCAGCTGCTGTTCCGCATCGACCCTGCCCCGCTGGTGGCCGCTTCGCAGAACGCCCAGGCCACGCTGGCCCGCGCCGAAGCCAACGCCGTGCAAGCCAAGGCCCTGGCCGACCGCTACAAGCCGCTGGTCGAGGCCAACGCGGTGAGCAAGCAGGAATACTCCGTCGCACTGGCCTCGCAGAAGACGGCCGAAGCCGACGTGATCTCGGGCCGCGCCGCTGTGCAGACCGCCAAGATCAACCTGAGCTATGCCGACGTGACCGCGCCCATCTCGGGCCGCATCGGCCGCGCCCTCGTGACCGAAGGCGCGCTGGTGGGCCAGGGCGACGCCACCGAGCTGGCCGTGGTGCAGCAGATCAACCCCGTGTACGTGAACTTCACGCAGTCGGCCACAGACGTGCTGAAGCTGCGCCGCGCCGTGGCCGACGGCCAGTACAAGCGCGCCGGCGGCGGCGAGGCCGCCAGCATCCGTGTGGTGCTGGAAGACGGCAGCGACTACCCGCTGGAAGGCAAGCTGCTGTTCTCCGACCTCACGGTCGACGCGACCACCGGCCAGATCACGCTGCGCGCCGAAGTGCCCAACCCCAAGGGCGAGCTGCTGCCCGGCCTGTATGTGCGCGTGAAGCTCGAGCAGGCCCAGGCCACCAACGCCATCACGCTGCCGCAACAGGCCGTGACGCGCACCCAGCAGGGCGACACGGTGTCGGTGGTCGGCGCCGACGGCAAGATCAGCCAGCGCACCGTGAAGATCAGCGCCGCCAAGGACAACCAGTGGGTGGTGCTCGACGGCCTGAAGGCCGGCGAACAGGTGATGGTCGACGGCTTCCAGAAGCTGCAGATGATGCCGCCGGGCACGCCCGTGAAGGCGGTGCCGTGGAAGAAGCCGGACCCGAATGCCGCTGCAGCGCCCGCCGCCGCAGCCTCGGGTGCAGCACCAGGCGCCGCACCGGCCGCCGCAGGTGCAGCCGCCCCCGCCGCGGCACCCGCAGCGAACGGCCAGGCTTCGGCCCCGGCCGAGAAGAAGTAAGCAGGAGCGCGCCCGCATGGCCAAATTCTTTATCGACCGCCCGATCTTTGCCTGGGTGATCGCACTGTTCGTCCTGGTGATGGGCAGTGTCGCCATCACGCAGCTGCCGATCTCGCAGTACCCGCCGGTGGCGCCTCCGGCCATCGTGATCAACGCCGCCTACCCCGGCGCGTCGGCCCAGACGCTCGAGGACAGCGTGCTGTCCGTGATCGAACGCGAAATGAACGGCTCTCCGGGCCTGATCTACATGGAATCGGTGGCCCAGGCCGACGGCACCGGCACCATCACGATCAGCTTCGAGCAGGGCACCGACCCCGACTTGGCGCAGGTGGACGTGCAGAACCGGCTGTCGCGCGCAACGCCGCGCCTGCCGGCCACGGTGACGCAGCAGGGTGTGCGCGTGGACAAGTCGCGCAACAACTTCCTGCTGTTCACGATTCTGTCGTCCGACAACCCGGCCTACGACCCGGTGGCGCTGGGCGACTACGCCTCGCGCAACATCGTGCCCGAGCTGCAGCGCATTCCCGGCGTGGGCCAGGCGCAGCTGTTCGGCACCGAGAACGCAATGCGCATCTGGATCGATCCGGCCAAGCTGCAGGGCTTCAACCTGTCGCCGCTGGACGTGAACAACGCCATCAAGGCGCAGAACGCGCAAGTGGCCTCCGGCACCATCGGCGACCTGCCGAACGTGCCAGGCCAGGCCATCGCCGCCACCGTGGTGGTGAACGGCCAGCTCGCCAACGTCGACCAGTTCAAGAACATCGTGCTGCGCGCCAACACCGACGGCTCCACCGTGCGGCTGAAGGACGTGGCCCGTGTCGAACTGGGCGGCCAGGCCTATGCCACGTCGGCGCGCCTGAACGGCCAGCCGGCCGTGGGCGTGGGCGTGCAACAGACACCTTCGGGCAACGCGCTGCAGACGGCCAAGGCCGTGCGCGCCAAGATGGACGAGCTGTCCAAGTACTTCCCGCAGGGCGTGAAGTGGGCCATTCCTTACGACAGCTCGCGCTTCGTGAGCATCTCGATCACCGAGGTGGTCAAGACGCTGCTGGAAGCCGTGGCGCTGGTGTTCGTGGTGATGTTCATCTTCCTGCAGAACTGGCGCTACACGATCATCCCGACGATCGTGGTGCCGGTCGCGCTGCTGGGCACCTTCGCCACGCTGCTCGCACTGGGCTTCTCGATCAACGTGCTGACCATGTTCGGCATGGTGCTGGTGATCGGTATCGTGGTGGACGATGCCATCGTGGTGGTGGAGAACGTCGAGCGCATCATGAGCGAAGAGGGGCTCTCGCCGCTCGAAGCCACGCGCAAGGCCATGAAGCAGATCTCGGGCGCCATCATCGGCGTGACCGTGGTGCTGATCTCGGTGTTCGTGCCGCTGGCGTTCTTCGCCGGCTCGACCGGCAACATCTACCGCCAGTTCTCGGCGGTGATGGTGGCGTCGATCGCCTTCTCGGCGTTCATGGCGCTGTCGCTCACGCCCGCGCTGTGCGCCACGCTGCTCAAGCCGGTGGAAGCCGGCCACCACCACGACAAGCGCGGCTTCTTCGGCTGGTTCAACCGGGTGTTCACGCGCACGGCCAAGGGCTATGAAAGCATCGTCTCGCGGCTGCTGCGCCGCGCGGCGCGCTACCTCATCATCTACGCCGTGATCATCGGCGCGGTGGTGGTGGCGTACATGCGCCTGCCGAGCTCGTTCCTGCCCCAGGAAGACCAGGGCAACATCATCGTGAACGTGCAACTGCCCCCAGGCGCCACGCAGGAGCGTGCGCTGTCGGTCATGCAGCAGGTGGAAGGCTTCATCCTGAAGCAGCCCGAAGTGCAGAGCATGGTGGGCGTGATGGGCTTCAGCTTCTCGGGCCAGGGCCAGAACGCCGGCCTCGCCTTCGTGACGCTGAAGGACTGGGATGAACGCAAGGACCCGGCCCACTCCGCCAGCGCGCTGGCCGGACGCGCCTTCGGTGCGCTCTCGGGCATCCGCGACGCCTTCATCTACCCGCTGAGCCCGCCGCCCATTCCCGAACTGGGCAACGCGACCGGCTTCAGCTTCCGACTGCAGGACCGCGCAGGCGCGGGCCACGAGGCGCTCGTGAACGCGCGCAACCAGCTGCTGGGCATGGCCGGGCAGAGCAAGATCCTGGCGCAGGTTCGCCCCGACGGCCTAGAAGACGCGCCGCAGCTGCAGATCGACATCGACCGCGAAAAGGCGAGCGCACTGGGCGTGACCTTCGACGCGATCAACGCGACGCTGTCGACCTCGCTGGGCTCGAGCTACGTGAACGACTTTCCGAACCGCGGCCGCCTCCAGCGCGTGGTGGTGCAGGCCGACGCGCCGGCCCGCATGCAGCCCGACGACCTGCTGAAGCTGACGGCGCCCAACACCCAGGGCCTGCCGGTACCGCTCTCCGCCTTCGCGACCACGAAGTGGGTCAAGGGCGCCACGCAAACGGTGCGCTACAACGGCTACCCGGCCATCCGCATCAGCGGCGACGCCGCACCCGGCTTCAGCACGGGTGCCGCGATGGCCGAGATGGAAAAGCTCGCCGCGCAGTTGCCTGCGGGCTTCGGCTTCGAATGGACCGGCCAGTCGCGTGAAGAAAAGCTCGCGGGCTCGCAGTCAATCATTCTTTACGGCTTCGCGATCCTGGCGGTGTTCCTCTGCCTGGCCGCGCTGTACGAAAGCTGGACCATTCCGCTGGCGGTGATCATGGTGGTGCCGCTGGGCGTGATCGGGGTGCTGCTGGCGACCATGCTGCGCTCGTACTCGAACGACGTGTACTTCCAGGTGGGCCTGATCACCATCATCGGCCTGTCCGCGAAGAACGCGATTCTGATCATCGAGTTCGCGAAAGACCTGCAGGCGCAGGGCAAGGGCGTGATCGAGTCGGCGCTCACCGCGGCCCACCTGCGGTTCCGGCCGATCGTGATGACCTCGCTGGCCTTCGGCCTGGGCGTGCTGCCGCTGTTCCTCGCCTCCGGCGCGGGTTCGGCCAGCCAGCGCGCCATCGGCACCGGCGTGATCGGCGGGATGATCACCGGCACGGCGCTGGCCGTGTTCTTCGTACCCATCTTCTTCGTGGTGGTGCGCACCCTGTTCAAGGGCAGCGCGCGCCAGCGCGAGGCCGACAAGCGGCACGCCGAAGCCGCCGGCATCGTGGAGGAACCGAAACATGAATAAGAAACTGATTCCCACCGCCCTGGCAGCGGCCCTGCTGCTGGCCGGCTGCTCGCTGATTCCGACCTACGAGCGTCCCGCCGCGCCGGTGCCGACCACCTACCCGGGCGACCCGACGCAACCGGCCGGCCAGGCCGCGGCCAACCTGCCGTGGCAGGACTTCTTCACCGACCCGCGGCTGGCGGGCCTGATCCAGACCTCGCTGGCCAACAACCGCGACCTGCGCGTGTCGGTGCTCAACATCGAGCAGGCGCGCGCGCAGTTCCAGGTCGAGCGCTCGGCGCTGTTCCCGGCCCTGGGCCTCACGGGATCGGGCTCGCGCTCGAGCCCCAATTCGTTCCAGGCGTTCGACTCCAGCGTGGGCAGCGTGTCCTCGCAGTACAGCGTCAACTTCGGCTTCACCGCCTGGGAGCTGGACTTCTTCGGCCGCATCCGCGCGCTGAAGGACCAGGCCCTGGCGCAGTACCTTGCCACCGACGAGACGCGCAAGGCGGTGCAGATCAGCCTGATCGCCTCGGTCGCCAACGGCTGGCTCACGCTGCTGGCCGACGACGAGCTGCTTGAAATCACCCGCCAGACGCTGACCACGCGCGAAGAGTCGGTGCGCCTGACCAAGCTGCGCTTCGACAACGGCGTGTCGTCCGAGCTCGACTTCCAGGCAGCGAACTCGCTGCTGGAGACGGCACGCGCCGCCTATGCGCAGCAACAGCGCACACGCATGCAGGACGAGAACGCGCTGGCCCTGCTGCTGGGCGCGCCGGTGCCGGCCGAAGCCACCGCGGGCAGCACCAGCCCCACCAGGGGCCTGGAAGGCATCAACCCGATGCCCGACGTGCCCGCCGGCCTGCCGTCGGACCTGCTGGCCGAACGCCCCGACATCCGCTCTGCCGAGCAGCAGCTGATTGCGGCCAACGCCAACATCGGCGCGGCGCGCGCCAACTTCTTCCCGCGCGTCTCGCTCACCAGCGGCATCGGCACCGCGAGCACCGAGTTCTCGGGCCTGTTCGACCGCGGCTCCAAGGCCTGGTCGTTCGCGCCCACGGTGACGCTGCCGATCTTCGACGCGGGCCGCAACATGGCCACGCTCGACTCGGCCAAGGCCGGGCGCGAGATCGCGGTGGCGCAGTACGAGAAGTCCATCCAGACGGCGTTCCGCGAAGTGGCCGATGCGCTCGCAGGCCGCGCCACGCTGGGCGAGCAGGTGCGCGCGCAACGTGCGCAGGCCGATGCCGAAGGCGTGCGCTTCAAGCTGTCCGACCTGCGCTACCGCAACGGCATTGCCAGCGCGCTCGACCTGCTGGACGCGCAGCGCTCGCTGTTCACGGCCCAGCAATCGGCCGTGACCACGCGCCTGCTGCAGTTGCAGAACCAGGTCACGCTGTACAAGACGCTGGGCGGCGGCTGGGCCACACGCGACAAGGGTTGAGCCTCCGGGTCGCCTCCTAAGGGTAGGTCCCTTGCCCCTTCGGGCAAGGGGTCTCTCTATAATCGCCGGTTGGTTAGAAGAAGCCCCCCGACGAGCCCCCGTTATTGAGGACGCCATGAGCGCAGACCCGCATTACCAGGCCACAGAAGAAGCCCACACCGGGCCGATCAAGAACCCGAAGCAACTGCTGCTGGCGGTATTTTTCTCCTTCATTGCCCCGATCCTGATCATCGTGGGTCTTGTCGCCTACGTGGTCTCGGGCAACAAGCCCGCCGGCACCGCCGAGGGCGACAGCATGGCGCTCTACGGCGTGACCCAGGAGGCACGCGACCGCGAAGTGGCCGAGCGCCTGAAGCGGGTCGGCGCCATCGAGGTCCGCGACGCCAACCGCCCGCTGGCCACCGGCGAGGCCGTGTTCAAGGCCCAGTGCGCCACCTGCCACGGCGCCCCCGGCATTCCGGGCGCCCCGCACTTCCAGGACGCAGCCGCCTGGGGCCCGCGCATCGGCCAGGGCTATGCCACCCTCCTCGAACATGCCCTGAAGGGCAAGGGCGCCATGCCTGCCCAGGGCGGCGGCGACTTCGAAGACCTCGAAGTGGGCCGCGCCGTGGTCTACATGGCCAACGCCGGTGGCGCCAAGTTCCCGGTGCCGGGCCGTCCGGCGGCCGCGGCGCCTGCCGAAGGCGCTTCGGGCGCGGCTTCAGCGGCAGCCCCGGCAGCCAGCGAGCCCGCCAAGTAAGCGTTTTCCCTGGTCAATCGACACACGCAACAAAGCCGGCCCAGCGCCGGCTTTTTCAATGGCGAGCCGCGTGGCGAAGAAGCTCAGGGCTTGGAGGACAACGCGGGGGCCTCGTCGGCATGGCGCTGCGCCGGGCTCAGCACGTGCCCGAAGCGGCCTGGCAACTCGCTGGCCTGCACCGCCTCCGGCTCCCACAGGCCCCGCTCGACGGCCTCGGCCGCAATGCCCACGTCCTGCGTGTGCACCAGGCCCAACCCGATCGGCGAGGCCAGGTAGAGCCTGCCCTCCTCGTCGAGCAGGCAGCCCGACACCTCGACCGCCTGGCCGGTGTGGGAGGTGACGCTGAAGCCATCGCCCTCCTCGGCCACGCGCCATACCCAGGGCGCGGCCTCCAGTTCCATGTACACGCGCTGCGGCCCGTTCTGGAAGAACCATTGCCCTTCGTCGTCGTGCTCGTAGTTGCGGTGAATGAAGTCGATCAGCTTGTCGTGCCGCAGCATCGAGCCCTTGGCCGTGCGGAACGGGCCTTCGGCCTGGGTGCGGTCGTCGCGCATGTACCAGTTGCCGCGCGCGTCCAGGCCGAGCCAGCCGTAGCAGTGCGGCACGTTGGGCCACTTGGCAATTGCTTGTTTGACGATGTCGTCCATGGCGTCATTCTCTTCCCGTGCGCAAGAGCGCACCGTCAGCCGATATGCCGCGTGCGCCGCCATGCAGCTGCAGCCAGCTGCCCACACGCTGGGGCATGCCCTGCACATGCCCCGGCGGCAATCCCATCGGAAAGCCCACATGGCCGCCGTGCGCGGGCTGCCAGAGCGTGACGTGCGGGCCCACCTCGCCGGGCCGGGGCAGGCTCGCGGCGGGAATGAACGGGTCGTTGCGGGCGTTCACCACCAGCGCGGGCACGCGGATCGACGCCAGGTGCGGCTTGGCCGAGCCGCGCGACCAATAGTCGGCGACGTCGCGAAAACCGTGCAGCGGCGCGGTGAACACGTTGTCGAAGTCGTGGAGGTTGCGCGCCGACACCAGCCGCTCGCGGTCGAACAGGCCCGGAAACTGCGCCAGCTTGGCCAGCGCCTTGGGCTTCATGGTGTTGAGGAACATGCGGGTGTAGACCAGCTTGTTGAAGCCGCGGCCGATGGCCTCGCCGCCCGCCGCCAGATCGAGCGGCGCACACACGGAGGCCACGGCGCCCACCACGCCCGAAGCCGTTTCTCCGGCTTCCGAAGCCCATCGCATGAGCGCATTGCCGCCCAGCGACACGCCCGCGGCCAACACCGGGCCGCCGCCCTTGGCCACATGCTGCTCGCGCATGCGCGCCAGGATCCAGCCGATTTCCTCGAAGTCGCCCGAGTGGTAGGCGCGCGGCGCCAGGTTCAGCTCGCCGCTGCAGCCGCGGAAATGCGGCACGGCAAAGGCCATGCCCTGCGCCGCGGCGAAGGTGGCGAAGGCCTCGGCGTAGTGACTGCGCGACGAGCCTTCGAGGCCGTGGAACAGCACCAGCAGCGGCGGCGGCGCTGGTGGTGGTCCTTCAGCCGATGACGCCGAAGGCGCGTCCACGAAGTCGACATCGATGAAGTCGCCGTCCGGCGTGGGCCAGCGCTCGCGCCGGTAGACCGGCGCCGGCCCGTCGAAGCGCCGTGCATACAGCGCGGCCCAGATGGTCTGCAGGTTGCCGCCGGGCAGCCAGCGCGGCGCCAGGTAATCCATCGCCGAACCGGAAGAAGCTGAAGAGGGGGAAACGAAGGACGGCATCAATGCAGGGTCTGGGGCGGGTCGTTCACGTCGTCGGGCTCTCGCGCGCTGCCGGGGCTCGCATGGTGCGCCACCAGGCGCCAGCCCTGCGCGGTCTTGTGATAGACGTTGGTGGCCAGCACGAAGGCATGGCGCGGGCCTTCGGCGGTGAGCACCTCGATGCGCTCCAGCACGTTGTGCACCGCGCTGGCGAGCGATTCGATCTTGCGCACCCGCGCCGGCGTGGCGTGGATGGCACCGTTGCCGAACATCTGCTCGAAGGCCGCGCGAATGGCCACGGCGCCCACCAGCCGCGGGCCGCCGGGATGCACGCAGAACACCTCGTCCTCGTCGGCCCAGCAGGCCATCAGCGCATCGATGTCGCCGCGTTGCAGCGCTTCATAAAAAGCCGTCTCGACGTCGTCGGCAGTGCCGCCGAGGGCCGCGGCGGCGCGGAGTGGGGTCTTGGGCATGGCGTGATTCTGCCGCGCCGACCGTGACGGCGGCACTGCACCGCTTTGGTCCGGCGCGCACCGTGCTGCCGCACCGCCGGCCGTTCGCTTGCGCCACTTTGGACCATTTGGTCAAAACACCGACGCACAATTTTCGCAAGCCATTGATTTCAAACAACTTATTCAACTGGCACGGCGTATGCAAGGCGTTGCGCAATCACGCAACAGGAGCCTTTCCATGAACGTCGGCATCTTCATTCCCATCGGCAACAACGGCTGGCTGTTGTCCGAAAACGCCCCGCAGTACAAGCCCAGCTTCGAGCTCAACAAGCAGATCACGCTGAAGGCCGAGCGCTACGGCGTCGACTTCGCGCTGTCCATGATCAAGCTGCGCGGCTTCGGCGGCAAGACCGAGTTCTGGGACCACAACCTCGAGTCCTTCACGCTCATGGCCGGCCTGGCGGCGGTCACCAGCAAGATCAAGCTCTACGCCACGGCCGCCTCGCTGGTGATGCCGCCGGCCATCGTGGCGCGCATGACGTCGACCATCGACTCGATCTCCAACGGCCGCTTCGGCCTGAACCTGGTCACCGGCTGGCAGCGCCCCGAGTACTCGCAAATGGGCATGTGGCCCGGCGACCAGTTCTTCGGCACGCGCTACGCCTACCTTTCCGAATACATCCAGGTGCTGCGCGACCTGTGGGGCAAAGGCCAGTCCGACTTCAAGGGCGACCATTTCCAGATGGACGACTGCCGCCTGAGCCCGCAGCCGCAGGCCGACATGAAGGTGATCTGCGCCGGCCAGAGCGACGCGGGCATGGAGTTCTCGGCCAAGTACGCCGACTACAACTTCTGCTTCGGCAAGGGCGTGAACACGCCCAAGGCCTTCGCGCCCGCCGCCGAGAAGCTCATCGAGGCCACCGCCAGGACCGGCCGCCACGTCACCACCTACGTGCTGATGATGGTGATCGCCGACGAGACCGACGAGGCCGCGCGCGCCAAGTGGGAGCACTACAAGGCCGGCGCCGACCACGAGGCCATCGCCTGGCTGGGCCAGCAGGGCGCGGCCGACACCAAGTCGGGCGCCGACACCAACGTGCGCCAGATGGCCGACCCGACCTCGGCCGTGAACATCAACATGGGCACGCTGGTGGGCTCGTACGCCAGCGTCGCGCGCATGCTCGACGAAGTGGCCGAGGTGCCCGGCACCGAAGGCGTGCTGCTGACCTTCGACGACTTCGTGCAGGGCGTGGAAGCCTTCGGCGAGCGCATCCAGCCGCTCATGAAGAGCCGCGCGCACGTGCAGAGCCCGGTGCCCTCGCAGGTCGAGCCCGAGCGCCTCGCAGCCTGAAGAGGAGACGCGCATGACATCGTCCGCACCCAAGAACACCACCCTCACCTCGACCACGCCCGTCGGTGCGCCGCGCCTGCCCGGTGCGCCCGTACCGCTGGTGCTGCCCGCGCGCCCCGAGCCGATGGCGCTGCACGCCACCGACTCGGCACTGATCGTCGTCGACATGCAGAACGCCTACGCCTCCATCGGCGGCTACGTCGACTCGGCCGGCTTCGACATCTCCGGCGCGCAAGGCACCATCGCCAACATCGCGCGCGCCATTTCGGCGGCGCGCGCGGCCGGCATGCTGGTCGTGTTCCTGCAGAACGGCTGGGACGCAGCCTATGTGGAGGCCGGCGGCCCCGGCTCGCCGAACTGGCACAAGTCGAACGCGTTGAAGACCATGCGCGCCAGGCCCGAGCTGCAGGGCAAGTTCCTCGCCAAGGGCGGCTGGGACTACGAACTCATCGAAGAGATGAAGCCGCAGCCCGGCGACATCGTGGTGCCCAAGACGCGCTACAGCGGCTTCTTCAACAGCACGCTCGACAGCACGCTGCGCGCGCGCGGCATCCGCCACCTGGTGTTCACCGGCATCGCGACCAACGTGTGCGTGGAGTCCACGCTGCGCGATGCCTTCCACCTCGAGTACTTCGCGGTGATGCTGGAAGACGCCACGCACGAGCTCGGCGGCGCCGCCATCCAGAAGGCCTCGGTCTACAACGTGGAGACCTTCTTCGGTTGGGTCTCCACGGTGGACCAGTTCTGCCGCACCTTCGCGCCCGCCCCTGCTGCTGCCGCACCAACCGCCCCGGCCGAAACGGCCATCGCCTGATTTCTTCACGAAGGACTTTTCCCATGCCCAAGCAAGCCATCATCCCGCCCGGCACCGGCGTTCCGCTCGCGCCCTACGTTCCCGGCACGCTCGCCGACGGCGTGCTCTACGTGTCGGGCACGCTGCCCTTCGACAAGGACAACAACGTGGTCCATGTGGGCGACGCGAGCGCGCAGGCGCGCCATGTGCTCACCATCATCCAGGGCGTGGTCGAGGCGGCCGGCGGCACCATGGACGACGTGACCTTCAACCAGATCATGCTCAAGGACTGGGCCGACTACGCCAAGATCAACACGGTGTATGCC
>NNBU01000365.1_pt1 | contig 18483 bp, 17 predicted proteins | sample 1173781 | NCBI WGS metagenome assembly NNBU01 (sample SAMN07173937, study PRJNA388173) | plant metagenome | biome: Plant school; feature: Soil; material: Symbiotic tissue of Blasia pusilla L.; isolation source: symbiotic tissue sample KVJ2 | host: Blasia pusilla | place: Norway: Troms, Kvaloya...
ATTTCGCCTAACGACCCCAGTCCTACCGGTATCCGTAGAAATTACAGATTGGCGCAAATGGAGTATTTACTAATCGGTACGCGGGAGGAAAATCTTTTGCATACAAAGGCAATACGCCCTCTACACCATGACACTCGACGAACTTTTTGCCAGTGACGCGTCGCTTCCCACCGTGCCGAGGGTGGTGTCCGACCTGATGGAGATGCTGCGCGACGACAACGTGTCCTTTGCGGATGTGGCGCATCGCATCGAGCTCGACCAGGTGCTGGCGGCCAAGGTGCTGCAGATGGTCAACTCGCCGTTCTTCGGGCTTCGGCGCAAGATCTCCTCGATCCAGGGCGCGATCCTGATGCTCGGCATTTCCACCGTGAGGTCGTTCGTCGTGAGTTCGGGTGTGTCGGGCGCCTTCAGGAAGGTGGAGGGCGTCGACCTTCCGGACTTCTGGGCCCACAGCCTGCGCGTGGCATCGGTCTCGCGCTACCTGGCTTCCAAGACCCCGCGCGTCGACCCCAACCTGGCATTCACCGCAGGCAGCATGCATGCCATCGGCCACCTGATCATGGCGCAGGCGATGCCCCGCCGCATGGCTGCGCTGAATGCCGTTCACCCCTTCGATGCGCCCGGGCGCGCGCAACTCGAGCGCGTCGAGTTCGGCTATCACTACGGCGATGTGAGTGCGTCTTTGGCGCAGCGCTGGGACTTTGCTTCCGAGCTGGTCGGTGCGCTGTCGAACTTCGTGAGTCCGGGGCAGTCGGAGCGTGTCGATGCGCTGGGCGGCGTGCTTCACCTGGCCGTGTGGCGCGTGGCCGTGGAACGCCAGGGCGTGGACCTGGGCCATGTCGGCGGCCTCTGGCCGAGCCAGTCCGCGATGGCCATCGGCATCACCGAGGAAATGGTGCAGAAGATGCCCGCGCCGCGTGTGCTCGCCGCGGACCTCGAATCGATGATCGCCTGACGGCGTTCGCAGGCACGCCGTGCGTCGCGGCGGGCCGTTCACATCGGCGGCATCCTGTCGAACTTCGGCAGCGCCGGATCCAGAAAATCCCATGCATGCCCGCGCACTGCGTATGTGACCGCCTGCGGCTGGTACCGGCCGGGCTCGTCGAGGCTTGCGGCGTGCACCGTGAAGACGTCGGGCATCGCCGCAAAGGTCATGTACACCGGCGACCCGCAGGCCGGGCAGAAGGCGCGGGTCTTCACGTTGCCGCTGTCGCCGACCAGGTCCCACAGCGCGGCTTGGCCGCTGTGCGTCACGCCGCCGCGCGCAAACGTGAGGTACGAGCCGTGGCCGGTGCCGCTTTTGCGTTGGCAGTCGCGGCACTGGCAGTCGTTCTGAAAAATCGGCTCGGCTGCAATCTCATAGCGGATGGCGCCGCATGCGCAACCGCCGGTGTAGGCCTGGGTCATTGTCGGGGTCCTTTCGAAGTCGCCGTGAAGCGGCATGACGGCCAATCTATCCGCGTGGGGCTGCGAAAGGGGAGTAACAAGTTCGTCGTGAATGGGCGCGCGGCCCTACACCTCGACCGGCACATGGAAGTCGATGACGGCCCCTGGCTGGTCGGGCGCGAACTGGCCGTCGTACAGCTCGAAGTCGGGACTGTCGGCCACCCGCAGCCCTGAGGCGGGAATCAACTCGCCCCAGATGGTCGCCATGGCGCTCTTGACCTGCGGATGGAGCGCAGACCCATTCAAGGCAATGCGAAACACGACATAGGTCGCCGCGGGAATCTGCTTCACCGTGAAGCCCTTGGGGAGCTCGCAGTCCGGGCCCACACCTACGCCCGCCATGTACTGGAAACTGCCTGTCTCCCGGTCTGCGCTCCAGACCACGCCGTACGTCGCCCAGCTCGGGCTCTGACCCTTCAGCGGCAGGGCGCCCACGAGTGCGGCCCAGAGCTGGGGAATTTCGGACTTCGTCGCGCCGTCGAAGCGTCGGGCGGGGCCTGCGACGCTGAAGGCCTCGAGCCGGATCAGGTCCGGCAAGCGGGTCACGGCCGCGGAGGTGCTGCTGGGTGCATTCATGGGAAATTGTCCTTCGATGGGGGTGGGTGAAAAGCCGACCCGAAAGCGGCCGGGCGAGACGCCGAAGAGGCGCTTGAACGCGCGTGTAAAAGCCTCCTGAGACTCGAAGCCGCAATCGAAGGCGAGGTCGACGAGCTTCAGGTCGGGCTCCGTGGAAAGCCTGCGGGCACCGCGCACGAGTCGGCGTCCGCGCACGTGCGCCATGGCGCTGCGGCCCATGCGGGCGGTGAACATCCGGGAGAAGTGGTGCGTCGACAAGCCCGCCCGCTGCGCGATCAGCTCAAGCGTGAGGGGCTCGTCGAGCCGCTCCTCGATCCACGCGATCAGGCTGACGAAAGGGTCGGGTTCGCGGGGCATCGGGCTGGGCATGCGGCGATCATGAATCACCGTCAGGCGGCCTGTCCTGACCGAACTTGCTGTCGCCGGCGTCTACGTGGGTTCCGGCGCTCAGCGCATGCAAGGCGCAAAGGTGCTGGTGCGCCTTGCATGGCGCAGGGTCTATCCCAAGGTCTTCGTGGTGGCCAGTTCGATGTTGAGCGCGTACTGCTCGGCAATGCTCACCGCCTTGCGCGAACTGGACTGCACCGAGCCTTCCTTCGTCCAGAGGAACGGAAAGAAGTTGAAGCACTGGTCCGCGCCGATGTGCTGCACATCGGCTTCCCAGCCGCTCCAGCGCGCGTCGGCGTAGAACGCTTGCAGCCGGTCGGTCGACGCCCATTCCAGGAAGTCGCTGTAGCCGATTTCCAGCGACTCCCAACTGAGCGTCTCGGGCGCCCAGTAGTACATGGCGCCGGCATCTTCCCCGAGCCCGCCGCCGTTCAGCGCGAAGAAGCCGCCCACCACGTCGTCGGCCACGAGCAGGAAGCCCGACGAGCGCTCCTCGTTCCAGTCGACGATGTTGCGGGCCAGCTTCGGGTGACCCGAGCCCAGCACGCGCAGCCAGCCGTGGTCGATGAGCAGGCCGCCGGTGTCGTGGGCCACCGCGCCCATGGTCGAGCGTGTCGTGACCTGGAGCGCGAGCAGCACACGCTGCCTGTCGGCTTCGGACGGCTCGAGAATTTCGAACGGGTGGCTGGCGCTGGCGGCCCATTCCTGGACGAGGGCCAGGGCGGCGTCTTCGGTGTCGATCAGTTCTTCGAGCGTGCGCATAAGAAGTTGGTTTTGAGAATCCGGATGGCTGGCGGCTGGATGTAAAGCAAAAGAATTGTTAATTCGTGGGCGCTCGCTTTGAAGTTCTTACAACTTCAGCGCCGTTCGTGCTGCTTTCTGACGGTAAAGTGCCCGTCTCCGGTTTCGGATTGTCCGCGACTCTTTTCTGCGTTCCTCGCGCTTCTCCCTTCCCCCCGTTCGCCTCTTCATGTCCAACCTCATCGTGCACGGCGGTACGCCGCTCCGTGGCCGCATCACCCCCTCCGCCAACAAGAACGCCGTGCTCCCGGTGCTGTGCGCCACCCTGCTGACCTGGGAGCCGTTGCGACTGCACGGCGTGCCCGACATCACCGACGTGCGCAAGATCCTCGACATCTTCCGCACGCTGGGCAGCGAGGTGCGCATGGACCACGACACCGGCACGCTCGAACTGCACCATCGGGAGACGACTTTCGACGCGGCGCGCCACCGGCTGCCCGAGGAAATGCGCTCGTCGATCATGCTGGTGCCGCCGCTGCTCGCGCGCTTCGGCGTGGCGCGGCTGGAAGACAACGTCAAGGGCTGCACGCTGGGCGTGCGCGAGATCGATCCGCACGTGGAGGTGTTTCAGCGCTTCGGCGGCGAGGTGGAGCGCACCGAGGGCTCGCTGCTGGTGCACAGCAAGGGCCGCCTCACGCCCACCGACCACTGGCTGGACTACGCCTCGGTCACCACCACCGAGAACTTCGTGCTGTGCGCGGCTGCCGCAGGCGGCACCTCGACGCTGACCAATGCCGCGTCGGAGCCGCATGTGCAGGAGTTCTGCCGCTTCATGGCCATGATCGGCGTGCGCATCGAGGGCATGGGCACCTCGCGGCTCACGGTGCATGGCGGCGGCGCGCTGACGGGCGGCGAGTTCCGCTTCGACGAAGACTTCCACGAGATCACCACCTTCCTGGCGCTGGGCGCCATCACCGGCGGCGACGTGGTCGTGCGCAACAGCGCGCCCGAGAACTTTCCGCTGCTCGACCGCACCTTCGCGAAGTTTGGCGTGCAGATCGTGCATGAAGACGGCTGGTCGCGTGCCATCCGCACCGGCCCGCTGAAGGTGCAGACGCCCTTCACGAGCAATGTGCTGACCAAGGTCGAGGCGGCGCCGTGGCCTTACTTTCCGGTCGACCTGCTGCCGATCTTCATTGCGCTGGGCGTGCGCGCGCAGGGCAATGCGATGTTCTGGAACAAGGTGTACGACGGCGCGCTGGGCTGGACCGGCGAGCTCTCGAAGTTCGGCGCGCACGTGTTCTCGTCGGACCCGCACCGCCTCATCACCTTCGGCGGCAATCCGCTGACGCCGGCGGTGGTCGAGAGCCCCTACATCATCCGCGTGGCCATTGCGCTGTTCATGGTGGCGGCGAGCATCGAGGGCAAGTCGGAGATCCGCAACGCCGCGCCCATCCGCCGCGCGCATCCGCGCTTCGTGGAGAACCTGCGCAGCCTGGGCGTGCAGGTGGAGTGGACCAGCGAAGAGTGATGCGCGCAGTGACGCGACGACGCCCCGGGCCTCAGAACGAGGGCACGGGGTTCTTGCCCTCGGTCAACACGTAGGCGTCGTTGCGCCAGGCATAGACCAGGGTGCTGTCGACGGTGTCCACACGGTTGCTCTTCGCGCTGGCCGTGCGCTCGCCCTTGAAGGCGATGCGCATCTCGCCCGGGGTGGTGTCGTCGGCGCCGGCCACGAAGCTGGGCGTGCCGCTGATGTCGTAGCACTCGCCGTTCGCGGGCTCCTCGGGCTTTTGCGACTTGAGCACCTTCTCGCAGGCCTCGTCCGCCCCTTCGTTGGACGCCGACAGTGCAATGCTCGGCGTGACCACGCGCACCTTGCCTGCGTCCAGCGCATACACCGACAGCCACTGTCCGCAGTAGCCCTGCCAGCAACTGCCGCTGGTGATGGTCAGCGCAAAGCGCTGCGGCGCCACGCGCTCCACCTTGGTGGTGCCCAGGTTGCCCATGAAGCCGAGGTAGTCGACCGCGTCGCTGCGGCTCGTGAGCTTCCAGCCGTCGGCGCCCTGCTCGAAGAAGTAGGCGCCGAGCCACGCGCCGCTCGCATGGCCGTCCATGGCCTGGCCCCGGTCGTCGACCGGCACGGTCTCGGTCAGCATCACGGCGTGGGTGTCGTCGAGCTTCACCACTTCGCGCGGCGACACGCGGGCCGTCTGCTCGGCGGCGCTGCCGGGCACGGTCTTGCCGTCGTTGCCGATCTCGGGCAGCGAGACGATGTCGGGTTGCTGGGGCGTGGCGTTCGGGCTTTGCGAATCGGGGAACACCAGCGCCATGAGATCGGCGCGCCGCAGCGTGGCCGATGTGTGCGAGCGCGCGGCACCGGCGGGTGCGTCGGTGGTGGATGCCGCAGGTGCGGCCGCAGGTGCAGACGTGTCCTGCGACGCAACGGCGTTTTCCTTCTGCGGGCAACCGCCGAGTGCCAGCAGGCCGGCGGCGGCAAGAGCGACGGCGGCGGGGCGCTGCAGCAGCTTCGATAAGGCGAACGGGGGCGGTGTCGGGTGGAGTCGGGGCATGGCCTCCATTTTGCCGAAGCCGCGCCGATGACCCTGCCGCCGCGGCGACCTCCGGCTTGGCAGGACAATGCGCGGCATTCGATGACGCGCAACGCAAGACAAGGAGCCTTCGCATGACCACGCTGCAGCAACTTCTGGGCACGCAACTTCCCCTCATCCAGGCGCCCATGGCCGGCGTGCAGGGCAGCGCGATGGCCGTCGCGGTCAGCAACGAAGGCGCGCTCGGCTCGCTGCCCGGCGCCATGCTGAGCCCCGAGGCCCTGCGCAGCGAGCTGGCCGCCATCCGCGCCGGCACCGGCAAGCCCTTCAACGTCAACTTCTTCTGCCACACGCCGCCGGTGCCGAGCGCCGAACGCGAGGCCACGTGGCGTTCGGCGTTGGCGCCGTACTACGCGGAATTCGGCATCGACGCGGCCAGCATTGCCGCCGGGCCGGGCCGCAACCCCTTCAGCGCCGAGGTGGCCGACCTGCTGGCCGAGTTCCGCCCGCCGGTGGTGAGCTTTCATTTCGGGCTGCCGTCCGAAGCCTTGCTGGCGCAGGTGCGTGGCTGGGGCGCGAAGGTGCTGGCCTCGGCCACCACGCTGGACGAGGCGCTGTGGCTCGAAGCGCACGGCGCCGACGCGGTCATCGCGCAGGGGCTCGAGGCGGGCGGGCACCGCGGCCACTTCCTGTCGCACGACCTGACGAAGCAGCTCGGCACCTTCGCGCTGCTGCCTCAACTGGTGCGCGCGGTGAAGGTGCCGGTGATCGCGGCGGGCGGCATTGCCGATGCGCACGGCGTGGCGGCGGCCATGGCGCTGGGCGCTGCGGGCGTGCAGGTGGGCACGGCCTACCTGCTCACGCCCGAGGCGACGACCAGCGCGCCGCATCGCGCGGCGCTCAAGAGCGATGCCGCGCGGCACACCGCACTCACCAACCTCTTCACCGGCCGGCCGGCGCGCGGCATCGTGAACCGCGTGATGCGCGAGCTGGGGCCGCTGGGTGCGGTGGCGCCGGAATTTCCGCTGGCCACTTCGGGCATCGCGCCCTTGCGCGCCAAGGCCGAGGCCAAGGGCAGCGGCGACTTTTCTCCGCTGTGGTCGGGCCAGAACGCCACCGGTTGCCGCGAGGTGTCGTCGGCCGAGGTCACGCGTGCGCTGGCGAAGGGCTTTCGCTGACGGCTGCGACATCCGCACTGAATCTTTCACATCGACCCTGCACGACCCGAGCGTTTGACCCATGACCCAACTTCACCTGCCCCTCAAGTTTCTCGAACATCCCGCCCAGCCCTCCGTGCGCGAGCCTTGGCTGCTGGTGCTGATGCACGGCGTCGGCAGCAACGAGCAGGACCTGTTCGGCCTGGCACGCATGCTGCCCCCGCAGTTTCACGTGCTGAGCCTGCGCGCCCCCTACGTGCTGTCGCCCGACGCCTATGCGTGGTTCGAGTTCCAGGTGCTGCCCAATGGCGAGCGGCAGATCGATGAAGTGCAGGAGCGCGAAAGCCGCTTCCTGATCGGCGAAATGATCGCCTCCGCCGCGCAGCAGCTCGGCGTGCCGCCCGAGCGCGTGGTGGTCGGCGGCTTCAGCCAGGGCGGCATCATGGCGCTGTCGCTGCTGCTCACCAAGCCCGAGACCGTGCGTGCCGCGATGGTGTGGCACAGCCGGCTGCTGTCGCAGGTGGTGCCGCAGGTGGCGGCGCCCGAGGCCTTCGAAGGCAAGGCGCTGTGGGTGAGCCATGGCAGCGCCGACAACGTGATTCCGCCGAGCGCCGCGCAGGTCACGCGCGACCTGGCACGCACGCTGCCGCTGGCGCTGTCGGGCGCGGACTTTCCGGGTGCGCACGAGCTGCGCCCGGCCGAACTGCAGGCCACGGTGGCGTGGCTGCAGTCGCTCAGCGCGCCGACCGGCGCCTAGACGATCGGTCGGACACGCGCGGCGCGACTGCCGCCGCCAACGGATCAGTAGCCGAGCGTTGCCGCCGCAGGCCTTCGCCCGCCGGCGCCCGAGGCCTGCTGGAAGGCCTGCGTGATGAGCCCCGTGGTGGTGCTTGCGAAGTAGCGCGCGCCCCATTGGGCGTACTTCACCTCGTCGTCCGGCGTGAGCGCGATCACGCCGCCGCAGTTGCCCGCGTCGCGAATCGCGCACAGCGCGCGCTGGATGGCCGCTTCGACCTCGGGCGCCTTCCAGTTGTTGTCGAAGCCCATCGCATGCGAGAGGTCGTTCGGTCCGACGAAGACCGCATCCACGCCGGGCACCGCCGCAATCTCGGCGGCCTGCTCGACGGCCTGCGGCGTCTCGATCATCACGATCAGCGCCACGCCCGCATTGCTGCGCTCGGTGTGCGCCACGCCGGGAAAGGCGCCGTAGCCGGCGGCGCGCGGGCTGAACGCGCTGCCGCGCCGCCCCGTGCGCGGGTAGCGCACCTGCTGCACCAGGTCGCGCGCTTCTTCGGCGCTGCCCACCATGGGAATCTGCACGCCGCTGGCGCCCATGTCGAGCACGCGCGAGATGTCGTGCCGCAGGCAGCGCACCACGGGCACGATGCCGCTCGCGCGTGCGGCCCGCAGCATGTGTTCGGTGGTCTCCAGGTTGGCGCTGCCGTGCTCGTTGTCGAGGATGACGAAGTCGAAGCCCGCGTAGCCGCACATCTCCACGATGGCGGGGCTAGGGAGCGAATTGAACAGGCCGCGCAGGCGCTGGCCGCTCCTGAGCAGGGCGGGCAGGCGCGTGTCCAGCGGGTGGGTCGGATGGAGGGGTTGGTCGGCGGTGCTCATTCGATGCTCACGTGGTTGGTCTTGATGAGCTCGGCGAACTTCAGCGTCTCGTCCTGGATGAACTTGCGAAAGGCCTGCGGCGTCATCGGCTTGGGCGTGAAGCCCTGCGCCGCCAGCCGCTCGACCACCGAGGGCGTGCGCAGCACCGCCACGACCTCGGCGTTGAGCCAGGTCACCACCGGCGCGGGCGTCGCGGCCGGCGCGAGCAGGCCCAGCCAGGTCGCGGCCTCGAACCCGGGCACGCCCGATTCGGCCACCGTCGGCAGCTCGGGCGCCAGTGGCGAGCGCGCGGCGCTGGTCACTGCCAGCGCCTTGGCCTGGTTGTTCTTGGCGAACGCGAGCGCGGTGCTCATGTTGTCGAACTGCATGTCGATCTGGTTGCCCGCCAGGTCGACCAGCGACTGGCTGCTGCCCTTGTACGGCACGTGCACCGCCTTGCCACCGATGCGGTTCAGGAACATCAGTGCCGTGAGGTGCTGCGAGGTGCCGTTGCCGCTGGAGCCGTACGACACCGCATCGGGCTTCGCCTTGACGACCGCAACCAGCGACTTCACATCGGTCGCGCCCGACTTGTTGCCCGCCAGCAGCACGAGCGGCGTGCTCGCGAGCTCGGTGACGGGCGCGAAGTCCTTGTCGACGTTGTAGCTCAGCTTCTTCAGCAGCGTGGGGTTGACCGACAGCGCGGTCTGCGTGCCCAACAGCAGCGTGTAGCCGTCGGGCTTGGCGCGCGCGACGAACTCGGTGCCGATGCCGCCGCCCGCGCCGGCCCGGTTGTCGACCACCACGGCCGTGCCCCAGCGCTTGCCGAGTTCTTCGGCCACCAGGCGCGCGACGATGTCGGTGGCGCCGCCCGGCGCGAAGGGCACGACGATGGTGACGCGGCCGGTGGCGGGGTAGCCGCCCGGGCCGGCGGCCGTCTGTGCCGCAGCGAAGTTGCCGATGCCGCCGACGAAGGCCAGTGCGGCGGCCGCCCGCCATGCGGTGCGGCGCAGCTGTGTCATGGGTGTTTGGGGTGTGTGCTTCATGCTGTGTTCCTCATTCGGCCTGGATGCCTGCGTCCTTGATGACCTTGCCCCACTTCACGATCTCCGCCTGCTGGAAGGCCGTGAAGGCCTCCGACGTGCGGCCGTCGGGCTCCACGCCCAGGCCGCGCAGCTTGTCCTGCACGTCGGGCATTGCGACGATGGCGGCAATCTCGCGCGCCAGCCGCTCGACCACCGGCTTGGGCGTGCCGGCGGGCGCGAACACGCCCTGCCACGACTGCATCTCGAAGTTCGGTGCGCCCGCCTCTGCCAGCGTGGGCACGCCCGGCAGGCTGGCCAAGCGCTTGGCCGAGGTCACGCCGAGCACCTTCACGCGCTTGCCGTCGATCATCGGCCGCGCCGCCGCCACGGTCTCGAACACCATGTCGATCTGCCCGCCGACGAGGTCGACGATCGCCTGCGAGCCGCCCTTGTAGACGATCTGTCGCATGCGCGTGTGCGTGATGTTCTCGAACAGCTGCCCCGACAGGTGCTGCGAGGTGCCGGGCCCTGCCGTGCCGTAGGTCAAGCTGTCGGGCTTGGCCTTGAGCTCGGCCACCACCTGCGCCACCAAATTGAATCGGCTGCCCTCGGGCACCACGAGCACGTTGCTCACCATGCCCACGAGGTTGACGGGTACGAAGTCCTTCACCGGGTCGTAGCCGAGGTTCTTGTTGAAGAAGGGGTTGACCGCGTGCGTGGTGATGGTGCCGCCCATCACGGTGTAGCCGTCGGCCGGCGCGCGCGCCACGGCCTGCGTGCCGACGATGCCCGACACGCCCGGGCGGTTGTCGATGATCACCGGCTGGCCCAGGCGCTCGCCCAGGTGCTGGGCGACGAGCCGCGCCACGCCATCGGAGACGCCGCCGGGCGAGAAGGGCACCACGTACTTGATCGGCTTGGTGGGCCAGGCGGCCGGCTGCGCGTGGGCAACGCCGGCCACGGTGGTCAAGGCTGCGAGTGCGGAAAGTGCAAGTGCGGTCAGCACCGCGGGGCGGATTCGGGGGCTCATGGGGTTGTCTCCTGGATGGATGGGGTGTGGCCCGCTCAGGCGGGCTTCGAAACGGTTGTCTTGCCTCGCGGCGCACGCGGGCCTGGCGTCTTTGGCTGGCGCGCCGCGCGCACCGAGTCGCGCTCGACCACGCGGCACGCAATGACCACGTTGCGCGGCTGCGCGTCGTCCAGCATCTGTTCGTGCAGCAGCTCGACCGTGGCCTCGACCATCGGCTCCACGCCCTGCACCACGGTCGTGAGGCGGTAGGCGCCCCAGGCCGCCTGCGGCACGTCGTCGAAGCCGACCACGCTCACGTCCTCGGGCACGCGCAGGCCGAGTTCGTGGCGCAGCACGTCCATCACGGCGATGGCCATGTGGTCGTTGGCCACGAACACGGCGTCGGGGCGCTTCGTGGCGGGCAGGCCGGCGAACATGGCACGTGCCGCGTCGCGTGCGCGCTCGAAGCTGTAGTGGCCCACCTCGCGGCGGAACACCGACACGCCGGCTTGCGCGAGCGCGTCGTTGAAGCCGCGCTCGCGCTCCAGGTTGGTCGACGACTTCTCCAGCCCCGCGAGGAACGCGATGCGCTGGTGGCCGCGCGCGAGCAGCAACTCGGCCACCATGCGACCGCCCTCGCGGTTGTCGGAGGTGACCGAGCTGGTCGTGTGGCGCGCGAAGGCGCTGGTGTCGGGCACGCGGTTGAACAGCACCACCGGCACGCCCGAGTCGGCGCACTGGCGCGCGAGGTCGGGCGACAGCATGGCCGAGGCCATGACGATGCCGTCGATCTGGTACTGCAGGATCTCGTCGAGCACCCCGTCGGTCTCGTCGCCGTCGCTGATGAACATCAGCACGTGGTAGCCCTGCTTCTGCAGCTTCTGCGAGAGCTTCTCGATCACCAGCGGGTAGAACTGGTTCTCCAGGTAGCCCATGACCAGCGCGATGATGCGGCTGCGCCGCGTGATCAGGCTGCGTGCCATGGCGTTGGGCCGGTAGCCCAGCGACTTGGCAGCAATCATCACGCGGGCGCGCGTGTCTTCCGACACGCTGGCACCGGGCGTGAAGGTGCGGCTCACGGCCGACTGCGACACGTTCGCGAGCCTGGCCACGTCCTGCGCGGTGGCGTTGGACCTCATGCCGCGCTCCAGCCGCCGTCGAGCATCAGCGCGCTGCCGGTCATGAGGCTCGAGGCCTCGCTCGCCAGGAACACCACCGCGCCCATGATCTCCTCGGTTCGGCCCAGGCGGCCCAGCGCGATGCGCTCGGTCACCCAGCCGCGGAACGCGGGGTCGGCGAACATGTTCGCCGTCATCGCGGTCTCGATGAAGGTGGGGCAGATGGTGTTGACGCGGATGTTCGCCGGGCCCAGTTCCCAGGCCAGCGCCTTGGTCATGCCCTCGACGGCATGCTTGCTCGCGCAGTAGAGCGTGCGGCGCGGGCTGCCGACCACGCCCATCTGCGAGGAGATGGTGACGATGGAGCCAGGCAGCTTCGCCGCGAGCAGGCCGCGCGCGACCGTGCGCGTGACATACAGCGTGGCCTTCACGTTCAGGTCGAACACCGCGTCGATGTCTTCGTCCTGCACGTCGACCAGCAGCTTGGGCCGGTTGAGGCCCGCGTTGTTGACCAGCACCTGGAACGGCGCCACGGCGCCCAGCGCGGCGGTCACGGCGGCCGGGTCGGTCACGTCGAGCACCAGCCAGTCGCACGCGCCGCCTTCGGCACGGATCAGGTCGCAGGCTTCGCGCAGCTCGTTCTCCGAGCGCGCGGCCAGGGTGACGTGGGCGCCGGCGCGCGCCAGCGCCGCCGCCGCGGCCAGGCCGATGCCGCGCCCCGCGCCGGTGACCAGCGCGCGCTGGCCATCGACACGAAAGCCCGGCGAGCGGGGCAGCGCACCCATCACGACAGCGCCGGCACCGGCTGGTACCACGGCACCTCGGCGCGCGTGCCGTAGCGGCGCACGCGCAGGTTGGCCTGCTCGCCGTGCCCGGCAAAGTTTTCCATGTGGCACAGGCGCGAGCAGTACTCGCCCATGAGCGCGCTGGCCTCGTCGGTCAGCACCTTCTGGTAGGTGCAGGTCTTCAGAAACTTGCCGACCCACAGGCCGCCGGTGTAGCGCGCGTTGCGGTTGGTGGGCAGCGTGTGGTTGGTGCCGATGACCTTGTCGCCGAAGCTCACGTTGGTGCGCGGGCCGAGGAACAGGGCGCCGTAGTTGGTCATGTGCGCAAGAAAGTAGTCGGGGTCGCGCGTGAGCACCTGCACGTGCTCGAAGGCCAGCTCGTTGGCCTTCTGCAGCATCTCTTGCTGCGTGTCGCAGACGATCACCTCGCCGTACTCGGCCCAGCTCACGGCGGCGATGGCGGCGGTGGGCAATATCTTCAGCTGCCGCTCGATCTCGGCCAGGGTGTCGTGCGCAAGCTGCTCGCTCGTGGTCAGCAGGATGGCGGGCGAGGTGGGGCCGTGCTCGGCCTGGCCCAGCAGGTCGACCGCGCACATCTCGCCGTCGGCCGTGTCGTCTGCGATCACCAGCGTCTCGGTGGGGCCGGCGAACAGGTCGATGCCCACGCGGCCGTAGAGCTGGCGCTTGGCTTCGGCCACGTACATGTTGCCGGGGCCCACCAGCATGTCGACGGGGGCGATGGTCTGGGTGCCCACGGCCATGGCCACCACGGCCTGCACGCCACCCAGCACCAGGATTTCGTCGGCGCCGGCCATGGCCATGGCCGTGACGATGGCCGGGTGCGGCGCGCCCTGGTAGGGCGGCGCGGTGGCCACGATGCGCTTCACGCCCGCCACCTTGGCCGTCAGCACGCTCATGTGGGCCGAGGCCAGCAGCGGGTATTTGCCGCCGGGGATGTAGCAGCCCACGGCATCCATCGGGATGTGCCGGTGGCCGAGCACGACGCCGGGATAGGTTTCAACCTCGACGTCCTTCATCGAGTCGCGCTGGATCTGCGCGAAGTTGCGCACCTGCTTCTGCGCGAAGGCGATGTCCTCGATCTCGCGCGCCGACAGGCTCTTGCGCGCCTTCTCGATGGCGTCGGCCGAGAGGCGGAAGTCGGCGGGGTTCCAGTTGTCGAACTGGTGGCTGTAGTCGCGCACGGCCGCATCGCCGCGTGCTTCCACGTCCTTGATGATGCCTTCGACGGTGGCGCGCACCTTGGCGTCGTCGTCGGCCCGGACTTGCACGTCCTTGCCGCGCTTGAGGTATCTGATCATTCGCTTTGCCTTCAGGTTGGGTGTTGCATACGAATGCAATGTCGAAAGCTTGCATTCGTATGCAAACAGGGAAAACCCTTGGACTGATCGAAGCGCGCGGACATCCCTGCGCTCACAGGGCGTTACCTCGCCAGGGCTTGCCCGCCACCCGAATTGGTGCACCATGACCCTTCGCCACCCCTGACATTCCTCGAAAAGGAACCCGACCGATGCCCGACCGCGACAACAGCGACGCCCCCGACTTCCGACCCCGCCGCGAAACCCCCACCGGCGCCATCGTCGTCGCCGTGCTGGTGCTGCTTGCGGCCGCCTTTTTCGGTTGGCGCTGGTACCAGCAGCAACAGCAGCCACCCGTCGAGCCCGCGCCCGTGGCTGCGGCACCCAATGACGCGCCGGCCGCACCGCCGCCCGCCGCTGCCGAGCCCAAGGGGCCGCAGAACCCGGTCGATGCACTGGCGCCCCCCGACGCCGCGCTGCCGAAGCTGGCCGACTCCGATTCGCGCGTGATGAAGGCCCTGGCCGAGTTGCTGGGCGCCAAGAACGCCGAGGCCTTCCTGCGCTCCGACGGCATCGTGCACCGCTTCGTGGCCACCGTCGACAACCTCGCGCGCGAACAGGCGCCCGCCAACGCATGGCCGGTGCAGCCCACGGGCCAGCGCTTCATCACCGAAGGGGAAGGCGAGACGCAGGCCATCTCGGCCAACAACGCCGCGCGCTACAACGCCGTCGTGCTGCTGGCGCAATCGATCGACCCGGCCAAGGCCGCGGCCGTGTACGCCCGGCTGTATCCGCTGTTCCAGCAGGCGTACGAAGAGCTGGGTTACCCGGGGCGCTACTTCAACGACCGGCTGATCGCCGTGATCGACCACCTGCTGCAGGCGCCCGAGCCCACGGGCCCGGTGCTGGTGCGGCTGGTCGAGGTGAAGGGCGACGTGCCCTCGCAGCGGCCGTGGGTGCGCTACGAGTACGTCGATCCGCAATTGCAGTCGATGTCTGCCGGCCAGAAGATCATGGTGCGCATGGGCCCGGAGAACGAGCGCAAGGTGAAGGCCAGCCTGCGCGGGCTGCGCCAGCAGGTTGCCACGGGCGAGGTGGCGAACGGGGCCAACGCTGCGAAGAAAAAGCAGCCCTGATCAGCCGCCCAGATCAGCCGCTCTTGAGCGCCTGGCCGTCGACGTTCCATATCGCGGCGTCGCTGGTCGACACCGCCACCGCGCCGGCGGCCAGCGCGCTGCGCACGTCGTTGGGCGTGCTCACGAAGCCCGAGGCCACGATGGGTGGCAGCGCGTTGCGTTCCTTGATGGCGATGTGCGAGAGCATCGGCGCGGGCATCAGCTGGACCAGGTTGGGGTCGCTCTGCTCCAGCGCCTTCACGCTGCGCGGCCAGGTCGAGCGGTCGGTCACGAACACCTTCTGCATGGTCAGCAGGCCCGCCCGGTTGGCGCGCTGGATGGTGGCCACGCGCGTGGACACCAAGCTGGTCGCGCCGATCTCGGCCAAGTAGTCGACACCGCCCTTGTCCGGTGAGATGCCGTCGCAACTGTCGATGTTGACGATGACGATCTTGTCGGCGCGCGTGATGGTCGCCACCACGGCGTGCAGCTTGCGCAGTTCCACGTTCGCGACGATCGCGATCTCGCTCGCGCTGTCGATGAAGGCGTCGATCTGCTCCGCCCCGTAGAGCGTTGCGATGATCGGGTGCCGCGCAAGGCGTGCGCCGAGGGATCGGTCCATTCGATGAAACTCAGTCTGCTTGGGTGGGCAACTCGTCGGTGAGGCCGAGCTTGCCCGGGTTCAGGATGTTCTTCGGGTCCAGCGTGCGCTTGAGGGCCTGCAGCACCGGGAAGGCACTGCCCAGCGAATCGGCCATGTAGGGCGCACGCAGCAACCCGATGCCGTGGTGATGGCTCAGCGCGGCATTGTGGCGCACCAGCACCGCGTTGGCGGCGTCCCAGGCCTGGCGGTACCAGCGGGCGCGGTGTTCCACTTCGACCTCGCCGCGCAGCGAGAAGTACAGGCAGGCACCGTCCACATAGGCATGCGACTGGTGGGCCGAGCCGGCCAGCGTGCCGGGCACCGCGTTGATGGCGGCCACCACCTCGTCGTAGATGGCGGGCAGGTCGCTCCACCGGCCGCTCATCTCCAGCGTGTCGGCCACGAAGCCGGGACTGCGCTTGAAGCCTTCGGCGCTCTTCCCTGTGAGGTAGCGCGTGTCGAGCCAGCGCTCGAAGATCACCGGGCCGTCGAGCCGGCGGCCGAGTTCCTTGCACACCCGTTCGCTGATGGTCATGACGGCATCCACCATTTCCGGCGCGCCTTCGTCTGCGATCAGCAGCACGTGCGTATCGGTCAGCTCGAACTGAACCTTGCTCTCGAGCGCGTCGTACAGCCGCAGGGCGGCCGGGTTGGCGCCACGCTGCATGATCTCGCGGCAGGCTTCCAGGCCGGTGGCGAAGCTGTCGAAGCCATAGGCGATGGCGCGGCCGTAGTCGGGCAGGCGGTGCAGCTTCAGTCGTACGCGCACGATCACGCCGAGCGTGCCTTCCGAGCCGATGAACAGCTGCTGCAGGTCGGAGCCCACAGCCGCGCGCGAATAGCCGCCCACCGTGACCAGACTGCCGTCGGCCAGCACGACGTCCATGCCGAACACCATGTCCTCGATCTTCCCGTAGCGGGTGGAAAGCTGGCCCGCGCCGCGGCAAGCGACCCAGCCGCCGACCGTGCTGATGCCGAAGGACGACGGCCAGTGGCCCATGGTCATCTTGTGGTCGCGCTGGATGGTTTCCTCGAACACGTCGCCGAACATGCCGGCCTCGACCTCGACGATCTGGCTGTCGGTGTCGAAGCCGATGAACCTGTTGAGCTCGCACACGTCCAGCACGATGCCGCCGCGCACCGGCAGCGCTGCGCCGGTCACGTTGCTGCGTCCGGCCGACACGGTCACCGGAATCGATGCGGCGTGCGCGATGCGCATCACGGCCTGTATCTGTTCGACGGTGGAGGCACGCACGATCACGGCCTGCGGCGTGGCGGGCTTGCCGCCGGTTTCGCTGACCATCGAGCCGGCCCACCAGTCGCGCGTCCATGCCACGACGTCGGCGGTGCCGGTCAGCACCTCGTCGGCCGCCTGGCGCAGCGCCTCGATGTGCGCGGCTGCCACCGGCACGGCGGCGCGCTGCAGGCCCGCCGGGCCATCGGTGGCGGTGATTGTCCTGGCGTAGGCCGGCGGCGTGTGCGCGCCCACGACATAGTTGCGGCGGTTGTAGCCGCGCTGGATGGCGTCTTTGCTGATCATCTACTTCACTCCCATAAGGATGGATTTTTCATGCTCGATGGCGGCGCGGTAGCTGCTGACCTGCTGCGCCGTTTCCGAGGAGGACAGGCCGAGTTCGGCCTGGAGGATTTCGCCTACGCGCGCTGCTGCGCGGCCTGAGGCGTCGCGCGCCATGAGGCGCGCGCGGATGCGCCGCGACAGCACGTCGTCGACGGTGCAGGCGAGTTCATGGCGCACGGCGTAGACGATCTCGGCCTCGCTGTGCGGCAGGCCTTCGACGATCTGCCTTTGCAGGCTCGGGTCGGCGTGCAGGATGTCGGTGACGAAGCGCGCCTCCGTGCCGTAGCGCTCTCCCAGGTGCGCCGCCATGCCGCCCGAGGCGGTGATGGCCTGCGCGTCGTAGCCCGCCGCGCCCAGCAGGAAGGCTGACTTGGTCTTGCAGCCGTTGCGCCGGCCCAGCACCTTCTGCGCGGCGTCGATGGTCTGTTCGGCCATGTGGCGAGACGTTGTCAGCTTGCCGCCCACGATGGTCAGCAGCCCGTCGGAGGCGGTGCGGATCTCGTGGTTGCGCTTGATCTCCAGCGTCTTGCCGCCCGGCGGCGCCACCAGCGGGCGGCAGCCTGCGATGCTGCCGACCACATCTTCGGCCCGCAGGTCGGTCTTCAGCGCGGAGCGTGCGCCGTCGAGCAGGAAGTCGAGCTCTTCGCGCGTGCAGCACACGTCGTCGAGGTTGCCGGTGTAGTCCTCGTCCGTGGTCCCGAGGTAGCAGACGTCGCCCCAGCGCGTGATGGTCGCGCGCCGGTTGCGGCCCGGCACCGGAATGGTCACGGTGCAGTCGTTGCGGATCTTGAGCCACGGAATGGCCACGTGCACGCCCTTGGCGGGGCGCACGTTCAGTGTCTTCTCCTCGTTCTTCTTGCGGCCGTCCCAGTCGCGCAGCCACACGCCGGTGGCCATGACGACCACGCCCGCGCGCACGCGGATCTCGCGGCCGTCGGCCTCCACCACCGCTCCGTCGACCTTGCCTTGCGCGTTGCGCGTGATCTCCACGGCCTTCGCATGGTTGAGCACCGCCGCGCCATGGAAGGCCGCGGTGCGCGCGATGTTGAGCGTGAGCCGCGCATCGTCCACACGTGCGTCGAAGTACATGAAGCCGCCGGTGAGGTGTTCTTCGCGGAAGGTGGGGCAGTGCGACAGCACCTCGGCCTTGGACAGCTTCTGGTGCAGGATGCCTTCGCGCCAGCCGCCCGCGATGTCGTAGGTCCACAGCAGGCTCTCGAAGGCCTTGGCCAGACGCTTGTCGAACACGCCTTCGCGCTCCATCACCGGAAACAGGAAGGGCAGGCGCTGTACCAGGTGCCGTGCGTTGCGGCGCAGCCGCTGGCGCTCCAGCAGCGAGTGGCGCACCAGGCCGAGGTTGCCCTGTTCTATGTAGCGCAGCCCGCCGTGGACCATCTTCGACGACTTGGAGGAGGTGCCGAAGGCGAAGTCGTCCTTC
>NNBU01000459.1_pt1 | contig 18389 bp, 19 predicted proteins | sample 1173781 | NCBI WGS metagenome assembly NNBU01 (sample SAMN07173937, study PRJNA388173) | plant metagenome | biome: Plant school; feature: Soil; material: Symbiotic tissue of Blasia pusilla L.; isolation source: symbiotic tissue sample KVJ2 | host: Blasia pusilla | place: Norway: Troms, Kvaloya...
CAACCTAGGCACCACGTGGGGTGCTGCCGGCTTCGGTCGCTTCTCGGACGGTGCAATCACCGTCGAGATCACCCAGAACGTACGRGCGCGCGACGTGTTCGTGGTGCAGTCGMCCTGCGCACCCACCAACGAAMACCTGATGGAACTGCTGATCATGGTCGACGCGCTCAAGCGCGCTTCGGCCGAACGCATCAGCGCCGTGATCCCCTACTTCGGCTATGCCCGCCAGGACCGCCGCCCGCGCTCGAGCCGCGTGCCGATCTCGGCCAAGGTCGTGGCCAACCTGCTGGAAACCGTCGGTGTCGAGCGCGTGCTCACGATGGACCTGCACGCCGACCAGATCCAGGGCTTCTTCGACATTCCCGTCGACAACATCTACGCCTCCCCGGTGCTGCTGGGCGACCTGCGCGCGAAGAACTACGAAGACCTGATCGTGGTCTCGCCCGACGTGGGCGGCGTGGTTCGGGCTCGCGCGCTGGCCAAGCAACTGAACTGCGACCTCGCCATCATCGACAAGCGCCGCCCGAAGGCCAATGTCAGCGAAGTCATGAACGTGATCGGCGAGATCGACGGGCGCAACTGCGTGATCATGGACGACATGATCGACACCGCGGGCACGCTGGTCAAAGCGGCCGAAGTGCTGAAGGAGCGTGGCGCCAAGAGCGTCTACGCCTACTGCACGCACCCGATCTTCTCGGGCCCGGCCATCGAGCGCATCACGCAGGGATCGGCCCTCGACGAAGTGGTCGTGACCAACACCATTCCCCTTTCCGACGCGGCCCTGGCCTGCGGAAAGGTTCGCCAGCTCTCCGTGGCACCGCTGATCGCTGAAACGATCCAGCGCATTGCCAAGGGCGAGTCGGTGATGAGTTTGTTCTCGGACCAGGACAACCTGTTCTGATCTGAGCAAAAAGCGGGCGCCGCCGCATTTGCGGACGGATGCCCTTGTTGAACCGGAGTCGCACTGGTCGCGGTGGACTCCTACAGGAGCTAACTATGAAATTCGTCGCTTTTGAGCGCGCCAAGCAGGGCACGGGTGCGAGCCGCCGTCTCCGCACATCGGGCAAGACCCCCGGCATCGTCTACGGTGGCGACACCGAGCCGCAACTGATCGAAATCGATCACAACGCGCTGTGGCACGCCCTGAAGAAGGAAGCCTTCCACGCGACCGTGCTGGAAATGGAAATGGGCGGCAACGTCAGCAAGGTTCTGCTGCGCGACGTGCAATACCACCCGTTCCGCCAGCTGGTGCAACACATCGACTTCCAACGCGTCGATGCCAAGACCCGCATGACCCTGAAGGTGCCCCTGCACTTCAAGGGTGAGGAAGAGTCCGATGCCGTCAAGCTCGAGCACAACCTGGTCAACCACGTCACGACCGAACTGGAAGTGAACTGCCTGCCGTCCGAACTGCCTGAGTTCATCGAAGTCGACCTGTCGGGTCTGAAGAAGAACGGCACCGTCACGCTGAAGGACATCAAGCTGCCCCGCGGCGTGAAATGGGTCAGCCACGGCAAGGTCAACCCGGTGCTGGCTTCGGCTGTGGCGCCTGCCGCTGAAGAAGTCGATGCTCCCGTCGAAGGCGCCGTGGCTGCCGACGCAGCTCCCGCACCGGCCGGCAAGGGCGGCAAGGCTGCTCCGGCTGCCAAGACCCCCGCGGCCAAGACGCCTGCCAAGAAGTAATTCACTTCCAGCCGTCCTCTGCATCAAAAGGCCCGCCTCGTGCGGGCCTTTTTGTTTCCTGCCCGCACCGCGCGGGCCTTTTTGTTTCCCGCCCGCACCGCGCGGGCCTTTTCGCTTTTCTGCGGACGGGATAATCCACGACCATGATCAAGCTGTTCGTCGGCCTCGGAAACCCGGGCCCTGAGTACGAAGCCACGCGCCACAACGCGGGCTTCTGGTGGATCGACGCCCTCGCGCGCGACTGGAAACTCAACCTCGTGCCCGAGCGCAGCTACCACGGCTTCGCCGCGCGCACCACCATCGCAGGCCAGAGCATCTGGCTGCTGGAGCCCCAGACCTTCATGAACCTGTCGGGCAAGTCGGTCGGCGCCCTGGCGCGCTTCTTCAAGATCGCGCCCGAGGAAATCCTTGTGGTGCACGACGAGCTCGACGTGGTCCCGGGCCAGGCCAAGCTGAAGTTCGGCGGAAGCCATGCCGGCCACAACGGCCTGCGCGACATCCACGCGCAGCTCGGTACCGGCGACTACTGGCGGCTGCGCCTGGGCATCGGACACCCCGGCGTGAAGTCGGAGGTCGTCAACTGGGTGCTGAAGAAGCCGCTCAAGGAACAACGCGAAGCGATCGAGGACGCCATCGTCCGCACCCTGCACGCGGTTCCCGCGCTGGTGGCAGGCGAGATGGAGAAGGCGACCTTGCTCATTCACACGAGCAAACCGCCCCGGCCCAAACCGCCGCGGCGGGAGCCCGGCGAAGGGGGCACGCCTGCCGCCACCTAGCCGGCCACCGGAGTGCAGGGAGGGAGAGAAATAAAAATGAGCCAGAAGAGAGAGAGAACGACGACAGGGCGGCATGCGGCAGTCGCTCTGTTTTTGATAGCGGCATGCGCAGGATCCACGGGCGTAGCTGCCCAGAATGCCGCGCAAACCTGGCGATGCGGCAACACCTATTCCGACCGCCCCTGCGAAGGCGGCAAGCCGGTCAAGGTGGAGGACCCCCGCAGCGACCAGGACCGCCGGGCGGCCGACGCCGGCACACGCGACGCACAGACCCAGGCCGACCACCTGGAGCGCACCCGGCTGTCGCAGGAAAAGGCGGCCCATGACCGCGACCAGCGGGCCGCACGTGAAGCCAGAAGTGCGTCCATGGCCGAAAGACGGCACGCCATGTCCGAGCAAAGGGAGCGGGACCGTGCCCGCAAGGCGTTCAGCGAGCCGAACAAGTCAAGCATGAGCTTCAAGGGGCCGCCAAGCGAGAGGCATGCCGGCGACGCCCCGAAGAAAAAGAAGCAGAAGCGCAAGTCCGCCGACTGAACGCGGGCTAGACGCCGGCCGAAGCCGCCGTCACCTTGATCGCCGTGAGGCGCTGGTACTTCTGCATCAGCGTCTCACGGCTTTCCACATGCTCGGGGTTCAGCGGAATGCAGGCCACCGGGCAGATCTGCACACACTGCGGCTCATCGAAGTGGCCGACGCATTCGGTGCACTTGTGCGGGTCGATTTCGTAGAACGCCTCGCCCATGTAGATCGCGTCATTCGGGCACTCGGGCTCGCAGACATCGCAGTTGATGCATTCGTCGGTGATCATGAGGGCCATCCCCCGATTATCGGCGGGTCGATCCCCGCAATGGACGGTGAATGACAAAGGCCACATTCACGGCACATTTGTTGCAGGAGTCAGTTATGCTGCGCCCCGCCCCATGAGTCTGTTTCTAATAAAGCGCCTTGCCACGCTGATCGGCACCTTGATCGGCGCCTCGGTCATCGTTTTCCTCGTCCTCGAGATCCTGCCCGGCAACGCCGCGCAGATGCTCATGGGCCCCGATGCCTCGCCAGAGGCCGTGGCCGCCCTGGCCACCAAGCTCGGCCTCGACCTGCCCGCGTGGACCCGCTACTGGCACTGGATCGCCGGCCTGCTGACCGGCAACCTCGGCGACAGCTACGCCTACAGCTCGCCGGTGCTCGACCTGATCCTCGAGCGCCTGGCGCTCACCGTGCCGCTCGCCATGATGGCGATGGCGCTCACGGTCGTGATCGCGCTGCTGGTCGGCGTCACGGCCGCCGCGCGCCACAACAAGCTGGGCGACGTCGGCCTCATGGGCATGGCCCAGGTCGGCATCGCCATTCCCAATTTCTGGTTCGCGATTCTTCTGATCCTCGTGTTCTCGGTGCAGCTGCAGTGGTTCTCTGCCGGTGGCTTCGAAGGCTGGGGCGAAGGCTTCTTCGCGGGCATCAAGTCGTTGTTGCTGCCTGCCCTGTCGCTGGCCGTGGTGCAGGCCGCGATCCTCGCGCGCATCACGCGTTCGGCCGTGCTCGAGGTGATGCGCGAAGACTTCGTGCGCACCGCGCGTGCCAAGGGCGTGTCGCAGCGCATGGTGCTGTGGACCCACGTGCTGCGCAACGCCATGATCCCCGTCATCACCGTCATGGGCATGCAGTTCTCCGAGCTGCTGGCCGGCACCATCGTGGTGGAGAACGTGTTCTACCTGCCGGGCCTGGGCCGTCTCATCTTCCAGGCCATCAGCAACCGCGACCTGATCGTGGTGCGCAACTGCGTGATGCTGCTCGCGGCCATGGTGGTCATCGTGAATTTCGTGGTCGACGTGCTGTACGCCGTGATCGACCCGCGCATCAAGGCCAGCGACATATGAGCACCGTGACAGTTCCGAGCGCCGCCGCGCTCAAGGTGCCGGGCTTCTGGCGCCGTGCGCTGCAGCACCGCAGCTTCGTCATCGGCGGCGTGCTCGCCGCCCTGCTGCTTGTTGCCGCACTCCTCTCCTTCGTGTGGACACCGTGGTCGCCCTATGCGATGGACATGGCCAACAAGATGCAGGCGCCTTCCGCATCGCACTGGCTTGGCACCGATGCATTCGGTCGCGACGTGGGCTCGCTGCTGCTGGTGGGCGCACGCGCGTCCATCCTCGTGGGCGTGATCGCGGTCGGCATCGGCCTCGTGGTCGGCACGGCGCTGGGTCTGCTCGCCGCCGCCAGGCGCGGCTGGGTAGAAGAAGCGGTGATGCGCCTGTCGGACTTCACGCTTGCCTTCCCCGCCATCCTCTCGGCCATCATGATGACCGCCGTGTTCGGCGCGGGCATCGTGAATGCCATCGTGGCCATCGGCATCTACAACATTCCCACCTTCGCACGCATCACGCGCGCATCGGCCAACGCCATCTGGTCGCGCGAGTACGTGGCCGCGGCGCGCGCCTGCGGCAAGGGGTCGTTCGCCATCACCATGCAGCACGTGCTGCCGAACATCTCGGCCGTGCTGATCGTGCAAATCACCATCCGCTTCGCCATCGCCATCCTCGCGGAGGCCGCGCTCTCCTACCTGGGCCTGGGCACGCAGCCGCCGCAGCCCTCGTGGGGCCGCATGCTCAGCGAGGCGCAGACCCTCATGTTCCAGCAGCCGCTGCTGGCCGTTTTCCCCGGCATGGCGATCGCCCTCGCGGTGCTGGGGCTGAACCTGCTCGGCGACGGGTTGCGCGATTTGCTCGACCCCCGCCTTGCCCGCGCACGCTGAGAACACGATGCCCCTCCTCGAAGTCAACAACCTCCAGATCGGCCTGCAGACCCAGCGCGGGCCGGCGCAGGCCGTGCGCGACATTTCGTTCTCGCTGGAGCGCGGCGAGACGCTGGGCATCGTCGGCGAGTCGGGCTGCGGCAAGTCGATCACCGTGATGTCGCTCATGGGCCTGCTGCCCTCGAGCGCGAAGGTCACCGGCAGCATCAAGCTCGACGGGCAGGAGCTCGTGGGCCTGCCCGAGAAGCAGATGTGCCAGGTGCGCGGCAACCGCATCGGCATGATCTTCCAGGAACCGATGACGGCGCTGAACCCGGTGCACACCATCGCGCGCCAGGTCGGCGAGCCGCTGCAGCTGCACCGCGGGCTGACGAAAGCGCAGGCCCGCAAGGAAGCACTGGGCCTGCTCGACCGTGTGGGCATTCCCGATGCGGCCTCGCGGCTCGATGCCTATCCGCACCAGTTCTCTGGCGGCCAGCGACAGCGCATCGGCATCGCGATGGCGCTGGCCTGCGGCCCCGACCTGCTGATTGCCGACGAGCCCACCACCGCGCTCGACGTCACCATCCAGAAGCAGGTGCTCGACCTGATCCAGGGCCTGGTCAAGGAAATGGGCATGGCGCTGATCCTGATCTCGCACGACCTCGGCGTGATCGCCAACAGCGTGCAACGCATGCTCGTGATGTACGGCGGCAGCGCTGTGGAAAGCGGGCCGACCGACACGGTCTTCGCCGGCCGCGCCCACCCCTACACGCGCGGCCTGTTCGCGGCACGCCCTGCCCTGGGCGCCGTGCGTGCCGGGCGGCTGCCCACCATCCGCGGCAGCGTGCCCGAGCTGGTCGACATGCCACGCGGCTGCGCCTTCGCGGGGCGCTGCGCCCACACCATCGACCTGTGCCACAGCACGCGGCCGCAGCCCACGCTGCTGCCGAACGACCACACCGTGCGCTGCCTGCGGCTGGGTGAAATTGCAGCCCTGGAGGCCAGGACCGCCCAGGCCGCCACCACAGTTCTCTCCGCATGAGCCAGTCCACGATCACCCCCGGCCAGCCCTTGCTGGCCGTGAACAACCTCTACCGCCACTACGCGCTGCCGCGCGAGAAGCTCTTCGGCCCACCGCCCACGGTGAAGGCGCTCAACGGCGTGAGCTTCGACGTGCAGGCCGGCCAGAGCGTGGGCATCGTCGGCGAATCGGGCTCGGGCAAGTCGACCATCGCGCGGCTGGTGATGGCGCTCGATACGCCGACCTCGGGCAGCGTATCGCTCGAAGGCCGCAACCTGCACACGCTGTCGAAAGACGCGCTGCGCACCGCGCGCCGCGACTTCCAGATGGTGTTCCAGGACCCCTACGGCTCACTCGACCCGCGACAGACCGTGGCGCGCATCGTTGCCGAACCGCTCGAGGCGCTGGCCGAAACCAGCCGCGCCGAGCAGCGCGAACGCGCCTCTGAAGCGCTCGCCGCCGTGGGCCTGCGCACCACCGACATGGACAAGTACCCGCATGAGTTCTCGGGCGGCCAGCGCCAGCGCATCGCGATTGCGCGCGCGCTCATCACGCGGCCCAAGCTCATCGTCGCCGACGAGCCGGTGAGTGCGCTCGACGTGTCGGTGCAAGCGCAGGTGCTCAACCTGATGCAGGACCTGCAGCAGCAGTTCGGCATCAGCTACCTGCTCATCAGCCACGACCTTGCCGTAGTGAACCACCTGTGCGACGAGGTATGCGTGGTCTTCAAGGGCCGCATCGTGGAGCGCGGCCGGCCCGCCGACCTGTTCGCCCACGCGCAGCACGAGTACACGCGCACGCTGCTGTCGGCCGTGCTGCACACGCCGTCCCGCTAGCCGCGGCCGGCTCTCCATTTCTCCCTCACCTCCAGGAACTATCGAATGTTGAAGCGACGCACACTCATGACTTCCGCCATGGCCGCGGCAATCCCGGGTGTCTTCCTGCCCCAGGCGCGCGCGCAGGCGGGCAAGAACACGCTGACGATCGGCATGCCGCTCGAACCGCCGGGCCTGGACCCGACCACCGGTGCCGCCTCGGCCATTGCCGAGATCACGCAGTACAACATCTTCGAGACGCTCACCAAGGTGAACGCCGACGGCTCCGTCACGCCGATGCTGGCCGAAAGCTGGTCGTCGTCGCCCGACATGAAGACCTTCGTCTTCAAGCTGCGCAAGGGTGTGCGCTTCGAGAACGGGCAGCCCTTCAATGCGGCGGTGGTGAAGTTCTCGTTTGACCGCGCGGGCGGCGCCAAGAGCACCAACAAGGACAAGCGCTTCTTCAGCGAGATCGGCACCGTGGTGCTCGACGAGCACACGGTGGGCGTGAACAGCACGCTGCCCAACCCCGACCTGCCCTTCATGCTGGGCCAGTCGACCGCCTGCCTGGTCGAGCCCAAGAGCGCCGACACCAACACCACCGCGCCGGTGGGCACCGGCCCCTACAAGCTCGCCGCCTGGCAGCGCGGCGCCTCGTGCACGCTGGTGAAGTCGCCGACCTACCGCGACCCGAGCCTGGCGAAGACCGAGCGCTTCGTGTTCCGCTTCATGTCGGACACCGCGGCGCAGACCGCCGCGCTGATGGCCAACGACATCGACATCTTCCCGCGCGCGGGCACGCGCTCGGTGGCGCAGTTCAAGGGCAACCCGCGCTTCCAGGTGATCGAGGTGGGCACCCGCGGCAAGGTGATATTGACGATCAACAACCGCAAGAAGCCGCTGGACGACGTGCGCGTGCGCCGCGCCATCCTGGCGGCCATCGACCGCAACGCGATCATCCAGGGCGCGGCAGACGGCTTCGGCAAGCCACTGGGCAGCCACTACGCCATGGGCGCGCCGGGCTTCGTCGACACCACGGCGATCAACCCCTTCGACATCGAGAAGGCGAAGAAGCTACTGGCCGAGGCGGGCGTGAAGACACCGCTCGAACTGCGCCTGCAGCTGCCCCCGCCTTCGTATGCACGCCAGGGCGGCGAGATGATCGCGGCGCAGCTGGCGCAGATCGGCATCAACGTGAAGATCCAGAACGTCGAATGGGCCCAATGGCTCAGCGGCACCTTCGGCGGCGCACACGATTTCGACCTGACCATGGTGGCCCACGTGGAGCCCTTCGACCTGGTGAAATACACCGAGCCCGACTACTACTGGGGCTACGACTCGAAGAAGTTCCGCGACCTGTTCGTGACCATCCAGAACGAAGAGAACAAGAAGCGCCGCGCCGACCTGCTGGCCGAGGCGCAGCGCCAGCTGGCAACCGACGCGGTGAACGGCTTCCTGTACCAGGCCGTGTTCCCGACCATCGCGCGCAAGGAAGTGAAGGGCCTGTGGCCGAGCATGCCGATCGTGGTGAACGACCTGGCCGCCATTTCGTGGAGTTGATGCAATGACCAAGCCTCTGTATTCACTGAGCGTGCAGGAACTGCACGCAGCCTACGCCGCCAAGGAGCTGTCTCCGGTGGAGGTGACGCGTTCGGTCAACGAACGCATCGCGGCCTATGAGCCCGAGCTTCACGCGACATGGCTGTTCCGCCCCGAGCTCGCGCTCGAACAGGCGCGCGCGTCCGAGGCACGCTGGCTGGCCGGCACGCCGCGCGGCACGCTCGACGGTGTGCCCGTGACCATCAAGGACAACCTCGCGACCGAAGGTGATCCGATGCCCCTGGGCACCGCCGCCTACGCGCTCGTGCCGCAGGCGCAAGACTCGCCCCCCGCCGCGCGCCTGAAGGAAGACGGCACGGTGCTCGTCGCCAAGACCACCATGCCCGACCTGGGCATGCTGTCGTCGGGGCTGTCGAGCTTTCATGAACTCTCGCGCAACCCGTGGGACCTGTCGCGCACGCCCGGCGGCTCCAGCGCGGGCGCCGGCGCGGCCGCCGCCGCGGGCTACGGCCCGCTGCACGTGGGCACCGACATCGGCGGCTCGCTGCGCCTGCCGGCGAGCTGGTGCGGCATCTACACGCTCAAGCCGAGCTTCGGGCGCATTCCGCTGAGCTCGCCCTACATGGGCCGCTGCGCCGGCCCGATGACGCGCACCGTGGCCGACTCGGCGCTGATGATGGCCTCGGTCGCACAGCCCGACGACCGCGACTATTCGGAACTGCCCGCGCCCACCATCGACTGGACCGCCTTCGAGGTCGACCCGTCGTTCCTGAAGGGCAAGCGCGTGGCGCTGCACATGGACGCGGGCTGCGGCCTGCCGCTGGACCCGCAGATCGCCGAGGCCGTTCGCCGTGCCGCCAAGCGCATCGAGGCCGCGGGTGCGCACATCGAAGAGATTCCGGCCTTCATGACGCCGGCGATGCTGCAGGGCATGGACCACTTCTGGCGCATGCGCTCGTGCCTTGACATGCAGGCCATGACGGCCGAGCAGCGCGCGAAGATCCTGCCGTACATCCGCGACTGGGCCGAGAGCGCGGCCGGGTTCTCGGGCGCGCAGGTCTTCGACGGCTACAGCCAGTTCGTGGCCACGCGCGCGGCCACGGTGGCCGCCACCAAGGCCTACGACTTCGTGCTGTCGCCGGTGTCGCCGAACCTGCCCGCGCCCGCCGACCATGCCTCGCCCACCAACGACCCGATGCGCCCGCTGGAGCACATCGGCTTCACGGTGCCGTACAACATGTCGGAGCAGCCGGCCGCGTCGATCAACTGCGGCTACTCGGCCGAGGGCCTGCCCATCGGCCTGCAGATTGCCGGGCGCCGCTTCGACGACCTGGGCGTGCTGCAGTTCAGCCGCGCGTTCGAGCAGATCCGCGACGCGCAAAGACCCTGGCCGGAACCGAAATGACAGCTCGGCGTCCAATGACGCCGACCGCAAGGAGACAACACACATGAACGCAACCCACTACATCGACGGGCGCCGCGCGCCGTCCGAAGGCCACGCCACCATCGACGTGATCGACCCGAGCGACGGCCAGAAATTCGGCGAAATCGCGCGCGGCACCGCCGCCGACGTCGACGCCGCCGTGCGCGCCGCGCGCCGGGCCATCGGCGACAACTTCGACGGCCCCTGGGGCGCCAAGACCGCGCTGGAGCGCGGCCGCCTGCTCGCCAAGCTGGGCGCGGCCGTCATGGAACACCACGAAGAACTCGCGCAGCTCGAAGCCCGCGACACCGGCAAGGCGCTGCGCGTGGCGCGCAACGACGCGACCGCGCTGGCGCGCTACATGGAGTACTACGCCGGCGCCTGCGACAAGCTGCACGGCGACACCCTGCCCTACGAGCGCGGCTACACCGTGCTGACCGTGCGCAACCCGCACGGCGTGACGGGCCACATCGTGCCCTGGAACTACCCGATGCAGATCGCGGGCCGCAGCGTGGGCGCAGCCCTGGCCGCGGGCAATGCCTGCGTGGTGAAGCCGGCCGAAGACGCGAGCCTCTCGCTGCTGCGCCTGGCGGAGATCGCCACCGAGGTGGGCTTTCCGGCGGGCGCGCTCAACGTGGTGACGGGCTACGGCAAGGAAGCCGGCGCGGCGCTGTGCGCGCACCCGGGCATCGACCACATCTCTTTCACCGGCTCGACCATGACCGGCCGCAGCGTGGGCCTGGCGGCCGCCGAGCGCCATTGCCCGGTGACGCTGGAGCTGGGCGGCAAGTCGCCGCAGATCGTGTTCGCCGACGCCGACCTGGACGCGGCCGAGCCGGTGCTGGTGAACGCCATCATCCAGAACGCGGGCCAGACCTGCTCGGCGGGCAGCCGCGTGCTGGTGGAGCAGTCGATCTATGAAGAGGTGGTGCAGCGGCTGGCCAAGCGCTTCGCGGCGGTGAAGGCGGGCACGCCGGCGGAAGACCTGGACATGGGCCCGCTCATCAACGAAAAGCAGTTCCGCCAGGTGCGCGACATGGTCGCGACGGCCGAGGCCAGCGGGCTGAAGGTGGCCGCGCGCGGCACGGTGTCGCCCAATGCATCGGCCACCGGCTACTACCAGGAGGCAGTGCTGTTTCGCGACGTGCCGCATGACAGCGACCTGGCGCAGCGCGAGGTCTTCGGCCCGGTGCTGGCCGTGATGCCCTTCAAGGACGAGGCCGAAGCGGTGCGCCTGGCCAACGGCACCGACTTCGGCCTGGTGGCCGGCGTGTGGACGCGCGACGGCGCGCGTCAGCTGCGCATGGCGCACAAGCTGCACTGCGGGCAGGTCTTCGTGAACAATTACGGTGCGGCGGGTGGTGTAGAACTGCCCTTCGGCGGCGTGAAATCGAGCGGTTTCGGCCGCGAGAAGGGCTTCGAGGCCCTGCTCGGCTTCACGACCCTCAAGACGATCGCAATCAAGCACGGATGACACCCACCCATGACCACCACTGAACAACAAACTCCACGCCGCGTGGGCCTCGTCGGCGTCGGCCTGATGGGCCACGGCATTGCCAGCAACATCGTCAAGCATGGCCACCAGCTGACGGTGCTGGAGCACGCGGGCAACCAGCCCATCGACGGTCTGCTGAAGGCAGGCGCCACGTCGGTGAAAGACGTGGCCACACTGGCCGCGCAGGTCGACGTGCTGATCCTTTGCGTCACGGGCACGCCGCAGGTCGAGGCAGTGATGCTGGGCGACAAGGGCGCATTGAGCGCGCTGCGCCCGGGCGCCGTGGTGATCGACTGCTCGACGGCCGTGCCCGCCTCCACCGCCAAGGTGGCCGAAGCGGTGAGCGCCAAGGGCGGCAATTTTCTCGATGCGCCGATGACGCGCACCGCCAAGGAAGCGGCCGAAGGCCGCTTGAACCTGCTGGTGGGTGGCGACGCCGACGTGCTTGACTCTTGCCTGCCGCTGCTGCGCTGCTTTGCCGAGAACATCACGCACGTGGGCGGCACGGGCGCGGGCCACGCGATGAAGCTGCTGCACAACTTCGTGTCGCTGGGCACGGTGGCGCTGCTGTGCGAAGCGGCTGCCTGTGCCGAGCGAGCGGGCGTGAAGCCCGATGTGTTCGTGGACGTGCTGGCCAAGGGCGGCGGCAACGGCGTGGCGCTGGAACGCGTCAAGCCCAAGCTGCTGACGGGCAGCACCGATTCGCTGAAGTTCTCGATGGCGAATGCGAAGAAGGACCTGGGGTACTACAACGACATGGCGGAGCAGTCTGCTTCCAGCCACGGCATTGCGAAGGCCGTCGATGCGCTGTTGACGCAAGGCGTCGAGAAGTTCGGCGGCGACCGGATGGTGCTGGACCTGGTCGAAGCGCTGCGCTGATTTTTCCCCCTGTGCATCGCCCCTGTTCAGGCCGCATGCGGCTGTGGCTGGTTGCAGACCCGTGCTCGTCACAATAGCCAGTGTCAAGTCATAGCCTGGAAATACTCCAAATGATGGATTGGGTCCCTATAGCCTTCATCGCGTTCAAGGTCCTCGTGTTCGGCACGGGCATGTTCTTCGCCATCAAGTGGCACTATGAGCGAGGGAAGAAGCAGAAGGACAAGCAGGGCGAAGTGCTGCGCGCGAGCGGCAAGGTGGCCGCAATCTTCGTGCTATCGCTCCTCGGCCTCGCGCTCCTCACCTTCGGCCTCAGCAACATGCTCGGTTTGGACTTGAGCTTCCCATGATGGCAAAGAATGGTCGGCGGATATCCAGCTGTGCGGCGGCCATTCCCAGATGCGGCTATCGGACAGCGTCGACACGCGGGGCAGTGCTTCACTTGAGATAGGCATACGGATCAAGCAGCGGGGGCCCGTTCGGGGGCGAGACTGTCAACACGAATGTACGCACAGCGCTCGCTTGCGGTCCTGCGTTTTGGGCTGACCTGTAGATACGCGGTGCGGGCGCGTGTCGCCCGGCGCCACTCTGCAAGCTCCTACCTCTCGAACGGCACGGGTGTCACGACCGGCTGCCCGGCGAAATGAGCGTTCAGGTTGTCGATCACCAGTTGCACCGTGGCTGCGACGGCTTCCGGCGAACGCCCCGCGATGTGGGGTGTCAGCACGAGGTTATCGAGGTGCACCAGTTCCGCTGGGACATCTGGCTCGCCTTCTACGACGTCGAGCGCCGCGCCAGCGATTTTTGACTGACGCAGGGCTTGGGCAAGCGCAACGGTATCGACCACGCTGCCACGTGCGATGTTGACCAGAAAGCCTTCGGGCCCCAGGGCATCCAGCACGGCGGCATCGACCAGATGCATGGTGCCCGCGCCGCCAGGTGTCGCGATGACCATGAAGTCGGCCCATTGCGCCAACGCCATCGGCGTCGCAAAGTGCAGAAACGAAGTGCTCTCTCGCGGGCGGCGGCTGTGATAGCCCACCGTCATCCCGAAGCCGCCCATGCCTCTTTGCGCGATCTGCATCCCGATGTTGCCAAGGCCGAGGATGCCGAGTTTCTTGCCGGAAATCATCGGACGCGGCTGTCGCAATTGCGCCCAACGGCCCTGACGGACTGCGGCGTCCGCCTTCGGAATGCCCCGCACCACCGACAGCAGAAGCGCCATCGCATGGTCGGCAACCGAAGCATCATTGGTCCCCGGGCCGTTTGTGACGACGATGTGTCGCGCACGCGCCGCGTCGAGGTCGACTTTTTCGTACCCGGCACCAAGAGAACAGATGATTTCCAGATTGGGGAGCGCCGCGATGTCGGCTGCGGCAATGCCAGTTGAACCATTGGTCAGCACGGCTTGTATGGAGGGGCCTGCCGATTTGATCGAAAGGGCGGAAAGAGCAGAGTGCACCTTGAAACCGGCAGCTTCGATGCGAGCAAGTCCTTCGGGCGTCAACTCGATCAGAACGAGGAGATGTTTGAGCATGCCGAACGATGCCACATGTGCCGCGCCACCGCTCAAATGCGGGCAAGGTACATCTTCCGTAACCGCCATGCACCAGCAGCTTGATGCGCGTATGCCGGGCCTTGGCAAACAGGTATCCGTGATGCGCCTGCGCGCATGTCCATGGGCTGCAAGGCCACCTTACATTCGCTCAGCACTTGCTGCTAGAGCTCTGCGCTGTACCGGCGCCGACGCACCTCCTGACCGTTTGCCATCATGTCCATCTATTCCTTCGTGGACGTGATCGTTGCCGCCCGCGCCCGACCGTTCAAGATAGGACGCCCAGCCCCTTACGAAAGTTGGTCATTTGGGATCGATGACATCAAACTCGAACTGCACCGGATCGGAGTTTTCGACGTAGGCGCTGATCAGGTAGTGGCCGGCAGGATCGCCATCGGCCACGTCCCAAGACTTCGAAATGGTGCCGTTGTAGATGGTCAGGGTCACGTCCAGCGAAATGGTCTTGCGATCCGCTGACGTACCGTAAGGCTGGCCACCGCTGCCCCATGTCTTCGGGGTTTCCGGCAATGTCACGCGTTCGAGAACGCGGACCTTGCCAGATTTCTGGTTGAGTTTCAGCATCCAACCGTAGTCTTGGTTGATCGTCCGTGGCACGGTTTTCGAAACCTTGAAGTCCAGCACGTCGTTGTTGGGCGCGAGCTTGAAGAGCCCAAAGACCGCATCGAGCGGGCACACGCCTCGCGCTGCCGGGGCTACGGCGCAAGCTTTGAACACGGCGGCATTGGATTCAGAAATGGATCCATGCGATGCGGCGCCCGTCGTTTGAGCGCCAACGTGGGTGCACGTGACCGCGGCGAAAAGAACAAGAAGGTGGCGTAGATATTTCATGGCAGATGAGGCTCAGCAGGCGACTGTCAAACGATCAAACCTTGCATGTCTTATGGAATAGCTTGGGCCAGGAGCGAGCTCGACCTTCGATGCGAGATGCGCCCGCCGTGCTCTCCCTGCGAAACGCAGCAGCAGCATTGCCGGCGAGACCTACTTGAATGTAAGGCTCAAGGGCCGGCTCCCGTCAACCAGGCGTGCCCGGCGGAACCCTGAGCGTTCGCTTTCGAGAACGTCGCACATCTGCTTTGGGCCCTTCGCGCTAGCCGTGCGTGAGGCTACAGTCGGGCAGAAAACAGCCACTCGCCGAGGTGACCAAATTCGCGTGGATGCCGACGTTCACGGCGCATTTACAACAAGAGGGGCTCGGGAACGCGGCGTTATTTTCTACGCCGCATCTTCCGGCATGCCATCCACACCAAATTTCACACCGCGCTCTTCCAGCTTCGCGCGCGCTGCGTGGTGCACTACTCCGCGTTTGCGCGTGTCAGACTCCAACAGCCTGCGCAGGGTGGCCTGGCTGACGTTGGCATTGCGCACCACTTCCATTCGTACGCCCCAGAATTTGTCGTTCGCGAAACGATCCAGAATCTCTGCGTCTGCATCCGGGTTCATGGCTGCTGTAGCGCGTATAGATTGATTGGCGTSAGTCAAAAAGGGCTCGAGCTCGACTGCATTGGCTGCACCACTGGCAGCAATGTAGCGACGCTCCTCCGCATTTTTCTGTTCAGTCGTCTTTTTGACCATCACGTACTCAAGAGATGAAAACATCTAGCTTCGCACACGCCATGCTGATGCATACGAATTCTGGCTACGCTGGTCGGATACCCAAAGACGCCACCCGCGACAAGGCTCAACCCACATGACTTTGGACATCATTTCGGCCAGTCGGTCGCTTGTCGAGGAGGCCTGGAAGCAGCCTGACAAGTGGGAGGCGAACCTGACCTCCGCAGAAGCGCTGCTCGCGAGGGCGCTCGTTGAAGTCCCCGGCAACGTCCTTGCGTCAACGTGCTTGGGCGCCGTGCTCTGCGACCGGGGTGAACACAAAAAGGCGGCATCCGTCCTACAGCGCGCAGTTGAACTCGGGTCTACTGACCGGAACACTTACTTCAACCTGGGCGTCGCAAAGATGAACTGCGGCGCAGCCGAGGAAGCCATGGCTTCCTTCCGAAGGGCCGAGGGTCTCCAACCTTCGCGGCTGTCATGGGAGGCATACTTTGACCCCCAGGCACACTGAGTGGCGGGTCTGAACCGCCGGCTGAAAGCGGCCACAAGCCGTCATGCGTGGCCGCCCTCAGTGCCTATTGATCCAGTACGTCTTCAGCACATGCCTACTCAAGTCCCCGGAGCAGCCGGCTATGGCGCGAACGCCTCCGCCCTGGCCGCCCAATACGAAAGCATCACTTTCGCCGAAGTTCACCGCGACCTGATTCACTTGCTCCCTGCGCCGCCTGCTGCGGTACTCGACATCGGCGCGGGTTCTGGCCGGGATGCTGCCGCGCTGGCACGTCGCGGCCATCGGGTCGTTGCAGTGGAGCCCACGGGCGAACTGCGCCGCGAAGGCAAGCGCCTCCATGGGGCGTTGGCAATCGATTGGGTGGACGACCATCTACCAACGCTGCACGTGCTGCGGCAGGCAAAACGGCGGTTCGATCTGGTCCTGCTCACCGCCGTGTGGATGCACCTGGACTCCATTGAGCGCGAGGCCGCCATGGACGCTGTCGCCGACTTGGCAGCAGATGGTGGTCAAGTCTTCATGTCGCTCCGACACGGACCGATTCCAGAAGGCAGAAGGATGTTCGATGTTTCTGCTGACGAGACCACAAGTCTGGCGGCGGAGCATGGGCTGAGCTGTCACCATCACAGTGAGCGCGAGGACATGCTTGGGCGGAGTGATGTGCGATGGAGTTTTCTTGCAATGCGTCGCCGTTCACGCGGGCTGTAAACGGGGGCGTCTTGGAAGCCGGTGCAAAGGCAGAATGCAGCCAACACCAGCCCTTCGTCGCAGGTGGGCAATTCAAGGGAGGTGTATGGAAGTTCGACAAATCGCCGCTTCGGAACTCAAAAGCCTGCTGGCCCTGTACCAGCATCTTCACGACATTGATGATCCATTGCCGGATACTGCGGCGGTTGAGTCTATATGGCAGGAGCTAGTAGGCAACTCGCGCTATAGGTACTTCGGGGTCTACACAGCGGAAAAGCTCGTCTCCAGCTGCACTGTCACCGTCATTCCGAATCTCACTCGGGGCTGCAAGCCATATGCCGTGATCGAGAACGTCGTGACCCACGCAGACCATCGCAAGCGTGGATACGGCAAGGCGGTACTTGTCGAGGCCCTATCTTTTGCCTGGTCGCAAGGCTGCTACAAAGTCATGCTGATGACCGGCAGGAAGGATGAAGCGACCTTCCAGTTTTACGAGGCGGTCGGTTTCAACCGCAACGACAAGCAGGCCTTTGCTGTGAAGGCCCCCGCCACCAAACCCGGAGCCAGATAGGACTGGATGCGGCGGCGGATTCAACCGGCCGTTCGCCAGACCCTCAGAATCCTTCATGAGCCTTCATTCAAAAACTAGGGACCGCTGGATTGCGATCTCTGGTGACGAGCTGGAGGAATTGGTGTCCGCCCAGCTCATGTCTTCTTACGAAGACAGTATTTGAGCGGTCGAGCTGTATATCAAGCTTGGCAAGCGCGCCAGGGCGGCCATTCATCAGCTTGGTACCTAACAAGAACGCCCTTAAAGGCTGGCACCGGGCTGCCAAGGCTGGGTGTCCTCAGTCAACTTGGGTTGCGGCGTTCATACCCTCTTCAACACCGCGTCGATGGTATCCAGCAATGTGTCGGCGTTCACGGGCTTGAACAGCACGGGGACACCCGATTCGCGCACCCGCTGCAGGCGCTCGGGCGCGGTCTCTCCCGTGATCAGCAGCAGCGGCATCCGTGTGCCATTGCGCCAACGCAAGCGCAGGCCCACATCGAGCCCGCTGCCACCGTCGGCCAATCGATAGTCGCACAGCAGCAGTTCGAACGCTCGCCCCTCGGCTTCCGCCTGAGACAGTGCCATGGCCGCCGTGCCCTCGTCGACCACCGCCTGTACATCGAATGCATATGCGCGCAACAACTCGCTCATCGCCTGGCGGATCTCGGCCTCATCGTCGATGAGCAGCACACGCCGCGCCAAGGCCGGCGTCAGAGGCTGGGGCGGCATCCGGCGCGGCAATCCACCTTGCTGCAGGGCGCGCGGCGCCAGGCTGAGTGGCGTGTCGGGCGGGGGGCGTGCTGACGCCAGGTGCACGCGAAAGCGCGTGCCGCGATCCACGCGTGAGTGCACCTGAACCTGATGATCGAGCAGTTGAGACAGCCGCTGCACGATGGACAGGCCGATACCAAGGCCGCGTGCACGATCGCGCTCCGGATTGTTGATCTGGTAGAACTCCTCGAAGATGCGGCCCAGCTGCTCGGGCGCCATGCCGATGCCCGTGTCGCGCACCTCGATCCACAGGCGCTCGCCGCGCGAGCGCACGCGCACGATGACGCCTCCGCGCACCGTGTACTTGAGCGCGTTGTCAACGAGGTTCGAGAGCATCCGCTGCAGCAACTGCGCGTCGCTGTAGAC
>NNBU01000441.1_pt1 | contig 18353 bp, 19 predicted proteins | sample 1173781 | NCBI WGS metagenome assembly NNBU01 (sample SAMN07173937, study PRJNA388173) | plant metagenome | biome: Plant school; feature: Soil; material: Symbiotic tissue of Blasia pusilla L.; isolation source: symbiotic tissue sample KVJ2 | host: Blasia pusilla | place: Norway: Troms, Kvaloya...
AGATGTGTATAAGGGACCGGGCTTGCGCAGGCTGCCCTTTTCACCCAGGAACACCATGGCGTCGTCGGTCACCGGCTGGTTCAGCGGCGCGCCGAGTTCCTTCCAGTCGGGCAGCAGTTCGTTCAGGGCGCGGGGGTCCATGATGGCGCCCGACAGGATGTGCGCGCCGGGCTCGGAGCCCTTCTCGAGCACCACGACCGAAATTTCTTTCTCTTGCTGTGCGGCGAGCTGCTTGAGCCGGATCGCGGTCGACAGGCCGGCCGGGCCGCCGCCGACCACGACCACGTCGTATTCCATGGCTTCCCGAGGGCCGAACTGGGCGAGGATTTCGTCGTGCGTCATGTGGGTTGGGTCGATAATGATTTTTCGAGGCGCGGGGCATGCTTGCCGGGTTTGCGGGGGCATTTTATGCGGCGTCCATGCGCGGTCCCTGTCATCCATGGGCGCGCCTTTTACGTCACCTGCGCGACTCCACAGGATTCAAGTTCATGGCCTACAGCATCGATCTTTCCGGCCGCGTGGCCTTCGTCACCGGCGCCTCCAGCGGGCTCGGCGCCCAGTTCGCGAAAACGCTGGCACGCGCCGGCGCCGCGGTGGTGCTGGCCAGCCGGCGCGTCGACAAGCTCAAGGAGCTGCGCGCGCGCATCGAAGGCGAGGGCGGCGACGCCCACGTGGTCGACCTCGACGTCACCGAGTTCGGCAGCGTCAAGGCCGCCGTGGCGCGCGCGGAGACCGAGGTCGGCCCCATCGACGTGCTGGTCAACAACTCGGGCGTGAGCACCACACAGCGCCTGGAGGACGTGACCCCCGACGACTACGACTACATCTTCGACACCAACGTGAAGGGCTCCTTCTTCGTCGCGCAGGAAGTCGGCAAGCGCATGCTGGCGCGCGCCAGGGGCAAGGCGCCGGGCACCTACATCGGCGGGCGCATCATCAACATCGCCTCCTCGGCGGCGCTCAAGGTCATGCCGCAGATCGGCACCTACTGCATGAGCAAGGCCGCGGTGGTGCAGATGACCAAGGCCATGGCGCTCGAGTGGGGCCGCTTCGGCATCAACGTGAACGCGCTGTGCCCTGGCTACATCGCGACCGAGCTCAACGAAGAACACTGGTCCACCGAAGCCGGCGCCAAGCTGGTCGGCATGCTGCCGCGCAAGCGCGTGGGCAAGCCCGAGGACCTGGACGGGCTGATCGTGCTGCTGGCCAGCGGCCAGAGCCATTTCGTGAACGGCGCCGTCATCGCGGCCGACGACGGGTTCGCACTCTGAGCCCGCGGGCCTGGATCGGCGTTGCGGCCGGACTGGCCGCGGGGGCGCTGTGGGGGCTGGTGTTCGTGGCGCCGCGCATGGTGGGCCACTTCGGCATGGTCGACATCACCGCGTCCCGCTTCCTGGTGTTCGGCGCCATCTCGGGGCTCGCGGTGTTCGCACGGCCTGCCGCCGTGCGGTGGCCGAGCGGCCCGCAGGCGCTGGCGGCGTTGGGCCTGAGCGTGCTGGGCTTCAGCGGCTACTACCTGCTGCTGGCCTTCGGCATCGAGGCCGCGGGCACCGAGGTGCCCAGCCTGATCATCGGCACGATTCCCGTCTGGATGATGCTGCTCGGCCGGCCCGCAGGGCTGCGCATGCGCGCACTGCTGCCGGGGCTGCTGCTCACGGGCGGGGGCATCGCGCTGATGATCTGGGGCGCGTGGGCCGCGCAGCACGGCACGGGCGGCGGCGGGGCGCGTTTTGGCTGGGGCATTGCACTCGCGCTGGGCGCGATGGTGAGCTGGACCCTCTACGGCCTGCTCAACGCCGCCTGGCTGCAGCGCCACACCGAACTCAACGCGACCGACTGGGCCAACTGGCTGGGCATTGCCACCGGCCTGGGCGCCTTGCTGCTGTGGCTGGTGGCGGGCAGCGACCTGGCCACGCTGCAGTCGCGCCCCGACGGCACGCTTTTCGTGTGGATCGCGCTGGCGGGCGGCTTCGGCTCGTCGTGGCTCGCGACCATTCTCTGGAACATCGCGAGCCAGCGCCTGTCAGCGAGCCTGTGCGGCCAGCTGATCGTCAGCGAGACGCTGTTCGCATTGCTCTATTCCTTCGTCTGGGACGGCCGCTGGCCGCAGGCCACCGAGTGGGTGGCGGCGCTGCTGTTCGTGCTGGGCATCCTCGCATCCATCAAGGCGCACCGATGAGAATCGAAATTCCCGAAAAGAAGAAGCTCGTGTATGAAATGTCCATTCCCATCCGCTGGGGCGACATGGACGCCATGGGCCACCTGAACAACGGCACCTACTTCCGCTACCTCGAGACCGCGCGCATCGACTGGATGCATTCCATCGGCTTCGAACCCGAGCCGGGCGGCGAGGGCATGGTGATCGTCAACGCCTTCTGCAACTTCTACCGGCAGATCGAGTACCCCGGCAAGGTGCTGCTGAAGATGTACGTGAGCGACCCGGGCCGCACCACCTTCGAAAGCTGGGGCACCATGGCGCGCGAAGAGGCGCCCGACGTGATCTGCGCGGCAGGCGGCGCCACCACCATCTGGGTCGATTTTCCGAAGCAGAAGGCGCTGGCGCTGCCCGACTGGCTGCGCACGCTGGTGAGCGAGTAGAAAAAAGCCATCGAACGCCGATGAAATTCAAGATCCTCGCGCTCGCGACCCTGGCCTTGCTGGTCCCCTGCAGCCATGCGCAGACGCAGGCCGGCAAGAGCGCCGCTGCCCGCGAATGCCCGGCCAACGCGCCGTTCCTGAGCGCCGAGGCGTTGAAGAAAGCCGGCTTCGAACTCCCCGTGTTCAAGCGCTATTGCTACACGGACAAGGCCGGCAGCCACGCCTTGCTGCTCGGCGAGAAACAGGACCTGCCGTTTCCCGAGGAGCAGTTGTCCTCGGCCATCCGGGCCTCGCTGTACCGCATCGAGGGCGATCGCACGCTGACGCAGGAATGGTCCATACGCGACTTTGCGGGCAAGGACGAGGCGGGCGCCAATTTCCGCTCCAAGCTCATCGAGCTCGCCGACATCGACGGCGACGGGCTGGTCGACCCGGTGCTGGTGTACCGCTTCTACAACCCCGACGGCGCCGATCACATCGACAACGACGACTACGTGGGCCGCATCAAGATCGTGACCTTCCACAAGGGCAGCAAGGCGACGATCCATGCGATCACGGGGCACTACGACGGCGAGCGCAAGACCACCGCCAACGGCAACTACTTCGCGTTGCCCAAGGCGGTGCAGCAGCACCTGGTGAAGAAGATGTCGGGCATGGCCGGCGCCGGCCAGTTCGGGTTCGACAACTCGTACGGCTACGTGCCCAGGAAGGAAGCCGCCGGGCGCTGAGGAAGTTCAGGCCGGCTGCAACACGATGCGCGCCTCGAAGCCCTGCGTGGCGCCCGCGGGCGGCGACGACAGCACTAGCGTCGCGTGGTGCTTCTCGACGATGGTGCCCACGATCGACAGGCCCAGCCCGTAGCCTGCGCGGTCCGAGCTGTGGCGCACATGGCGCTTTTGCAGCGTTTGCAGTTGCTCGACGTTCACGCCCGCGCCAAAGTCGCGCACCGCCAGCGTGCAGGGCGTCATTACCTCCAGCACCACGCGCCCGCCCCCGCCGTAGCGCAGGGCGTTCTCCACCAGGTTGCGCAGGGCGATGGCCAACGCATCGACGTCGCCGAGCGCCATCGGGGCGGCGCTGTCGGGCACCTTCAGGGCCAGGCGTTCGCTGACGTTCGGGTCCTGCCAGAACTCCTGCGCCACCGTGCCCGCAAGCTGCACCAGGTCGACCCGCGCGCGCGTCAGCGACGCACCCGATTCGGCGCGCGAGAGCTGCAGCAGTTTCTCGGCGCGGTGGCTCAGCAGCTGCAGCGCGTCGAGCGCGGCCTGCACGTCGTTGCGCCGCAGGTCGTGCTCCAGCGCGGTCTGCAGGCGCAGGCGCGCCGCGGCCAGCGGCGTGCGCAGCTCATGCGCCGCGTTGGCGGCGAGCGCACGCTCGACGTCCAGCGACTGCGACAGCCGCTCCAGCAGCCGGTTGACGTGGTCGCCGACCGAGCGCAGCTCCTGCGGCAGGCCGGGCAGGGTGATGGGGCGCAGGTCGGCGCCGCTGCGCTTCTCGATCTCGCCGGCCATTTGCTGCAGCACGCGCAGTTCGGTGCGCGCCACGTTGCGCAGCACCAGGGCGAGCAGCGGCAGCACTGCGCCCAGCGGAATGATCAGGCCGAACAGCGTGCGGTTGAGCGCGCGCCGCCGCTCGTCCAGCGGATCGGCCACCTGGAAGTACAGGTCCAGCGTGGGGTGGCGCACGGTGTAGATGCGCCAGGCCTGGTTGTTGGCGAAGCCGGCGGCCAGCGGCACGTCGAAGGCGTCCACCGGCGCCTCGGCGGAGCGCAGCAGCACGTGCTCGTGAAGATCGACCACCTGGTACATGACCGCGTCTTCCGAGAACAGCTGCTTGGGCGCGACCAGCGGGGTGCGCGGGGAGGTGCTGTCGCCGTTCCCGCTCACGTGCTGCAGCTTGTCGAGCTCCTGCACCGCCATGTCGAACATGCGGTGCGACACCTCGACCAGTTCGTTGTCGAAGTTGTGGTTGATCTCGCGGTCCACGTACCAGACCACCGCGAACACGCACAGCAGCCACACGCCGCCGACCCACAGGATCAGCGTGCGCGTGAGGCGCCCGGCGAGCGAGTCGCGCCCGCCCATGGCCAACCGGATGCTCATTCGTCGTCGTCCCCGGAGGTGGACAGCCGATAGCCCAGGCCGCGCAGCGTCTGGATGTGGCTGCGCCCGAGCTTGCGCCGCAGCCGGCTGACGAACACCTCGAGCGTGTTGCTGTCGGCCTCGTCGCCGAAGCCGTAGAGCGCGTCCGCGAGGTTCTCGCGCGTGTGGATGCGCTCGGGCCGCGTGGCCATCACGCGCAGCAGCGCCCATTCCTTCTGGGTCAGCGTGATCGGCGCGCCGTCCTTGCGCACCATGTCGTGCGCCAGGTCGATTTCCAGCGTGCCGAGCTTCAGCACCGGCGAGCTGCTGGCGCTGCGCCGCCGCTCGACCGCACGCAGCCGCGCGAGCAGTTCGGCCGGGTCGTAGGGCTTGGTGAGGTAATCGTCCGCGCCGGCGTCCAGCCCGCGGATTCGGTCGGTCACCTGGTCGCGCGCGGTCAGCACGATGACGATGGGGCGTTCGGGCAGGGCGCGCACCTGCGGCAGCAGCGACAGGCCGTCGCCGTCGCCCAGGTGCAGGTCGAGCAGCACCGCCGCGTACTGCACCGAGAGCAGGGCGCCGCGCGCGTCGGCCAAGCTGGGCGCCACGTCGACCACGAAGGCCTTGGCCAGCAGGTAGCTGCACACGGCGTCCGCCAACGCGGTGTCATCTTCGACGAGCAATATGCGCACACCATGTCCTTCCAGGAAACAAATGAGTCTAGCGCCACCGAGTTGCGGCTGATGGCGCGGTCAGATTCGGTTCAGGTCGCTTCAGGCTTTGTTCATGCCGCCGACGTAGGCTGTTGGCTGTTTTTTGGTCCTGTTTTCGCCCATGACACGTTTCTCGAATTTTCGCCTGGGGGTGCTGACCCTCGTCGCGCTCGTTGCAGTGATGGCATGGGACGCAACCGGTGGAGACCTGTGGCTGGCGCGCATGGCGGGCTCTGCCATGGGTTTTCCCTTGCGTTCGAACCCCTTCATGGTCCACGTCATGCATGAAGGCGCGCGCGACCTGAGCTGGGTGCTCGTGATCGGGCTGTTCGCCGCCATCCGCTGGCCGCTCGGCTTCCTCAAACGCCTGCCCATGGGCGCGCGCGCCCAGTTGGCGCTGACGGTGCTGGCCTCGGTGATCGCCGTCAGCCTGCTCAAGAACCTGAGCCAGACCAGCTGCCCCTGGGACTTGCAGGAGTTCGGCGGCGTGGCGCGCTATGTGTCGCACTGGTCGTGGGGCGTCAACGACGGCGGCCCCGGCGGCTGCTTCCCGGCCGGCCATGCGTCGGCGGCCTTTGCCTACGTGGGCGGGTATTTCGTGCTGCGCCGGGTGTCCCAGCGTGCCGCGGCGGTCTGGCTGGGCGTGGCCGTGGCGGCGGGGCTCGTGCTGGGGGTGGCGCAACAGTTGCGCGGCGCTCATTACATGAGCCACACCCTGTGGACGGGCTGGGTGTGCTGGACGGTCGGTTTCGCCATCGAGGTTGCCCTCACGCGCGGCCGCGCACGCGTGCTGAAACCGGCCCTGCCCGCCCATGCAGGATCTTGACTTCGCCCTGTTCAGGCTCGTCAACGCGGGCGCCTCGGTGCCCGCGTGGAGCCTGCGTTTCGCGGAGTTCGCCTCCGACGTGCTGCCGGCCCTGCTGATGCTCGCCATCGGCGCGTGCGCCCTGGTCAGCGGGCGCTGGCGCCATGCGCTTTTCACGGCGCTGGCAAGCCTGCTGGTGGTGTGGCTCATGGTCAACCTGATTCGCACCGTGGCCCCCATTCCGCGGCCCGCGTTCTACGGCCTCGGCATTCAATGGGTGCCGCAGGGCGCGCGCCCCGGTTTTCCCAGCCTGCACGCGGCGGGCGCGTTCGCCGTGGCCTTTTCGCTCTGGTGCCTGCCCTCGCGCGCCCCGATGCGCGCGGCGCTGCTGGTGGCGGCGGTGGTGGCCTGGAGCCGCATGTTCCTGGGGCTGCATTTCCCCTCCGACATCGTGGCGGCCGTGATGCTGGGGGCGCTGGTGTCGATCGTGGTGGAGCGCTGCGTCAGCCGGCCGCTGGGCCGCCTGGCGGCGCCACGCCTGCGCCTGGCGCGGTCGCGCGCCCGGGTGCGCAGCGCATGAACACTGACTGAATGACCAGTTCAGGCTCCCTTCAGGCGAGCTCTTTACAGTCGTCACATGTCTGTTTCGCGAATCGCGCCCCCCTCCTTGCGGCGCCTGGATATCCCTGAGCCCGACGAGGCACGAACCTCGCAGTCATCCGCTGGCGGCACCCTGTGGGCGCGCCTGGACCGGTGGCTGGTGCAGCCGCGCTCAGCCGGCATGGTCGTGCTGTGGCTCAGCCTGTACCTGATCCTGACCACGAACTGGCCTCTGTGGAACGACCTGGCCCGCATCGGCGGCGCCCCGAGCACCTACCTGCCCACCATCGCGGTGATGAGCCTGCTCACGCTGTGCGGCCTGGTGGCCATGCTGTCGTTCACGGCCTGGTCGCGCTGGATGAAACCGGTGTGGTTCGCCGTGGTCGTGCTGGCCGCCGTGGTCCAGCACTACATGCTCGAATACCGCGTGGTCATGGACCCGACCATGATCGCCAACGCGTTGCAGACCGACCCCAACGAGGCGCGCGACCTGCTGAGCTGGCGCATGGCCTTCAACGTGCTGGTCGTCGCGCTGCCGGCGGGCTGGGCGCTCTGGCGCGTGCGCATCATGCCGATGCGCTTCCTGTCCAAGCTCTGGCGCAATGCGGCCCTGCTGCTGCTGGCCGTGGTCGTGGCGCTGGGGGCGGCCGTGGCGATGAACCGCGAGCTTGCGCCCCTGATGCGCAACAACATCCATCTGCGCTACATGATGAACCCCATTGCGACCCTGTATTCCACAGGGTCGCTGCTCATCAAGCCCTTGTTCAAGCGCAGCGGCAAGCTCATTTCCATCACCGCCGGCACGGCACTGGGCGCGAGCTATGCGGCGCAGGCCAAGCCGCCGCTGTTCGTGGTGGTGGTGGGCGAAACCGCGCGGGCTGACCACTTCGCGCTGAACGGCTATGCGCGCGACACCACGCCCGAGCTCGCCAAGCGCGGCGTGTTGAGCTACCGCGACGTGCACTCCTGCGGCACCAACACGCTGGCCTCGGTGCCGTGCATGTTTTCGCCGCTGGGCAAGCAGGGCTACGAGGCGCGCAAGGACGACTACGAGTCGCTCATGGACGTGCTGCAGGCCTCCGGGCTCGCCGTGTTCTGGCTCGACAACCAGGCCGGCTGCAAGGGCGTGTGCGTGCGCATTCCGAACGCCTCGGCCTTCGACGGCCTCGACGCCGCCACCAAGAAGTCGCTGTGCGACGGCGAGGAGTGCCTCGACGACGTGATGCTCAAGAACCTGGACGAGCGCATCGCCGCGCTGCCGGCCGAACGGCGCGCCAAGGGCATCGTGCTGGTCATGCACCAGATGGGCAGCCACGGCCCGGCCTACTACAAGCGTTCCGCGCCCGACGTGAAACGCTTCCAGCCCGAGTGCAAGACCAACGCACTGGCCGAGTGCGGGCACAACGAGCTGATGAACGTGTACGACAACTCGATCGCGCAGACCGACCGCTTCCTTGGTGAAACGATCGATTGGCTCAAGGCGCAGTCGAAGACCTACGACCCGGGAATGCTCTACGTGAGCGACCACGGCGAATCGCTGGGCGAATATGGCCTGTTCCTGCACGGCGTGCCGTACAGCTTCGCACCCGAGGCGCAGAAGCACGTGCCCATGATCACGTGGTTCAGCGACGGCCTGAGCGAGCGGCGCAAGCTCTCGCGCTCGTGCATGGAAGCGGGGCTCGATGCACCGCTCACACACGACAACCTCTATCACACGGTGCTGGGTGTGATGGATGTGACCACGCCCACCTACAAGCCGGCCCTCGACGCGCTCGCGTCCTGCCGCGCCAAGGGCTGAAGGCGGCGGGCCCTACTTCTTCTCCCGGGGCAGCCGCCCCATCAGGAAGAACTCGTTGTTCGGCTGCATGCCGCTGAAGCTGGCCAGCCGGTTGCTCAGCCCGAAGAAGGCGGTGATGGCTGCGATGTCCCAGATGTCCTCGTCGTCGAAGCCATGGGCATGCAGCGGCGGAAAGTCGCTGTCGTCGATTTCGTGCGAGCGGTCGCAGACCTTCATTGCAAAGTCGAGCATCGCGCGCTGGCGCGGCGTGATGTCGGCCTTGCGGTAGTTCACCGCCACTTGGTCGGCCACCAGCGGCTTTTTCTCGTAGATGCGCAGCAGCGCGCCGTGCGCCACCACGCAGTACAGGCACTGGTTCGCCGCGCTGGTGGTGGTGACGATCATCTCGCGGTCGCCCTTGGTGAGCGAGCCTTCCTCCTTGAGCATCAGCGCGTCGTGGTACGCGAAGAAGGCGCGCCATTCGGCGGGCCGGCGGGCCAGGCCGAGAAACACGTTGGGCACGAAGCCGGCCTTTTCCTGCACCGCGAGGATGGCGGTGCGAATGTCCTCGGGCAGGTCCTTCAGTTCGGCGAGCGGGTAGCGGGTAGCAGTCATCTTGTCTCCGTCGGGTTGTCGGTTTGAAAGCGCCTTGAAAGGCATTGCGCGACTTCCATGATAGGCAAGACACTTTCCTACAAGATGTTGCGCGGCGTATCGCGATGATGAACGTTCGCACAACAACACGCGGCCCATGCCGCACATAACGCGATGAAAGACGTCTCGCATTCCGACCGGCGCGGCTTCCTGCGCCGGTCCATCGCCATCGTGCCGGCCGCCACGGCCTTCGGCGCCGGTGGCCTCACGGGGGCAGCGCTGGCGCAGCCCGCTGCATCGGCCCCGGCCCCAGCCGCCGCGCCCAGTCCCGCGGCCCCCTACACCCCGGTCTACTTCAACGCCAACGAATGGACCTTCGTGCAGGCCGCGGTGGGCCGGCTCATTCCGTCCGACGACACCGGCCCCGGCGCCATCGAAGCGGGCGTGCCCGAGTTCATCGACCGGCAGATGGAGGGCGCCTTCGGCCATGCGGCCACCTGGTACATGCAGGGCCCGTTCGTCGAGGTGTCGCCGCTGTTCGGCTACCAGAAGAAGATGCCGCCGCGCGAGGTGTACCGCGCGGGCATCGCGGCCACCGACGCGTACTGCCGCAAGCAGTTCGCCGACAAGCCCTTCGCGCAACTCACCGCGGCGCAGCAGGACGAGGTGCTCAAGGGCCTGGAGGCCGGCAGCGTCACGCTCGACGGCGTGGGCGCGACCGACTTCTTCGGCTTCCTGCTGCAGAACACCAAGGAAGGCTATTTCAGCGACCCCATCCACGGCGGCAACAAGAACGCCGCCGCCTGGAAGATGATCGGCTTCCCCGGCGCGCGCGCCGACTATGCCGACTGGGTCGACCGCCCCGGCGTCAAGTACAACCTGCCGCCGGTGAGCATCGCCGGCCCGCAGGGCTGAAGGGCGCACGCACCATGGCAAACATCAAGAAACCCAGCGTCGACGCAGTGCTGGTCGGCTTCGGCTGGACCGGCGCCATCATGGGCATGGAGCTCACCGGCGCCGGCCTCAAGGTGCTGGCGCTGGAGCGCGGCGAGAACCGCGACACCCAGCCCGACTTCGCCTACCCGCGCATCACCGACGAGCTGAGCTACGGCATCCGCGGCAAGCTGTTCCAGAACCTCTCGCGCGAGACCGTCACCATCCGCCACACCCCGGCCGAGATCGCCGTGCCGTACCGGCAGCTCGCTTCCTTTTTGCCCGGCGACGGCGTGGGCGGAGCGGGCGTGCACTGGAACGGCCACCACTGGCGCCCGCTGCCCAGCGACCTGCGCATTCGCAGCACCTACGAAGAGCGCTACGGCAAGAAATTCATTCCCGAGGGCATGACCATCCAGGACTTCGGCGTGAGCTATGAAGAGCTGGAACCGCACTTCGACCAGTTCGAAAAGATCTGCGGCACCTCGGGCAAGGCCGGCAACATCGGCGGCAAGATCCAGCCCGGCGGCAACCCCTTCGAAGGCGCGCGCGCCAACGAGTTTCCGCTGCCGCCGCTGGCCTCCGTCAACAGCGCGGTGCTGTTCGAAAAGGCCGCGCGCGAGCTGGGCTACCACCCGTTCCCGCAGGCCGCCGCCAACGCGTCGCGCGCCTACACCAACCCGCACGGCGCGCAACTCGGGCCGTGCAATTTCTGCGGCTTCTGCGAGCGCTACGGCTGCTACATGTACTCGAAGGCCTCGCCGCAGACCACGCTGCTGCCGGTGCTGATGAAGCGGCCCAACTTCGAGCTGCGCACCAAATCGCATGTGCTGCGCGTGAACATGTCGCCCGACGGCAAGCGCGCCACCGGCGTGACCTACATCGACGCCGAAGGCAACGAGGTGGAGCAGCCGGCCGACCTGGTGGTGCTGTGCGCCTACCAGTTCCACAACGTGCGCTTGCTGCTGTTGTCGAACATCGGCAAGAAGTACGACCCGACCACCGGCGAAGGCGTGGTCGGCCGCAACTACGCCTACCAGCTCAACGGCGGCGCCAGCCTGTTCTTCGACAAGAACCAGCCGATGAACCCCTTCGTCGGTGCGGGCGCCAGCGGCTCGGTGATCGACGACTTCGACGGCGACAACTTCGACCACGGGCCGCTCGGCTTCATCGGCGGCGCCACCATCAATGCCATCAACACCGGCGGGCGGCCGATCCAGCAGATGAGCCTGCCGCCCGGCGCGCCCGCCTGGGGCGCGGGCTGGAAGAAGGCCGTGAAGGAAAACTACATCTACCAGGCCAGCGTGGGCAGCCAGGGCTCGGTGATGGCCTACCGCGACAACTACCTCGACCTCGACCCGACCTACAAGGACGTGCACGGCCAGCCGCTGCTGCGCATGACCTTCGACTGGAAGGCCAACGACCTCGCCATGACGCAGTTCATCGGCACCAAGGTCGAGCAGATCGCCAAGGCCATGGGGCCGAAGCAGATGAAGCTGAACTTCCAGAAGCCCGACGCCCACTACGACGTGCGCTTCTACCAGTCGACGCACAACACCGGCGGCGCGCCCATGGGCACCGACCCGAAGACCAGTGCCGTCAACCGCTTCCTGCAGGTGTGGGACGTACCCAATGTGTTCGTGATGGGCGCGAGCGCCTTCCCGCAGAACTTCGGCTACAACCCGACCGGCATGGTGGGTGCGCTGGCGTACTGGGCGGCCAAGGCCATCCGCGAGCAGTACCTGAAAAACCCGGGGGCGCTGGCATGAGCGCGCGTCGTGTGTACGGCGGCATCGCCGCGGCCGTCGTGTTGCTGTGCGCAGGGGCATGGGCCGTGGCGCAAAAGAGCGACGCACCTGCCGAGGCCGCATCGGCGCCATCCGCACCATCCGCACCTGCCGCCGCGGCGCCGGCAGCGCCGGTCGTTGCCGCAGCCCCTGCGCCTGCCGCCGCGGACCCCGTGCTCGAGCACGGCCGCTACCTGGCCCGCGCCGGCGACTGCGTCAGCTGCCACACCGCGCCGGGCAAGCCCGCCTTCGGTGGTGGCCTGCCGATGAAGACGCCGTTCGGCACCATCGTTTCCACCAACATCTCGCCCGACCCCGAAGCGGGCATTGGCGCCTACACCGAGGCCGAGTTCGCCCGCGCGCTGCGAGAAGGCGTGGCCAAGGACGGCCACCGCCTGTACCCGGCCATGCCTTACCCGTCGTTCGCGCGTGTGAACGACGAGGACATGCATGCGCTGTTCACCTTCTTTCGCAACGGCGTGCAGCCCGTCGCGCAGAAGCCGCCGGCCTCCGACCTGCCATGGCCCTTCAGCATGCGCAGCCTGATGATCGGCTGGAACTGGATCTACCTCGACAAGGGCGTCTACCAGAACGACAGCGCGCGCAACGCCGAGTGGAACCGCGGTGCCTACCTGGTGCAGGGCCTGGGCCATTGCGGCGACTGCCACACGCCGCGCAGCATGCTCGGCGGCGTGAAGGCGGCCAGCGACCGCAAGGGCGAGGTGTACCTGTCGGGCGCGATCATCGACGGCTGGTACGCGCAGCCCCTGCGCCACACCGACCGCCCGACCATGGCGCAATGGTCGTCCGAGGACATCGTGCAGTACCTGCAGACCGGGCGCACCGGCCACACCGCCGCCTTCGGCGCGATGGTCGACGTGGTGCAGAACAGCACGCAGCACCTGTCCACGCAAGACCTGAAGGCCGTGGCCACCTACCTGCAGTCGCTCGGTGCCAAGCAAGGTGAGCAAGGCGCACCGTCGCAGGCCTCGCTGGTCGCGGCGGCACCGCAGCACCCGAGCTCGCTGGCGCTGCGCAACGGCACGGTCGAGGGCAACAGCGGCGCGATGGTCTACCTGAACAACTGCAACGCCTGCCACCGCTCCGACGGCACGGGCGCGAACAAGACCTTTCCGGCGCTGGCCGGCAACAGCGTGGTGAACGCGAAAGACCCGACCTCGCTCATTCGCCTGGTGCTCGCGGGCTCGGCCATGCCCAGCACCGCGCAGGCGCCGTCGCCCATCGCCATGCCCGACTTCGGCTGGCGCCTGACCGATGCCGACGTGGCCAGCGTGCTGAGCTTTGCGCGGTCGAGCTGGGGCAACCAGGGCGAAGCCGTGACGACCGCGCAGGTGGCCAAGGTGCGCGAGTCGATCAAGCCGGCGGCCAAGAGCCAGTAGCAGGCCGCGGGGGCAGGGCAGCGGCCGCTACTTCAGCGCCTTGCCCGCCGACGCGCCCAGCGGCGTGTGCAGCTGAGAGGCGACCCACGCACCGGTGTTGTCGTCGCGCCCCTGCAGCAAGTAGCGCGTGTCGGCCTTGCCGTAGTTCTGCACCGCCATGGCCGAGAACTTGCCGATGTCGGTCTTCGGGTCGCGCAGGCGGTTGACGATCAGCACCTTCTTCGTGTCGGCGAAGTCGGCCATCATGTTCTGGTCGCCTTCGCTGTCGCCGGCCACGAAGCTCGGGCCGTAGCCGTATTTGCTGACCAGAAAGCGCTGGATGTTCTTCGTCTTGCCCGGGCCCTGCGTCTGGTCGTAGCCGCGGCGGAACTCGGGCTGGATCACGCCGTTGGCGTCGCGCTCCAGCTCCATCGCGAGCACGCGCTCGGGCGGGTTGTTGTAGCCGAAGGCGGGGTTGGAAGAAATTTCCTTGATCACGTCGACGAACGATGCGGAGCACACCCACACATCGAAGCCCGCGTTGCGAAAGGCGGCGTACAGCTCCTGCATTTCGGGCTGCAGGCGCAGGCCGTTCTTCCAGCTGACCGACACCACGCCGGCGCGGCCCGGCAGCGCCGTGGGCGAAGTCCACTTGACCTTGGCGACCGGCTCCTTCAGCTGCCAGGCCACCGTGTCGGCCGTGAGCTTGCGCACCTGCGCCTCGGTCATGCCGGCGAACAGGTACGTCACCCACGGGTAGGCCGTGTCGTGGTCGAAGGTGTCGCCGATGGCTTCGTACAGGTAGCGCACCTTGGTGATGAAGGCGCCGTAGTGCGGGCTCATCGCCACCACCGCGAGCGACTGATCGCCCTTCAGGCCCTTGTAGTTCCGGTACAGCCAGGTGTAGCTGGCCACGATGTCGGGCACCACGCGGTCGATGTTCACGGCCTGGCCGGCCGCGTTGTTGAAGGCGGGAAGAAAGTCCTTCTTCGGAATGTTCTTGCGCAGCGCCACCTCGAGCTGCGCGGGCGTGGCGCCGAAGACGAGGTTCTCGAGCTGGTAGATCAGTGAGGCTTCCTCGATGTCGAGGAAGACGCTGGTGTTGTCCCAGTCGAACACCACGTAGGGCGGCTTGGCGGCGTTGTAGCCGGGGCTGCCCTTGCCGAGGCTGGCGATCAGGCCCTCGATCTGTGCGCGGTTGAAGGCGTCCCAGTGGCCCGGCGCCAGCGCCTGGCTTTTGCCGGGCGAGAAGCTGGCGCAGCCTGTGGCGACGAGCGCGGCGGCCATGGGGGTGAGAAGGGCGAGTCTGCGTTGCATGCGTTCCCTGTTATTGAGCGTTGTTGATGAGGAGCACGCAGCGTATGCAACGCCCGTGACACTTCCGCATCGACCTACGCATCAGCCGTGCCAGGCCGCGCGGCCGGCATGCGTTCACGCCGCACGGCGGAAGCTGCATTTGTTGGCGGGAATCGAGACTTGATGCCGCACGCGGCGGCCACAAGGCGCGCGCTGTTCTCTACAGTGAATGCCCCTGTCACTCACAACCCCACCAAGGGGAGAAGGAAGGCGCAACACACAGCCACTGAATGTTTGAAGGCTGCTTGCCTCGCGGCAGGTTGTCGGTGCGAAAGCAGCGATGCGAAATGCGAGGTATCAAAGGCGACGGCCGGGGTGGTGGAACACCCCGACCGTCTAACCAAATCCGTGCAACACCCTAGAAAGGACCGCACAAAAATGGCTACCAAGACTATAGCCCGGCCTCGCACGCCGGTATCTCCCGACGGGAACGCCCAAGACCCGGCGGATCTTCTCGAAAACACCCTCTCTCAGCTCGAAGCTCTCCTGTGGGCCTGCCACGGGGAAGACATCGACTGGTGCAGCGGTGATGGGCCTCGGCATCTGGACAACATGCTCTGGCTTGCAGCCGATCTGGCGCGCAAGGCCGGCGAGCTGTACCAGTTGAGCGAGACGGCGCGGCGCAGCGCGCCCGAGGCCGGCGCCGGCACGTAGCCAGCGGCCGGCCTGACGGGCTGCAGATTCGCAGTCCGTCATATGCGACGCGCAATGGGCGATTGGCCATGGACAATCCCCGGCATGCGTTCCCTCGTCTACTACTCACTGATGCTGCTGGTCGGCTTCGTCTGGTACCGCCTCGGGCAGAACATGCTTCGCAAGGGCTATAGGGACCAGAACGACCAACGCACCGAAGGCTTTGTCGGGCCCTTCGGTTTCGTCGTCACGGCCGGCCTGTCGTGCTACTTCGTGTTCGCACTCTTGCGCGCATTGATTCGCGCCGAGGTGCCCTGCGTGGGCAGGGCCTGCCAGGTCCACGTCTACACCCTGGCCGCGCATGCGTCCGACTACTGGGCCAACATGTTCTACCTGCTGTGGCTGGTGCTGGCCCTGGTCTACGCGCTGTACGTGACGGGCAGGATCTGGTTTCGCGTCTGACGCCTGACGCGCGCCTGCGCCTGCCTACTGCCGGGCGGGGGCGTGGGGCGAGGCGTCTGCCGGCGCGCGCTGAGCTGCGGCGGCTGCTTCTGCTTCCTTGTCCTTCTTGTTGGCCATGTGCCGCCCGACCACGCAGCCGCCCGCCGCGCCGATCAGGCCGTGATGCCCTGCGACGTGCCCGCCTACACCGCCCACCACGGCGCCCTTGATGCAGCCCTTGGCCTCCGCGGCGCCGGCCATGGTGAGGAGTGCGCTGGCGGCAGCCACCGCAAGCAGAGCGCTGAACGTCTTGGGGGTCTTCACGGTCTTCATGGAAAGTCCTTGTCTTGTGTGGAATGGTTTTTCGGCATCCACATTAGCCGCTCGCACAAGCAACGACGTACGCGGCGGAAGACGCCGGCTGTAGGCGCGCTTCGCCGGTCGCCGTCGCCCTGGCCGGCGGTGGCCTACCATCCCCGAACTCAGGCATGGAGAACCGCATGAGAACGCTCAAGGTCATGGCGCACATCTCGCTCGACGGCGTGATCCAGTCGTCCGACGAAGACGGGTTTCCCTACGCGGACTGGACCGCACCCTACCGGTCCCCCGCCGGCCTGAGCGAAGTGCTCGCTGCGCAAGGCGAGCACTTCGACCTGCTGCTCGGCCGCCGCACCTACGACATGTGGTCGGGCTACTGGCCCAAGGCCCCGGGCGGCCCGATGGCCGACCGCCTGAATGCGGCCACCAAATACGTCGCAACCCACCGCCCCGACAGTCTTGCATGGGGCCCGTTCGAGGGCGTGGGGCCGGACATCGTGGAAGGCGTGCGCCGCGTCAAGTCGCAGGCGGGCCCGGACCTGATCCTCTGGGGCAGCGCGACGCTGACATCGACGCTGCTCGCGCATGGGCTGGTGGACGAGGTGCTGCTGCTCGTCTATCCGGTGCTGCTGGGCACCGGAAAGCGCTTCTTCGCACAGCAAACCCCGGCTTGTTCCTTCGAACTGCTCCGCAGCAAGGCCATGCCGTCAGGCATCGTCTTCAGCGTCTACAAGGTCGCCGGGCTTCTGAAGAAGGCGTAGCCCCGCAGCGCGACCGAACCGTCGCGCGTCAGTTCACGCCGCTGGCCAGCGCCTGGGCCGTGCCCCGTGACAGCGACCGGATGTGCGCCTCCACGGCGGAAGCCACCGGGGCGAACTCGGTGCTTGTCAGCTGCTTCAGGTCCTTGGGCTCCGCAAAATCGGGCAACGGCTTCAGGCGCTGCAACTGCAATGTCTTCAGCGGTTCGTAGGCCGTGAGTTCGACGGGCTCGTCCAGCACGAACACCTTGGCCTCCATGGCCGGCACGGCCGAATAGCGGGTGGAGGCGAATATGCCGCGCGTGAACAGGCCCGAGTTCTCCATATGGCTTTCGGCGCAGGGCCCGCCGGTGCATTCCATGCGCGTCAGCGTTCGCTTGCCCTGAACCACCACCACGGCGGCCACCTGCTCCTCGCGCAGCTTCTTGCTCGACCATTCCTGGCGCGGGTTGGCGATCCAGCGGCCGTCCTTTTCAACCGCCAGGGCGTTCAGGCTGGTCGTCGCATAGGTCGACAGCCTCACGACCTGGAAGCCGGCCTTCTCCAGCTCCGACTGGAACGCCTCGTACGTCCGGGTCGTGGGGTTCCACGGGAACGCATAGTTGTTCGAGAAGTTGTTGAACACGGTCGTGCCCACATGCATGTGCTGCGCCTGGTTGGGCAGGTACACCAGCAGGCCCACTTTCGCGCCCTTGGCGATTCGTCCGGCGTTCGGGGGAACAGGCGGCGCGGTGGTGCAGCCGGCCAAGATCAAGAGACAGAGGGCCGCGGCCCATCGACGGATCATTGCGCTTCTCCTCAAGCTTGTTGGTATGGCCCGGCGCTTCGGCAACCCTCCGCGCTGAAAGCGCCACGGCACGCGCAGGATCGTAGGGGCGGGCACCGCCAAGGCGGCCGGTTGAAGAAGTATTTGATTCAAGCGCGGCATCTGGAATGGGGCGCGCATCTCGCACGTGCATGCCGATGGCCGGAGCTTGCCTACGCGGGCGAATCCTTCGCAGGCAGCAAGGCATCGAACACGAAACGCGTCGGCCCGCTGGCGCCGCGGTCGCTCACCGCCAGGCCCAGCTGGCGCCACAGTGCCGGGCTCAGCGGGCGAACGGTGATGCGAGGGTCTCGCGCGGGCTCGTGCGATTCCTGCGGCAGCAAGGCCGCGCCGTAGCCGGCGGCAACCAGCGTCCTGATCGCATCGTTGTAGTTGAGCTCGATGCGCGGCCGGCAATGCACGCCCGCCGCGGAAAACCATTCCGCGGTCAGCCGGTACAGGCGCGTGGAGGCGTCGTTCATGATCAGCGGATGCTGCGCCAGCCACTGCGCGGTCAGCCGCTTCGGTGCCTTCCAGTCGGCCGGCAGAAAGGCGACGACGGCCTCTCGCCGCAGGGGCGTGACATGCACGCCGCGCACAGGCGCCTGCGGCAGCGCCACGACCGCAAGGTCGAGGCTGCCCGCCGCGAGCCGGGCCATKCTGYCSTTGGAGGTGAGCMCCTGCACGTTCACGTCGCTGCCGGGCTGGTTCCTGGCCAGGCGTTCGAGCGCGGGCGGCAGCCGGTGCCCAATGGCGCCCGCCCTTGCCACCACCC
>NNBU01000075.1_pt1 | contig 18352 bp, 18 predicted proteins | sample 1173781 | NCBI WGS metagenome assembly NNBU01 (sample SAMN07173937, study PRJNA388173) | plant metagenome | biome: Plant school; feature: Soil; material: Symbiotic tissue of Blasia pusilla L.; isolation source: symbiotic tissue sample KVJ2 | host: Blasia pusilla | place: Norway: Troms, Kvaloya...
CTCAAAGACCGCGCCACTGCTGATAATCATGAGGATGTGCGAGGTGCAGCTATCCAAGCATTAGCCAGCAATTTCAAAGATGACCCGGACACCCGCTCGTTTCTCAAAGACCGCGCCACTGCTGATAATCCTTGGTATGTGCGAGGTGCAGCCATCCAAGCATTAGCCAGCAATTTCAAAGATGACCCGGACACCCGCTCGTTTCTCAAAGACCGCGCTATTGCTGATAATCATGAGGATGTGCGACGTGCAGCTATCCAAGCATTAGCCAAACACTTCAGATATCAGCCTGAGTTGTTTGAAATTTACTACAACTGCGCTGTCAATGACCCCTTTGAGCGTAAGGACGACTATGAAACCAACCCTCGGAGCGTTGCACTGGAGATAATTATCAAGCAATTTCCTCAACATCCCCAGACTTCACCACTGTTACGCGACAAAGCAGAAAATGACCCAGATGAGCAAGTGCGAAACTTTGCTCAACAGAAGTTGGCAGAATTAGAGAAGTAGCTTGACAAACTCAGGTTACATCATTAAACGAAAATGTAGGTATTTGATTATAAACTTCTGCATTTTCTTCAATAACCTGAGTTCGGGTTAAAGATAAGAAGGTAAAAGCCACTCCAGTTCAAGGCTAGGTTTCTTAACCTCAGTAATGATGGATGATTAATATACAATAGTGTGTACAATTGTCCCAATCCCTATGCAACAGTTATTTCCTGGAGAGGTATTCGCCAACACTGCTGATTTTGACACTGGTATTCGCCAACTGTTACCTAGATACGATGAGATGTTGGAGGTAATTACCCGTTGTCTACCTTCCACAAGTCGGCGTATTTTAGAATTAGGTTGTGGTACGGGCGAACTCAGTCTCAAGATACTTAACCGCTATCCAGATGCTCAAGTAATTGCCCTAGATTACTCACCTCGAATGCTGCAATTTGCCCAAGAAAAAATCACAGCAGCTGGATATCAAAAACGCTGGGTTGGTACACAAGCAGATTTTGGTGACTGGGCAGATAATCCAGAGAACTTGGATATTGGTAGTGAATTTGATGCCTGTGTCTCATCCTTGGCAATCCACCATCTCCAGGATGAGATGAAATTGAAACTATTTGAGCGTATTGCAGCTAGCCTCAGTCAAGACGGCTGTTTTTGGAATGCAGATCCTACATTACCAGAATCACCAACCTTAGTGGAAGTTTACAAAGCGGCACGGGAAGAATGGTCAGTTCAAGAGGGAACTAGTTTAACAGAGATTCGCGCGAAGCTTGGCACTAGCAGCACCCAAGGCTACTCTAGTCAAGATCAGCTAGCTACCTTGGATACTCATTTACAAATGTTGAGCAAAGCTGGATTTAAGAAAGTTGCAGTACCTTGGAAATATTATGGTCTGGCGGTGTTTGGTGGGTGGCTGTGAAAATCCAAGATTTTGGATGCCTAGATTTGGGATTCGCCTGTCTCCAGTGGGTATTTATAGGATTAACAGCTTGATAGTAACAAAACAGCAATAAATAACATTATTTCTCTTGATCAGAACTAATATATAAACGCATCAGGTCTGTAAAGGAGGTTTTGCTAACTCACGCAAGTATTTTAGCTGAAACTTGCGGTATATAAGCTTGTTTAATATTTTAATGCAATATTTCCACATCAGAAGTACCCGTGAGGGTACTATCAATCCTCTACAGATTTATCTGAAAATACAGAGTAGAAAATTTTCTTCAGAAAGAAACCAGGGACACGCAATTTAGATTTGTTTTTCTGCTCGTTTCAAAAGTGGAGTTAAAGCCACTGTAAGAATCACTTAGTTTTAAAAGGAGAATATCTTGGATGGCTCGAAATAAAAAGAGATCAGCCGGGTTTAAGTATGAGCATTTACTTGACTCTAGATGCCCGATTTGTTGTATTATCCCGCCCCACATGCTGGAAAATGTCGTTGTCAATGGCAATCCCCAGCAGCGGAGTTGGGCTTTTCATACATTAAATGTTTCGGCACAGCTTCGCGGACGGAGAGATGTCATAGGTAGTATCTCTTTTGCACCTTCTCCGGGTGAAAAGCGCCGCACCATCTACGACGCAAAATATGGGCAGCAACTTCCTGGCACATTGGTGCGTGGTGAAGGTGATCCTCCCAGCAGTGATGAAGCAGTAAATGAGGCCTACGATGCTGCTGGTGCTACTTATGAATTGTTTTATGAAATATTCGATCGCAATTCCATTGACGACAAAGGATTACGTTTAGACTCCACCGTGCATTATGGGGTTAAATATGACAACGCCTTTTGGAACGGCGACCAAATGGTTTATGGTGATGGCGACGGAGAAATGTTTCAGCGCTTCACGAAATCAATTGATGTGATTGGGCATGAACTAGCTCATGGGATAACTCAGTATGAAGCGGGTTTACAGTATTATGGCGAACCAGGCGCACTAAATGAGTCATTTTCTGATGTCTTTGGTTCCCTGGTGAAACAAAAAACCAAAAATCAGACTGCACAAGAGGCCGACTGGCTCATTGGCGAAGGTCTTTTAGTACCGACTGTCAAAGGTGTTGCCCTCCGCTCAATGAAAGCACCGGGAACAGCATACAATGACCCAGTACTGGGTAAAGATCCCCAACCAGGTCACATGAAAGATAAATACACTGGTGTTGAAGATAATGCAGGGGTGCATATCAACTCAGGAATCCCTAACCATGCCTTTTATCTAGCGGCTGTTGAGATTGGTGGCTATGCCTGGGAAAAAGCTGGTAAAATCTGGTACATAGCTTTACGCGATCGCTTGAAAGCCAAAGCAGATTTTAAAAAAGCTGCCAGTGTCACCATTCAAATTGCTGGCGAACTCTATGGTAATGACAGTCATGAGCAAAAAGCTGTGCAGAATGCTTGGCAAAAAGTAGGGGTTATCTAGAGAGACGCGATGAATCGCGTCTCTCTAAATGGACTGATAAATCTTTTGTTTGTTGTTGCTAAAGTGGGAGGTGAGAACTATCATCTCCCAGTATTTGTATTTATCCCAACTAAATAACACAACGGAGAGCAAAAAAATGCGAGTATCATTTGAACGCACGGGCGGCTTTGCCGGAATTAGCAAGAGGACAACCGTTGATACAGACACTCTTCCGCCACATGAAGCAGCCACACTTCCCCGACTGGTGGAAGTTGCAGATTTATTTAGGCTACCTGAACTAATTACCTCGCCAAATCAAGAGAGCGATCGCTTTCAGTATAAGTTAACAGTGGAAGATAACGGTAAGCAGCATACGGTAACTGTCAGTGAGTCAGCATTGCCAGGAACCTTAAGACCCCTGATTGAATGGTTGCAAACTGTAGCACAGAAAAGGTAATTTGCTGAATAAGTTAAATGAATTTATCAGGGTCTTATGAACAAACCAATCAAACGAGCTTTTTTAGACACTGAAGATGGACAGATTCTTTACCGTATTAGTGGCGAGGGAAAACCTCTTGTTTTACTTCATCAGAACTTCAGAAGTGGTGATGAATTTCGTGAGTTAATCCCAATATTTGCTCAGAAAAGACTAGTCATCGCTATGGATTTTTTGGGATTAGGAGATTCAGATAAACCACCCAGAATGTATTCAATTGAAGATTACGCGAAAAGTGTTATTTTACTGCTAGACGAATTAGGAATAAAAACCACAAGTATTCTTGGGAACCATACGGGTGCTTGTGTAGCAGCAGAAATAGCAGCAGCTTATTCTCAAAGAGTCGAAAAAATTATATTATGCAACGTAGATAATTTTAGCGAAGAAGGAAAAGCAGCTTTATCCAATAAATTTGAAAATCTCAAGATCCAAGCAGACGGTTCCCATCTTATGCAAAGATGGTCAGCGAGAGCAAGCTACATAGGTTCTGCTGACTTAAATCATCGTTGGGTTTTGGACGATTTAAAAGGTTTTGGCTATCCTTGGTATGCACCTTTGGCTGTTATTGAATACTGCCAAAGAATGGAAGCAAGATTTCGTTTAATTAAATCTCCAACTCTAATATTGTCTGGAACAGAGGACGTAAAACAATTAGAAAGACTAGGTTTTGCTAACGCAGACAATAGAGAGTTTATTTTAACAGCAATTCCTCATGCAAAGATGATTGATATTGAAGGCGGAACAATATGTATGATGAACCAAATACCTGAAAAGATATCAAAGTTAGTAAGTGAATTCCTAGAGTAAAACTTAGTGAACGCAATATAATATTGACTAGGCAAAGAGAAGCATATAAACAGGAGAATATACAGTTGTGGGTGAAGAGAATAAAAATTTTAATTACGCAACAAAAGACCAAGCTGATGATTTTTTAAGTGTAGCGCCTGTAAAAGAAGATTGGGGTGGAGATGGCCGAGGACGCTTGAATCTATCGGGAAGGCGCACAGCAATATCGAAAGAATATTTGCCTCGCCAGTATCAATTTTTTGATACAAATGCTGTGCCAGAAGAACAAGGATGGCGCATTAGTGGAATGCCAGACGAAGTAGCAGCAGGAAGACGAAGATTGCTGACTTGGGATGACTGTGGTGCATCTACTTCCAGAGTAATTCTACCGCCCGGATTTGAAGCGCCATCTGGTATCTTGACAGCTGATTTAGAAATTTTTATTCTTGCTGGTGAAATTCAAATTGATGAATGGCGACTAGATAAACATTCTTACTCATTTATTCCGGCAGGGGTCAGACTAGAATCTTGGAAAGTTTTAGGTGAAGAAAGCGTTGAAATCCTTTGGATGGAAAACGGGCCAGTTCCACTCAAATACCAATATGCAGAAATCAGTCATCCAGATGCGAGAATAAGTGAATTTATTCCAGTATTGGATAGTAAATTATTACCTTGGCGTAATACAGAGACAGTTCAATTTGAAGTAGCAAAAAAGAAGTTTTTAAGAAAACATAATAACGGGGGTGGAACATGGCTACTTACGATTTTGCCACATTATGACGGTCACTATGCAATAATTCAATCATACAATGAAGAGGCTTATGCTTTAGCTGGCTATTGTGATATAGGAAATTATCGATTTGCAAAAGGACACTTAGGCTATTGTCCTACTAATAACACTACCCTTAGACACAGAACAGATGATGGATATTTATCTTTTGTGAGAGTTGATAGAGATGTATCCCAAATGGGAACAGTCATATCATATACACCTGGAGATAGCTGAATGATTATACCAAGTAAGTTGTTTGTTAATCTTTGTGGATTGACAATTTCAGTTTTGATATTACCATTCACTTCTTTTATGCAGGTTAAAACCCTTGTAGTTTCAGCACAATCTCTACCGAATAATCGCACTACTACCCAATCGAAGAAAGTAGTCGCACGTATTTGGCATGGTACAACGCTGACATCGAAAGCAGATGAATATTATACTTATTTGGTAGAAGCTGGTATTAAAAAAATCAAGTCGATTCCTGGTAATTTGGGGGCGCAAGTACTTCGCCAGATTAATAAGAATAATACGGAATTTACTGTTATCTCGTATTGGGAATCACGGGATGCAATTCGCAATTTTGCTGGTAACGATATTGAAAAAGTTAGACCTCTTCCTAGAGACAACGAATATCTCATAAAACCAGAAACAAAAGTTAAACACTTTGATGTCTTGCTTGACGATCGCAAATAGTGTGATATTTATGTGGAGATGACTTTAATATCTTTTTAAATAGCGCCCAGTAGGAGAACCCAAAACCTGTCCGTTATTGTAAATCAAATTTCCACGCAAAAACGTACTCTTTACCCTTCCAGTTAACTCCATTCCTTCAAAAGGTGTATAACCTTGCTGTGACTCAGACTCAGCAGCACGTACCACAAAGGTTTTATTGGGGTCTACCAGCACCAAGTCAGCATCATAACCAATAGCAATATCGCCTTTTTCTAACAAACCAAAGCGCCGGGATGGGTTCCAAGATAGCAATTTAGCCATCTGGCTGTAAGACATCCCCCGCTTGCAACCTTCACTAAATACACCAGAAAGTAAATATTCTGTACCACCAAAACCAGACTTTGCTAACCAAATATTATTCGGGTCTTTAGCACTTCTTTTTTGTTCAGCAGAACAGCAAGCGTGGTCGCTAACTATCCAATCTACTTGATTGTTTAATACTGCTTGCCATAAGTATTCGACATCAGCGCGAGGACGAATAGGAGGGTTAACTTTTGCCCAAATACCATTAGGAGTATCGACATCTAATAGCAAATGTCCGACAGTAACTTCTCGCCGAAAATTGATGTGAGGAAAAGCAGTTTGCATAGTCAAAGCTGCTTCCATTGCTTTACGCGAACTCAAGTGCAACAAATTGATATTTGCACAGTTAGTCTCATGTGCCAAATAAGAAGCAATGCAGATTGCTAAACCTTCGGAATGAGGCGGACGCGCTGCACTGTAAGCGTGTAATCCGCTCAGACTAGAATCGTTTTCAACTATTTTGGTATAGGCGTTGAGAATTTCTGCAACTTCGCAGTGCAAACTTAAGCTAATAATATCTCGCGCTTCGGGATGTTTTTCCATCAAGCGAGTTAGACCGCGCATAATAAATTCAAAATGGGCGAAGTCGTATCGTTCCTCTTTATTAATCATCAAAAAGAGGTTTTGCTGGTCTGACAAACCATGCAACCCATATCCGCCATAAAACATGAAGATTTTAAACGAAGATATACCGTGTTCTTCAAACAATAAAGGTATTTCGTCGATATGCTGGCTAGCTATAGGTGCGATGTGATAGCTGTAATCTACAAAAAAATTACCTGCGGATAAGACCAAAACCTCTGGAAAAAAATCGCGGTAGGAGCCGCCTTTGTTAAGATAATACTGCCCTGTACGGATGTAATTTAAGCTGGTAGTTACGCCTCCCATAGCGGCTGCTTTAGTTTCAGTCACAGCATCTTTGTCAAGGGATTGATAGATACCGACGTGCATGTGGGCATCCACGACCCCAGGAAACCCTAGTAAATTTTTGCCATCAAATACCTCTTTGCCTGTGTCTGGGCTAATATTAGGGGCAATCTGAGCAAATTTTCCATCCTTAATGCCTAAATCAAGTAGTTCGATTGCATCCTGATGAGGACGAACTACCCGCACATTTTTGATAATTTGATCTAATACGGGAGTTTCAGACACAGCAGACCTCACACTAAAATGAGTTTAGTCAGGAATTCCAACATGGAATCGGTACGAAGACCAAATCCCATCATTATATAACGGTTTTTTATGAAATCATCTTCAGGAGAAAAGACAATGGAAAGTTTTAATGAATATCATATAGACCCAAAAGAATTTACTTTTCTCAAAACTTTTGAAGACAACTGGCAAATGATTAGAGATGAGTTTATAAGCTTTATTAATAATGCATCTAATGAGGAGTTAAAACTCACTTATGAGATTCTAGGGCCTAAAAGTCAAACGATTCAAACCAAGGGTGATGCAAAATACAGTGCTTTTGGGATTTTATTTCAAGGTATGTTTATTGAAAAATATATTCAGGCGCATCAAATACAATATCCTGATTATGGGTCAGATGAGGCATCACAAAAAGCACTTGCATTAAGAGATAAATATTTTCCAAATTTGGCTAAAGTAATCGAAAAAGTCAACTTGAATGATGATCAAATCATCAGAAATGTGTATTTTGGTACATTCCATCCAGGCTTGGATATCAAACTACATGTGAACTATAACCCTCACATGAATCGTGGCTATTTAGGATTAATTGTACCAGAGGGGGATGTGGCTATGAAAATCTGCCATGAGCAGCTTTATTGGCATGAAGGAAAATTTCTGGTTTTAGATCATAGCTATCCCCACTGCCCGCATAATTACACTAATTATGACAGAACTGTCTTGGTTGTAGACTTTTTTAAACCGGATAAATCTAGAGATGAAGTTATCCAATTTGAGAAAGAGCAAGTCACCCAACGAATGCAAGATAATCCTTACAGTTTAGGTGTTTTTGGTAAGAGTGATAAAGCGAAAGTAGAAGATTTTATCAAGTATGGTTTAGCTCATCAGTTAGAGTGGGATAAAGCTTTATAAACTTAGTAATGCACCTGAAATTGTTGATGGTGCGTTAGCTAAAAGCATAACGCACCCTACATTTGTATTTTTTAGATAAGATTGGTAAATGAACGCAAAAAATTACAGAAAGTTAATAGTAAATAAACTTAATCAAGATTTTAAATCTGCCATTAAAATTGTCGAAATTCCTATTTTAAACCCTGCTGCTAATGAACTTTTAATTCAAAACAAATTTGCTGGTGTTAACGGTGGCTTTGATACGTTACTTTGTCGTGGTGATGTTCCATATATTAACTTAATTCCTCCCTTTGATTTAGGTGTGGAAGCTGTGGGGAAAGTTGTCGCTATGGGTGAAAATGTCAAAGATTTTCAAATTGGTGATGCTGTCATAACTACGGCGCGTGGCGGCGGTTATCGAGAATATCAGGTTATCAATGCAAACTTAGCAGTGAAGGTGCGGGAAGCAACACCAGAGTTACTAACACTAATGCCTACAGGTGTATCAGCTTTGGTTGCACTGGAACAAGTGGGGGAAATGAAAAGTAATGAAGTGGTTTTAGTGACAGCAGCAGCAGGGGGAACCGGTCATATTGCGGTGCAATTGGCAAAGTTAGCTGGTAATCATGTCATTGGTACTTGCAGTTCTGAGGCAAAGGCGAAATTACTGAGAGAATTAGGGTGCGATCGCATTATCAACTATCGCACAGAAAATCTCAATCAAATCCTCAAGCAAGAATACCCCAATGGGATTAATTTAATTTTTGACTGTGTAGGTAAGGAAGTTTTTGATACCTGCGTTGAAAACTTGGCAGTGCGGGGACGCTTATTAGTAGTTGGTTTTATCTCCGAATACGCAAAAGACTTGGAAGAAATTACACAATTACGAATTTATCACCAGCTATTTTGGAAAGCTGCTTCTGTGAGAGGCTTTCTCATGCCTCATTATAAAGAATATATGGCAGAGGCACGCGATCGCCTTTTAAACCTGTTCTACACAGACAAACTCAAAGTTGCCGTTGACTCAAGACAGTTTCAAGGCATAGAATCTATACCCGACGCTGTAGAATATCTCCTCAGTGGTCAGAATTGTGGCAAAGTAGTTGTCAGGTTTTAAGTAACACGGTATTACTTTATATCCAGTTGGGGGTAAAAATGACACAAGATTCAGAAAATACTTTAAAAGTTGCTCGACAGGCATTTGAAAATCTGACGCATGGTATGGCAACTGGAGAGTGGGAACCATTGTTAGATATGCTCACAGAAGACTTTACCCTTTGGTTTCCAATGGGAAAATTTCACGGTTTGAATGTGGGAAAAGAGCGAGCTAGAGAGTTTTTCGAGTATGTTTTTGAATCCTTCAGTCCTGGGTTGAAGCTGACTGGTCTAGACCATGTTACCAGCAATGAAACGACTGCCGTCTTTGAGTTTCGGGACGAGGGGCCTTTATTCGGACAGCCTTACAAAAATCGGGTAGCAGTTTCTTTTGATGTGCGTGGAGACAAAATTTCTGGTTATAGGGAATACTTTGGCAGTGATGGAAAATCGTATTAAATAATTCGTAATGACGCTTCTACGTCGCTAACGTAATTCGTAATTATGAATTATTTAATTTAGTTTTGTTAGTTTCTTTCAGGGTTGAGTTCGTTGATTTCTTTGCACTTAGCTTCTGCGGCTTGATATGCTGTCAGATAGTCTTGACCACCCAACATTACATCACCATAATATTCATAAGGTGGATCACCATAAATTGGTAATGGTTCATCTTCTGGATAATCTTCTTTCGATTCTTCAATGATGGCTTTCAGTTTTTTAACGGTCAGCCTTTGTGCAGCAAAATACCAGAGTTCTTGGGGATTTTTATTTAGGTGCGGTAATGTGGGATCGATGATACGTACCTCAGAAGCATCGCCTAGCTCAATCCAACTATGTTCAATCGGTCTATATGGCTTCCCCGCAAAAGCTAAAAATCCCTGAATATATCTTGCTCCCTCAGTGGATAATGCTGCTTTGTAAGCATTATCAAACGGAGTGCTAGCTCTGCTGTTTATGCGTTCAGCAGTTTTGATTGACAGCGTTTCATCCAAAAGTTTGTTCATGAATAGCAAGGATTAGAGCAGCCATGAGAATATATTACCACTCATGGGCACTGGGGAATGGGGAATGGGAGATAAGGTAGAAATAACCAATGACAAATGACAAATGACAAGTGACAAACTCTACTTTGTATTAATCACTATCTGTAAATTTCTTAACAAGTCGCTTGAAGTGTAGGGTTTGGACAAAAAGGTTTTGACACTATTACCAAGGATTTTAATCATTTCATGATTGGAAGCTAATCCACTAACACCAATAATTTTGATATCTGGATTAATTTTTTTCAACACATTGATAGTTGTTGGCCCATCCATACATGGCATCATCATATCAACCAACACCACACTAATTTCTTGCTGATGTTCTATATATAGTGCGATCGCATCAATACCATCACTAGCCAATAAAACTTTATAGGCGTTTTGTTCTAACCAGGCCTGAGTAATCTCTCGAATTGAACCTTCATCATCAACAACAAGAATTAATTCTCCATGCCCTACTGGTAATTCCTGATCTCCAGCTAATTTAGTATCTGCATCGATTGTCTGCGTTACGGGTAAGCAAACTTCAAACTCTGTACCTTTGCCCACTTCAGTAACTACATTCACAAAACCACCGTGGCTTTTGATAATGCCAAGCACTGTTGAAAGACCAAGCCCTGTGCCTTTACCTAGTTCCTTTGTGGTGAAAAATGGCTCAAAAATTCTATCTACTATTTCTTTCTTAATGCCTATACCTGTATCACAGACGCTAATCATCACGTAAGAACCCACTTTAGCATCAATCTTCATCCGAGCATAGTGGCTATCAACCCAGAAATTCTTCGCAGAAATCTTTAAAATACCACCATGAGGCATGGCATCAAGAGCGTTAATACAGAGGTTCATTAGCACTTGGTGCAACTGAGTAGCATCGCCAAAGATATTCCATAAGTTTTGCCCAGGAACATCAATGCGGATTTCAATAGCTCTGGAAAATGTTTGTTTAACAATCTTTTCAATTTCGGAAATTAAATCTTGCACTTGTAAGGTTTTAAAGTTACCTATCGCTCCGCGTGAAAACCAAAGCACTTGTTTAACTAAATCTGCCGCACGTTTAACGTTTGTTTCCATGATTGTCAGCCATTGCTGACTTTTCTCATCCGAGAATTTGGTTTCTAGTAGTTGTACTGTCATCATCATTGGTGTAAGCGCATTGTTCAGATCGTGAGCAATGCCACTTGCTAGGGTTCCAAGACTCTCCATCCGTTGGGCCCGGAGAAACTGCGCTTCGAGTTGTTTTTTCTCTGTAATATCGGAGTTGACAATTAGGATAGATTTAGCTTTCCCCTGATCATCATTTACTAGTGTCCAGCGACTAGCAACGATTATTTCTTTACCTTGTTTTGTAACTTGATGTAATTCACCCTGCCAAGAACCACTCTCAGTTAAAGTTTTTTGGATATTTTTCAGTTGACAAAAACTTTGCTTTCGATACAAAAGCTGATTAGCATTCTTGCCCAGTACTTCTTCTGCCATCCAACCGTAGAGGTTTTCAGCCCCTTTATTCCAAAATTGAATTTTGTTGACCAAATTTTGAACGACAATCGCGTCTGTGGTGATGTCGAGCAAAGCTGCTTGCTCACGGATTTTCTGTTCTGCGTGTTTGCGATCGCGCAGCGCAGCTTGTTGTTCGGTAATATCAATTACAAAGCCCGCCATTCGAGCAACTTTGCCTGTAGAGTCTAAAAAGATATACCCGTTATCTTCAACTGTGATGTAAGTGCCATCTTTCCGACGTACACGAAATTCCAGATGGAATCGATCTTTTGTGGATAAAACGCGGTTAATTTCTTTGTTAAATAAGTTTCTATCATCAGGATGAACCAACTCTAGCCAACGGTTCAAACCTCCCACAATTTCAGATATAGAGTAACCTAATATTCGCTCTACATTGCCACCATATTTAATATCATTGGTATGCAAATGCCAGTCATACAGAATCTGACCACTTGCTTGAATTAGTGCTTGATAGCGATTGTTCCACTCGTCTAATGCAGCTGAATGACATCGCAATTCTTCTTCTACCCGTTGGCGCTCCAAGATTTCTATCTCTAAACGCTCATTTTGCTCAGTGAGTTTTTTTGTGAGGTTTCGTAAACGTAAATGGATATTCACCCTAGCTAAAACTTCCTCATGTTCCAGAGGTTTGGTGATGTAATCTACTGCGCCAAGGTTCAAGCCTTTGACTTTATCCACCTTGTCATTCATGGCAGTTATGAATATTACGGGAATATCTTGAGTGGCTGGATTTTGTTTCAAAAGACTGCAAGTTTCAAAACCATCAATTCCTGGCATTAATATATCTAATAAAATTAGGTCAGGAGAGGCAAATTCTGCTACATTTACTGCACTTTTTCCATCTTCAGCGACTAAAACTTTAAAGCCGTAATACTCTAAAAAATCGAATAATATCTCTAAGTTAATCGGAGTATCATCGACTATTAAAATTACATTTTTTTGACTTTTATTAAAATTCATAATTGCCTTTTAGTAAATTTTTTCAAACTCCTCGAATTTATTTACCTTTAAAATATTTGGCAAGTTGATGAGGATGAATGTAAGCGATACTTTCTCACTTACTTGTTGGAATGGCAAACAAAAATTTTACTAATTAGACTATCTCCTAGCTGATTTGGTATATCATATCTTCTGCCAAGTTTTTTAGATATGCACGAATTTTTAACTGGAAAGTAAAAAGATTTAATTAAAAGTAAATTATCTCCAGTAAATGCTAAATCTAGCTATAAAGTACGATACATAAGCATCAGCTATATGTGTAAAAAGTACATAGCCTCTGGACTAGAGCAGTGCAAGCTGAGGCTTTGATGTCGGCGATACCTGCGGTTTTTGCTAGCCTACCTACTTGCAATTTTAGCTTGCCGATTGATCTATCGCCGATCAATCAAAATCTTCTGAATGTAATAATTACAAATTTTGACAAGTGCTTAACTTCTTATGAGAGTAAGCACTTTAATCGTATAGCGATCGCACTTTTATTATCTTCCCAAAAGCAAATAAAGATGGTAGGAGCGCACAGCTAGCTGTACGCCCCTACCATCTTTATTTATGAAATCACGGGATTTATTTATAAAATCACGGAGTTATGGGAGGTTCAAGTTTTATCCGAACCGTCTTAGGACGACAGGGACTTCCCCAACAAACCTGCCCAGAGGGCATATTAGTAAAAACACTACTACGAGCGCCAATCACCGCATTAGCCCCAATTTGTACTCCCGGCCCAACGAAACAATCTGCTGCTACCCATGCACCATTGTCAATTGTGATACTCGCTGTTTTCAACCCAAAAGCAGGGTCTTGAAGATCATGACTACCAGTACACAGGTAACTTTTTTGGGAAATTACGCATTGTTCACCGATGTGGATTTGATCGAGGCTGTATAAAACTACGTTATCTCCAATCCAACTGTAGTTGCCAATGGTGACTTTCCAGGGATAGGTGAAACGGGCGGTGGGTCTAATTAATACGCCTTTGCCGATACGAGCGCCAAATAATCTTAGCAGGGCACAACGCAGAATATTTAACGGTTGAGGAGTGAGGGGGAAAGCGATCGCTTGTACAAACCACCATAATAATACATACCAAGCTGGACGCCCCCGATCAAACCAAGATTGGTCGTATTTACGTAAATCTACAAAAGGTTGATCATTAGTCATTAGTCATTTTCAGGAATCAATGGTCAATAGCTTTGCCTCTGCTCCTCTGCTCCCCTGCTCCCCTGCTCCTTCTTTCGGGGTAGTTGCAGTATTTAAGTGACCACCACAGTTGCGTAATTCGTAAAGTTTAACGCCTATTTGATATTCATATTGACTTAGCAAGCGTGCGTATATATATCCTGCTTTGCCATCCAAAAAACCGCGTTGAATTATATAAAACAAAACGAACCGTAAGAGGGGTTTAAATGGTAGGTGTACCCACACTTTTTTCAAAAAGCGCTTGCGTTGCACCGCATCACCAAACAGATTAGCGCCAATAGTGCCGCTATCATCTTTACCTGTGAGAATATTAAAATAAACACTGGCTTCCCAGTTGGAATAGCGGTTGTGCCGTTCTAACCAGTGGTAAAGGTCGCGGAAGTCCTCGTGGAGCATATCATTTTTGAGATACCCAACTTTCCCCTGCAAAATCACGTGTTCGTGAACTTCGTTATCACCAGTATTAGGAATATCTTCTGTATTTAGATTTTCGTAGCGACCTTTTTTATGTTGAAATAAACGTAGATTCCAATCGGGATATTTACCACCATAACGAATCCATTTTCCTAAGAAAAATACCCGGCGGTTGAGATAATAACCTGTATATTCATGGTTTTGAATGGCTTGGTCAATTTCTTCCCAAAGTTCGGGGGTAATCCGCTCATCGCAATCTACAATTAGCACCCATTCATTGCGAAAAGGTAGATTATCTAAAGACCAATTTTTCTTTTTGGGCCAGCGTCCGTTGAAGTTGAATTGCACGACATTTACACCGTGACTTTTAGCAATTTCAACGCTGTTGTCGGTACTTTGAGAATCTACTACAAATATTTCATCTGCTCTGCTAAGACTAGCAAGACAGGCAGGTAAATTTACTTGTTCGTTTTTGGCTGGAATTAATACTGAAACTGGTATTTTAGATAGCATACGAGTATAAATTATGTTATTGGTTATTTCTTATTTGATGTGGATAAAAGACCTTGAATAGCAGCATTTAAGTAACCAATCTGACCGTAAGCATACACAAGTTTATCAAACCGTTCTGCTGGATCAGAGAAATGTTTCAATGCCTTATACAAGCCGCGCACAAACCGTTCGCTACCTCCCTGCAATTGACCGATCCCAGCTTTACCAGCGAGTTGTTCTCGATAGCATTCACTGATACCTTGCCACCAACCTCGGTTTAAAAACCAGGAGCGTTGCAGTCGCTCTGGAGCAACATTGTGAGCAACTAGTGCTTCGGGAAGATAAGCAACTTGCCAACCACGCTTGAGAGCAAATTCGGTCATTTGCAGTTCTTCATTTGATAATAGATTTTTCCCTACTCGACCGAGATGAGGATCAAAACCGCCAATTTCTTCTAGGAAACTGCGGCGGATGGAGTAATTTAAGCCTCTGGGTGTTGAGCCAGGTTGCTCAATGTAGATGTTGCTGTCACCCAAGTCGTATGCACCTAGGTTTGCGGCTAGTCCTGGAGATAGCCAGCGTGGTTGTTGGATTCCTGGCGGCCATAAGAGAGTGACTTTGCCTCCTGCGATCGCTAGTTTAGAGTTATTGTAATAGGCAAAATATAAAACTTGTAGCCAGCCCTGGCTGGCAACGGCATCGTCATCTAAATAAGCAAGAATATCACCACTGGCTACTTTTGCACCCGTGTTGCGGGCGACAGATAAACCAATGGTGGGTTCAAAAACATACTTCAGGCGCGGATTGTGGGCCCTTTGTTCTACAACCTCACGAGTGCGATCGCTAGACCCATTATCAACTACCACAATTTCAAAGTCAGCAGCAAAATCCTGCGCTAAAAGACTATCAATTGCAGCCCCTAAATAGGTATCTCGATTGTGGGTACAGATAATGGCAGAGATTTGGTTATCTGGCATAGATAGATTTTATTTTGGATTTGAGATTTGGGATTTTAGATTAAAATCTTAAATCCAACGCACAACTGCTGAGAGTTAATCTAAACCAAAAGTTACTGACCCACCAACCGAGTTTCTTCGGAAATAATCTTTAAAACTTCACGTTTGTTGAATATGACTGTGTAAAACTACAAGTGTTTGGGCCAGTTGGCTCAGGCGGGTTTCTAAAGATTGCTTGCGCCCCAACAGTTGACGTAACTTTTGGTAACGTGCGATCGCCATGCTAACATTGGGAACCTGATCTGCTGGACATGGACGCGACCAGACTTTACCGGCATCATCCACACCACAGAGGCGGTAGCCAGTAATAGATGATTGATAAGATACTTTTCCACCACTGGCGCAAATTTCTTCTACATAGTTCATCAGGCGGTCAACTTCTGCATGGCGTAGTGTTGCAGTTCCTCCTGGTTCTGGTTCGGTGGGATTAGATTCTAACCAGCCATTGACAATTGGCCCTTCTAAGTAAATATCCTGAATTTGCTTCAAAATATTTTGCAGTTCTATTTGCCAACCAGCGACAGTTTCCTGAATTTCTTGTAATAGATTCATTGCCAATGCTGGATTGGCGCCGTGGCGATGGCTACTAAAACTCGGAGTTTTCAACTTGGGTAGGCTGGGTGTTTTGCTCCCATTCTCTTCTGCTTGAAAGGTCTGCACAGAGTCATGGTGAGGAAAGAAATTTTGTTCAGAAGGCTGATCACTTTCAGTATCTACGCCTAAGTCAACTTGCCCTGACTGAGAGGATGGAGTTTGTGTACTTTCTGTGGGTTCGTTGGCTCCGACACTGATTCTAAAGGAGAAAGGCCGTTTTGTTGTCGAATCACCTGTTTCGGCGGCAGAGGCAGTGCCGCGATTCCCTAAATCGTGTAGAGTTGCTTCAATGCGTTTTAAGCCTGCGTTCATAAAAACATCCTTTTTGCTGTCCCCGATGGTGTTGAATAATTAAAAATGGGGTTGTTGGGATTTTCGGCTTTTGCCAGTTGTGGCATCAATGATGCTGGTGCTAATTTTATCCCTTAAAAGTTATTTGAAACCAAAAATCTCACCTATTAAGTAAAAAACTACGGTGATAAATTGCAACGGTAGGCATATTGTTAAAATACTCAGGAAACAACTTTGGGTAAAATCATTTTAGTAACAGGGCCAGCACGATCTGGTAAAAGTGAATGGGCGGAAACTCTAGCTATGCAGTCAGGAAAAGCAGTTGTTTATGTAGCAACAGCCACTGATAACCCAGATGACCAAGAGTGGCATCAACGCATTTTAGAACACCAACAACGTCGCCCCCAAGACTGGGTAACTCTATCTGTACCTATAGAATTGTCTGCTACTCTCGCCGATGCTAAACCTTATACGTGCCTTTTAGTTGATTCTTTAGGAACTTGGGTTGCTAATCTCCTGGAACAAGATGAATCTAGCTGGGAAAGCATCGTTGCAGAGTTGTTAGAGACGGTGGAACTGGTTGCTGCTGACATCCTGTTTGTAGCAGAAGAGGTGGGTTGGGGTGTGGTACCAGCTTATCCCCTTGGGAGGACATTCCGCGATCGCCTGGGTTCTTTAGTGCGCCAGCTAAGTGTACTCAGCGAAACTGTTTATTTAGTTACTGGTGGTCATGTTCTCAATCTCAGCATTCTTGGTTCGCCGTTACCAAATAAAGGGGATGCTGGAACCTTCAGGAGTCAAGATTCTTAACTATTGATTCAAATTAATCCAAAATCTAAAATCTAAAATCTAAAATGGTCTTATGGCAACCAAACAAGAAGTTAGAGGATACCTTGCCTACTGGTTTCAGTTAGGTAAGAAAGTGATTACGAGCAACGGTAAGGCAAGCTTTTTGCCCCAATCCGTGCTAAATGGCGATCGCTATAGTGAAGAATTTGAAGAATGCTGGCAAAAAATTCTCTCGCCTGAATCAGGCGATTGTTACCTAGAGGGTACTCATGAAACCATTGCTGAACTGTTGACACCAGCATGGGATATGCTGCCTTGTGGTCGTTGCAATATGCCAGTAGCCGCGCGAAACGTCGGGATGCCAGCGTTGTTATGCCCCTGCAATGATTTACCTAACTGGCCTAATACGGAATTACCAGCACCACGAGAGCCAATTAAGACTCAAGACCAACTAAAAACAATTCGCGATCGGCTTGTAGATAATATTGCATAAACAAACAACCCATTTGTTAATCTGACAAGTTTTTTCTAATTATTTGGTTATTTTAATTTCTCCTGTAGTGGCTTTTAGTTCCACCACAGGAGTTTTATATGTCAATACAGTTCACATAAGACCAAAACACTTGTAGAGACGGCGATTTATCGCGTCTCTTGCCTTAATCAAACCGTATTGCATTCAGCGCTGAGTGCTGAGTGAGTAAAAATTAGGGCTGACTGTTGATACCCTGCAAGAAAGTGGGCGGTCTTTTAACTCAGCACTGGCTCAACCTTAGCTATCCGCTAATGGAACTCAGCACTCAGCGCTGAATGCAATACGGTTTGATTAAGGCAAGAGACGCGATAAATCGCCGTCTCTACAAGGATCAATCTTTTGTAG
>NNBU01000101.1_pt1 | contig 18329 bp, 18 predicted proteins | sample 1173781 | NCBI WGS metagenome assembly NNBU01 (sample SAMN07173937, study PRJNA388173) | plant metagenome | biome: Plant school; feature: Soil; material: Symbiotic tissue of Blasia pusilla L.; isolation source: symbiotic tissue sample KVJ2 | host: Blasia pusilla | place: Norway: Troms, Kvaloya...
GACTACAACACCTTTAAAAAACGTTATGAAAWCAGATTAATTGCTGTGCGTCACAGTGTTAACTCAGCACTCAATACCCCGCGATCGCTAACACCACTCATCCTAGACTGGCGTAACTTCCCCACTCCCCACTCCCCACTCCCCACTCCCCCACTCTTGCTTGAAGATTGCCCCACGAATTGGGATGATTTACGGGCGTGGTTGCGGCGATGTTTAACAACAAGCCGCTCTGCGTCTGGGCTTGACAATCAGCAACAATTAGCGATCGCTTGGTCTAAACCCAACCACCAACCACCTAAACAAATTTGGCTAACTCTTGTCGGAATTGCCAAATATCTCAGTCGCACAAATCAACTAGTTACTCGCGCACAACTTTTAGAAAAAATCGGCATCAGCGACCAAACCTTGCTTGTCGGAATCAAAGCTTTAAAATATTTAGGGTTCACAGTCAAACGACAAGACCGTTATTTGCAAATCACTTGGCATTCAAGCGATAGTGCAGAAAACTTTGCCGATGCAGGAGTTGCAAAATTTTTAGCTGCTGTCCGAGAAGAACAATTTCAGCGAGAGTATTTTGCAGAAGTGCCTTTATCTACTATTGTTGCGATCGCCAGCTACGACAATTAGGGAAAAAGTGTCAAAGTAATTTGAAACCGAGGTTATTGAGAGCTTCACGCAAGCGATCGCGTCCTCTCAATGACTCTACAGTTGCGATGCGCTGGGCTGAGTGTTCTGACCAATCACCATCAACGTTCATCTTTTGTTCAGTATAGAATTCTTTGATGATCTCGTTGTAGTGAGCGATCGCTTCTTCTTGCTCTGCCAACTTATAAGTTTCACGATGCAGTATCGCTGACTGGGGCAACCTTGGCTTAATCGCCGCTTCTACTTCCGGATTTGGATAGCCTACACACAGCCCAAATACAGCATACACAGAGGAGGGCAAATTCAATATCTCTGCTACCTCTTGGGGGCGGTTCCGAATTCCGCCAATGTATACTGTTCCTAAACCCAGTGACTCAGCCGCCACTGCTGCGTTTTGCGCCGCCAACGTTGCATCGATTGTTGCCATCACAAACATTTCTAAGTATTCCAGCGCATCATGAGATATGCCGCGACTGTCAGCAACATAACTTAGACGCGCTAAATCCGCTAACCAAACCAAAAATAAAGGCACTTGCTTAATATGTGCTTGGTTTCCCGCTAGCTTAGATAACTCGTCTTTGCGCTGTTGATCTTCTACTGCTACCACACTCCAGGTTTGTAAATTGGAGGAAGTAGATGCAGATTGGGCGGCTGCAATTAGTAACTCCAGAGTGCCCGGTGGTAGAGGATCAGATAGATAAGACCGAATCGAACGATGAGATAGTAGTGCTGTGAGGGAATCATTCCATTCAACTTGGGGATCGAAGGGAATTTCACCGTAACGCGATCGCAGTAGTTCTGTAGGATTAGTCATAATCAATTCCAAGATTCACATTTCAAAAGTTGTTAGTAAAGAAGAATTCAGAACTCAGGAGTCAGAATTCAGTATGAATTGGAGTCCCACTATGTGATAGCACAGCGTAAAGTATTCTGACTTCTGAATTCTTCTTCATGATTCTGGTCTAAATCTTTGGTGAGAATGCAGCGTATTGTTCTTTTGTTAGCACTCCATCTCTGACATTAACTTGTTTAGGAATCAGTTTCAATTGATAATATGTATCAGCAACTTTTTGTTGCAAATCTATCAGATTGTCATCAATTGGCACAATTCCGAAAGTTCGCCTATTAGTAGCTTTTTTCATTGTTGCTATGTCAATTCCTAACACAGATGCTAGAGTTTGTGCGACTTCTTCTCGATGCTGTTTAGACCATTCTTCTAGATTTTGAATTTCTTCTAAAACTGCCTTCACTGTTTGGGGATTTTCAGTAACAAACTTGCGGGTTGCCAAATAATATCCTCCCTGTTTATTAATTCCTGTCCCATCAACCAAGACTCTGGCTTTAGTTGCCTCTTGGGCTGCTGCATAGAAGGGGTCCCAAATTACCCACGCATCTACACTACCTTTGACAAATGCAGCGCGGGCATCAGCCGGGGGCAAATATTTAGGTTCAATGTCTGTATATTTCAATCCTGCTTTTTCTAAAGCTTGGACTAACAATAAGTGGGCGCTAGACCCTTTTTGAAACGCAATTTTTTTACCTTTTAAGTCAGTAAGTTTTTGAATTGAGGAATTTTGGGGAACAAGAATTGCTGAACCCGCAGGACTAGAAGCAATACCAGCCACATAAGTTAATGATGCTCCTGCTGCTTGGGCAAATATCGGCGGTGATTCTCCTACATGTCCAAAGTCAATACTGCCGACATTCATCGCTTCTAGCAATTGTGGCCCCGCAGGAAATTCGATCCATTCTACAGATATACCATCTGGTGACAAACGCTTTTCTAAGACACCTTTGGTTCTCAACAAAATGTTCGATTTTTGATAGCCAAATCTGACTAATGTTGCTTTGCTAGAAGTCGAGTTACTAACAGATGTAGCACTAGGATTAGGGGAATTAACAGTGGATGTCGATGAACAGGCAGCAAATAGCAAGCTCAGACAAAGACCAGTAACAAAAGCCCCCACTATTGGCAAAGGAGAAGAAAAGAATAATTTATGTTGATTGTTGAGGATATTCTTGAACTTGACGGGCGATATCCACTTGGCAATGAAACGGCGAAAGACTAAGTTAATCATCAAAATGATTCTTCTGAACTATATGGATACTATAAACTTATAGGTTTACCGGAGTATATGAATAAATTAAAGGAAATTTAACTTATCTCGTATTTTTAGGCATGGGTTACTTATCTCTCCTAAACTTAGTGCCAAAAAATACAGCACTAATTCAGCAAATCAGGTTCTTCGCGGATAATTCTGTTGTAAAGGGGCTGGAAACCCAACCACCCACTTGTATGTGACCCCACTTGAGTTTGTGTTAAACGGGCAGTTTCATGTTTGATAGTAGTAGGTCTACCTGCGGCTTCTGCCAGCAGTTGGGCTTGGCACGATCGCTCTAAGCTAATGTACCAAAAGGCAGCTTCATCTACTGAATGTCCCACAGTTAAAATGCTGTGGTTACGTAGGATTATGGCTTTATTTGGCCCCAAAGCTTGCGCCAGTCGTTCACCTTCAGAAGTTTCTAAAACAACACCGGTGAAATCGTCAAATAGCGCATGGTCTTCGTAAAAAGCACAGGAATCTTGAGTCAGGGGGTCAAGGAGACGCCCCAAACTAGACCAAGCTTTACCATAAAGTGAATGGGCGTGAGCCGCCGCGATTACATCAGGTCGAGCTTCATGAATCTGAGAATGGATGGCGAAAGCCGCTCGATTTACCTCAGCATCGCCTTTAACCACCTCACCTTCTCTATTAACCAAGATCAGGTCAGAAACTCGGATATGACCGAAGTATGTGCCGAATGGATTGACCCAAAAATGGTCTGTAAACTCAGGATCGCGAGCCGTAATATGGCCTGCGATTCCCTCACTGAAGCCAAACTTACCAAACAGCCGAAAAGCAGCAGCGAGGCGTTGCTTACGGTGCAGGCGTTCGTCTTCAACTCGCTCAAATACGGGGGGTTGTGGTCTATTGTAGGGCATATTCTTTTTCCTCCTCCTCTTTACAGGGAGCATTAGAATATCCAGAGCGAAAGGATTTGACGCTCTGAGATTCTGGGATGAACTGGTGACGCCAGACGCAACCAGTATCATTACCTAAAAGATGAATAGATACAGATGCGCTCTGGGATGTGGTTTTGACGGCGTGGATATCACCATCTGGGGGTAATAGACGGTAGATGTCACCTGGTTGAAGCGATCGCACTTCAGTTATTTGTAATTGTGCGTGTCCTTCACCATCACCGTTATCTACACGGCGATAGACTGTTTCTTCTTGATTGCCTTTGTATAAACCAATCAATCCCCAAGCCAAATGGTCGTGGACGGGAGTCGTTGAACCTGGCGGAATTACCAAACTGAAAACAGATAGTGAACGGTCTTTGGCGCGATAAAGCAACCATTGACCAATACCGCCGCCCATTCTGCTTTCGGGGTTTACTTGGGCAAACTTTTCAGGTAGCCATTGCTGTTGGGCAAGGAGTTCTTGAAAATAGGGTTCTAGTCTAGCGAGAGTTTGTGTGCGATCGTCAACAGTGTTAGCGCTAATTTCACGCACTGTTGCTACAAAGGATCGTAGTTCTTGGCTCTCAATAAACCATTGGTCTTCTGGTAATGGTTCCAAGATAGTATGGTTCGTCATATATACTCCTCTGTTTTAGAGGTGACTAATATTAACTAATTACGAATTACGAATTACGAATTATTTTAATGCCAGGATGAATCTTGAAGCCAAGTTGCTCAAGTTTTAGATGGGAAAAAGACTCCTTCAAAATGATTGTAAAGGGATATCGTTGGAATACGGTAGCTTGACCTTGTGACAATAGCAGCCTAGCACGGCTAATACGTACTGGATATAACGGTTGTTGGTTGGCATCGAGAATAAATACTTTAGTCATGCATTAAATTCCTTACGAATAAAGTTGTTAAAGGGCTACCAAAAAATCAATCATCCAATCTTGATCTAAGAGATTTCCAAAAAATAAATTATTCAATCTTGTGGGGTAGACCGAAAAGCCCACCCGTAGCCAAAGGCGCTCGTGTCGCCCAGCCCACAAGAAGTAGTTGAATATTTTTTATTTGGAAGTCTCTAAGCGACAACAGTGGCTTGTCGTTCCCGGCGTTGCACTTCTGCTCGGACTAGGGGAATCACATCACGACCATAAGCGATCGCATCTCCTAATGGATCAAATCCCCGAATCAACAAAGTCGTTACCCCTGCTTCATAGTAATCTACAAGGGACTCTGCTACTTGCTCTGGTGTACCAACGAGAGCGGTAGTATTACCATAAGCGCCAGTAGCGGCGGCGATTGGCGTCCACAAGCGCTTATCAAAAATTTCGCTTTCTTGGGCAAACTGTAGCAACCGACTAGAACCCACAGCTTGCGGACGTGCTGAATTAAAGTAGGGAGTTATCGGCAGTTGATTTTCTGTTTTTGTAGCCCGAATTTCCTTAACACGCGATAAAATCGAGTGCGCCCGTTCCCAGGCCTTCTCCTCAGTGTCACCCAAAATCGGTCGCAAGGAGACACTGAATCGTGGCGATCGCCCTGGTGGTGTGACGGCTTTGACTTCGCGTATCCGTTCCTTAACCGCCGCAATAGGTTCTCCCCACATAGCATAGACATCACTATGTTTTGCACCTACAGGTACTGCTGCACCAGAAGCACCGCCAAAGTAAAGAGGTATGTGGGGTTGTTGTAAAGGCTTCACATCTGAGTAAGCATCTTTCACCTGGTAGAATTCGCCCTCATAATCGAAGGGGGTATTACTAGTCCACACCCGGCGCACGATGTCAAGGTATTCATCTGTACGGCGATAGCGAGTATCGTGGTCAAGCCAATCACCATCGCGTTGCTGTTCAGCATCACTACCACCTGTAATAATGTGTACGGCAATGCGACCATTAGTAAAATGATCCAAAGTTGCTGTCTTGCGTGCAAAGAGTGTAGGAGCCACGAAACCAGGACGGTGAGCGATTAAAAATTTCAACCGTTCTGTTGCAGCCGCCGCGAACGACGCCACCGTTAAGCCATCGGGACCAGTTGAGCCATAACCAACCAGTACCCGATCAAAGCCACCATCTTCATGTGCCTTAGCAAACTTGCGAACATAAGCGGTATCTATGGAGCCGCCCGTAATTGAAACTGTCGGCCCATCTAACTCAGATATTTGCCGCGTTCCAATCATCCCAATAAATTCAATTGGCATAGCTAATCTCCTCAAAAATTACAAACTTTATTGGGGAATGGGGCATTGGTTATTTCCCTCTGCCTCCCCTGCTGCTACTTAGCCGTGGGGCAGACAGTCGCAGCAACATCCACCCTTTTTGGTAGAATCTTTTGCTCCAGCATCCAGTCAGCAGTTTTCTGAATTTTGGCAACATCATCAGCATTGGGTATGACAAGTAGCTGTGGCCCTTGATTCTCAGTTACCCGCTTGGCTACATCTGGGGAAATTTTGATGTCCTTGACTAGAAATTCGGCCGATTTTGCCGTATTTACATTCAACCAATCGTATTCCTCACCTAAACCACTGAAAGCTGCTTTAACGGCTTCTGGAGATTTAGCCGCCGCCTCATTACGCACAAGCATTACACTATAGGTGGGAGCTGGATGAGTTGTAGTAATTCTCCTAGCACCATGCTCTAATTCGGCAACTGAGATATAAGGTTCCCAAACTGCCCAGGCATCCACAGTTCCTTGGTAGAGGGCGGGTGCAGCATCCGTTGGAGCTAAAAAGACACGCTGAACTTTATCTTTAGAGATATTCTCTTTTTCTAATACCTTTAATAATAAGTACTCACCTGCGCCGGCCTGATTTACAGCAACTTTTTTACCTACAAGGTCAGCAGGCTTACGGATAGGGGAATCGCCACGGACTACGATCGCACTGCTCAATGATTCAGGTCTGGGACGCTGGACAGCACCAATGCAAAGCTCCTGACCGGCTGCTATGGCTGACAATCCGGGAATGTCTCCACACCCGCCTATATCTGCTTGATTAGCACTAATTGCTTGGAGTAAGGTAGCACATCGATCAAAGGGGCCAGCCCATTCAACTTTGATATTCTGAGCCGCAAGCTTATTTTCTAACTCTCCTCTTTGACGTGCAATTGGTACCACACCTCCCTTTTGGTATCCCAGGCGAATCAAACTGGTTTTCTCTTGAGTCTGGTTACTGACATTTTGAGCAGTGTTAGTATTTGCAGATTTACTGGGAGCGCAGCCAGAAATTGCCCAACCTAAGCAGAAACTCGCAACCAGTAAGGCACTAAGGGAATTATTTGAGCGTTGTGGCAATAAAAATAAGTACTTTTTGAACTGATTCAACAACTTTTTTATTACTCCTTCTATTAAAGAAAAGATAATAATGAGAATCTAGAGGTGAACTCCAGCACTTTCTTCTTTACCGCTCATTAAGGATTTCCAAGGAATAAATCATCCAATCTGGTGCGGTAGTCTCACAATAATTAGTTGGATATTTTTATTGGGAAGTCTCTTAGCTGTGATCTTAATCTCACTAAATACGGTAAATCGGTCGGATAACCGTTAATTGACCACAAGCAAAAATTATCACATAGAAATTTAAAAAGCAATAGGCTAGCTATTAGCTCCTCTAACAGGATGTTTTAAAAGTATTAAGCGAATTCGATGAGACTGTTGGCGACTGTCCTGGTGATATGCCACTTTGTCCATAGTCTGCCCGAAACAGCGTTACAAAGTCATATCAAAGTCTTTGATGATAAAAGTTCTTAGCCCGTCCAGATTTTCGCAGCTAAAAGCTGAAATTTCGGGCTAATTTAAGAGCGCATAGCCAGTCTTAGGCATTGCGAAAATAACAATGGCATTCATTAAATGCGATACTTGCCCGACATCTACCGTAATTACATTCGGGAGATGTCGGGCTTCTCGTTTTACCTAATTAAAATCTCAGTTGATATTTACCTCAAATACTTAACTGCTTTTACTTCTGCTGTTTTTAATTAGTTGGAAGCTCAAGTTTCGCTAGCGTAGCTTACCAAAGGCATCACTCAAAGGACTGTGTTTCGATGCTAAACGTGCTCTCCCCGCAGCAGCCCATTCTTGGAGTTGTTGAATTTGCTCTACAGCAGTTCGTGCTAAGGGGATGATCTGGCTGGCTGCTTCGAGAACATCGTCGGTAGCAAAGTCACGATTTTGGCTAAATCCAATATGCATGGCTTCAATCAAAGTTTGCTCAATCTCTGCCCCTGAAAAATCAGGCGTTTCATAAGCTAGCCTGTCGATGTCATAACTTTTTAAGTTATGCGGGCGCAATCGGGATAAATGAACATCATAAATTGCTTTTCTCTCTTCTTGGGTGGGTAAACCCACAAAGAAAATTTCATCAAATCGCCCCTTACGGAGCATTTCCGGCGGTAAGGCTTGGATATCGTTGGCGGTGGCGACGACAAACACGGGTGAGGTTTTTTCGGCTAGCCAGTTAATAAAAGTGCCAAACACACGGCTGGCTGTTCCGGCATCACCTTTGCTACCAACTCCGGCAAAGGCTTTATCTATTTCATCAATCCACAAAATACAGGGGGCTAGGGCTTCAGCTACTTGGATCATTTGGCGAGTGCGAGATTCTGATTCACCCACCAAACCACCAAATAACCTGCCCACATCTAGACGTAGCAAGGGTAAATGCCAGTGATGAGCGATCGCTTTTGCCGTTAATGATTTACCTGTTCCCTGAATACCCACCAACATTAAACCACGGGGGTGCGGTAATCCGTACTGTCGCGCCTTATCTGTAAATGAGCCTCCCCGACGAATCAACCAGTCTTTCAAGTTATCCAGTCCGCCAATATCAGATATTTGCTCAGTGGCGGGGTAGAAGTCCAGGATTTGGGTTTGGCGGATAGTTTGGCGCTTTTCTTCCAAAACGAGATCCACATCTTCTGGTTGCAATTCACCGTGGGTAGCGATCGCTTTTGCCAAAACCCGCCGAATCCGTTCCATCGAAAGTCCTTGACAAGAGCGCACTAAGTCATCTAAAACTTTGCCAGAAAGGGAGTTACCAGTGCTTTGTAGCAAGCGTTCCACCTCAGTTTTAATTTCTGGGGCGGCGGGTAAGGGAAACTCGACGACTGTCAGAACTTCGGTTAAATCGTCAGGAATGGCGATGCGTGGCGATAGTAGGACAATATTTTTTGGTTGCGACTTGAGGAGTCTGGACAGATTGCGGAGTTTGCGAGCGATCGCTACATCATCTAAAAAGCGATGATAATCTCGGAGAATCAATACCGCAGGTGCGGAAGCTGGTAATTTTTCGATAAATTCTAAAGCTTGCAACGGGTTACGTCGTCCAAACCCAACATCATTGGGGTTTCCTTGGTAGCCATCGACAAAATCCCAAGTATACACTGGGCGATTACCCTGGTTGGTTGCTTCTTCCCGAATAGCTGCTTCTACCCGCTCCTCTTCATAAGTGGGAATATAAATCAAGGGATAGCGGGCGCGTAGCAGCAGTTTAAACTCTTCACGGAAGTTCATATATAGCTGTGGTTATTAGTTCTTCTCTCATTGTTCAGGTTTGTATCGCTTCTAACAACTAAAAAACCAACATCTACCAGTTCATAGTCGTAGGGGCGCAAGGCCTGCGCCCCTAGTGCGTGGTCTATTTACCTGAAAATAGCTGTAATATCATGTTCGGCAAATCACTTATAATATGTCATTGCGAATGCAACGAAGTGGAATGAAGCAATCGCAAAGGTTTGGGATTGCCGCGCTTCTCTACGAGACGCTGTGCGAACGCTCACAATGACATAAGTATTAAGTCGAACATGATATAAACTAGAAACCCGACTTCTTCAAGAAATCGGGTTCTACATAAATCTCATAAATTAACCAAGTAAAGTATTAGATACGTTACTGTCCCGGAAGTTGCTTTTTCAGTGCTTCCAGAGAAGCCCAACGGTTATCAACTGGAGTTTCAGGACTGTCAGAACTATCAATAGTACTACTTACAGGAATACCTGGACAATTGCGATCGCATAACTGGCGTTGGGGTATTGCCAACCACATCTGTTCATACAACCATTCGTTGGGATAAAAATAACCATCGGGCGGTAAGGTTTCAAGCAAATCTTCCATAACGACTTCCCTTTCTAAAGGCAAGTCATTTAGCTGATTTGCGGTTTCGTCCAACCAGATGACTTCCTTCGTATCAAGCCCTAAACGGCGATTGTATTGCTGCAAACATCGGTTGCAGGTACAAGTAATAATTGTTTCTGCCTGACCGGACACTTCCAAATAATTGCCATGATGCTGCACGCGCACATGACCGCGAACTGGTGTCAACGTTTCCAGACCAGGCAGAAATTCATTAACCTGAACTTCCTCTGTCCGCTCCGGGGCTTGAGTTAGCTGCGGAATATAAATTGCGTCCATAGGATTCGTGAGATATCCTCACTAAAATTTATCTTCATTATCAGCAATTATACTGACAATACATCTTTATTTTCTCTCTTAAGAACAAGAGAAGTTTTGAAATTATATGGTTATGAGTTTTCAATTAACTCTAAACTCATAACTCTAAACATACAGACGCGATTAATCGCGTCTCTCCTAACTCCCAACTCCTTCCAACGAAGCAGGACGGACAACCAGATGACGATGCGGCTCTTTACCACGACTGAAGGTTTCCAAATCTCCAAATTCCTTCAAGAAGGTATGGATTTGCCGCCGTTCAGCAGAACTGAGGGATTTTATTTCCACTTCTCTACCAGAAAAACGCACTTCATCGGCTGCTGCTTCTGCTAAGGCGCGAATTTCGGCTTCTCTTTTGACCCGGTAGCCATTCAACTCAACGGTGTAAGAGGCTTGTTCTTCTGGAGGTTGGCTTAAGTTAAGAACCGAATTTGCTAGATACTGAATCGCATCTAACACAGAGCCATCAGTACCAATTAATACCTGGATTTGTTCTGATGTTAAATTAGTTTGGTCAATGGTCAACCAGTAGTTATCTGGCTCTGGGGAATCGCTGTCTTGAGATTGGGCAGTTTCTAAATGACCCTGAATCTCAGATGGTATTCCAGTGAGTTCTAGCAGTGTTTTTAACCACTGCTGACCTCTCTGCATCGAAATGTCGCTCATGATCCCCCTGCCGCCTTTTTCTTAGAACTTTTTGGTTCAAAGGGCAATGCCTTTTGTTCTGTGACTGTTGCTTCTTTCTCTTGGGTTTCTACTATTTTTTGCAGTTCTTCTGGTAGAGGTTCGCGGGAGAGAAGATAAGTTTGTGCGGTTTGGAAAATATTACCAATCACCATATACATCAACACCCCAGCTGGTAGGGGGAAGAACAAAAACATCCCAGAAAAAATGACAGGGGTGATTTTGTTAACTGTATCCTGCTGCGGATTGCCACCACTGGAATTTTGCCCGGAAAGCATTTGGCTAACATAAAGGCTGATCCCAAAGAAGACAATCATGGCGACGATATCCCAGTGGATTGTACCATCTGGATCTTGTGCGCCAACCCTGCCTAAGGCATCAATGAATAGAAAGCCTTTTTCTGCTGCTAGTCCAGGAATTGTTCCTTGAATGGTAACTTCTCCTGGTTGCAAGGCTTCTACATTGCCATCAGCATCAATTTTTATCCGCTCTTCCCCTTTGGTGACTTTCCAATCAGGAATCAGCTTATTTTCTGGGTGTTCTGCTAAGAGCACCTGAAATGGTTTGCCCTCAACGGTCTGATACTGTATCTTGGTTTGCTCTCCCACCGCTAATTTGTTACCGCTAGGCAGGATTGCAGCTACTTTAACGTGTTCCCCATCCGCAACATAAATATTTTGCGGAGCAGTAGCAAAGGCTTGTGGTTGAATTTGCTCAATTTGTTCTGCGGGAAGAATTTGCAGGTTAACGCTGTAGTTTGCACCGGCGAAAGGCGAACCCCGCAAAGTGGCAAACAGCGCTAATAAGACTGGCATTTGCACTAGTAATGGAAAACAGCCTGCTAAGGGATTGCCAAATTCTTTTTGGACATTGACCATTTCCTCTTGCTGCTTTTGCGGTTCATCCTTATAGCGCTCTTTGATTTCTGCCATCCGCTTCTGCATCAGAGGTTGTACAATTCGCATTTTCCGCATATTGCGAATTGAGCCAGCACTCAGGGGATAGAGCGCGAAGCGGACTATCAATGTCAAAGCAACGATCGCCAATCCGTAGCTGGGAACTATACCATAGAAAAAATCTATGATTGGCAGCATCACGTTGTTCGAGAGAAAGCCGATACCAAAATCCATTATTCTGAATTCAACCTGAGGTACTATAAACTGAATCTAATTTATCTAAATCATCATTTGTCGGCGACTATCTTTCGCTACGGATAGCCGCACATTTAAATTAGGGAATTGGGAATTGTTTTTTTCTCATCTTTCCCTACTACTCCTGTTTCCCTACTCGCATCACTTGTTAGCAGCAGGGCTATATTCGGGATTTTTTGCAGCAATTCTTTCGTTGATGTAGTCATAGACTTCGCGAAACTTGGGAATTGCACGCAATTCAAGACGACTGCCATTTTTTAGGGTTAGTACCATATCTCCCCACAAGCCAATGCCACGGGGTACTGTGACGACTTTGACAATTTCTGAGTAAATTATGTCAGTGCGATCGCGCCCCTGCCAACCTCCAATTACGGTAATTCGACGATCGGTGATGCGGAAACGCAGCCACAATGCTCTGACAATTGCCCCGACTGTTAATGGTATCCCGACAATGGTTAGCCCAATCAACAGGTTGACAATTAAATCCCCAATATGGGGGCCACCTTCATAATAAACGTCTTCACGAATTCCCATCGAACACCTCGGCTTGTGCCAACAACTGCTCTAATTCTTGCAGAAATTGTGGGCTTACGCACTTAGATTCTGCTGCTGTGGGTTTGACAATTACCACTAGCCGCCATCCTGGTGACAATTTGGGCAGCAAGTTGTAAAAAGCAGCAGTAATTTGTCGTTTGATTCGGTTGCGAACTACTGCCCTTTTGCTGACTTTTGTGCTTATGGAAACGCCTATTTGCGTACTGGCAAGATGTATTGAGTCAGTTGCTTGTGTAGTCTGGGTGGCAGTGTCCAAAGAAGGTTTTGTTGAAAACGACGGTTTTAAGGCTCTCAATGTTAAATAAGAGCCATGACGCCGAATTCCTTCCCGGAAAACTGCCTGAAAATCTTTTCGGGATTTTAGCCGATTTGCTTTGGGCAAAGCCACAGATGCTCTTTTAGCTTGATATGCTTAAACGCTCAGACGGTGGCGTCCTTTTTTTCTCCTAGCTCTAATTACGTTTCTCCCATCTGGTGTCCGCATTCTGGCGCGAAAACCAGAGGTTCTTTTTCTCTTACGGCTAGTGCCGCCCAGTGTTCTTTTCATACTGTTCTCCTCTTAGGTGATTTTTATAAAAACTCACAATCTCTAATTGTATCACTTTACTGGGGAATTGGGAATTGAGCAATTCAATTTTGGATTAAGGATTAAACTTTAATCCAAAATCTAAAATCTAAAATTCTTACTCCCCACCTTTAATTGATGCTCACAATCCATGTTCCCATATAGCGGAGTAGTGGCACATCACCAGGGGAGAGCACTTGACAGTTAAAGTAGTAAACTCCACCGAAGGATGGGTTCTTCACGTTAGATAAGACTACCTCAACTGCGCTACCTGCTGGTACAGGCTCTTGGGGAAAAATATTAATCAGCTTACCTTCTTTGTCCCACTTCACCTCAGAAAGCGGAACTGCTTTGCCTTTGACTCGGACTTCAATTTTTTTCTGGTCAAAAGTTCCTTTGTAATAATCAGGGTAGTTAATGGCAAATTGACCAACTGCCAATTTCATTCTTTTGGCTGGAATCCTCAATATGTATCGATCCCAACCATTAGCTTGTCCGCCAAAATCTAACCTAAAGGGTAGCTGATTTTCGGCTTTGACGCCGCTAAACAGCGTAAATCCAGGTAAACTTTGTGCCCAAGTCAGGGCTGGTAATCCAGTAACCAAAAAGCTAGTCACGGCTAAAGCAGAAAGTAAACGTCGCATAATTAGGCTTCCTCTACCAAAATATAAATCTGTTATCTAAAATAACTGTGTGTTAGTATTCTTTACTAAACTTTACTACTGACTTCCTAACAATGGACGTTTAATTGCAATAAAAAGTGCCATCCTCTCGGAAGTTTTGGCTACAGTAGAATTATTTAGTAATAAAACTAATCAGTATTGCAATTACCTAATTACCCTTGTAGAGTCCTGATTTGATTACTAAGTTGGTCAAATTTGAACTAGATAGAAACACAGTTAGGATTAGATTGTGTTTCTAAATATGTATAAGTGTATCTAAATTTGAGAATTCTGTTATAAAAATTGAGCCGTGCCATCAGCGATCGCCAGTTAACTTGGGATAAATTGATTAAAATAAGTTGGAATCCAAGTCGTAATCATTAAAATTTGATTGGGAAATTATAAAGCCTTCAAAATTTGGTCAATATTACTCTATAAGAAAGGAATACCAAAATTTCTCAATCCCGAAAACAAGCTGAAGATAAAGATGCAAAATTTGGGAATCAATTTAGGATGTGCAATACATAACCCTGTTTGCAACTATCTAAAAATATGACATCTGCGAGCGGCAAAGTTAGGCTTTGTCTGGAGAGCTAAGAGTGGGAGAGGAAAGATTCAAGGTTCAATCTACAAGTAAAAGTCATGACTGATATTCCTGCCTAAGTACTATGAGTGCGGCATACGCCTTATCTGGACAATCGCTTACTTGGCAGAGATTAGGTATTTATCTTCAGGAGATTTCATGAGAATAGCAGTTGCTAAAGAAATTGAAGTTTGTGAACGTCGTGTGGCATTAATTCCTGACACCGTTGCCCGATTAGTAAAACAAGGTTTGGAAGTCTGGGTAGAAGCAGGTGCAGGAGAGCGAGCTTTTTTCAATGATCCTGACTATGAAGCCGCCGGCGCCACAATAATCAGCGATACTGCCAAATTATGGGGCGAAACAGATATTCTACTAAAAGTTAGCCCACCGCAAGAGCGAGAAGATGGACGCTCAGAAATTGATTTGTTAAAGGAAGGGGCTGTATTAGTCAGTTTCCTCAATCCTTTGGGAAATCCTGTTGTGGCAGAGCAACTAGCAAATCGGAAAGTCACAGCCTTGAGTATGGAAATGATTCCCCGTACCACCAGGGCGCAAAGTATGGATGCTTTGTCCTCGCAAGCTTCATTAGCAGGTTACAAGGCTGTATTAATTGCCGCAGCTGCATTACCGAAATATTTCCCGATGTTAACCACAGCCGCAGGTACGATCGCTCCAGCGAAAGTATTTATTATGGGCGCTGGTGTCGCTGGATTGCAAGCGATCGCTACCGCCAGACGCTTGGGAGCAGTGGTAGAAGCCTTTGATATCCGTCCCGCCGTCAAAGAAGAAGTGCAAAGCTTAGGTGCAAAATTCGTTGAAGTCAAATTAGACGAAGAAACCGTTGCTGCTGGCGGTTACGCCAAGGAAATCTCTGAGGCTAGCAAACAACGTACCCAAGAAGTTGTCGCCGAACACGTCAAAAATTCTGATGTTGTAATTACCACCGCCCAAGTGCCTGGAAGACAAGCACCACGGCTGGTTACAGAAGAAATGGTGGCACAAATGAAACCCGGTTCAGTAATTGTAGATTTGGCTGCCGATCAGGGTGGTAACTGCGCCTGCACCGAACCCGGCAAAGATATTGTGTGGAACGGTGTGACAATTATCGGCCCTATCAATCTCCCATCATCAATGCCAATTCATGCCAGCCAATTGTATGCCAAGAACGTAACTTCGTTGATGCAATTGCTAATTAAAGACAAAGCTTTGCAGGTAGACTTTAGCGACGACATCGTTGATGCAGCTTGCGTTACCCACGCTGGTGAAATCCGCAATCAACGAGTTCGGGATGCGCTTCAAGCTTTGAATACTCAACAACCGGCGGTTAATTAGGGACTGGGGATTAGGGAATGGGGAAGAGTTTTCCCAATGCCCCATGCCCATTTACACAAGGAGTTTTGATTTCATGACAGAGGCATTACTTGCTGCTTTGTTTGTATTTGTTTTGGCATCTTTTATCGGCTTTGAAGTCATCAACAAAATACCACCGACTCTACACACGCCCTTAATGTCAGGCTCAAACGCGATTTCTGGGATTGCAGTACTGGGAGCAATAGTTGCTGCTGGTGCGAGAGACACAAGTGTGTCAGTAATTCTTGGTTTGATTGCTGTGGTACTGGCAACAATCAACGTTGTGGGTGGTTTTTTAGTCACAGACAGAATGTTGCAAATGTTCAAGAAGAAGGAGATTAAGGCGTGAGCGACTTTTTACCAACTGGCATTCAGCTGACGTACTTAGTCGCTGCATCGTTATTCATTCTGGGCTTGAAAAAGCTGGGATCACCTGCTACAGCGAGAAATGGTAATATTGTAGCGGCTGTGGGAATGCTGCTGGCGATCGCAGCAACAATGCTAGATCAACATGTGTTGAACTATCAGATGATATTGTTGGGCTTGGCGATTGGATCGGGAATTGGTGCGATCGTTGCCTACAAAGTCCAAATGACCGAAATGCCCCAAATGGTGGGTTTACTCAACGGTTTGGGCGGTGCGGCTTCGGCATTAGTAGCCGTTGCCGAATTCTGGCGGTTATTAGATAGTTCTCAGGCGATACCCCTAGATGTCAACATTTCCATGCTATTGGACGTGTTAATCGGTGGCGTTACCTTCACAGGTAGTTTTCTCGCCTTTGCCAAATTGCAAGGTTTAATTAGCGGTTCCCCGATTACATTTCCATTCCAGCAACCATTTAACCTTTTGCTTCTGGGCGCTTATATAGTAGGTAGTGCCTACTTAATCATCACACCAGATAGCTTACCCATATTCTTGGGAGTGGTTGGCGTTTCATTGGTGCTGGGTGTGATGTTCGTCATCCCCATTGGTGGCGGCGATATGCCAGTGGTAATCTCGCTGTTGAACTCGTTGTCAGGTGTGGCGGCGGCGGCGGCGGGATTCGTGGTGATGAACAATATGTTAATCATCGCTGGTGCTTTGGTAGGAGCATCAGGCTTAATCCTCACCGAGATTATGTGTAAGGCGATGAACCGCTCCTTATTTAGTGTGCTGTTCAGCGCTTTTGGTACAGGTTCTAGTTCTGGTGGTGGTGCTGCAAGTGGTGGCGCAACCGATCAAAGCGTCCGCAGTATCGATCCTGAAGAAGGGGCGATGATGTTGGGTTATGCCCGTTCTGTGGTAATTGTGCCTGGTTATGGTATGGCAGTTGCTCAAGCGCAACATAGCGTCCGGGAATTGTCAGATCAGTTAGAAAAAATGGGCGTTGATGTCAAGTATGCCATTCACCCTGTTGCTGGTAGAATGCCGGGGCACATGAATGTGTTACTTGCAGAGGCAAATGTGCCTTATACCCAGTTGTACGACATGGATGATATTAATCCCCAGTTCGATCAAGCAGATGTCGCTTTAGTGATTGGGGCAAATGATGTAGTAAATCCGGCGGCGCGGAGTGATACAAATAGCCCGATTTATGGTATGCCGATTTTGGAAGTAGATCGGGCGAAGCAGACGATTGTAATTAAGCGCGGGATGAGTACGGGTTTTGCCGGTGTAGATAATGAGTTGTTCTACAAGGATAAAACTACGATGCTTTTTGGTAGCGCTAAGGATATGGTGGCGAAGTTGGTTTCGGAAGTGAAGCAACTTTAAGAGAAACGAACCGCAGAGGCGCGGAGAGCGCGGAGGAAGAAAATAATTAATTAGAGAGTTGGCTTGCCTTGGGGGTGTAATGCTTCTGGGGCAAGTTTTTTGGAGATTGTTTCGCGTAAAGACGCCAAGAAGACTTTAATAAAAACGTACTAATTTTGTACTAATCAAAGGCTAATTCACGTATTGAGTATAATTTTGACTGCAAAATTATCTCTTTGGCTTTGACAAAACAGTAATTTTTCGTTTATAAAGTATAAAGTTACACAAAAAAACGCTAATTAATTTAACTACCTATTTTGGTGCAGGATAAATAATTTATGGACAAAGAATTATATTCACTATCTAAAATTTTTACAGAAAAACTCTATAGAATACCAGACTACCAGAGAGGATATGCTTGGAATCTGAAGCAACTTAAAGATTTTTGGAATGATTTAGAACAACTGGAAGATAGAAAAAATCATTATTTAGGAGTTTTAACTTTAGAAGAAGTTTCTAGCGAGGTTATCAATCAGTGGCAAAATGATTCATGGATAATACAGTCCAAAGGTTATGACGCTTACTATATTGTTGATGGTCAACAGAGATTAACAACTTCAATAATTCTCATTCAAGGATTGATCGAGTGTACTGAGAAAGATACGAAATTAAATTATAATACCGTTGAGGAGATACGCAAAAAATATATTTTTGATTCAAAAGATGACAGCATTTCTAGATCATATATCTTTGGTTATGAAAAAGATAATCCAAGTTATGAATTTTTAAAGACAAAGGTTTTTGACGAGCATTCTTTTAATATTTCTGACAAGCAGGAGACGATTTATACTCATAACCTCGAAATAGCTAAAATATTTTTTAGAGATGCATTAGAAAAATTGTCTCATGCCGAGAGAGAAAATATATTTAAAAAATTAACACAGCATTT
>NNBU01000611.1_pt1 | contig 18232 bp, 10 predicted proteins | sample 1173781 | NCBI WGS metagenome assembly NNBU01 (sample SAMN07173937, study PRJNA388173) | plant metagenome | biome: Plant school; feature: Soil; material: Symbiotic tissue of Blasia pusilla L.; isolation source: symbiotic tissue sample KVJ2 | host: Blasia pusilla | place: Norway: Troms, Kvaloya...
GGGCTCGGAGATGCGTATAAGAGACGGCGGCGAAGACGGTCTCGTGGGCGGCCGGCTCGGAGACGGCGCCGTCGGCGGCCTGGTGGGTGGCGTTCTCGGTGAAGACGGCCTGCTGGGTGGCCTGCTCGGCGACGACAGCGCCCTGGGCGGCCTGCTGGGTGACGACGGCCTCGTCGGCGGCCTGCTCGGCGGCGACGGCGCCCTGGCCAGCGTGCTGGGCAGCGAAGGCCTTACCGGCCAGTTGCTGGGCCATGGCGGCCTGGTCGACAGCCTGCTCGGCCAGGACGGCGCGATCTCCGGCCTCATTGCCGACAGCCCGCTGGGCGGCCTGCTGGGCGGCAACGACGGGCTGCTGGGCGGCGCGGTCGGCGGCCTGCTGGGCGACAACGGCATCGTGGGCGGCCTGCTCGGCGACGACGGCTTGCTCGGCGGCCTGCTGAGCAACGACGGCCTGCTGGGCGGTCTGCTGGGCGACAACGGCCCGGTCGGTGGCCTGCTGGGTGGCGACGGCCTGGTCGGCGGCCTCCTGGGCAATGAAGGSMCKKTCGGTGGCCTGCTCGGCAACGACGGCTTGCTGGGCGGCCTGCTGGGTGACAACGGCCCGGTCGGCGGCCTGCTGGGCAGCGACGGCCCCGTGAGTGGCCTGTTGGGCGACAACGGCCTGCTCGGCGGCCTGCTGGGTGGCGACGGCCCGCTGGGCAGCGTGCTCGGCGGCAGCGGCATCGGCGGCCTGCKCGGCCCCGACGGTCTCGTGGGCGGCGTGCTGGGCAACGACGGCCCGGTCGGCGGCCTGCTGGGTGACGACGGCCTGCTGGGCGGCCTGCTCGGCGGCGTGGTGGGCGGCATCGGCGGTGGCGGCACCCCGGGCACCGGCGCGGCGCTGCTCGACCCGGTCGACGGCGTGGTCGGCAACCTGGTCGACGGCCTGAACGAAGGCGTGCTGGGCGGCCTCGGCCTGGGCAACGTGCTCGGCCCGGTCGTCGGCCTCACCGACAGCGTGACCGACACGGTCGACGGCCTGCTGGGCCCGGTGCTCGGCACCAGCTTCACGCCGAACGACCCCAACGTGCTCGACCCGGTCGACGGCCTCGTGGGCCAGGTGACGAGCGGCGCGGGCAGCCTGCTGAGCCCGGTGACCGACCAGCTGCTGGGCACGGGAACCACGAGCGCGCTGCTGAACGGTGTCGCGACACAGGTCGACTACCTGACCGACGGCGTGGCCCACCTCGTGGGCAGCGACGGCCTGCTGGGCGGTGTGCTCGGTGGTGACGGCGGCCTCCTGGGCGGCGTCCTCGGCGGTGACGGTGGCTTGCTCGGCGGCGTGCTGGGTGACGACGGCCTGCTGGGCGGTGTGCTTGGCGGTGACGGCGGCCTCCTGGGCGGCGTCCTCGGCGGTGACGGTGGCTTGCTCGGCGGCGTGCTGGGTGACGACGGCCTGCTGGGCGGTGTGCTCGGTGGTGACGGCGGCCTCCTGGGCGGCGTCCTCGGCGGTGACGGTGGTTTGCTCGGCGGCGTGCTGGGTGACGACGGCCTGTTGGGTGGTGTGCTCGGTGGTGACGGCGGCCTCCTGGGCGGCGTCCTCGGCGGTGACGGTGGTTTGCTCGGCGGCGTGCTGGGTGACGACGGCCTGCTGGGTGGTGTGCTCGGTGGTGACGGCGGCCTTCTGGGCGGCGTGCTCGGTGGCGACGGTGGTCTCCTCGGCGGCGTGCTCGGCGGCGACGGTGGTCTTCTCGGCGGCGTACTCGGCAGCGATGGCCTCGTCGGCGGCCTGCTCGGTGGCGATCTGCTCGGTGGCCTGACCGGCGACGGCGGTCTCCTCGGCGGTGTGCTCGGCGGCGACGGCGGTCTCCTCGGCGGTGTACTCGGCAGCGATGGCCTCGTCGGCGGCCTGCTCGGCGGCGTGACTGGTGGCGACACCGGCGGCTTGCTCGGCGGGGTGCTCGGCAGCGACGGCCTCGTCGGCGGCCTGCTCGGCGGCGTGACCGGTGGCGACACCGGCGGCTTGCTCGGCGGCGTGCTCGGCAGCGATGGCCTCGTYGGTGGCCTGCTCGGCGGCGTGACTGGCGGCGACACCGGCGGCTTGCTGGGCGGCGTGCTCGGCAGCGACGGCCTCGTCGGTGGCCTGCTCGGCGGCGTGACTGGTGGCGACACCGGCGGCTTGCTCGATGGCGTGCTCGGCAACGAAGGCCTCGTCGGCGGTCTGCTCGGCGGCGTGACCGGTGGCGACACCGGCGGTCTGCTCGATGGCGTGCTCGGCAACGAAGGCCTCGTCGGCGGTCTGCTCGGCGGCGTGACCGGTGGCGACACCGGCGGCCTGCTCGACGGCGTGCTCGGCAACGAAGGCCTGGTGGGCAGCCTGCTCGGTGGCGCGACCGGTGGCGGCACCGGCGGCCTGCTCGACGGTGTGCTCGGCAACGAAGGCCTGGTGGGCAGCCTGCTCGGCGGCCTGACCGGCGGTGCCAGCCCCGTGGCCAACATCCTGGCGCCCGTCTCGGGCGTGACCGATGCGGTCTCGCCAGCGGTGTCCACCGTGACGCATGCGGCGTCCGAGGCCCTTTCGCCGGTGACCGACATCCTGGCCGGCTCGTCGGGTGCGGCGTCTCCGGTGACCGACGTGGTGAGCAGCGTTCAGCACGCCGCCGCACCGCTGGTGACCGACGTGGTGACACCCATCACCAGCCTGGTCGAGCACAGCCCGGTCGGCACCGCCCTGTCGCCCGTGACGAACGTCCTGCACGGCCTGCTGGGCTGAACAAGAACATCGCAGGAGGGGTGAGGGAGTCGCAGCACCAGGGACAGGCCACCACCGGCCTGTCCCACAAAGGATCGATATGAAAAAGAATTTCCAGACACTGGCCATCGTCGCCCTCGGCGCAGTCCTCGCGGGCTGCGCGGCCCCGAAGACCGGGCGCGACGACGCGACCTACTACTACTCCAACAAGGCCGTCACGGCCGTGCCCAAGGTGGAGCCGGCCCCGCCGGCGCCCGTGCAGAACGGCCCGGCGGGCGTGCCAAAGATCGTCTACTTCGACTTCGACAAATACAACATCAGGCCGCAGGACCGGCAAATCGTCGAGGCCCATGCGAGCTACATGAGGAACCGCGCAGCAAGCCGGGTGGTGATCGAAGGCAACACCGACCAGCGCGGCGGGCGCGAGTACAACCTGGCGCTCGGCCAGCGCCGCGCCGAGTCGGTGCAGCGCGCGCTCACGCAACTCGGCGTGCCTGCCGAGCGCATCGAGGCCATCAGCTGGGGCACGGAAAAACCCGCGTCGCTCGCCACCACCGAGGAGGGCTATCAGCTCAATCGCCGCGCCGAATTCAGCTACCGCTGAACCGGACGAGCGCGATGATTTCGACGGCAGTTTCCGCGCCACGCACACGTCATCAAAGCGAGAGCAGATGACGGGCGCGGCCGGACTCCCGCACGCGATCGGGGCCGAATGATGTCCTTCACAGACCAGCTCCACGCCTGCCACGAGCGCCTGGTGTCGGTGTGCGCGGCGCTGCCGGCGCCGTACCCGGCGTTCACGCTGTTCTTCTCGATCAGCGACGGCTCGCAGCGTGCACACGTGGTGCACACGCGCGCCGCCGAATTCGAAACCGCCTGGCGCGAAGGCGCCGAGCGCGTCGAGCGATGGGTGCGCGAGCGCGGCATGGTCGCGCCGTGGCTGCGCATCGACTGGGTCGAGGGCGCGAGCCCGATGGACTGGGCCCAGTTCAAGACCCAGCTCACCGCCGTCAAGCGCAACTACTTTCGCCTCGGCCTGGCTTTCGACAAGGACTTCACGCTCGCCTTCACCGAGCAGGAGCTCAACGCCAACGCCATGCTGTGCGGCGACTCGACCATTCCGCATTCGGTGGTGAACCCGCGCAACTTCGAGGTCTACGGCCAGGCCCGCTTCGGATGCATGCCGCCGCTGGACATGCCGCCGGACCAGCCGGTGTACCTGCTGGCCACGGTGGGCGTGTTCTGCCAGCCCGACGGCGTGGTGCACAAGCTCGTCGGCACGGGGCTCGACGCGGGGCGCCGGCAATTGCCGGCGTTGAACCCGCAGGCCGTGCTCGACCTGGTGCGCAGCGGCTCCTCGTACCTGGCGCGCCAGGTGCACAGCGACGGCCTGTTCGTGTACGGCTACTTTCCGAGCTTCGACCGCCGCATTCCGACCTACGACGCGATGCGCCATGCGAGCGCGCTCCACGCCATGCTCGCGGCGTGGGAGCTCACGCGCGACGAAACCCTGCGCGCGGCCATCGACCGCGGGATCGACCACCTCACCACGGTGCTGATCCGCGACTACACGCTGGCGGACGGGCGCGCCGTGGCGTTCCTGGTCGACATCGGCGGCGAAATCAAGCTCGGCGGCAACGCGGCCTGCGTGCTCGCGCTGGTGAAGTATTGCGAGCTGATGGGCACGCGCCACTGGCTGGCGCTGCTGGAGAAGCTCGCCCTGGGCATCGTGTCGCTGCAAGACCCGGCCACCGGCCGCTTCAACCACGTGCTGCATGCGAGCGACCTCACGGTCAAGCAGGCCTCGCGCATCATCTACTACGACGGCGAGGCGGCCTACGGGCTCATGCGGTTGTACGGCCTCACGCAGGAGCCGCAATGGCTGGCGGCGGTGGAGAAGGCCTTCGACCACTTCATTGCCAGCCAACATTGGCAGGCGCACGACCACTGGCTGAGCTGCTGCGTCAACGAGCTCACGCGCTGGAGCCCGCAGGAGAAGTACTTTCGCTTCGGCCTGCAGAACGTGGCGGGGTACCTCGACTTCGTGCTCGACCGCAAGACCACCTTCCCCACGCTGCTCGAACTCATGCTGGCCGCGCAGCAGATGCTGCAGCGGCTCGAAGGCATGCCCGCGATGCGGCACCTGCTCGACGAGCTCGACACCGAGAAGTTCTACCGCGCGCTCGACTACCGCGCGCACTACCTGCTCAACGGGTTCTTCTGGCCCGAGGTGGCGATGTACTTCCGCCGGCCGTCGAGCGTGGTGGGCGCGTTCTTCATCCGCCATCACTCGTTTCGCGTGCGCATCGACGACGTCGAGCAGTACGTATCGGGCCTGGCCGCCTACCACCGCTACCTGGTCGAGCGCCGTGCGTTGCCGGCGGCGAACGGCAGCGGGGGCGGCATGAATGGCGGCATTGGCGGCGGACGCGACGACGGGCCCGCATGGACCGCGAGCGAGATGGCGCGCGTCACCGGCGGCGAATGGGTGGTCAGGCCCGACGACGGCTGGCGCGCCACCGGCGTGACGCAGCGCTCGTACATGCGCAAGGGCCGCGTCGTGTTCGACCACCAGGCGCGCGCGTCGAAAACGGCGCTGGCGGCAGTCACGCTCAAGGGCGTGCTGCAGCCGGCCGCCGCCGTGCTGTGCACCGACCCCAAGCCGCACCTGGACAAGCGCGTGCCCGTGCTCAAGGTCGAGAACGTGCTGCAGGCCGTGCTGCAACTGGGCGACCATGCGCGCGCCGAGTTCACGGGCCGCGTGTGCGGTGTGCTCGGAAGCGCTGCGGCGGGTTCGTCAGGCGCGGCGGCAAGCGGCGCATCGAGCGGCACCGTGGCCGCGATGCTGGCCGGCGCACTCACCGTGTGGGGCGAGGTCGGCCTGCCCGAAGGCAACGTCAGCCTGCCTTCGGGCATGGCATGGAACATGACCTGCATGCCGCGGCACGCCGCCTACTGGGTGCTGGAGATGGGCAGCGCGCAAATGCCTGCTTCGGCCCAGCTCGTGCGGCCTTCGCTGATGGTGGTGACGGGGCTGTCGGCCGCGTCGCAGAAACACCGCGGCCCTTCGGAAGCCGCCGCGCGCCTGGACGCGCGCTTCTTCCAGTCGATGGTGCCTGGCAGCAGCGTGGTGCTGAACCGCGACATGCCCGAGTTCGCGACCTTCGCCGAAGCCGCGGTGGCGCGGCAGCTGCAGGTGTTGACCTACGGGGAGCACAGGGACGCCGACGTGCGCCTGCTCGCGTTCGACCATGGCGAGGTGCAGGTCCTGGTGGCGGGCGAGCCCTTCCAGCTGCGGCTGAACGCGCCGGGGCGGCACATGGGCGCGAGCGCCGTGGCCGCGCTCGCGGCCTTGCAGGCGCTGCGCTTGCCGCTGGGCGCCGCGGTCGAACCCTTCGCGCACTTCGAGCCGCCGGGCGGGCGCGGTGCGCTGCACACCATTCACATCGGCGGCGGCAGCTTCAAGCTGATCGACGAGACCTACGACGCCAACCCGAGCTCGATGCGCGCGGCGCTCGAGATGCTGTCGCAGGCGCCCTGCGAGCCGGCGCGCCGCGTGGCGATCCTGGGCGACATGCAGGAGCTCGGCCCCGCCGCCCAGCGCCATCACCTCGACCTGGAGGCCGAACTGCTGGCCTCGCAGCCCGACCGCGTGCTGCTGTGCGGCCCGATGATGCGCGCGCTGCATGCGCGCATTCGCACCAAGGTGCGCTCGCACTGGTTCGTCGATGTGTCCGATCTGTCCACCGCGCTCGGCGGACTGCTGCAGCCAGGCGACTGGGTGCTCGCGAAGAGTTCCGCCGGCATCGGCCTGTCCCGGCTTGCCCGGGTTTTGAAAGCACTGCCATGAGATGGAACGCGCTTGCGCAACCGACCTTCGAACACCACTTCGAACATCGTTTCGAACATGAAGCCGCGGCACCGCTGCAACGGCCCGATCGCTGGTGGCTGGGCTGGCTCCAGCTGCTGTGCGCATGGGTGCTCTGCATGCTGTTGTGCGCCAACATCGCATTGGTGTTCGCCGAGGGTTTGCCCCAGGTCGCGGGCGTTTTCAATTCAGGGAAGCCGGTCGGTTGCGCGGCCACGGGAAGCCCCGCGCAACACGGACCGGCGCGCGTGGAACGGGCCGGTCCAGTGAAGGGGCAGACATCGCCGTGCTGAGGCGCGCGGCGAGTGAAATTTTGCCTTGTAACAGTCGGGTAACAGTTAATATGACGCAGGCGTCATTGCCCGATGGATCGGCCCTTTTCCATGATCAAGTTCCTCTTGCCCAGCCAGCTGGTCGCAGACACACCCGAAGAGCCCGGAGCCAGTCCTTATGCGGGTGCGTTGAACGCGGCTTTTCGCGATGCGTACCCGCTCGTGAAGAGCGCCGCGTGGCGCTCGCTGCCCATCAGCCTGTTCGGGCTGCTGCCCTCGATCTTCCTGCTGCAGGTGTATGACCGCGTGCTGTCGCGCAGCGGCTTCTCCACGCTCGCCGCGCTGGTGAGCGGCATCCTGTTCTTCCTGTGCATCGAGTTCTGGCTGCGCACGCGCCGCTCGCGCATGCTGCGCAATGCCGGCGCCATCATCGACCACGGTGTGTCGGGCGCCTTGCTCAACTCGATGCTGTCGCGCCCGCTGCGCGCGCTCGAGGCGCGGCCCGCGTCGTCGTGGCAGCTGTATTTCCGCGACGTGGGCTCGGTGCGCGGCACCGTCACCGGCGGGCTCGCGCAATCGATCTTCGACCTGCCCATGGCCGTCTTCGCGCTCATCGTGATCGGCATCGTCGCGCTGCCGGTGCTGCCGGTGGTGGCGCTGTTCCTGGCCATCATGTCGTTCCTGGCGTGGTGGTGGGCCGACGAGGTGCGCTCCGGACGCGTGGAAGAAGTGCAGCGCGGCCGCGGCCTCGACCGCATGACGTCCGAGATCTGCAACGCGCGCGAAACGCTCAAGACGCAGTCCAACGACGGCCCCACCATCGAGATGTGGCGCCAGACCTACAACGCCTGGCTCACCGAGAGCTTCACCAAGAACGGCCAGATCGAGACCACGCGCGACGGCACCACCGTGCTGCTCACGGTGTTCTCGGTGGTGGTGGTGACGGTCGGCGCCATCTCGGTCATGGAGCAATGGATGACGGTGGGCGGGCTGGTCGCCTCGAACATGCTGGCGCTCAAGGCGCTGCAGCCGGTGGCAGGGCTGGTGTCGAACTGGCGCTCGCTGGCCACCGCGAAGGAAGCGGCCCAGCGCCTGGAAGCGGTGTTGCGCGAGCCGGTCGAGAAGCCGCCCACGGGCATGACGCTGCCGCAGCCGCTCGGCCGCATCACTTTCAAGGACGTGAGCTTCAGCTTCACCGAGACCGCGCAGCAGCCGGTGCTGGAGAACGTCGATCTCGACATCGGCCCCGGCGGGCTGCATGTGATCGTCGGGCGCAACGGCGCGGGCAAGTCCACGCTGGTGAAGCTGCTGTCGGGCCTGTACGAGCCCACGCGCGGCACCATCAGCATCGGCGAGTACGACCTGTCGCAGTTCGGCCGCGAAGAGCTCTCGCGCTGGATCAGCTACCTCTCGCAGGAGGTCTACTGGTTCGGCGGCCCGCTCATCGATGTGATGCGCCGCGGCGCCCCGGGCCAGAGCGACGAGCAGATCGTGGCGGCCTGCAGGCTCTCGGGCGCGCACGACTTCCTGTCGCGCCTGCCCGACGGCTACCGCACCCGGGTGGGCGAGGGCGGCACCGGCGTGTCGGTGGGCGAGCGGCGCAAGCTGGCGCTGGCCATGAGCTTCCTGCGCAAGCCCTCGGTGCTGGTGCTCGACGAGCCCAGCAACGACCTCGACTTTCAAAGCGAACGCAACCTGCTCGCCACGCTGCTCGCGGTGGCCAAGGTGCGCACCGTGGTGGTGGTCACGCACTCGCTGCGCATCGTCTCGGCCGCCAGCGTGGTCTACCACGTGACCGGCCAGGGCAACGTGGAGCAGGGCTCGGCCGCGGAGATGGTGCCCAAGCTGTTCGGCGTGCGCAAGCCGCTGGTGGCCGTGGGCGATTCGGAAGACGGCGCGGGGGCCGCGGCCTCCCGATCCATTGCATGACACCGCTCGGCACATGACGGGCGATCGAGGAAGAGACTTGAAATCAGACCTGCCGCAGATTCTTCAGGACGAGAACGAGAAGCGCGCGGCGCGCAACTCGCCGCAGGGGCGACGCCGGCAGTGGATCATCGGCGGCGCCGTGGGCGTGCTGGCGTTGATCGGCCTGGGCTTTCCCATGGAAACCGTGGTGGTTGCGCCCGGCCGCGTGATCCCCTCGGATCGCGTCAAGTCCATCCAGCATCTGGAGGGCGGCATCGTCAGCAACGTGCTCGTGAAAGAGGGCGACAAGGTCAAGGCGGGCCAGTCGCTGGTCGAGATCGACCTGGGCGGCAGCGGGCTCAACCTCGAAGAACTCACGGCCCGCTATGCAGCCACGCAGGCCACGCGCGTGCGCCTCATTGCCGAGAGCCGCGGCCAGCCGCTCAAGCGCGATTCGTTCGCCGCAGACATCGATGAAGGCGTGCTCGAAGGCGAAAGCGGCGCCTACCAGGCGCGTGCGCTCGAACAGCGTGGCGTGATGGCCGGCGCCGTGTCGGGCCTGGAGCAGGCGCGCAGCAAGAAGCTCGAACAGGAGGCCAAGGCCAAGGGCCTGAGCGACCGGCTCGTGCTGATGCAGAAGGAACTCGAAATCTCCGAGCAGCTGCTCAGCGAAAAACTCGTCGGCCAGGTCGAGGTGCTCGAGAAGCGCCGCCAGGCCGAGGGCGTGCGCAGCGAACTCGCGGTGACGCGCCAGGGCGTGATTTCGGCCAACGCCGCCATCACCGAGGCGCAGGCCAAGATGGCCGAGGCCGAAGGCCGCTTCCGCCGCCGTGCGTCGGACGAGCTGGCCACCGTGGAGCGCCAGTTTGCCAGCCTGAGCGAAGACCTCGCGCGCGCGCGCACCCAGCGTTCGCGCACCGTGGTGAAGGCGCCGTCGGACGGCATCGTCAAGGGCCTGCGCAACTCCAGCCCCGGCTGGGTCGTGAAGCCCGGCGAGGCCATCCTCGAGGTGGTGCCCGACGAGGACGAGATCATGGTCGAGGCGCGGCTCAACCCGAACGACCGCGGCTTCATCGAAGTGGGCCAGCAGGCGCGCGTGAAGATCACCGCCTACGACTATCTGCGCTACGGCGCGGTCGACGGCAAGGTGAAGCTGGTGGCGGCCGACGCCGACCGCGACCCGGCCGTTTCCAGCGGCGCGCCGTACTACCGGCTGCTCATCAGCATGTCGCAGTCGCACGTGGGCCGCGACGAGAACCGCATCACCGCGGGCATGGAGTCCGAAGTGGACCTGCGCGTGGGCACCGACCCGTTCATCTGGTACATCCTGCGGCCCGTGCTCAAGCTGCGGCGCGAAGCCTTCCGCGAACCATGAAGCAACGCCCATCGATCGACCGGCGCCGCGCGGGCACCGGTGTTGTCTGTGCCGTGCTGTGCGCGAGCTTTGCGCTGCCTCCCGCTGCCGTTGCGCAGGAGCAGCCGGCACCGCAAGAAGCCGGCCCCGCGCTCGTGCTCGCGCGCCGCCTGTCCCCACCCTCGCTGGGCGCCACCACCTACACCCAGCAGGTGAAGCAGGCGCTCATCGTGCTGTCGCAGGAATATCCCGAAGTGCAGACGGCGCAGGCCACCGCCAATACCAGCAGCTACAGCGTGGACGCCGCCAGGCAGGCGCGCTACCCGCGCTTCAAGATCGGCACTTCGTCCGGCAACTACAACAGCGGCGCGGACAACGCCAAGACGCAGGGCTACACCGTGCTCACCGCCGAGGCCCGCGTGAGCCTGATCGACGGTGGCGCCATGAACGCCGCGCAGCGCGCCGCCGAAGCGGCCAACCAGGCTGATGACGAGGCCGTGGTCACCACCTCGCAGAAGGTGGTGCTGGACGCGCTCACGGCCTACCTGCAGGTGCAGCGCTTCGACCTGAAGAAGCAGATCGCGCACCGCGCCACCGAGGTGGTGGCCGAGCTCTCGAAGGCCGAGGCCCGCCGCGTGGCGCTGGGCGTGACCGGTGACAACGACCTCAACATGGCCGCCTCGCGGCGCGCCCTGGTGGCCGCGCGCGAGTCGGACTTTGCGGCCCAGCGCGACGAGGCGCTCGCCAAGTTCCGCAACTACTTCAAGTTCTCGCCCAACCCCGAGTCGCTGCCCGTGCTCGCGGCGCCCGCGCAGTGGCGCATCACCTCGCAGGAGGAGGCGCTGCGCCGCGCCGAGGCGCGCAGCACCGAGATTGCCGAGGCGCAGAGCCGCATCGAGCGCGCCAGGGCGCTGGCCGACCAGCAGGACGCCAGCCTGTACCCGACGCTCGACGCCGTGCTCGTCAAGAGCAAGGACCCGCGCGGTGTGTCGCCGCAAGACCCGACGCGCGCCGCCTTCGAGCTCAACTGGAACTTCGGCAACGGCTTCGACCGGCAACTGCGCCTGAAGTCGGCGCTGGCCGAAATCGCCAGCCAGGAAGCCAAGCTCGAAGGCGTGAAGCTCAACCTGTTCGAGCTCACCTCGGCGTCATGGTCGCGCACCGTGGCCGGGCGCGAACGCGAAAGGCAGCTGATGGAGGCCGTCAGCACCTCCGGCCAGGCCTTTCGCGGGCGCCGCCGCCTGATGGAGTTCGGCCGCGAGACCCTGCCCAAGGTGCTCGACGCGCAGCTCGACTACTACACGCTGCTGTTCGACTACATCGACGGCGTGTTCGACCTGCGCGTGTCGGAGCTGCGCCTGGCGCGCACCACCGGCGAACTGCGCATCGACCCCGCCGGCACCAACGGCTGGATCGACCGCCTCTTCGGCGCGCCGAGCCGCCAGGTGCTCACCGAAGACGGCCTGCTGGCCGCGCTGTGCATCTCGAGCAACACGGCATGCGCGAGCGAGCCGGTGGCCGAACGCGTCGTGGGCGCGGCCACCACCAACCCGCCGCTGCGCAAGGCGCAACGCCTGTCGATCCCCTGACCTGAAGCGAGCAAGACGGGCAAGGCAAGCGAAGCGAAGCCGAAGCCCCTTCCAGAGACACCGAGGAACCGGCTTCGCCGGGTCTCAGGTGTCGTCCCCGGAGCGACACGAAGTGCGCGGAGCCTGGGGGCGAGCCAAGCTCAAGCGTCTTCTGGGATGCCGGGTTCGCCGTCCAGGATCTGGTACTTGCGCATCTTTTCCCACAGCACCTTGCGGCTGATGCCCAGGTGCTGCGCGGTGTCCTGGCGCTTCCAGTCGTTGATCTCCAGCGCCGCGATGATGCGGTTGCGCTCGGTGCTGTTCCAGCCCTTGCGCTCGCTGCTGCCGTCCAGCGCCACGCCGCCACCACCCGCGCCGTTGCGCTCCGCCGAGGCGGCTGCTGCCGGCGTGCCGCGCGTCAGCGCGATCGCGCGCTGGATCAGGTTCTGGTCCCAACCGTGCAACTGCCGCGCGATCACGCCCACGCGTTCCGCGAGGTTGCGCAACTGGCGCACGTTGCCGGGAAAGTAGGTTTCGGCCACCGCGTCGCTCAGCCAGTGCGGGGTTTCGCCCAGCGCCTCGAGCTCGTCGCCGAGCACGTTGCTCAGCAGCGCCTTGAAGATCGCGATCTTGTCGACCTCGCCGCGCTCCTCGAGGCTGGGCACATGCAGCTCGATCACCGCGAGCCGGTAGAACAGATCGGCACGAAATTCGCCGCTGGCCACCATCTCGCGCAAATTGCGGTTGGTGGCCGCCACCAGGCGGAAGTCGACCCGTATCGGCGCCGTGGCGCCGAGCCGCGTCACCGCGCCGTCTTCCAGCACGCGCAGCAGCTTCACCTGCTGGTACCGCGGCAGGTCGCCGATTTCGTCGAGGAACAGCGTGCCGCCCGTGGCCTGCTCGAAGTAGCCGCGGTGCGCGTGCACCGCGCCCGTGAACGAGCCCTTGTTGTGGCCAAAGAACAGCGATTCGAAAAGTCCGTCGGGAATCGCACCGCAGTTCACCGCCACGAACGCGCCCTTGTTGTAGTGCTGGTGGCCCAGGTGCAGCTGCTGCGCGATGCGCTCCTTGCCCACCCCGGTTTCGCCGCGCACCAGCACCGGGTGGTTGCAGTCGGCGAATGCGCCCACTTCGGACAGCAGCGACTTCATCGCTTCGGAATGCGCGACCAGCACATCGGGCGCCTGCGGCGCCACGTCGCGCGCGCGCAGCTGGCGCACCAGCTTGGCGACCATCGTGCGCAGCTCGGCGCAGGTGAAGTCGTAGGGCAGCACGTGCAGGTATTCGGGCGGATAGGTGCGCGAGTCGCGCTCGCGCGAGCCTGCGGCCACCCAGATCACGGGCATGCCTTGGAGGCGCTCGCTCGCTTGCGCCAGCCCGCCGCCGTCGATGACCGTCACGCTGATGACCGCGACGCAGGGGCGCATCGCCACGCCGCGCTCCGGCTCGGGCGTGGCCAGGCCGTCGGCCCGGATCACCTCGACATCGAAGCTCGCCATGCAACGCGCGATGCGCTCGAGGATGTCGGCTTTGCCTTCGTAGACGAAGAGGTCGAGTTCGTCGAAGTTGGGCGGGGAACTCATGCTATTGGATGGCGGGCAGGGGCAAGGAAAAAACCGTTCGAAGATGTCGCATTGACAGGTGTTTGTCAGTAGACAAGGACGGCGCCTCTGCTGCACGAAAGCCGGCCAGAGACTTCAGTTTTCGAAAGGTCGATACCCAGCACGTTCAGCAACGAATTGAGCGCGGGGTCGAGCAGTGGCGAGAGTGCGCCCTTGATGACGGTCTGCAAAGTGTTGAGTAGGCCGCTGATCAGACTGAACGTGCCGCTCAGAACGGCTCCGAGGACGCCGCTGTTGTTGCTCTCGTAGGGCTGCAACTGAATACCGCCCAATGTCGCTCCTAGGCTCCCCACGATGGACTGAGACGTTATGGCTTTATATGACGGATCAACTGCGCCATCGAAAGGGGGCGCGTCGATTTCCGGCAGGTTTTCAGGCGCAGGAGCGCTGTAGACGAGGGGAGTGCTGGTACTGCTACCGCCGACAGACGAGTTGATCTGCAGGCCTAGTCCAGATATGACGTGCTTCGCACCGTTGGCCTGCCCCGCAACGAACGTGCCGCTTGCATTTCTCCACTTTGGACTGGAGCATCCAATTGACCCGAGAAGTATGTTGAGGATGCAGGCGTCGTATCGTGCTTCTTGATAGCCAATCTCGACGACAGGTACCGGCGCGGCGGTAATGACTGGGTCGGAGGAAGAAAACACGGTGTCGGAGACTTTTCCGATGTTCAACTGGGCGATGCTGGTGCTGGCTTGCACGCTGAGCGACTTGCTGTTGTCCTCGGCGCAGGAGTGGTCCGTCACGTAGGCCGCGCCGTTGCCCGAACTGATGCTTATGTCAATGGGCGCTGGCAGGACGCTTGTGTAGATGACCTGAGAAATCGGGCAATTGCCGGCGCAGATGATTCCCCCCACGAGATTGGTCACGATGGTTCCAAGATTGAGTGTGGCCACCGAGTTCAGGAAACTGACGATCGGAGATAGCGCAGCAAAGACCGCAGATGTAATCTGACTGATGACATTGGTGAGGCTGCTAAGGTTCACGGAGATCAGCGTGCGGATCTGCGAAGTACGCACATAGATCTTGTTGGGGTCGGTGATTCCGGCGCCGGGGTTGATAAGGTTCGGATTGCCGACGGCGGAGACCTGTGGCGGCTCGATAATTTTTATCTTGACGCTTGCGGTGATGCCTGCCAACGAGGGGATATCGAGTGCGATGGCCGCGGCATTTTTTCCACTGGCCAGTTGGACTACACCGCTGACCAACTGAAACAGCTGCAGATCGCCTTTCAATCCTGCAGCGGTCGTCCCGGTTTCGATGTTGAGCAGATCGGCAACCTTAAGCATCGGCCCGAGCGCTGGAATTTGTGCTGCAGCCTGCAACTGTTGCAGTGCCGTGAGCGTTGCCTGCGCGGTTTGCCCGCCTTTCTGAAGCGCGAGGACCATGGCCTGAAGAAGCGTCCCGACGTCAGCCTGTGTGTTCAGAACCTGGTCGTAGCCACCCGCACTGATGTTGAGGGCAATCTTCAGTTGATCGAGGAAATCGAGGAGTTTGATGTCGGTGGTGAGCAGACCATTCCAGCCGAGCGCCGACACGTTGAGGCTGCCCCCGAGAAGCCCTCCAAATACCGCATTCAGAAGCGGTGATTTGGTGTCGTCGACGGTCACGAGCGTGTTGCGAATGGTGAGCGACGCCATCGGCTGTTGCTGAGCAGCAAGTGCTTCTACTGTGATGGGACGTTGTTCATTGCCAGGTAGCAATGGAAGCAGGAGCGCCGGCCGCCGGGTAAGGATGACATGAACGGCATTGAGCTTCTCTCCGACCCCGGGGGTTCCGAAATGCAACGGCGGGTCGCGCTTCTCGGAATCCCAGTGTCCACAGGCTATCTCTTGTTTTGTCACTGCGTCGAGACCGATAGGAATGTTCAAATTTCCATTGATGACTGCAGCCTGTTGCGCAGCGTCGCAATCGGTCGGACCCAGGGATTGGGCACCCGCAATCGCTGCAAGGTCTGCTGTTTTTTGAAGCTCTCTCTTCATGAAGAAGAGGTAGCCGAGTTCGGTTCCTACCAACACAATCACCAGAAGACTCAAAGCAATGGTCGCATTGATGACCACAGAGCCGATTTGCCGCCGTGCTGATCTTTGATTTGAAGGACGCATTTCTTGTCCTTAGAAAGAGGGTCTGGCAGCTGTCGCTTTACCAAACAAGCGGTCCGGCATCCAGCTGCCAGTGAGGGGGAGAGGTGGCAGCACCGGATTTGCGCGGTAGGGGTACGTCACCTTCACAGCGACCTGCTCGGGTGAAAGAACTACGTCCGGCGGGGTTGCGATCAACGTTGCTCGGAGCCACGCCTCCTTCGAGGACGACGCGCTGCCAGCAGAGGCAGGCGTGATCATCGACAGTGCCAATGAACGGTAAACCGCAGTCTGGATATTTTTCTGCAAGTCAGCAGGCGTAGTGTTGTTGTTGGCGAGTTGGACGGCGCGCGCTCCATCCTCCGCTGCCCTTGAGACAACTTGTTGTACGTAGAGAACACCACAAAACGTAATGAGGCCGTAAACGCCCAGGAATAGCACGCTGAAGACTACTGCGAACTCAATCGCGGCGACGCCTCGCTGTTGCCGTTGCCTGGCACTGCTGCCCAACTTGGATCGATTGGTTTTCACAGTGATCTCCCATCGAGCAACATGCTGGCCTTGCCCGCGATCTGGCCGGGCAAGGCGAAGCTTGGTAGAGGGGGGAGCAACGTTCCGATATCGCTTACTGTGACTGTCACCACCATCTGACAGCGGTTGCTCCAGTCGGGACCGCAGGTCGCAGCTTGTAGGCAGTCATCTGCCCCCGCCATGCATACGCTGGTTTGGATGTTCAATCTTGCTTTCAAGGCCACGGGCAACCAGCTCGCACGCTGAGTTGCTACCGTGCTTGCTGTCGCCTTTCGTGCCTCCAAATCGACCTGATAACGCAATCCGGCCCTTGCGCCTTCTTCTGCCGCGTTCTGCAAGCCCAGACGTGCCGTCAGCAGGAACCCATAGCAAATGACCGCATAGAGCAGCGTGAAAACGATGACGAACACAAACGCGAACTCGATCGCATAGACGCCGCGTTGGCGGCGCCGGTGATTCACGGGCTTGCGCATGTATGGCATTTGGTTCGCGAGACGGCAGGGCTTGCGCAGTTAGCGAGACCCGGAAGAAGTCGCGCCTGCGCCGCTGTTGGACTTCGTCACTGTCGAGCCGAGGTGCTCAGGGATCGCAAATTCGAAGCTCTTGAGATAGCGCTCATAGCTCCGGTTGGCGACAGTCCCGGCGATGGGACGGGGCGATGCTGAAGCAATCTCGCCGCTGCGTTGCCATGCAAGCAAACTCTGCGTGGCATCGCCAATCCGAAGCGGCTCCAAGTCGAACTCTTCCAACGCGCTGGATTGCATCTCCGAACCAGCACTTCTGCTCGAAACCTCCGGCGCCTGTGTTGTCGCGAGGGCTTTGGCGTCTGGCTCGCTGGCCTTCTGTTGCACCTGTGCAGCCGCGCTTGTCGTGGCGAGCAAGAGCACAGCGGTCAGAGCGCTGACGGGCAGGATCGAGAGCGCGCACGAGAATTTTTTGCTCATGGGGTACCTCGTGAGGTCGAGTTCAATGAAGGAGGTGGGTCTGCGGAAAAGTTCGGTGAACCAGTCTGGCCGGCAGTCCTGATGCTGATGGTCTCCGACCAGCGGGATGGCTTGAGCGCCAGGGGCGAAACGATCGGTTCGTCACGGCCAGATGCAAGCGAAACAGCAGGCGCTGCAGCGGCAGCAGGGGCGGCCGGAAGGCCTGGCAGGCGCATCTGCTGCGCCGCATCCCGTATCGCGAGGCGCGTTGCCTCGGACATGCGATTTGCATTCATCAGTGCCGTTGCCTGATCGCGCTGCTGCGTCAGTTCTAAGTAGAGCGCTAAGTTGGCCTGCGCTTGCGTGCTGTCGGGTTTAAGTTGCAGCGCCTGCATCAGCGGCAGCCGCGCTTCCTCGACCATGCCAGCGCGGAGATTGGCGTAACCCAGGTCGCTGAGCAGCAACGGATCGGTCGGATTGCGACGTTGTGCCTGCGAAAGAAAACGTGACGCTTCGGCGTAGTCCCCGCGCATTCCTGCCAGCAGGCCCAGGCCTCGGTAGCCAGCGCTTTCCAGCGGCGTGCCGATCAGGCGTTTGTACGCAGCTTCCGCGGGGGCCGCCTGACCTGTCTGCCGCAGCGCTTCTGCGCGCACGCGCGTCGAATCCGGAGACACGCCCCAGCGTTGTTCGAGGGCATCGATGTGTGCGAGCGAAGCAAACCAGAGCGCTTGCTGCTGCATTTGCTCCACGAGCCGCAGATAGGTGGCTTGGGTGTCGACGGCTGCCCCCGCCTTTGTGTCTGCGGCTGCTTCGGCAGCCATGCGCTGCTGTGCGTCGGCACTGGCTGCGTATTGGTCCTTGACGCTGGCGCAGCCTGAGATGACCAAGGCGGAACTCGCCATGCACGCGGAGACCACGATGACGCGTACCGGGCGAGCAAAGGCGAAAACGGTGAGGTTTTTCATTTGGCGGCGATTCCCAGTGAGCGGAAGACGGAAAGAAAAGCAGGTCCCGCCGTGACGATGATGAGTGCCGGCAGCAACGTGCTCACCATGACCGCGGTCATCTTCACGGTGATCTTCCCGATGCGTTCTTTCATCTCGGAGCGCCGGTGTTCGCGAAGTCGATCGCTGAAGACGCGCAGTGGTTCCTGGACTGCACCGCCGTGCTTGTCGACTTGCACCAGCAGTGACACGAGGCCGTTGAGGTTCTCGTTCTTGTGCAGCGTGGCGAGCCGTTGCAGTGAGTGTTCGCGGCTGCGGCCTTGGCTGTATTGGGCGTTGGCCAGCGACAGCTCGTAGCCTAAAACACGCAGAACATGTGAGAAGTCGCTGGACATGATCTGCAGGCTCTGGTCCAGGCTGAGCCCTACAC
>NNBU01000995.1_pt1 | contig 18229 bp, 19 predicted proteins | sample 1173781 | NCBI WGS metagenome assembly NNBU01 (sample SAMN07173937, study PRJNA388173) | plant metagenome | biome: Plant school; feature: Soil; material: Symbiotic tissue of Blasia pusilla L.; isolation source: symbiotic tissue sample KVJ2 | host: Blasia pusilla | place: Norway: Troms, Kvaloya...
GGCCTGACCGAGGAAGCGACGCAGTTCACCCCGCCCGGACTGGCCGCCGGGCGCAACGCCCGGCTGGCCCTGTCGAAGGCCGTTGCTGCCTGATCGATCTCACCCCCAGGCTTCGTGCACTTGCTCTCGTGTCGCCAACCCCCGCCCCGGGGGMAACACCGGCGGCCCGGCAAMGCCGGTTCCGCGGTGTTCCTGGCGCGAACCGCGACAGGCACTCGCTGTGTGCGCGGTCGTGGTCGCCGTACTTCTGGCCGGTTGCGCGAGCAGCACACGCACCGGCGGCGGCGTCGCCAGCGGCCGTGACGGCCCTGGCAGCAACATTCCGCCGGACCTTGCCAGCGTGCCCGACGCCGAGCCCCGCATCGAGCCCATCCGCACCAGCGGCGGCACCAGCAAGCCCTACACGGTGCTCGGCCGCGGCTATGCGCCGGTCACCGACGACCGGCCGTTCCGCGAGTCGGGAATGGCCTCGTGGTACGGCAGCAAGTTCCACGCGGCCTCGACCTCCAGCGGCGAGCCCTACGACATGTACGCCATGACGGCCGCGCACAAGACGCTGCCGCTGCCCAGCTATGTGCGCGTGCGCAATCCAGCCAACGGGCGCGAGGTGATCGTGCGGGTGAACGATCGCGGGCCCTTCGTCGACGGCCGCATCATCGACCTGAGCTACACGGCCGCGCTGAAGCTCGACCTGCTGCGCGGCGTGGCACCGGTGGAGATCGAACGGATCACCAACGAGGACATCCGCACCGGCGCCTGGCGGCGCGACTCGGACACGGCGTATGCCGCCGCGGCGCCTGCTGCCGCGCCGACGGCCACAGCCATGGCCGTTCCCGTGCGCATGCCGGCGACGCGCGTGGCGAGCGCCCAGCAGGTGCGCGTGCCAGCCGAATGGGTGGCGCCGGTCGGTGCGGCGTACAACGACATGCCGCCGCCGGCCTCGACGATGCCGGTCGTGCCGCAGACGCCGATGACAGCGGCCCCATCCTCCGCTTCCGGTGCCCCAGCGGCGGCCGGGACGGAATCGGCGCAGTGGCCGCCCTCCACGCCGCCGTCGCGGCCGGCCATCGTGGTCAACGACCTGGCGCCGCTGCAGGCGGCGCCTTCGTCACCGCCGCCGTTGCCGCCCGGCGCGCCCGCGCCGTCCGCCGCGCTGCAGGGCTTCTGGGTGCAATTGGGCGCGTTCCGCGAACGCGACGGCGCAGAGAGCCTGCTGAACCAGGCCGCGCGCGGCCTGCCTTCGCTGGCGCCCCAGTTGCGGGTGTTCAGCGAAGCAGGCACGCACCGGCTGCAGGCCGGGCCCTTCCCGTCGCGCAACGCGGCCGGCGAAGCCGTCACGCAGCTGCGCGACACCCTGCGCATCTCGCCGATGGTGGTCGAGCGGCGCTGACCGAGCCCACGCCCGTACAGGACATCGCTCAGTCAGTCAGTCGATCGGCTTGGCAGCCACCGGCAGCTGCATGCCCACGCCCAGCCGGTTCCATGCATTGATCTGCGCGATGGCCACCGAAAGCTCGACGATTTCGAGCTCGTTGAACTGGGCCTTCACCGCTTCGTACTCCACGTCGCGCGAGCCGTGGTCGCTGGACAGGCGCGTCAGGCTCTCGGCCCAGCCGAGTGCGGCGCGTTCGCGCGCGTCGTAGAAGCTCACTTCGCGCCAGGTGGCCAGGCTGTTGATGCGCTGCCAGTCTTCGCCCTGCACGCGCAGGTCGCGCACATGCATGTCCAGGCAGTAGGCGCAGCCGTTGATCTGCGAGACGCGGGCGAAGACCAGGTCGACCAGTTTCTTGCCGAGCGTGGTCGATTCGATGGCGCCGTTGACGCCGAGCATGGCCTGGAAGGCCTTGGGCGCGATCTTGAACCAGGCGAGGCGGGGGGTGGTGTTCATGGTGACTATCTCCAGGGTGGTTGACGATGAAATCTGCTTACCCACTGAAGACGGGCGAACCCTCCGCCCTGTGACACGCCGCGCGAATTATTTCGATGCAACGCGCCGGGCGATGCGCGCGAGCTTGTCCGGATTGCGCTGCGCGCGGATGCGCACGATGCGGTCGCTCTCGATTTCGAAGGTCTGCGCCGATTCGAGCTGGCCGTCGATGAAACGCAGCAGGCCGGGCTCGCCATTGATGTCGACCACCTCCACGCGCACGGCCGCGGCCCCCATGCGCCGCCAGACGGCGAAGTAGAGCTGGGCCAGCCGCTGGCTGCCGCGCAGGATCTTGCCGAAGCTCGGCACCTTGCCGCCGCCGTCGCTCAGCAGTTCGGCGTCTTCCGACATCAGCGCCTTCAAGTCCTGCAGGCTGCCGCGCACGGCCGCGTCGGCGAAGGCGCGCAGCAGCCGCTCGTGCGTCTCGCGCGGCACGCTGAAACGCGGGCGGGCGTCCAGCACCTGGGCCTTGGCGCGGTGCACCAGCTGGCGGCAGGCGGCCTCGGTCTTGCCGAGGGTGCGGGCAAGGTCCTCGTAGTCGGCGTCGAACACCTCGCGCAGCAGGAAGGCGGCACGCGCTTCGGGCGCGAGGCGTTCGAGCACGGCCAGGAAGGCGACCGAGACGTTGTCGGCGCGCTCCAGCAGTTGCTCGGGGGTGTCGGGGGCGCCCGTCAGGGTGGGCTCGGGCATCCAGGTGCCGATGTAGTGCTCGCGCTCGACCTTGGCGGCGCGCAGCCGGTCGATCGACAGGCGGGTGACCACCGTCACGAGCCAGGCGTCGGCGCTGTCGAAAGTGTCCCGGGCGGCTTCATGCCAGCGCAACCAGGCGTCCTGCACGACCTCTTCCGCCTCGGCCATGGCGCCGAGCATGCGGTAGGCAATGCCCTGCAGACGGGGGCGCAGGCGGTTGAAGGTGAGGGTGGCGTCGTCCATGAGGGCTAGACGGCTGGCATTGCCCGTTTGTGACGGCGGCCTCAAAAAAAACGCCCCGGGGTGCGGGGCGTTTCTTGAATCAGGCGCCCTGGTATTCGGGCTTGGGGCCGAGGGTGGCCGAGATTTCCTTGCGGTAGCGGTTGAGCTCCTGCACGGTCTTGAAGCTGCGGTCCATCAGCAGGCTCAGGTTGTGCAGGATGCGTTCGCCCACCTTGGTCTCCCAGACGGCGTCGAACTTGATCTGCTTGTCGAGCCAGTGCTCCAGCCAGTCGGGGTCGGGCATGCGGCTCTGGATGGTGTCGTTGGGGAACAGCGCCTTGTTGACGTGCAGGTTGGTCGGGTGCAGGGCCTGCGCGGTGCGCCGGGCGCTGGCCATCAGGACGCCGACCTTGGTGAACGCGGCACGTGCCTCGTCGCCGAACTTTTCCATCGCGCGCTTCATGTAGCGCAGGTAGGCGCCGCCGTGGCGGGCTTCGTCCTGGCTCAGCGTGGTGTAGATGTGCTTGATGACCGGCTCGGTGTGCCACTGGGCGGCACGGCGGTACCAGTGGTTGAGGCGGATCTCGCCGCAGAAGTGCAGCATGAGGGTTTCGAGCGGGGGGGCCGGGTCGAAGTCGAAGCGCACTTCGTGCAGCTCCGCCTCGGTGGGCGCGTGCTGGGGGCTGAAACGCTTCAGGTACTCCATGAGCACCAGCGAATGCTTCTGTTCCTCGAAGAACCAGATCGACATGAAGGCGGAGAAGTCGCTGTCGTGGCGGTTGTCGCGCAGGAACATCTCGGTGGCCGGCAACGCCGCCCACTCGGTGATGGCATTCATCTTGATGGTTTGCGCCTGCTCGTCCGTCAGCAATGTCGCGTCGAACGATTGCCAGGGAATGTCTTTTTCCATGTCCCAGCGGACGGATTCGAGTTGTCTGAAGAGTTCCGGATAGAGCATCAATGTCTTTCTATGGCCGTCGATTTTAGTCGGCACGTTTGGCGCGACCATGACAGAAGCGCGATGATGCGAATACGTGCGCCGTGGCAACGCGGATGCACACCCCCCTTTTTCGAACCTGGAGCCCGCCATGCGACCCCTCTCCCGATTGTCGATGCGGTGGCACTGCGTACCGGCTATTTCCCTCGTGGCGAGCCTCATTTCAGCCCTGCCCGCCGGTGCCCAGACCACACCCGCCGCCCCCGCCGCGGTGCAACCGTCGGGTTGCCCCGTGGTACTGCAACACACCTTCCCGCGGCTGCAGGATGAAAAACCCCAAAGTCTCTGCCAGTACTCCGGCAAGGTGGTTCTGGTCGTCAATACGGCCAGCTTCTGCGGTTTCACGCCGCAATACAAGGGTCTGGAAGCGCTCGACCTGAAATACCGCTCGCGCGGCCTCGTGGTGCTGGGCTTTCCGTCGAACGATTTCTCGCAGGAATCGGGCTCCAACAAGGAAATTGCCGACTTCTGCGAAAGCACCTTCGGCGTGAAATTTCCGATGTTCGCCAAGTCGTCGGTGCGCGGCACCGATGCCAATCCGCTGTTCAAGCAGCTGGCGCAGGCCTCAGGCACCACGCCGAAGTGGAATTTCTACAAGTACCTGATCGGGCGCGACGGCAAGGTGGTGCAGGCGTGGTCGAGCATGACGGCGCCGGACGAAAACGGGTTCGTGAACGTCATCGAGAAGCAACTCGGACCAAATTAAGACTGAACAGTTCACAAAACGACGCATCGGTAATATTATCTACCGATGCGTCCAAGCCATTGTGAACTCACAGAAACAAACGTTTACCAAACGCGAGGGAACCGTGCCTCGGATGCCGCGCTCCTAACTTGCGTGGGCAGTGAGTGCCCACAGGTTTTCATGTTGCGAGGTCTTCCGGGCGCCTGCCGTCCGGTCGAAATCCCGAGGCGATTCTTCTCCTCCTCCCTCCCTCCCTCCTTCGCGTCGGGGCGCCTCGCAGCATTTTTGTCTTCCAGCCGGACGGCGGGTGCGCCGTGACGCGCACCACCCGCATCGCCGTCATCGGCGCCGGCATCTCGGGACTGGCCGCAGCCCATGCGCTGCGCGACGTGGCCACCGTTACCCTCTTCGAAGCCAGTGACTACTTCGGTGGTCACGCCCACACGGCAACGATCGAGCTTGCGCGCTCCGCCACAGACACCACCCGCGTCGCCCATGGCGTCGACACCGGCTTCCTGGTCTACAACGACCGCACCTACCCCCAGCTGATCCGCCTGTTCTCGGAGCTCGGCGTCGAGACGGCACTGTCCGAGATGTCGTTCTCGGTGCAGGCCACGCGCGACGACGGCGGCGGCCCGCTCGAGTGGAGCGGCAACAACCTGAGCACCGTGTTCGCGCAGCGGCGCAACCTGTTCGACGCCCGCTTCCTCGGCATGCTGGGCGACCTGCTGCGCTTCAACCGCCTGACCACGCGCATCGCGCAGGCCGGCACCGAGGGCGAACTGGCCCAGCCGCTGGGCGAGTTCCTCGACGCCCATCGCTTCGGCGCGGCCTTCAGAGACTGGTACTTCCTGCCCATGATGGGCTGCATCTGGAGCTGCTCGACCACGCAGATGCTGGCGTTCCCGGTGGCGACCATGATCCGCTTCTGCCACAACCACGGCCTGATCCAGATCGCCAACCGGCCGCAGTGGCGCACCGTGCGCGGCGGCTCGCGCAACTACGTGGAAAAGATCGTCGCCGGCCTGGCCGACAAGCGCCTGAACACCCCCGTGCGCCACATCAGCCGCTCGGGTGTCGACGTGCTGGTGACCACCGACGCAGCCGGCACCGAGCACTTCGACCACGTGGTGCTGGCCACCCATTCAGACCAATCGCTCGCCCTGCTGGGCGACGCCAGCCCGGCCGAGGCGGCGGTGCTGGGCGCCATCCGCTACCAGGCGAACCACGCCGTGCTGCACACCGACGCCGCCGTGCTGCCGCAGCGACGGTCGGCCTGGGCCGCCTGGAACTACGAACGCGCGGCCGCCGGCGAGCGCGAAGCGGGCCGGGTCTGCCTGCATTACCTGCTCAACAAGCTGCAGCCGCTGCCCTGGGAGCAACCGGTCGTCGTTTCGTTGAATCCGGTGCGCGAGATCCAGCGTAGTCAGGTGATGGCCGAATACGACTACGACCACCCGGTGCTCGACCTTGCCGCCATCCGCGCGCAAGGCGAGGTGCCCGCCCTGCAAGGCCAGCGCAACACCTGGTTCGCGGGCGCGTGGATGGGCTACGGCTTCCATGAAGACGGCCTGAGGGCCGGGCTGGCCGCGGCCCAGGGCCTGCGCGCGCGCCTGGCACGCCAGGACGCACCGATCGACGCCATGGGGAGTGCGCTGGTATGACCCAGGCGCAGCCGATGCCGACCCCGCTGATGGGCTTCGGCGAGGTGCGCCACACGCGCTTGCGCCCGGCGCGCAACGCCTTCGCCTACCCGACCTATTTCCTGATGCTGCCGATGCGGGCCCTGCGCGCACGGCCCGCCGGCACGCTGGCGCTCAACCGGCGGGCGCCGCTGTCCTTCCACGACGTCGACCATGGCGACGGCCGCGCGCCCGCGCAGGGCGGCGCGCTGGGCTGGCTCGACGAGCTGCTGGCCGCGCACCAGATCCACGACGCCACCGGCGAAGCCTGGCTGCACTGCTACCCGCGCGTGTTCGGCTACACCTTCAAGCCGGTGAGCTTCTGGTACTGCCACACGCCCGAAGGCGTGCTGCGCACCATCGTCGTCGAGGTGAACAACACCTTCGGCGAGCGCCATTGCTACCTGCTCGACCGGCCCGTGTACGGCGCGGAACTGAAGGCGACCAAGGCCTTCCACGTCTCGCCGTTCTGCCGCGTCGCCGGCGACTACCGCTTTCGCTTCTTCGTCGATGCCGACCTCACGCGCACCGTGGTGCGCATCGACCACGACGACGCCGACGGCCCGCTGCTGCAGACCAGCGTGAGCGGCGACCTCGTGCCGATGACTGCGGCCAGCGTGCGGCGCGCGCTGTGGCGCTACCCCGCCATGACCTTCGGGCTGATCGCACGCATCCACTGGCAGGCCGCGAAGCTCTGGCTCAAGCGCGTGCCTTTCGTGCCCAAGCCGGCTCCGCCCACCCATTTCGTTTCACGCGACAACCCCCAGCAGCAGGCGAATTCGCGCGCGGCGCGCCGGGCCGCCCCAAGCAAGCTCGCACCGTAGTGCGACGCACGAAGGCATTCGAATGACCTCCACCACCACGGCCTCCCGCTTTTCGCTTCCTCAAGACGCACCCGGTTCCGCGCGCACCGTGCTCGGCCTGCTGCAGCGGCTGTCCTACGGCTCGCTCACCGTGCGCCTGCCGGACGACTCGGTGCGCCACTTCGGCGCCACGCCGGGCAGCGGCCCCACGGCCTCGCTGACGCTGCGCAACTGGAACGTGTGCCAGGCGGCACTCAAGTCGGGCGACATCGGCTTTGCCGAGAGCTACATCGCCGGCGACTGGACCACGCCCAACCTCACCGAGCTGATCAAGGTGTTCATCGCCAACCGCCGCGCCATCGAGGACGTGGTGTACGGCAGCTGGTTCGGCCGGCTGGTGTACCGCGTGCGGCACATCATGAACCGCAACAGCAAGACCGGCAGCTCGCGCAACATCCACGCGCACTACGACCTCGGCAACGCCTTCTACAAGCTCTGGCTCGACGAGACGATGAACTATTCGTCCGCGTGGTTCGAAGGCGACCTCGCCAGGCCGATGCCCGTGGCGCAACGCGCCAAGGTGCGCCGCGCGCTGGAACTGGCGCGCGTGAAACCCGGCGACCGCGTGCTCGAGATCGGCTGCGGCTGGGGCGCGCTGGCCGAGATGGCGGCCACCGACTTCGGCGCCTCGGTGACCGGTGTAACGCTGTCCACCGAGCAACTGGCCTTTGCCCTGAACCGCACCGCCGGCATGGGCACCGACCTGCGCCTGCAGGACTACCGCGACATCAAGGACGCCCCCTTCGACGCCGTGTGCTCCATCGAGATGGTGGAAGCGGTGGGCCGCGAATACTGGCCGACCTACTTCCAGAGCGTGAGCCGGCTGCTCAAGCCGGGCGGGCGCGCCTGCGTGCAGAGCATCGTGATCGACGACGAGCTGTTCGACCGCTACATCGACTCGACCGACTTCATCCAGCAGTACATCTTCCCGGGCGGCTGCCTGCCGTGCCCGCGCGAGTTCCGCCGCGAGGCCGAGGCCGCGGGGCTGGACGTGGTGGACGAGTTCGCCTTCGGTGCGGACTACGCCGAGACGCTGCGCCGCTGGCGCGAGAGCTTCCTGGCGCAGCGCGCCCACATCCTGCAGCTGGGCTTCGACGAGCGCTTCATGCGCATCTGGGAGTTCTACCTGGCCTACTGCGAGGCCGCGTTCTCGCAGGCCAACATCGACGTGGTCCAGTACACGCTGCGCAAGCGATAGAAACCTGCGGCCCTTCGTGCCCCCTGCCCCTTCTTCCTCCCGCTTCGGAACCCTGGACGGCCTGCGCTACGGGCTGCTCGGGTTGCCGCTCGCGTTCGTCGCACTGCCGCTCTACGTGCTGCTGCCCAACCACTACGCGCGCGCCTTCGGCGTGCCGCTGGCCACGCTGGGCGCGGTGCTGCTGGGCGCGCGGCTGCTCGATGCACTGATCGACCCGCTGCTCGGGCGGCTCAGCGACCGGCTGCATGCGCGCTCGGCGCAGGCGGTGCTGGGCTTCGGCGCCTTTGCCGCGGGCGTGCTGCTGCTGGGCTTCGGGCTGCTGTTCTTTCCCCAGCTGCTGGTCGACCCCGCGCGCCACGCCGTGCTGCTGGCGGCGGCGGCCGTGCTGCTGGCCGTGACCTATGCGGGCTACAGCATGCTGAGCATCGCGCACCAGTCGTGGGGCGCGATGCTGGGCGGCGACGCGGTGCAGCGCGGGCGCATCGTGGGCTGGCGCGAAGGCATGGGGCTGGTGGGCGTGGTGCTGGCGTCGGTCGTGCCGACCGTGGCGGGGCTGCCCGCGATGGTGGCGCTGTTCGGCGTGCTGCTGGCGGTCGGCTGGCTGATGTGGACGCAGGCGCCGCGCCCGGTGCGCACGCAGGCCCCGCATGCGACGGTCGACCTGCGCCTGCCGCTGCGCCGCCCGGCGTTTCGCCGGTTGCTGGCGGTGTTCGTGCTCAACGGCATCGCCAGTGCGGTGCCGGCCACGCTGGTGCTGTTCTTCGTGCAGGACCGGCTGCAGGCGCCGGCCTCGCTGGAGCCCGCGTTCCTGGGGCTGTACTTCGTGATGGCCGCGGCATCGATTCCCGTGTGGCTGCGCATCGTGCGGCGCTTCGGACTGGCGCGCTCCTGGCTGGGCGGCATGTGCATGTCGGTGGTGGTGTTCGCCTGGGCCGGCGCCATGGGCGCGGGCGACGCGGTGCCCTTCCTGGTGGTGTGCGCGCTGTCGGGCTTTGCCATCGGCTCCGACCTGGTGCTGCCGAGCGCACTGCTGGCCGGAATCATCGCCGAGGCCGACGACCAGCCCAACGCCGGCGCCTACTTCGGCTGGTGGAACTTCGCGACCAAGCTCAACCTGGCGCTGGCCGCCGGCCTGGCGCTGCCGTTGCTCGGGCTGGCGGGCTACGTGCCCGGCGCGCGCGAAGCCACGGCGCTGCAGGCGCTGTCCCTGGCGTACTGCCTGCTGCCCTGCGTGCTCAAGGTGGCGGCGGGGCTGGCACTGTGGGCGCTGGTGATACGGCCGGGCCCCGCCCCTTCTTCCTCCTTGCCCCTGCCGAAAGTCACTCCTTGAAGCCACTCAATCCGCCGCTGACCGACTGGCAGGGCAAGACGGCGTGGGTCGTGGGCGCGTCCTCGGGCATCGGCCGCGCCACGGTGCTGGCACTGCTGTCGCGCGGCGCGCGCGTGGGCGTGTCCGCGCGCAGCCGCGAGGCGCTCGACGAACTGGCGGCGCTGCACAACGAGGCCGACCAGCCGCCGCGCGTGATCGCGCTGCCGCTGGACGTGCGCGACGCCGCCTCGGTGGCCGCCGCCCACGCGCATCTGCTCTCGGTGACCGGCGCGATCGACTTCGTGCTGCACAACGCCGCCACCTACGACGCCCTGCGCGCGGACGCGTTCGCGCTCGACACGATGCTGGTGCACCAGCAGGTCAACTACGTCGGCGCGCTGCATGTGCTGGCGGCGGTGCTGCCCGGCTTCGTGGCGCGCAACACGGGCCACATCGCCATCACGGGCAGCGTGGCCGGGTTCCGCGGGCTGCCGAAGAGCCTGGCCTACGGGCCGACCAAGGCGGCGCTGACCAACCTGGCCGAGGTGCTGTATGTGGACCTGCATGCGCGCGGCATCGGCGTGAGCCTGGTGCAGCCGGGCTTCGTCGACACGCCGCTCACGGCGAAGAACGATTTCAGGATGCCGGCACTGATCACGCCCGCCGCCGCCGCCGAAGCCATGCTCGCGGGCTGGCGACGGGGCCATTTCGAGATTCACTTTCCGCGCCGCTTCACCTTCTGGATGAAGCTGATGCGGCTGCTGCCGTACCGGCTGTACTTTCCGGCGGTGGCGCGGCTCACGGGGCTCTAGCAACGGAAAAGGCGCCTTGGGGCGCCTTTTGTCAGGGTTTCGTGTCGATGAAGCTGGGCCGCAACATGAGCTTGTCGTACAGCTTGGCCAGGTTGCTGTGGTCGGCGCGCCAGTCGATTTCAGGAAAGCGCAGGGCCAGCCAGCCCAGCGTGCAGCCCACCGCGATGTCCGACAGGCTCAGGTGAATGCCGCTGCAAAAGGGCTTGTCGGCCAGGCCCTTGGCCATGGCGGCGACGCCGTCCTCGACCTTGGCGCGCTGGCGCTCGATCCAGGCGGCGCTGCGCTCGCCGTCGTTGCGCCCGGCCCAGGTGGCTTCCAGGCGCCAGAGCACGCCGGCGTCCATGACGCCGTCGGCCAGCGCTTCCCAGGTCTTGACCTCGGCGCGCTCGCGGCCCTGCTGCGGAATCAGCTTGCCGACCGGCGACAGGGTGTCGAGGTACTCGACGATCACGCGCGAGTCGAACATCGCCTCGCCGCCTTCCATGATCAGGCAGGGCACCTTCCCCAGGGGATTGGAGCTGGAAATGGTGGTCTCGGAAGACCAGACGTCTTCGATGACAAACTGGTAATCGAGCCGCTTTTCGGCCAGCACCACGCGCACCTTGCGCACATACGGGCTGGCGGCGGATCCGATCAGTTTCATGAAGGCTCTCTCCCTAAGATTTACAACATTCGTTAATAGTCATTTTAGGTGAACGGGAAAACCAGGGCCCCAAATCGACGCCGATGTGTAGGTACCGCCCCACGGAGCGGCAGCCGCCTAAAATTCGGGCATGAGCTTTTCCACCGTTTCCGCCCTCTCCCCCCTTGACGGTCGCTACGCGGCCAAACTCGCGGCGTTGCGCCCGCTGATGAGCGAGCAGGGCTATATGCACCGGCGCGTGCAAGTCGAGGTGGCGTGGTTCATTGCGCTGTCCGACTGCGGCTTCGCCGAATTCAAGCCCCTGACGGGCGGCGCCCGCAAGTACCTGCTGGGCCTCGTTTCGCATTTCTCCGAGGCCGATGCGCTGGCCATCAAGGAAATCGAAAAAACCACCAACCACGACGTGAAGGCGGTCGAGTACTGGATCAAGTCCAAGTTCGAAGCCCGCCCGGAGCTGCTGGCCGCAGCCGAGTTCGTGCACTTCGCCTGCACCAGCGAAGACATCAACAACACCAGCCACGCCCTGCAGATCCAGGCCGCGCGCGAGAAAGTGGTGCTCCCGGCCATCGACGGCCTGATCGCCAAGCTGCGCGAGATGGCGCACCAGTTCGCCGACGTGTCGATGCTCTCGCGCACCCACGGCCAGACCGCCAGCCCGACCACCGTCGGCAAGGAAATCGCCAACGTCGCGGTGCGCCTGGCCAAGGCCCGCGCGCAGATCGCGTCGGTGCAATTGCTCGGCAAGATGAACGGTGCCGTCGGCAACTACAACGCCCACCTGGCCGCCTGGCCCGAGTTCGACTGGGAAGCCTTCAGCCGCAAGGTCATCGAGACGCCCGCGCCGCTGGGCCTGGGCCTGAGCTTCCAGCCGTACAGCATCCAGATCGAGCCGCACGACTACATGGCCGAGCTGTTCGACGCGGTGGCCCGCGCCAACACGATCCTGATCGACTTCTCGCGCGACGTCTGGGGCTACGTGAGCCTGGGCTACTTCAAGCAGCGGCTGAAGAAGGGCGAGATCGGCTCCTCGACCATGCCGCACAAGGTCAACCCGATCGACTTCGAGAACGCCGAAGGCAACCTGGGCCTGGCCAACGCGGTGCTGCGCCACCTGAGCGAGAAGCTCCCCATCAGCCGCTGGCAGCGCGACCTGACCGACAGCACGGTGCTGCGCAACATCGGCGTGGCCTTCGGCTACGCCACGCTGGCCTATGCGAGCCTGGCCACCGGCCTGGGCAAGCTCGAGCTCAACGAGGAGGCGCTGGCCGAAGACCTCGACGCCTCGTGGGAAGTGCTGGCCGAGCCGATCCAGACCGTGATGCGCCGCTTCGGCGTGCAGGGCGCCTACGAGCAGCTCAAGGAAGTGACGCGCGGCAAGACCGTGACGGCCGAGGCGCTGCACGGACTGATCCGTTCGCTGGAAATTCCGGAAGAGGAAAAGACCCGCCTGCTCGCCATGACGCCGGCCAGCTATGTCGGCAAGGCTGCCGAGCTGGCCAAGCGCATCTGATGGCCCTCAAGTCCACCATCTTCAAGGCCACCCTCGCGGTGGCCGACATCGACCACGGCTACTACGCCGACCACGCGCTGACCCTGGCGCGTCACCCCAGCGAGACCGACGAGCGGATGATGATCCGGCTCGTGGCGCTCGCGCTCAACGCGCACCAGCTGCAGGACATCTGCAACGGCGACGGCACGCTGGCCTTCGGCGCCGGCCTGTCGAACGTCGAGGAGCCCGATGTGTGGCTGCGCGACTTCACCGGCCAGGTCAAGATCTGGATCGAGGTCGGCCAGCCCGAGGACAAGCCCGTGCTCAAGGCCTGCGGCAAGGCGGACGAAGTGATCGTCTACTGCTTCAACCACGCGGCCGAGATCTGGTGGCGCGGCATGGAGAACAAGCTCGCGCGGCCGAAGAACCTGAAGGTCTACCGCGTGCCGACCGATGCCTCGCAGGCGCTGGCCGCGCTGGCGCAGCGCAGCATGCAGCTGCAGGCGACCATCCAGGAAAACACGCTGACGCTGGGCGACGGCACGAACAGCGTCGACGTCGAGCTGCTGCGCTGGAAATAGCGCCGCGCGGCTAGGCCGCCGGCATCATCTCACCGCACTGCCAGCACTGCTCGAAGCCGCCTTCGACCTGCTCGCCGCACACGCACAGCCAGTTGCGCTGCGGCCGGTTCTGCAGTTCGTGCAGCAGGCGCTGAGCGAGCTCGAACTGGGTCTCGTCGTCGATCCATATCTCGGGCAGGCACTGGTCGGGCGGCAGCTGGCCCATGACCGCCCCCAGGAACTCGCGCTGCACCGTGGCGGCCACGCCCTCTTCGCGCAAGGCGTGCGCCCACACGGTGGCGATCGCGAGGTTGGGGGCTTGCGCGAGACGGCGCATCGTCAGGGAGCCCGGTTTTTTTCGTCGTCGGGGTCGAACTCGGGCTCGGCGGCGGGCGCCGGCCCCTCGTCACGCGCCTCGCGCGCCCGCTCCGCATAACGGTTGAAGCGCCAGGCCGAATCTTCCATGGTGATGCGGCGCCACGTGGCGCGCTTTTCGACAGCGGTCATGGCGGGCCAGAACTGCACTTCGTCGAAGCTGCGCCCGCAGCCCTTGCATTCGTCGTCGCCCTGGCTGGTGGAGCAGATCGCGATGCAGGGCGTGTCGGGCGTGCTCTCGTACCACGCCATCCAGGCGGCCCAGGCCTTGGGCGGGAAGCCGACCTCGTCGACCTCGTCCTCGTGGTGAAAGACCATGAGCGCGTAGACCTCGGCCAGCGCGCGCAATTCGGGGCCGAGCGTGATGCCGTCGGGCGAGGGCGTCTTCTCGCGCCAGTGGTTGATGGCGGCCTCGATGTCGGTGATGTGTATGGCGGCCATGAAAGGTGAAAAAACAGCGGACGGCGATCATAGTCCGGCAATGTCCCGAGGCGTCGAAGGGACAAGATAGCTACAAAAAGAATAGCATTACACGCCCTGTTCATGCGCGTCTCCAAGCTGTTCTCTTCAAGCCCCTGAAAACTTTCGATTGCGCGGCCGCGGGCTTCGATGCTCTAATCCGCCCCACGAAGGGGAGTAGCTCCCGACCGCTGTCCACGGCAGCGCGAATCGTCAGGTCGTCAATACGAAGCAAAACACTTCCGGCCTGCCGGGCAACGTACGCGCGCTCGCGCGGGCGCTGTCGAGCAAGACCTTCGATTTGAACCTGTGCAGGTTTGGTCGAAGCGTTTGCAAGCTCCCGGCGGTCCCCAAAGTCTCCGGTCTTCATTCTCCGCTTTCGATCCTTCCCGCCCAGGATGAATCGAAACGCATCGGCATGCGCCTTCCGTCGTCACCCCTGCAGGGAGAGACAGGGGCGCGAAGACAAAGAGGAATCTATGGAACTGTTCATGACCCCGGAATTCTGGGTCGCTGTCGGTCAGATCATCATGATCGACATCCTGCTCGGGGGCGACAACGCCGTCGTGATCGCGCTGGCCTGCCGCAAGCTGCCGCCCGCACAACGCACCAAGGGCATCCTTTGGGGCACCGCCGGCGCCATCATCCTGCGCGTGATCCTGATCTTCTTCGCGCTCACGCTGCTGGCCATTCCGTTCCTGAAGCTGGTCGGCGCCATTCTGCTGGTGTGGATCGGCGTGAAGCTGCTGGCGCCCGAGCATGACGACGCGCACGGCAACATCACCGGCAGCGACAAGCTGTGGGGTGCCGTCAAGACCGTGATCATTGCCGACCTCGTGATGAGCGTGGACAACGTCATCGCCATTGCCGGCGCCGCCCAAGGCGCGGGCGAAGGCCACCAGATGCCGCTCGTGATCTTCGGCCTGCTCGTGAGCATCCCGATCATCGTGTGGGGCAGCCAGCTGGTCATCAAGCTGATGGACAAGTTCCCGATGATCATCACGCTGGGCGGCATGCTGCTCGGCTGGATCGCCGGCACGATGGCCGTGTCCGACCCGGCCCTGGCCAACGCCGCTGCCTGGACCTGGGTGCCGAAGGTGCCGCAGACCGACGTCGTCAAGTACGGTGCCGGCATTGCCGGTGCGCTGCTGGTGCTGGCCCTGGGCAAGTGGATAGCCGCGCGCAATGCACGCAACCGGCCCGCAACGGCCGTGGCGGCCGACTGAGCCCGCGCCGCCGCCCGGAAACCTGCCACCCCGCACAGTCTCTGTCACTCTAACTACCTGAAGGAGCACGCCATGGAAAAGATCATTCTTTACGTCGACGACGTCACCTACGCCAGCGAGCAGTTCGCCGAACTGGCGCCGGACGCGGGCAGCGTCGTGGCGCGCCATTGGGTGCTGGTGGCCTGCGCGCCGCGCATGACGCATCGCATCAGCAAGTGGGTGAGCCACAGCGCGCGCGAGAACTGGCGCGCCAAGTGGTTCAGCAAGGTGCAGGCGCAGATGCTGCCGCTGCTGGAGCGCAACGGCGGCCAGGTGACCCCGGTGCTGGCCAAGGGCCCGCTCACCGACCTCACGGCGCTGCTCAAGCGCGAGCATGGCGCGGTCCACGTGGTCGATGCGCGCCGCCCGAAGATCGGTGTCGACATGGAGCCGGTCACGCCCGACCAGAAGCCTGCGCACCAGTCGGGCTGGGCCTTTCCCGGCGCCGTGATGGGCATGGGTGCGCTGCTGGTCATGGCGAACGAGCTGGCCGAGTAAGACAGGCCCGGTCATTCCTGCAACGAGCCCCGGTGCGGCAACGCACCGGGGCTCGTTGTTTTGCGGGGCCTGCGTTATCCTGCGCCGCATGCGCATCATCATCAAATGGCTGCTCAGCGCTGTCGCGCTGCTGGCGGTGGCTTATCTCTACAGCGGTGTCCAGGTCAACAACTTCGGCTCCGCGCTGATCGCGGCGGCGGTGATCGGCCTGCTCAACATGATCGTGCGGCCGGTGCTGGTGGTGCTGACGCTGCCCGTCACCATCGTCACGCTCGGGCTGTTCCTGTTCGTGATCAACGCGCTGCTGTTCTGGGCGGCTTCGGGCCTGCTCGGCGGCTTTCACGTCAACGGCTTCGTGGCCGCGCTGATCGGCTCGCTGCTCTACTCGCTGCTGGGGCTGGTGATCGAGGCCGCGCTGGGCGGACTGCTTTCCAAGCGCTGAGCGTCCCGGCTACCTGAGAGGCGGCTCTGCCGCCTGCTCCTTCACCAGCGCCTCCACGGCCCGCGCACGGGTGTCGATGATCGACGCCTCGTAGTGGTCGACCACCCTGGACTGGCGCACCAGTTCCTGCGCCGCCTTGAAGCGGTCGCGCGCGGCGGGGTAGTCGAGGATCGCGACGTTCGCCTCGGCATCGGCACGCACCGCGCGCAGCGTGTCGTTCTCCGCGCCGTACAGGTTGCCGAGCGCACGCCAGGCGGTCGCGTCGCGGGGGTTCGCGGCGACCCAGTCGCGCAGCACGGGAACCATCGGCGCGGGCTGGCGCATGGCGGTGGCGGTTTCGGCGGACAGCAGCATCTCGGGGCGCTCCTTCGACCTGGCGTCGAGCAGCGCCGCCGCCCTGGGCGCGGCGCCCGCGGCCAGTTCGATCTCTGCAGCGAGCCAGCGTGCCTGCCTGGCCGCGGCCTTGTCGTCCGCCGTGCGCGCGATCAGCCGCTCTGCCAGGGCACGCGCCGCCTTGTAGTCGCGGATCTCCTTGGCCGACAGCGCCGCCGCGTAGAGCATGCCGGCCTGCTGGGCGGGCGAGCTCCTGGCGAACTCGCCGCCGGAGGCGGCATCGATCCACAGCCGCAGCACGTCGACACCCGGGCGCGTCAGCACGCGGGCGCGCGAGGCGACCATCGCATGGTCCATGACCAGTGGCACCGGCGGCGCCGCGTCCATGCGGAACTGGAAGCGGCCCTGCATGTCGGAAATGCGCTCGGTGGTCAGCGGGTGGCTGCGCAGGTAGGGGAACGAGCCGTTGTCGTTCAGGCGCGAGGCGTACTGCAGCCGCTCGAACATCGCAGCAGCGCCTTGCGGTGCGAAGCCCGCCTGCGTCATCACGCCGAAGCCGATGCGGTCGGCCTCGCGCTCCATGTCGCGCGAGAAGCTCAGCTGGCTCTGCATGAAGAGGGCCTGGCTGCCCATGATCACGGCCTGGCCGGCGTCGCCGCTGCGGCTGCGGCCGGCGGCGATCATCCCGAGGATCAGCCCGGCGATCATGAGCGGCATCTGCTTGCCCTGCTTGTCCATGATGCGCGAGATGTGGCGCTGCGTGACGTGCGAGAGCTCGTGCCCGAGCACCGTGGCCAGCTCGTCGCGGCTGCCCACCGCCGCCACCAGGCCCAGGTTCAGCCCCAGGTAGCCGCCAGGCAGCGCGAAGGCGTTGATGTTGCGGTCGCGACCCAGCAGGATGGTCCAGGCAAAGCGCTCGTCGAGTTCGGGTGTGAGCTCGCCGCGGGCGCGGGCGGCGGTCAGCAAGCGCTGCCAGATGTCCTGCACGTAGGCGGCGATCACCGGGTCGTCGATGTAGTCGGTGTCGCGGTACAGCTCGCGGGCGATCTGGTCACCCAGGTGGCGCTCTGCGCTGGCGGTCATTTCGCCGCCGTCGCCCAGGCCGGGCAGCACGGTTTGGAAGGGCTGCAGCTGCGCCAGGGCCGGCGTGGGAAGCATCGCCTGCGACGCTACCAAAACAGTAGCGCACAACGACCGCAGGACGTGCGTCAACTGGCTTTTTCGGGGATGTTCGGGAGTCAAGCGCGGCAGTCCTCGTCAGTGGCTCGGGCTCGTATGATGCATCTTCAACTCGATTGTTCAACCATGAGCTCTCTCACCCATTTCGACGCCCAGGGCCAGGCCCACATGGTCGACGTCGGGGCCAAGCCCTCCACCCACCGCGTGGCCGTGGCCACGGGCCGCATCGAGATGCAGCCGGCGACGCTGGCGCTCATCGAGTCCGGCACCGCGAAGAAAGGCGACGTGCTGGGCATCGCGCGCATCGCGGGCATCCAGGCGGCGAAGAAAACCAGCGACCTGATCCCGCTGTGCCATCCGCTGGCGCTGACGCGGGTGGCGGTGGCGTTCGCACTGGCCGATGCGGGCAGCGTGCCCCAGGTGGCCTGCACGGCGACGGTCGAGACCGTCGGACCCACGGGGGTCGAAATGGAGGCGCTGACGGCGGTGCAGGTGGCGCTGCTGACCATCTACGACATGTGCAAGGCGGTGGACCGGGGCATGCGGATCACCGATGTGCATGTGCTGGAGAAGCACGGGGGGAAGTCGGGGAGCTGGGTGG
>NNBU01000559.1_pt1 | contig 18228 bp, 20 predicted proteins | sample 1173781 | NCBI WGS metagenome assembly NNBU01 (sample SAMN07173937, study PRJNA388173) | plant metagenome | biome: Plant school; feature: Soil; material: Symbiotic tissue of Blasia pusilla L.; isolation source: symbiotic tissue sample KVJ2 | host: Blasia pusilla | place: Norway: Troms, Kvaloya...
TCGTCGTGCTGGCGGCGCTCATGGCGTGGCTGTATTTCGGCGGAGAGTTCTGAGGCGATGATCGTTCCGCAGCATTGGGCCGAAGGCCGCATCCAGGAGCGTGTCGACGGCAAGCAGATCACCGTGCGCCGCCATGGCTGGTCCGACGAAAGCCCGCTGGCCGCACAGGCCCACGCGGACCAGCGCACGCGCGAGGCGTTCGAACGCATCGCCAGGGGCGAAAAGCTCGACCGCCGCGAGCGCAAGCGGGCCTACAACGGCGCCGACGGCGTGCCGATCCGCGAAGAGATCGTCGAGCGCCAGGGCGACACCGTCGTCACGCGCAACACCTACGGCGCGCGCTGTCTCAACACGCCCGACGTGATGTTCGTCGACATCGACTTCGAGCAGCCGTTGCGCGGCAGCCTGTTTCTCTTTGCGCTGGTGCCTGCGCTCATGGCCGGTGTGGTCGGCGGCTGGGCCGCCAAGACCTGGCTGGGCGGGCTGATTGCATTCTTCGTGGTCTTCGCCGTGGCCTGGGTCATCGGCAAGCGCAAAAAGCGCGGCGAGCCCAGCGGCAACCCCACGCCCGAGAAGCTGGCGGCCGAGCGCATCGGGCGCTTCATGCACCAGCACCCCGACTGGCACCTGCGGGTCTACCGCACGCCCGCGGGCTTTCGCCTGCTGGCCATGCACGATGTGTTCAATGCCGCGGACATCGCCGTGGCCGACTGCTTCCACGCACTGGGTGTCGACAAGGTCTACGCGCGCATGTGCCGCAACCAGAACTGCTTTCGCGCCCGCCTGAGCGCCAAGCCCTGGCGCATCGGCATCGACGAGCACGTGCGGCCGCGCCAGGGCGTGTGGCCGGTGTCGCCCGACCGTCTGGCCGAGCGTGACGCCTGGATCGCGCATTACGAGAAGGCCGCCGAAGGCCACGCTGCCTGTCAGTACCTGGAGAGCGTGGGCAAGCTCGAGAACGTGCATCCGAGCGCGCGGGCGGTGCAGGAACTGCACGACGAGCGCACCCGAGCGCTGAGCGGCCTGCCGATCGCCTGAGGGTAGGGATAATCGGGGGTATATGTCTTCTCCCAAAGTGATCTTCGGCTTCCATGCCGTGGGCGTGCGCATCAAGACCGCGCCCAAGTCGGTGCTCGAAGTGATGTTCGACACCAGCCGGCGCGATGCGCGCATGAAACAGTTCATTGCGCGTGCGCAGGACGCCGGCGTGCGGCTGGTCGAGGCCGACGGCCTGCGGCTGTCCAAGCTCAGCGGCAGCCATGGCCACCAGGGCGTGGTGGCGCGCGTGGAGCCCGTCGCGCAGATCCATTCGCTCGACGAACTGCTCGAAGGCCTCGAGGCGGCCGGCACTGTGCCCCTGCTGCTGGTGCTCGATGGCGTGACCGACCCGCACAACCTCGGCGCCTGCCTGCGTGTGGCAGACGGCTCCGGTGCCCATGCGGTCATCGCGCCCAAGGACCATGCGGCCGGCATCAATGCCACCGTGGCCAAGGTGGCGAGCGGCGCGGCCGAGACCGTGCCGTACTTCATGGTCACCAACCTCGCACGCACGCTCAACGAGCTCAAGGAACGCAACATCTGGTGCGTGGGCACCAGCGACGATGCACCGGGCACCATCTACCAGAGCGACTTCAAGCGTCCGCTGGCGCTGGTGCTGGGCGCCGAAGGCGAGGGCATGCGCCAGCTCACGCGCAAGACCTGCGACGAGCTGGTGAGCATTCCGATGGCCGGCGCGGTCGAGAGCCTCAACGTCTCGGTGGCCAGCGGCGTGTGCCTCTACGAGGCGATGCGCCAGCGCGGCGCCTGATCGCTCCCCCGCCTCAGCGCCTGGGCAGCGCTGCACCCTTGCGGTGGAAGTAGACGAGTTCCGCCATGCGCCGCATCTGCGGCGTGCCCAGCAGGCGGTTGAACAGCCAGTCGCTCTGGAAGTGGTCGAAGGCCCAGCGCAGCGTGCGCTTGAGCCTAAAGCCTGGGTAGCCGCGCACGAACCACGTGGCGGGGTCGCCGACCTCGCCGCGCACGAAGCGCGCCACCGCCTTGCCCGCGCCTTCGCCGTGCAGCAGCGCGGTGTGGATGCCGCCCGCCGTCACCGGCGACACCATGCCGGCCGCATCGCCCACCAGCAACGCCCGTTCCCGCGCGACCACCGGCAGCACGCCGCCGCAGGGGATCATTCCGGCGCGCACCGCGAGGGGCGGTGCCTCCCCGGGCGAGACCACGGAGGCGATCTTGCGCAGCAGCGGGTCGAGCTTCAGCGCGCTGGCGTCGCCCGCCGCGTTGCGCCCCATGCGCCGTGCCAGGCCGATCTGGCTGATACCCACGCCGTCCAGCGCCCAGCCGATGTAGCCCGGTGCAAGTTTCCGGTCGACAAAGCAATGCAGCAGGTCGGGCGCCATCCGGGCGCCCTGGTACTCATGCTCCACGCCGTACAGGAAGTGCTTGTTGCGCGACAGGCCGAGTGCCTTGGCCACGCGCGAATGCGGCCCGTCGGCGCCCACGAGGTAGGTGGCCGTGATGCAGGGGCCTTGCGTCACCGGCACCTCCCAGCGGCCGTCGATCCACAGCGCCTGCTCGAACAGCGTGCCCAGGCGCACGTCCACACCGCAGGCCCGCACCGAATCGACCATCCAGTCGAGCAGGCAGGGCGCGTCGGTGGCCCAGAACCAGTAGCCGGGCGCGTGCAGGTCCACATGGCGCATGTCGGGTGCATAGAGCCGCACGCCGTCGATGCGGCGCACCAGCGCGGGCGGCACTTCAGCCAGCCAGGGCACGCTGTCCACGGCGTCCTTGACGATGATGCCGGTGGTGTGCAGCTTGGCGCCAGCGCTGGCCTTCTTCTCCAGCACCATCACGCTGAGGCCGGCCAGGGCCGCGGCCCGCGCGCACGCAAGCCCCGCAAAGCTCGCGCCCACCACGAGCAGGTCGACCTTGAGGTTGCCGATGCCGTGACCCGGCACAGGGGAAGAGGCCGGCTCCGGTGCGGTGGAAGAGAAAGCGAGGGGGGAGAAAAGACTGGAAGAGGTGTGCATGGGCAGCCAACGGTTTCGATGCGCACCGCGTTCCTGCAGTGCGCCATCGAAGTTAGCTGCCGCCTGTGCGCGCGGCGTGAAGCCTGTGTGAACTCAGGACGGGTCCTTGCCTCGCGTGCGGCCGACCGCGCTGAAAATGCCTATGCCGAGCAGGATCACCGCGCCGATGCCGATGTAGAGCGTGGGCACGCCGGCCACGGAGGCGCCCCAGATGAGGCCCCCCAGGAAAATCACGAAGCCGATCATGTAGAGCGCGAAAGACATGGTCGTTCCTCCAGAAGCTGAGATGCCATGCAGTATCCCGACCCGGGCCGTGCGCCGCACCGGCGTGGGCCGCCTGTGCATGTGGGAGCCTGCCTACTCCGGGCTGGCCACCAGCAGGTAGCGGCAGCCGCTGCGGCCAAGCGCCTTGAACACCAGCGGCCGGTCCACGCCGAAGTCGAGGCAATCGCCGGGGGCGAGTTCGAAGCGCTCGTCGCCGTAGTCCACGCGCAGTGCGCCTTCGAGCATCCACAGGCATTGCCGGTACGGCTTGCCGCTCCAGCGCGGATAGCCGACCTGCGCCGAGCGCGGCAGTTCGACCTCGACCAGCTCGACGCCGCTGCCTGCCTGGCGCTCGGCGACCTGCCTGCGCAGGTAGCCGGCCTCTGGGTCGCGCCACACATCTTGCGCGGCGCGCTTGCGCAGTCGCTGCGGTTGCGCCTTGTCCGCAGTCAGCAGGTGCGCCAGCGGCACGCCGAGCCCGGCGGCCAGCCGGCCCAGCAACACGGCCGTGGGGCTGCTTTGCGCGCGCTCCACCTTCGAAATCATCGCCTTGCTCACGCCCGAACGCTCGGCCAGTTCGGCGAGGCTCAGCGCTTGCGCCTGCCGCAGCGCCAGCAGGCGGGTGGCGATGAGCACGTCGATGTTCTCGCCGGGTGCTTCGATGGGGGATGAATCGTTTCTCATATGAGATTATTATTCTCTTATATTGAACGACATTTCACCTGAATTCACCCAAGACACCGAGGACTCCCATGCGTCTCATCCCCTGCACCGAAGAAGCGCACGCTGCGGCGATTCTTGCCATCCTGAACGACGCCATCGTTACCTCCACCGCCCTGTACGACTACAAGCCGCGCACGAGCGAGAACATGGTCGCGTGGTTCGCCGCCAAGCGCGCCGGCGGCTTTCCGGTGATCGGTGCCGTGGACGACGACGGCAAGCTGCTGGGCTTCGCGAGCTACGGCGCGTTCCGCGCCTTTCCCGCCTACAAGTACACGGTGGAGCACTCGGTGTACGTCGACAGCGCCCACCGCGGTAAGGGCCTGGGCCGCACGCTGATGGAGGCCATCGTTGCCGAGGCGACCGCGCGCGACGTGCACGTGATGGTCGGCGCCATTGACGCGGCCAACGCCGGCAGCATCGCGCTGCACGAGCGTCTGGGCTTCGAGCACTCGGGTACGGTGCGCCAGGCCGGCTTCAAGTTCGGCCGCTGGCTGGACGTGGCGTTCTACCAGCGCATATTGGCGACGCCGCTGAACCCGGTCGACGGTTGAACGGCTACACCAGCGCGTAGAAGCGCATCACCACCTCGGCGGGGTGGCGCGCGCCCGCACCCACGAACATGCGTTCGTTGATCCACTTCAGAGAAGGCGAGGCGGTCTCGAAGCGCGGGCTGCAGCGAAAGTAGACCTGCGACGCGTCCACGGGCTCGCCGCGCAGCAGCTTGCCCATGACCTCCGGCGACGCCGCACGCACCGCGTGGTTCTGCACGTAGACGAGGTCGCCCGCATCCGTCTCCAGGCCGTAGCGCGCGTCGAGCTCCGAGAGCGTGTCGCTCACGATCAGCTGAAAGTCGCTGCCGCCGGGCAGCACGCGCGCCCGCCACCCGTGGCCGACGGCCTCGCCCCCGGTGATCGGCACGATGCGGCGCAGTCCGCGCAGGCTGTTGCCCAGCACCTGCGGCACGCCCACCTCGACGCGCAGGTCGGCGAAGTGCTCGAGCGCGGGCGCGGCGATGGAATCGAAGACGCTCATTGCCGGGGCACCGTCAGGCGGCGGCGGTCTCGGCGCTGGCGCGGTCCAGCATCTCGATGGTGCCGGCGTCCAGCTTCAGTTGCGTGGCCACCACCAGCTCTTCGAGCTGCGCGATCGAGGTCGCGCTGGCAATGGGCGCCGTGACGCCCGGGCGCGCGATCTGCCATGCGATGGCGACCTGGCCCGGCTTGGCGTTGTACTGCTGGGCCACCTTGTCCAGCGCGTCAAGGATGCGCAGGCCGCGCTCGTTGAGGTATTTCTTGGTGGTGTTCGCGCCGCGCGCGCTCTTGGCGGCATCGGCCTCGGTGCGGTACTTGCCGGTGAGAAAGCCGGCGGCCAGCGCGTAGAAGTTGATCACGCCCACTTCGCGCTTCACGCACAGCGGCTCCAGTGCGTCTTCGAACACCGCGCGGTCGTACAGGTTGTACAGCGGCTGCAGGCTCTCGTAGCGGGCGATGCCCAGGCGCTCGGACACGTCCAGTGCCTCTTCGAGCCGCGGCGCGGTGTAGTTCGACGCGCCGATGGCGCGCACCTTGCCTTCCTTGATCAATTCGTCGAAGGCGCCCAGCGAGTCTTCGAGCGGCGTGTTGGCGTCGTCGTCGTGCGACTGGTACAGGTCGATGTGGTCCGTCTGCAGGCGCCGAAGCGAGGCTTCGACGGCTTCGCGGATGTACGCGGGCGACAGGCCCACCTTGCCTTCGCCCATCGGCTTGCCGACCTTGGTGGCCAGCACCACGCGGTTGCGCTTGCCGCTCTGCTTGAGCCACTTGCCGATGATGGTTTCCGATTCACCGCCCGTGTGGCCCGGCACCCAGCTCGAATACACGTCGGCGGTGTCGACGAAGTTGAAGCCCGCGTCCACCCAGGCGTCGAGCAGCTTGAACGAGGCAGCCTCGTCGACGGTCCAGCCGAACACGTTGCCGCCGAAGGCGAGCGGGGAAACCAGGAGACCGGAGCGGCCGAGCGGGCGAAGTTGCGACATGTCGAAGTGTTCCTGAAGAAGGGAAGGGAAAAAGGTTGAACGGTCAGACGAAGCCCACGGCGCCCAGCACCGCACCGGCGCCGAGCAGCCAGAGCAGGTGGATGCGCGTGCGCCAGACGATAAGCGCGGCCACGCCGCTGAGTGCCCACAGGTGCCAGGCAGGCGCATTGCCAGCATGGTTACCCGCGGACAGCACCCAGCCGGTGGCGACCAGCAGGCCCACGACCACGGGGGCCATGCCCTGCTTGAAGGCGCGCACTTCGCGCCGGGTGCGGTTGCGGTGTCCCCAGCGTGTGGCGAAGTAGGTAAGGGTGGTGCTGGGCAGCATGATGCCGACCATGGTGACCATCAGGCCGAAGAAGCCGAGCACCCAGGCGCCGAGCCCGGCGCCGATGCCGCCGCCCGCGTTGAGCCCCACGTTCCAGCCCATCAGCGCCACGAACAGCACGTTGGGCCCGGGCGCGGCCTGCGCGATGGCCACCGACGAGCTGAACTGCGCGTCGGTCAGCCAGCCGTGCTGGGCCACGAGGTAGCGGTGCATGTCGGGCACCGTGGTGATGGCGCCGCTGATCGACAGCAGCGACAGCAGCATGTACTGCCCGAAGAGCGCCAGCCAGTCGTGCCAGTGCATCGCGATGGTCATTGCAAAACCTCCGCCTTCGGCTGCGGCGCGAGCTTGCTTGGGGCGGCCCGTCGCGCGCTCATGGGCCAATCCTCTTCCAGGTCCATACGCAAGCCACCCCGCCCACCACCAGCAGCACCCAGCCCAGCGGAATCTTGAACACCGCAATGGCCAGGAACACCAATGTCATGAACGCGAGGCAGGTGGCAAAGCCCAGGGGGTGCTTGCGCAGTTGCGGCACCAGCTTGATGCCGGTGGCGGCAATCAGCCCGCCCGACACCGCACCCATGCCGCGCAGCGCCGCAGCAACCTGCGGGTTGCCGGCGTAGTGGGCATAGAGCACCGCCAGCGCGAGGATCACGACCAGCGGAATGGTCAGCATGCCCGCCACGGCGGCCAGCGCCCCGCGCAGGCCGAAGTAGCGGTCGCCGATCATCAGGGCGAGGTTGATCACGTTGGGGCCGGGCATCACCTGGGCCACGGCCCAGTCTTCGAGGAACTGCTCGGGTGTGAGCCATTTCTTCTTCTCGACCATCTCGCGCTGCACGATGGCCAGCACCCCGCCGAAGCCCTGCAGCGCCAGCCAGGTGAACGAAACGAACAGGTCGCGCGGCGACTGCGGATGGGCGACGGCCGGTTCGGCGGGCGGTGCCGCCGTGCCGGAGGCTGGGGGAGACGGATGCATGTGGAGCGATTATCGTTGGCAGGCTTTCAACCTGCCGGGCATCGCACTGACAAGATGCCGGACGCCGCCCGGCGGACACTTACTCATGATCATGCAACTGCGCGCACTCTTCGACCTCTGCAGGCGAGCCTTCAATTCGTGGTTGAACGACTACGCCCCGAGCATGGGCGCCGCGCTGGCGTACTACACGGTGTTTTCCATCGCGCCGCTGCTGCTGATCGTGATTGCCGTGGCGGGGCTTGTATTCGGACAGGAGGCGGCGCGGGGCGAGATCTTTGCGCAGCTCTCGGGGCTGATGGGCGCGCAGGGCGCCGCGGCGGTGCAAGGCATGCTGCAGGCGGTGAACAAGCCGGCCGAGGGCATCGTCGCCACGGTGATCGGCATCGGCCTGCTGGTGGTGGGCGCGACCACGGTGTTCGGCGAACTGCAGGACGCGCTCGACCGCATCTGGCGTGCGCCGGCGCGCGCCAAGAGCGGGGGGCTGTTCAACATGCTGCGCGTGCGGCTGCTGTCCTTCAGCATGATCATGGGCATCGGCTTCCTGCTCATGGTGTCGCTGGTGGCGAGCGCCGCGCTCGCGGCGCTGGGCAAGTGGTGGTCGCCGATGTTCGGCGCCTGGGAGACCACGGCGCAGGTGGTCAACTTCGTCTTCAGCTTCGCGATGGTGACCGTGATCTTCGCGATGATCTACAAGATCATGCCGCGCGCCCGGGTGCAATGGCGCGACGTGTGGGTGGGCGCGGCGGTGACGGCGTTGCTCTTCACCGTGGGCAAGCACCTCATCGGGCTGTATATCGGCAAGAGCAGCGTGGCGTCGGGCTACGGCGCGGCGGGCTCGCTGGTGGTGGTGCTGGTGTGGGTGTACTACTCGGCGCAGATTTTCCTGCTGGGCGCGGAGTTCACCTGGGTCTATGCACGCACCTACGGCTCCATGAAGAACCTGAAGGGCGTGGGCGAGCTCAATCCCTCGCCCACGCGCGACGCGCCGCTGCCGGCCCGGCCCGGCGCCTGAGGCCGCTCAACCGGCGAATCCGCCGCTGTCCAGGAACTGCTGTTCCTCTGCCGTGGTTTCGCGGCCCAGCAGCTTGTTGCGGTGCGGAAAGCGCCCGAAGCGCGCCACGATGTCGCGGTGCAGCACAGCAAACCGCTGCGTGTTGGCGTCCAGCGCTGCATTGAGCTGCACCGAACGCTCCTGCTCCGCCAGCACTTCCGAGTGCATGAAGGGCAGGTAGAAGAAGGGCCGAAGCGGGGGCTCCAGCTGCCGGTCGAAGCCTGCGTCGATCGCCTTCCTCGCCACCGCGAGCGCCTTGCCGTCGGTGGCCAGCATGTGCGGGTTGTTGCGCCAGGCATTGCGCGGAAACTGGTCGAGCAGCACCAGCAGTGCAAGGGTGCCTTCGGCGTCGGCCAGCCATGCATCGAGCTCGCCGCGGGCGGCGGCCTGGTGCGCCTGGGCAAATCGGGAGATGAATTCGGTGTCGAACGCGGCGTTCTTGGCGAACCAGCGCTCGGGGCCGGCCTGGCGCCAGAAATCGACCACGTCGCGGGCGGTCGGAAGGGGGGAGGAAGTCATGGGTGAATTGTCTTTCAGGCCCTGCGCGACGCTGCATGAGCCCGCCCAAGTCGGGACGATGGCCGACAAGACAAGCCAGGCGGTGCTGCCTATGCTGTGGACGCTTCCACAACTCAGGAGATCAAGCTCATGACCAAATATGGCGCCTTTTTGCGTGCAGCCCTCATCACCGGGGTGGCCAGTGCCGCGCTGGTCGGCTGCGGAATGATGTCGAAGTCGAACACCGCGAGCTTCAGCGGCGCGATGAATGCGGCCAGTGAAGTGCCGCCGAACATGACGCGCGGCAGCGGCATGGCCGAAGCCTGGCTCAACCGCGACACCAACGTGCTCAAGTACAAGATCACCTACACCGGCCTGAGCGGACCCGCCACCATGGCGCACTTCCATGGCCCTGCGGCCGCCGGTGCCAACGCCGGCGTGGTGCTGCCCTTTGCCAACCCGGCCAGCCCGATCGAAGGCCAGGCCACGCTCACGCCGTCGCAAGCTGCCGACCTGGTCTCGGGCAAGTGGTACGCGAACGTGCACACGGCGGCCAACCCGGGCGGCGAGATTCGCGGGCAACTGCTGCCGAAGATGTGATCCCGGGCCAGGGGCTCGTGCCGACGAAGCCCTTGGTCAGGTTGGTGTCGCACGGCTGGTGTCAAATAAATGCATGACGACACCTTCGAAGAAAAAACCCCGTGCCGCCTCCCGCCCCTCCAACCCTTTTGCTTCGCGCCGCGAAGACATGCGCAGTGCCCGAAAGGCACTGGTGCTGCAGGGCGGGGGCGCGCTCGGTGCCTACCAGGCGGGCGTGTTCGCGGCACTGAGTGAAACCGAACTGGAGCCGCACTGGATCGCCGGTGTGTCCATCGGCGCCATCAATGCGGCATTGATCGCTGGCAACGCGCCCGAGCAGCGGGTCGACCGTCTGCGCGAGTTCTGGCACCTGGTGTCTTCCGGCCCTTCGCAGCGCCTGCCTTCGTGGATGGGCGACCGCGCCACGCAGAACCAGTACAGCGCCACCATGGCCTCGCTGGTGGGCATTCCGGGCTTCTTCGAGCCGCGCTATGCACCGGCGCTGCTCATGGGCGGTGCCGCGCCGCTGCTCAGCTACTACGACACCTCGCCGCTGAAGTCCACGCTCGAGAGGCTGGTGGACTTCGACCGCATCAATGCCTGCGAAGCGCGTTTCAGCGTGGGCGCGGTCAATGTGCGAACAGGCAACTCCGTGTACTTCGACAACACGCGCCAGCGCATCGGCCCCGAGCACATCATGGCCAGCGGCGCGCTGCCACCGGGCTTCGCGCCCATCACCATCGACGGGGACGACTACTGGGACGGGGGCATCGTGTCGAACACGCCGCTGCAGTACGTGCTCGACACCCATCCGCGCACCGAGCCGCTGGTGGTGCTGCAGGTCGACCTGTTCAATGCGCGCGGCGAAATGCCGCGCACCATGGCGGGCGTGCTGGAGCGGCAAAAAGACATCACCTACTCCAGCCGCACGCGCATGAACACCGACGCGCTGGCCGCCAACATGAACCTGCAGCAGGCCATTGCCGACCTGATCACCAAGCTGCCGGCGGGCTTGCGCAACGACCCGAGCGTGCTCGCGGTTCAGTCGCAGCTCACGCACGAGCCGATCGACATCTTTCACCTGATCTACCGCGACAAGCCCTACGAGCTCGAATCGAAGGACTACGAGTTCTCGCGCGCCGCGGTGGAAGAGCACTGGGAATCGGGCGCGCGCGACATGCGCATCACGCTGGCGCATCCGGAGACGCTGCGCGCCGATGCCACGGTCAACGGCGTGACCACCTTCGACCTGGGCGAGCACGGCACGGGGCGCGTGAAGCGGCCCAGCCTGTCGGTGTAGGGCGGGGATTCAGCTTCGACTAAGAAACCCTGGCCAGACTGGGCACGTCACTTCAACAGGAGGAAATGTTCATGAACATTGAAGATGTGCGGCGCACGGCATTCGCCATGCCGCTGACCAGTCCCGCGTTTCCGCCGGGCCCGTACCGGTTCATGCGGCGCGAATTTCTCATCGTCACCTACCGCACCGACATGGACGCGTTGCGCGCCGTGGTGCCCGAGCCGCTCGAGGTGGTCGAGCCGCTGGTCAAGTACGAGTTCATCCGCATGCCCGACTCCACAGGTTTCGGCGACTACACCGAGTCGGGCCAGGTCATTCCGGTGCAGCTGCGCACGGCCAGGGGCGTGGAGAAGGGCGCCTACGTGCACGCCATGTACCTCAACGACCATCCGCCCATCGCCGGCGGCCGCGAGCTCTGGGGCTTTCCGAAGAAGCTGGCCTCGCCGGTGCTCGACTACGAGACCGACGTGGTGGTGGGCACGCTCGACTATGGCAAGGTGCGCGTGGCCAAGGCCACGATGGGCTTCAAGCACCGCGCGCTGGACCCCGAGCCGATCCTCGCGGGCATTGCGCAGCCGAACTTCCTGCTCAAGATCATTCCGCACGTCGACGGCACCGCGCGCATCTGCGAGCTGGTGCGCTATCACATGGTCGATGTCACGCTGCACGGCGCGTGGACCGCGCCGGCCTCGCTCGAACTGCATCCGCACGCGCTCGCGCCGGTGGCCGACCTGCCGGTGCTGAAGGTCGAGTCGGCCGTGCACTACATCGCCGACATGACGCTTGCGCTCGGCACCGTCGAACACGACTATCTCGCCTGACTCCTGCCGTCACTTTTCAACCCCGACTCTCACCCAAGGACACTCACCATGCAACTCAAGGACAAGGTCGCCTACATCACCGGCTCGGCCAGCGGCATCGGCAAGGAAATCGCCATCCTCTTCGCACAGGAAGGCGCCAAGATCATCATTGCCGACCTGAACAAGGACGCGGCGGACGCCACCGCGGCCGAACTCAAGGCCACGGGCGCGCAGGCCGTCGGCGTGGCGGTCGACGTGACGAACGAAGACCAGGTCAATGCCTCGGTGGAAGAGGGCGCGGCCGCCTTCGGCGGCATCGACATCCTGATCAGCAACGCCGGCATCCAGATCGTGCATCCGGTGGAAGAGTTCAGCTTTGCCGACTGGAAGAAGATGCTCGCCATTCACCTCGACGGCGCCTTCCTCACCACCAAGGCCTGCCTGAAGCACATGTACGCCCAGGGCCGCGGCGGCAGCGTGATCTACATGGGCTCGGTGCACTCCAAAGAGGCTTCGCTGCTGAAGGCACCTTACGTGACGGCCAAGCACGGCCTCATCGGGCTGGCCAAGACGGTCGCGAAGGAAGGCGCCAAGCACGGCGTGCGCGCCAACGTGATCTGCCCGGGCTTCGTGCGCACGCCGCTGGTCGAGAAGCAGATTCCCGAGCAGGCCAAGACGCTGGGCATCAGCGAAGAGGAAGTCATCAAGAACGTGATGCTGAAAGAGACGGTCGACGGGGAATTCACGACCACGGAAGATGTGGCGCGCGTCGCGCTGCTGTTCGCGGGGTTTCCGACGAATGCGCTGACGGGCCAGTCGCTGGTCGTGAGCCACGGCTGGTTCATGCAGTAAAGCTGCATTTCTCCCTCCCCCGCTGGGGGAGGAGCAAGACAAAAGCTCCGGGCCGCTACAGCTTCAGCTCCCAGGTCTCGCCCACCAGCGGCGCGCCGTAGCCTTCGTGCGGCTCCGAGTGCACCAGCTTGAACCCCCGCTTGGCATAGATGCCGCGCGCGGCCAGCAGGCAGCTGTTGGTCCACAGCACCATCTTCCTGTACCCCTTCAGCCGTGCAAAGGCGATGCATTCGTCCACGAGCTTGCCACCCAGCCCCAGTCCGCGCGCGCCGGGCGCCAGGATCAGCATGCGAAGTTGGGCGACGGTGTGCGACTTGCGCACCACGAAGATCGCGCCCACCCGCTCACCGTGGAGTTCGGCGATCCAGCAGCGCTCCCATTCGGGCTGGAACTTGAGCAGGAACTCGCTCGCGATACCGGCGACCAGCGCCTCGAATTGACTGTTCCAGCCGTACTCGCGCGCATAGACCTCCCCGTGCTGCTGCACCACCCAGCCGATGTCGCCGGGCGCCGGGTCGCGCAGCACGGCGGCCTGGGGCTTGACTGGCCCGGCCTGCGGGTCGAGCAGCGATTGCATCGTGCCCATGGCCTGCACCAGTTGCTGGCGCTGCGCCGGCGCAAGCGGGGCGAGCAGGGCGGCGGCCTCTTCGCGCGATTTCTGTTGCAGCGGCGCGAATGCGGCGTGGCCGCTTTCCGTCAGGCTCAGCACGCTTTGCCGCGCATCGCGCGCGTGCGGTGCGCGCGTGAGCCAGCCTTCGGCCTCGAAGCGGCGCAGGATGCGGCTCATGTAGCCGGCATCGAGCCCGAGGTCGCGGCTGATCTCGCTCGCCACCGCCGTTTCGCGGTGCGCCAGCTCGTACAGCACGCGCACATCGGTCAGAGACATGGGGCTGCCGAGGTAGGGGTCGAGGGCGCCGATGCGGCGTGTGTAGAAGCGGTTGAATTGCCGGATCGCCTTGACGGCGGTGGCGTCGACGGCGACGGATGGGTTGGCGGTGGATGCTGGCATGGTTGCCATTGTCATTCAGTTGGTTGACCAAGGCAATCATATGAAGACCTCCCGTTGACGCGGTCACAGGATGTTTGTCGCGACACGGATGGAGGAAAACCCTAAAATCGAGGGTTGCCCACAACGGTGCTCCCACGGCGCTGTCACTTCCACCGATGAACGCCCCCGTCGACGTCTCCTTTTTCGCGCGTGCCGCCAAGCCGCTGACCAGCTACCGCAAGTACTGGGCGGCGCGTTTCGGCACGGCCAAGTTCCTGCCGACCTCGCGCAAGGAAATGGACGCCCTCGGCTGGGACAGCTGCGACATCATCGTGGTCACGGGCGATGCCTATGTGGACCACCCGAGCTTCGGCATGTCGGTGATCGGCCGCATGCTCGAGGCGCAGGGCTTTCGCGTGGGCATCATCGCGCAGCCCGACTGGCAGAGCGCCGAGCCCTTCAAGGCACTGGGCAAACCGAACCTGTTCTTCGGCGTGACCGCCGGCAACATGGATTCGATGATCAACCGCTACACCGCGGACCGCAAGATTCGCAGCGACGACGCCTACACCCCCGGCGACGTCGGCGGCTCGCGCCCCGACCGTGCGGCCATCGTCTATTCGCAGCGCTGCAAGGAAGCCTGGAACGACGTGCCGATCATCCTCGGCGGCATCGAAGGCAGCCTGCGCCGCATCGCGCACTACGACTACTGGTCGGACAAGGTGCGCCGCTCCATCGTCGTCGATGCCAAGTGCGACCTGCTGCTGTACGGCAACGCCGAGCGCGCCATCGTGGAAATCGCGCACCGCCTGGCCGCGAAAGAGCCGGTGCAGCAGATCACCGACGTGCGCGGCACCGCGTATGTGCGCCGCGAAACGCCCGAAGGCTGGTTCGAGATCAACTCCACCAGCGTCGACGAACCCGGCCGTGTCGAGGCCCACGTCAACCCCTACCTGATGGTGTCCGACCAGGCCAAGGCCAACGGCGCCACCTGCGCCAAGGAAGACGAGGCCGAAGCCGTTGCCAAGGCCGCGGAGGCCGCCGCCTTGGGCGGGCCTGTCCCCGGGATGCCCGCGATGCCCGCCTCGGTGGTGAACCCCGCCATCAAGCCGCTGACCTTCATGCCCAACCCGGCGCTGGCTTCGCGCGCCAAGATCAAGGTGCCGCCGCGCGACCGTTCGGTGATCCGCCTGCCGTCGTACGAACAGGTGCGCAGCGACGCGGTGCTCTACGCGCACGCCAACCGCGTGCTGCACCTCGAGACCAACCCCGGCAATGCCCGCGCACTGGTGCAGGCCCACGGCGAGGGCGCCACGGCGCGCGACGTGTGGATCAACCCGCCGCCCATCCCGCTCACCACGGCCGAGATGGACCATGTGTTCGACCTGCCGTACGCCCGCAGCCCGCACCCGAGCTATGCCGACGAGAACGGCAGCCACGACGGCGCGACCAAGATTCCCGCATGGGAAATGATCCGCTTCAGCGTGAACATCATGCGCGGCTGCTTCGGCGGCTGCACCTTCTGCTCGATCACCGAGCACGAGGGCCGCATCATCCAGAGCCGCTCGGAAGACTCGATCATCAAGGAGGTCGAGGCCATCCGCGATTCGGTCAAGGGCTTCACCGGCACCATCTCCGACCTCGGCGGCCCGACGGCCAACATGTACCGCGTGGGCTGCAAGTCGCCCGAGATCGAGTCGGCCTGCCGCAAGCCCAGCTGCGTGTACCCGGGCATCTGCCCGAACCTGAACACCAGCCACGACCCGCTCATCAAGATCTACCGCCGCGCGCGTGCGCTGAAGGGCATCAAGAAGATCCTGATCAGCTCCGGCCTGCGCTACGACCTGGCCGTGCAGTCGCCCGAGTACGTGAAGGAACTGGTGCAGCACCACGTGGGCGGCTACCTGAAGATCGCGCCCGAGCACACCGAGCAGGGCCCGCTCACGAAGATGATGAAGCCCGGCATCGGCAGCTACGACAAGTTCAAGCAGATGTTCGAGAAGTTCTCGGCCGAGGCGGGCAAGAAGCAGTACCTCATTCCGTACTTCATCGCCGCGCACCCGGGCACCAGCGACGAGGACATGATGAACCTCGCGATCTGGCTCAAGAAGAACGGTTTCCGCGCCGACCAGGTGCAGACCTTCTACCCGAGCCCGATGGCCACGGCCACGACGATGTACCACACCAACAAGAACCCGCTGCGCAAGATCACGCGCGAGAGCGAGACGGTGGACATCGTGCGCGGCGACAAGCGCCGCCGCCTGCACAAGGCCTTTTTGCGTTACCACGACGCCAACAACTGGCCGTTGCTGCGCGAGGCCCTGAAGAGCATGGGCCGCGCCGACCTGATCGGCAACGGCAAGCACCATCTCATCCCGACGTGGCAGCCCCTGACCGACGGCGGCTACACCAGCGCGCGGCGCAAGAACTCGACGGCAGCGCCTGTGGCTGCCAAGTCCGCGCCGGTGAAGCTGACGCCGGTGAAGCCCATGAAGGGCCGCATCCTCACGCAGCACACCGGCCTGCCGCCGCGCGACAACGGCTCGGCGCCGGCGCCACGCAAGGCTGCCGGCCCGGTGCGCGGCAGCATCCGCAAGCCGCGCTGAGCTTCAGAACGCCGGCAGACCCGCCGGCAGCAGCTTGCCCACCCAGGCGCCCACAGCCGCCAGGTGGGCCAGCACCGTGGCCCAGTAGCCGGCCATGAAGCTCGTCTTGCGCACCTTGTGGCGGAACAACCGCTGCGCCACCCATGCGCCCGGCCAGCCCCCGACCAGCGAGAGCAGGTGCAGCGTGTTTTCCGCGGTGCGCCAGCGGCCTGTTTCGGCGGCGTTCTTGTCGAAGCCGTAGATGAAGAAGGTCAGCAGGCTGAGCAGCAGCAACACGCCCAGTGCGATCGGCGGAATGCGCGCGGTCCACACGCCGTAGAAGAGCAGTGCGGCGTAGCCCACGAGCAGCAGGGCCATCGGCAGCGACGATGAAGAAGAGGGCGCGGCGTCCCTGTGGCGGCTGGTGGCGCGAACATTCCGAGTGCGGGCTGAACCGGCAGAGCGCGTTGGCTGTCGTTGCCGCTCCTGCGGACGCTGCTGCACGGCGCCGTCGGCCTGCACCGCCACCGCGCGCGGCCCCTTGCCGCCCACATGGATCTCTTCGAACGCCACCTTCATGCCGACCTGCGGCGTGATACCGCGGTCCGTGAAATCGCGCAGGTGCACGAACACATCGGCGGAAACATCGGGGCTGCGGATGAAGCCGAAGCCCCGGTCTTTTTCCCATCGAACGAGCGTGCCTTGGCGTTTCATGGGCGGGATTCTCGCCGTTGCCGTGCGCATGGACGAGCGCCTAAGATCGGCGCCCATGGCCTTGTACCGTTCTCCCCCTCCCTCGACCCGCAGCTGACGCGCGCCCCGTGCCGCGCTCAGACCCGCAAGTGGTCGCCGCCGTCCGTGCCCCGAGGCCGGCCGGCGGTGCGGTTGGTCATGCCCGTTGCTGATTGCCGATCCTCGATCGATCGGTCATGGCGGGCGTCATGGAGAACTTTCAACAATGAACGCAAGAATGTCTGCCGCCCTGGCCTGGGGCGGCGTGTTGCTGGCCGGCGCGCTGTGGGGCGGCGGTGCGCTGGTGGCGCAATTCCTCATCGATGGCGGCATTGCGCCGCAGAGCCTGTCGCTCGCGCGCTTCGCGCTGGGGCTGCCGCTGCTCTGGTGGCTGCATTGGCACGCGCCCGCGGGTCCGGATGCGCGGTGGTCCGACCTGACCGGGCGCGAACGCTTCCAGATGCTGGCAACGGGCGCGGCGATGGCGCTGAACGTGAGCTGCTGGTTCGCCGGCATTGCGCACCTGGGTGCGGCGTTGCCGACAGTGATCTCGATCTGCTGCGCGCCGGTGATCGTCGCGTTGGTGTCGGTGCTGCGCGGCTACGAGCGCTTCGGCCTGCGCCTGCTGGGCGGCCTGCTGCTCGCCGTGGCCGGCGTGCTGCTGCTCGTGATGCCGGCCGCGGGCTGGGGGCCTCTCGCACCGGGCCATTCGGCCGGGTTGGCCTGGTCCTTTGGCTCTGCCTTCTGCTACGCGATGGTGGTGCTGTGCAATGCGCGCATGCCGGCGCGGGTGCCCGCGGTCACGGCCTCGGCCTGGGGCATGACCGTGGCGGCGCTGTGCATGGTGGTCGTCGCGTGGCCGGGCGGCATCACCTGGCCGGCGGGTGCAGCGCAATGGGTCGGCGTGGGCTACACGGGCGTGGTGACGACCTCTGTGGGCTACCTGGCCTTTGCCTGGGGCGCACGGAGGCTGTCGCCGACGGCGGCGGTGGTCGGTACGCTGATCGAACCGCTGGTGGCCGCCTTGCTGGCCGCGGCGTTGCTCGCGCAGCCGATGGCGCCCCGCCAATGGGTGGGAGCGCTGCTGCTGGCCGGCGCCATGCCGCTGCTGGTGCGACGTGGCAAGACCGTGTCATCCGACTGAAGGCACGGACGGCCACGCCGTTGTATGGTGTGGCCCCATGAGCAGTTCGCCCCACCCGCCGGCTTCATGGACGCACATTCCTGCAAGGTCGCTGGCGGGGGCGCTGCTGCTCTCGGCCTCGGTGCTGGCGGGGGCCGCGGCGCCCGACAACCCCGCCGCCCAGGCGCTGCGCGCCACCCACCAGCGGCTGAGCGACAAGCTCGACCACAGCAGCTTCGGGCGGCCGGTGCAGCTCGATTCCGTGGAAACGGCCGACGGCCTGCAGGGCGACGTCTACGCGGTGGTCGACCATCCGCTCTCGGAGATCAGCGCCACGCTCAAGGGCTCGGCCCATTGGTGCGACGTGCTCACCCTGCACATCA
>NNBU01000664.1_pt1 | contig 18216 bp, 19 predicted proteins | sample 1173781 | NCBI WGS metagenome assembly NNBU01 (sample SAMN07173937, study PRJNA388173) | plant metagenome | biome: Plant school; feature: Soil; material: Symbiotic tissue of Blasia pusilla L.; isolation source: symbiotic tissue sample KVJ2 | host: Blasia pusilla | place: Norway: Troms, Kvaloya...
GCATTGCTCCTTCCCCCTCTGGGGGAAGGCTGGGATGGGGGCTCGCGGCGCGAAAGACGCCGACAACAACGGAGCGCCGCTTGCCCCCACCCCTCCCCTCCCCCGGGAGGGGAGGGAGCAAGACCCTAGAACTCCACGCTGCAGCTGTCCCCCAGCGCCTCGCGCCACACCTTCACGCGCGCCAGCGACTCCCGCAAATCCGGCAGCGCCTGCGCAATGAACACGCACAGGTTCTCCAGCGTCGGCGGATGCAGCCCCGGCACGTCGTCCAGCAGGTGATGGTCGAGCTGCTCGCGCACCTCTTCCAGCCGCCGGCGCAGCAGCCCCAGGTCGATCACCATGCCCGTCGCGGGATCGCGCTCGCCCGCGAGCCACACCTCCGCGTGGTACGTGTGGCCGTGGACACGGCGGCTGCCTTCGACTTCGATCTCGCGTTTCAGCGTGTGGGCGGCGTCGAAGAAAAAGCGTTGGCTGATGGTGAATCGCATCGTCTGGAACTCAGGAAAAAAAGAGGCCGCCGCTTCAGCGGATGCCGGTGATCTTGTGCGTCTGCACGCTCAGGCGCCACGCCGGTTGCCGCATGCATTCGGCGATGCACAGCTCGGTGTTGGCGATGCGGTCGGGCCCGTCCATCGGCTGCAGGAAGCGGTGCGTGAACTCGCCCGTGCGCGCCATCGTGTCGAGGTCGAATGCGGTCTGCGGCCACACCAGCTTCAGCTCCTGCCCGCGCTGCTGCACCCACGGCGCGCCGGCCTTGGGGCTGATGCACAGCCAGTCGATGCCCTCGGGCGCCTCGACCGTGCCATTGCTCTCCACCGCGATGCGAAAGCGCCGTGCGTGCAGCGCATCGACCAGCGCCGCGTCGACCTGCAGCAGCGGCTCGCCGCCGGTCAGCACCACGAGGCGGTGGTCGGCGTCGCCCGCCGGCCATTGCGCGGCGATGGTGTCGGCCAGCAGCTCGGCGTTCTTGAACTTGCCGCCCAGCGTGCCGTCGGTGCCGACGAAGTCGGTGTCGCAGAAACGGCAGACGGCGGTGGCGCGGTCGGCTTCGCGCCCGCTCCACAGGTTGCAGCCGGCGAAGCGGCAGAACACCGCCGGCATGCCGGCCTGGCCGCCTTCGCCCTGCAGGGTGTAGAAGATTTCCTTGACGCTGTAGCTCATAAGGTGAAGGGAGTCTCGATCTCCAGGTTGTCGATCAGCCGCGTGCTGCCCAGGCGGGCCGCAGCCAGCGCCACGAGCGGCTCGCCGGGCGAATCGGAAGAGGGGGGCTGCAGGTCCGAGCGGCGCCGCAGCACAAGATAGTCCGGTTGCCAGCCGCGCTGCGCGAGCGACTGCATTGCCCGCGCTTCGATCGCGGTCACGTCGGTCTCGCCCGCGCGCACCGCTTCGGCCATGGCCTTGAGGGCGCGCGACAGCTGCACGGCTTCGGCGCGCTCGTCCTTGCTCAGGTAGCCGTTGCGCGACGACAGCGCCAGGCCGTCGTCGGCGCGGAAGGTCTCGCTGCCCATGATCTCGATGGGCATCGCAAACTGCCGCACCATGTGGCGGATCGCCATGAGCTGCTGATAGTCCTTCTTGCCGAACACGGCCACGCGCGGCTGCACGCACTGGAAGAGTTTCATCACCACCGTGCACACGCCGATGAAGAAGCCCGGTCGGAAGTGCCCTTCGAGCACGTCGGCCAGCGCCGGGTCGGGGTGCACCTTGCAGGTCTGGGGCTCGGGGTACAGCACGCGCTCGGTGGGCGCGAACAGCACGTCGCAGCCGGCCGCGCGCAGCTTCTCGCAGTCGCTGTCCCAGGTGCGCGGGTAGGTGTCGAAGTCCTCGTGCGGCAGGAACTGGAGCCGGTTCACGAAGATGCTCGCGACTGTGGCGTCGCCCAGCGGGCGGGCCTGCTTGACGAGCGCGATGTGGCCGTCGTGCAGGTTGCCCATGGTGGGCACGAAGGCCGGGCGCTTGCTGGCGGACAAGCGGGCGCGAAGTTCTTCGATGGTGGTGGCGATGTACATGGCGTGGGTTCCTTACCAGGCGTGGAGACGGTCGTCGGGAAAGCTGCCGTCCTTGACGGCTTGCACATAGGCCTTCAGCGCGGGCAGCACGCCCGGCGCATCGGCCATGAAGTTGCGCACGAATTTCGGCATCTTTCCGAGGTTGATGCCCAGCATGTCGTGCAACACCAGGACCTGGCCGGCAGTCGCCCTGCCGGCCCCGATGCCGACGGTGGCGCAGTGTTTCAGTTCGGCCGTGAGTTCGGCGGCCAGCACGGCCGGCACCATCTCGAGCACCAGCATCGCGGCGCCCGCGTCCTGCAGCGCATGGGCCTGCCGCCGGAGCAGCGCGCCGGCCTCGTCGCCCTTGCCCTGCACGCGGTAGCCGCCCAGCGCGTGCACCGTCTGCGGCGTCAGGCCGAGGTGGGCGCACACCGGGATGCCGCGCTCCACCAGGAAGCGCACAGTGTCGGTCGTCCAGCCGCCGCCCTCGAGCTTGACCATGTGCGCGCCGGCCTGCATCAGCACCGTGGCGCTGCGCAGCGCCTGCTCGCGCGACTCCTGGTAGCTGCCGAAGGGTAGGTCTGCAATTAGCCAGGCGGTGCCCTGCACGCGGCGCAGGCCGCGCGAGACGCTGTCGGTGTGATAGCGCATGGTGTCTAGGCTCACGCCCACCGTGCTGCTCAGGCCCTGGCAGACCATGCCGAGCGAGTCACCTACCAGCAGGCAGTCGACGCCCGCCGCGTCGGCCATGGCCGCGAAGGTGGCGTCGTAGGCGGTGAGCATGGCGATCTTCTCGCCGCGCGCGTGCATGTCGGCCAGGCGCGGCAGGCTCACCGGCTTGCGCGAGGCGGGCGGGGAGGCCGGCGGCAGTGTGCCGTAAGGCGAGGCGGACGGTGTTTCGGTGGGTGTGGTGTTCGACATGGTTGGGTCTCTCCCTGCGGGCGTCGGTGGCCGGGCATCCTTGAGTGAAAACAGCAGTCGGTGGGGTCGGTCAGCTGGCCGGCGGCGCCAGCACCGTGGGTGCGGCGGGCTCGGCGAGCGATGGATAGTCGCGGCTGAAATGCAGGCCACGGCTCTCGTGGCGGGCCTGCGCGCAGCGCACGATCAACTCGGCCACCTGCACCAGGTTGCGCAGCTCGAGCAGGTCGCGCGTGACATGGAAGTTCGCGTAGAACTCCTGGATCTCGGCCTGCAGCAGCGCAATGCGATGGCTCGCGCGCTCCAGCCGCTTGTTGGTGCGAACGATGCCCACGTAGTCCCACATGAAGCGGCGCAGCTCGTCCCAGTTGTGCGAAATGACCACGGCCTCGTCGGCGTCGGTGACGCGGCTGTCGTCCCAGGCGGGCAGCTCGGCGCGTGCATGCACCGGCGCCTGCGCAATGGCGCCGGCCGCGGCGCGCGCGAACACCATGCACTCGACCAGCGAGTTGCTGGCCAGCCGGTTGGCGCCGTGCAGCCCGGTGCAGGCGGTTTCGCCGATGGCGTACAGGCCCGCGACGTCGGTGCGCCCGCTCAGGTCGCTGAGTACCCCGCCGCAGGTGTAGTGCGCGGCCGGCACCACGGGAATCGGTTCGCGCGTGATGTCGATGCCCAGTTCCAGGCAGCGCGCCAGGATGTTGGGAAAGTGTTCCTGCAGGAACGCGGGCGGCTGGTGCGAGATGTCGAGGTACACGCAGTCCAGGCCGTGCTTCTTCATCTCGAAGTCGATGGCGCGGGCGACCACGTCGCGCGGCGCGAGTTCGGCGCGCTCGTCGTGCGCCGGCATGAAGCGCGTTCCATCGGGAAGCTTCAGCAATCCGCCTTCGCCGCGCACCGCCTCGCTGATCAGGAAGGACTTGGCGTGCGGGTGGTACAGGCAGGTCGGGTGGAACTGGATGAACTCCATGTTCGACACCCGGCAGCCGGCGCGCCAGGCTGCGGCAATGCCGTCGCCGGTGGCGGTGTCGGGGTTGGTGGTGTACAGGTACACCTTGCCCGCGCCACCCGTCGCCAGGATGGTGTGCGGCGCGCGAAAGGCCAGCACCTCGTCGGTGGCGTCGTCGAGTGCGTACAGGCCCACGCAGGCCGGGTCGTCGAGCCCGAGCTTGGTGCCGGTGACCAGGTCGACCAGCGTGTGGTGCTCGAACAGCGTGATGTTCGGCGTGCGGCGCACCCGCTCGATCAGCACCTGCTGCACGGCTGCGCCGGTGGCATCGGTCACGTGAACGATGCGGCGCTGGCTGTGGCCGCCTTCGCGCGTCAGGTGCAGGCCGCCGCCTTCTTCGCTGGACGCCTCGGAAAACGGAACGCCCAGCTCACGCAGCCAGCCGATGGCCTCGGGCGCATGCTCGACCACGAAGCGCGTGGCCTCGGGGTCGCACAGGCCGGCCCCGGCCACCAGCGTGTCCTGCACGTGGGCGTCGAAGCTGTCGCCGGCCGCCAGCACCGCCGCAATGCCGCCCTGCGCCCAGGCGCTGGAGCCGTCGTTCAGCGCGCGCTTGGTCAGTACCGCCACGCGGTGCGTGGGGGCCAGGTGCAGCGCGGCCGAGAGGCCGGCCAGACCGCTGCCGACGATCAGGACGTCGAAGTCGCGCACGGCGGAAGTCACGGATTGAAAAGGCCGAGTTGGGGTCAGGTCGGCGAGTACGCCAAGCGGACGTAGATGGGCGCGAAGGCTTCCGCCTGCGTGATGTCGATCAGCGTTTCCTTCGCGAGCTCCAGCATCGCGATGAAGGTGACGATCAGCACCGGGGTGCCGCGCGTCACGTCGAACAGCTTCTCGAACTCCACGAAGCGCTGCCCCTGCAGGTGGCGCAGCACGATGCTCATGTGCTCGCGCACGTTGAGCTCTTCGCGCGAGATCTTGTGGTGCTGCACGAGCTTGGCGCGCTTCATGATGTCGGCCCACGCATCGCGCAGTTCGATCACGTTCACCTCGGGGAAGCGCGGCTTGAGCGACTGCTCGATGTAGACCTGCGCCTTCCAGAAGTCGCGCCCGTAGGTCGGCAGGGCGCTGAGGGCGGCGGCCTGCAGCTTGGTCTGCTCGTACTCCATCAGGCGGCGGACCAGCTCGGCGCGCGGGTCCTCGGCCTCTTCGCCGTCGGCTACCTTCTTGGGCGGCAGCAGCATGCGCGACTTGATCTCGATCAGCATCGCGGCCATCAGCAGGTATTCGGCCGCCAGTTCGAGGTTGGTCTGGCGGATCTCGTCGACGTAGCTCAGGTACTGCCGCGTGAGCCCCGCCATCGGGATGTCGAGGATGTTGAAGTTCTGCTTGCGGATCAGGTAGAGCAGCAAGTCCAGCGGGCCTTCGAAGGCCTCCAGGAACACCTGCAGCGCCTCGGGCGGGATGTACAGGTCCTTCGGCATCGCGAACAGCGGCTCGCCGTAGAGCCGCGCGAGCGCGACCTGGTCGATCACGTCGGGCATGGCGACCACCAGCGCGCCGGAATCGTCGTTCCTGCTCATCGGGCGATTGCTATCATTTCAATAGCTGCAGGCGCAATGCGGACGCGCGTATTCTGCCAATTCGGCATCAGGAAATTACTTGGATTGCGTCTGGTAGACGTACGGCTGCATCGGGATGCGGGCTTCGTCGTACTCGTTGAGCAGGCTGCGGTCGAGGTGCTTGTCCCAGAGCAGGGCGCGACCGGCGCGCTGTTCGGCTTCCAGGGTGGGCTTCTTTTCCTTCATCTCTTCGATGAAGTTGGTGATCTCGGAAGAGTAGTGGGGGCGACGGAAGATGGACATAGACTGGACCTTTATGGCGCGAATTTTACCGGGGACGGCATGACGCAACGGCGAAGGTGGCAGATTGGCATGGCAGGCGCACTGCTTGCGGCCGCACTGGGGCTCGCGGCATGCGACCCGAAGAACATCAGCGAGCTGGAAGAAGGCGTCTCCACCGAGGCCGATGTGCGCGCACGTTTCGGCGAGCCCGAGAACATCTGGGAGGCGCCCGGCGCTGGTCGTGGCGCCCGCGTGTTCGAGTACAACCGCCAGCCCGCGGGCCAGAAGAACTACATGATCACCATCGGCGCCGACGGCAAGATGAGCGCGCTGCGCCAGGTGCTCACGCCCGAGAACTTCGCCAGGGTGCAGCCCGGCCTGATGATGGAAGACCTGCGCAAGCTGCTCGGCAAGCCCGCCAAGGTCACGCCCTATGCGCTGAAGCGCGAGACCGAATGGGAATGGCGCTGGGTGCAGCCGCCGAACTTGCCCATGGTCTTCACCGCCACGCTGAACGACGACCAGCGCGTGGTGCGCAGCGGCTCCTCGCCCGACCGGGGCACCGAGGCGCCCTGACCCGGCTGAGCGAGCCACGGCTGCGCCAGGGTCACTTGCGCAGCTTCTGGATCAGGAAGGCCTCCAGCAACTCCACCGCCTTGCGCCCCGGCAGCGGCACCGTGGCGAGCCACACCTCGGAGTCGGGCAGCGAAGGCATGCCTTCTTTGGCGCCCAGGATCTTCAGCCGCTTCGAGATGGTGGCCTCGCGAAACACCCCCACCGCAATGCCCGCGCGCACAGCCGCCTCAAGGCCGGTGACGCTGGTGCTCGTGTAGGCGATGCGCCAGGGAATGCCTGCGCGGTCCAGTGCATGCGTGGCCCAGTCGCGCAGCATCGCCCCCTCGGGGTTGAGCGCCAGCGGCAGCGGGCGCTGCAGGTGGGTGGCCGACCCGGCGGTCGACGCCCAGACGATGCGCGACTTGGTCAGCCGCAGCCCCTCGCCCGAGCCCACCGCGCCCACGCCGATCACCATGTCGTAGCGCGCGCCCAGCTCCGCGTGCATCACCGACGACACGCCGTGGTGCAGCTCCACGTGAATGCGCGGGTGCTGGCGGCAGAACTCCGCGACGAGCACCGGCAGCACGCGCGTGGCGTAGTGTTCGATGGAGCCGATGCGGATGCTGCCCGACACCTCCTGCGTGTCGACGTCGTGGAACAACTGGTCGTTCAGGCTCAGCATCTGGCGCGCCAGCGGCAGCAGCTGCATGCCTTCGGGCGTCGGTGCCAGCTGGCGCGTGCCGCGCGCGACCAGCTGCACGCCCAGTTGCTCCTCGAGCCGGCGCAACTGCATGCTCACCGCCGATTGCGTGCGCGACAGTGCCTTGGCCGCGGTGGTGAAGCTGCCGATGCGTACCACCGTGTCGAACACGCGCAGCAGGTCGATGTCGACCGTGTGGCTGCGCGGCGTGGCGTGGGTGGCGTGTGGGGGACGGGCGTTGCTCGCCGGCATGGGCATCTCCGGGGTCATCATGAATCGTGATGCCAAGGATCAGAAACCATCACGTTTCGCGCTGGATTGTGGGCCAAGAATGGATCCACAAGACAGCAACCGGAGACAAGCATGCAAGACCCGATGGTTCCCTTCCTGCGCCGGCGCCGCCTGCTGCAGGGCGCGCTGGCTGCTTCGGTGGCACCGGCCCTGGTGTTCCCCGCCCATGCGGCCGCTCCGTGGCCGCAGAAGGCCGTGCGGCTCATCGTCGGCTTCCCGCCGGGCTCCTCGCCTGACGCGCTGGCCCGCACCGTGGCCGAACCGCTGGCGCAGGCCCTGGGCCAGCCGGTCATCGTCGAGAACAAGGTCGGCGCGGCCGGCACCATCGGCGTCAACGCGGTGGCCAAGGCCACGGACGGGTACACCATCGGCCTCACGGGCAACGGCCCGCTCACCACCGCGAAGGCGCTCAACCCCGCCACGCCCTACGACGTGGCGCGCGACCTGCGGCCCATCTCGCTGGTCGGCGCGAGCCCCTTCGTGCTCACCGGCAGCATGGACATGCCCGCCACCGACCTGCGCGGCCTGCTGGCCCACGCCAGGGCGCAGGGCGACCGCCTGAGCTACGGCTCGGTCGGGCCCGGCTCGGGCTCGCACCTGGCCATGGAGCTGCTGAAGACGCTCACCGGCATCCAGGCGGTGCACGTGCCGTTCCCCGGCTTTCCGCAGGTGGCGACCGCGCTGATGGGCAAGCAGATCGACCTGTCTTTCATGATTCCGTCGATCGCCGCACCGCAGGCGAAGAACGGGCGGCTGCGGCTGTACGGCGTGAGCACTGCCGCGCCTTTCACCGCCTTTGCCGAGGTGCCGCCGATCCAGGGCGCGCTGGGCGCCGGCAAGGTCTTCGACGTGGCGTCGTGGAACGCCATCGTCGGCCCGGCCAGCATGCCGGCGCCGGCGGCGCAGCGGCTGTCCGAAGAGATCGCCCGCATCCTGAAGGCGCCCGACACGCGCCAGCGTCTGTTCGACCAGGGCTGGCAGGCGCTGGGTACCGCGCCCGATGCGCTGTCGCGAAAGATCGCCGAGGACACGGCGATGTGGGGCGACGTCATCCGGCGCACCGGCGCGCGCAGCGAGTAGCGCCGCCACCGGCAGGCCGGCCATCACCACCACCACCACCACCGTATTCACCTCTCCTTCGAAAGCACCGCCCATGGGAACCCTCACCCCCGAAGAACGCCACTTTTTCCGCTCCGACGTCAACGCGCGTGACGGCGAACGCAAGCAGCGCCAGCCGCACGGCCACATCACCGAGCCTGCGCGCCAGGTGCCGGTGCACGAACGCTGCGACGTGCTGGTGCTCGGCGGCGGCCCGTCGGGCGTGGCGGCGGCGGTCGCGGCCGCACGCAGCGGGGCGCGCGTGGTGCTGCTGGAGCGCTACAACCACCTGGGCGGCCTGTCGACCGGCGGCCTCGTGATCTGGATCGACCGCATGAGCGACTGGTCGGGCCAGCACGTCATCCACGGCCTGGCCGCGGAGTTCATGGACCGGCTGGGAAGGCAGCCGCAGAAGGCCGTTGCCGGCCCGCCGCGCGAGGACTGGGGCTCGCGCGACACCGCCAAGGCCGACTACTGGGCGATGCGCACGGCCGCCTTCCACGGCGTGGTCACGCATTCGCCCACCATCGACCCCGAGATGCTCAAGGGCGTGTACCACCAGATGGTGCGCGAGGCCGGCGTCGACCTGATCCTGCACGGCTGGATGGTCGCGCCCATCGCCGAGGAAGGCCGCGTCAAGGGCGCGGTGTTCGAGAGCAAGCAGGGCCGCCGCGCCATCCTCGCGAACGTGGTGGTCGACACCACGGGCGAGGGCGACCTGTACGCGGCGGCGGGTGCGGCCTTCTCGTCGGACATCGACGCGCACGACATCCACCACTGCATCAACACCTCGTGGCTGTTCGCGGGCGTGGACATGCGGCGCTGGCTCGACTTTCGCGCCAACGAGCCGCAGGCCTACTCGGCCTTGCTGGCGCAGGGGCGCGAGACGCTGGGCAGCTTCGAGAAGCCCATCGTGTCCTGGCGCGACGACGTGGCCACCTTCCTCGGGCCGCGCAAGTCGGGCTTCAGTGCGCTCGACGTCGACGAGATGACCCAGGTCGAATGGGAGTCGCGCAAGAGCATGGCCGAGCACCTGGCCTTCTACCGCGCGCATGCGCCGGGCTTCGAGAACGCCTGGGTCATGCTGATGGCGCCGCAGATCGGCACGCGGCACGGCCGGCGCCTGGTGGGCGTGAAGAGCGTGCGGCGGGGCGCCTGGGACGCAGGCGCGGTGGAGGCCGACGAGGTGGGCATCAGCCCGAGCCCGTCGCCGAAGTTCCCGAACATCTCGGTGCCCTACGGCGCGCTGGTGCCCGAGACGCTCGACGGCGTGCTCGCGGCGGGCAAGCACATCTCGTGCGACACCAACTCGCACGGCTTCATGCGCGAGATTCCGCAGTGCTGGCTGACGGGGCAGGCCGCGGGCACGGCCGCGGCGCTGGCCGCGGACAGTGGCGTGCTGCCGCGCAACGTGGACGTGAAGCGGCTGCAGGCGCTGCTGGCAGCGCAGGGCGTGCCGTTGCGGCAGGCGGCGCTCGAAACGCCCCAGGCACATGCCGCCGCCGCATGACGGGAGGATGGCTATGAGCGCACCGTTCTTCCCGGGCTTCGCGGTTCATGACATTCCACTGGGCGACGCCGTCATCCATGCCGAGGTCGGCGGCAGCGGCCCGCCGCTGCTGCTGCTGCACGGCTACCCGCAGACGCACGTGGCCTGGCACCGCATCGCGCCCATGCTGGCGCAGCACTTCACCGTGGTGGCGCCCGACCTGCGCGGCTACGGCGACAGCACCGGCCCGGCCGGCGATCCGCTGCATGTGAACCACTGCAAGCGCACGCTGGCCGCCGACAACCTGGCGCTGATGGCGTCGCTGGGCTTCGCGCGCTTCGCCGTCATGGGCCACGACCGCGGTGCGCGCGTGGGCTACCGGCTGGCGCTGGACACACCTGCCGCGGTGAACTGCTTCGTCTCGCTCACGGTGGTGCCGACCGAGGAGATGTGGAAGCGCGCCGGCATGGCATTCGGCCTGAAGGCCTTCCACTGGTACCTGTTCGCGCAACCCTTCGACCTGCCCGAGCGCATGCTGCGCGCCGACCCCGCCTACTACCTCGACTGGGCGCTGCGCAACACCGTGCAGAAGGCCGATGCCGTCACGCCCGAGGCGCTGGCCGAGTACCACCGCGCCTTCGCGAAGGAGTCGGTGCGCCATGCGATGGTGGAGGACTACCGCGCCGCCGCCGACATCGACCTGCGGCACGACCGCGACGACCTGGCGGCCGGCCGCCGCGTCGCGTGCCCCGTGCAGGTGCTGTGGAGTGCGTCGAACACCGCCAGGCCCGACCCGGCGGAAATCTGGCGGACCTGGGCGAACGAGGTGGAAGGCGGCACCATCGACTGCGGCCACCTGATGGCGGAAGAGGCGCCCGACGAGGTGCTGGCACGGGCGCTGCCTTTTCTGCAGCGCCACGCGCGGGGTTGAGCGCGGCTACTGGCTGTCGGGAAGCACCGCATCGGCCGCCGCGCCCACGGCCTTGCCGGTGATGCGCACGGTGCCGATGGCCGCATCGGCAGCCAGGCCGACCGCGCTGGCGCCCACGCTCACCGCAGTGCCCGCCACGGTCACGACCGCACAGCCGCCCAGCAAGGCGGACATCGACAGCAGCACAAGCGCACGGCGAAGGCGGGTCATGGGAGCTTCCTTGTCGTTGGTCAGCGCACGCGCATGCCCGGCGTCGCGCCCGGCCAGGGTTCCAGCACGTGGATGCCCGGGTGGGCCTTTTCGTCGCCGTGGCTGGCGGCCAGCACCATGCCTTCGCTGATGCCGAACTTCATCTTGCGCGGTGCGAGGTTGGCGACCAGCACCGTGAGCTTGCCCACCAGTTGCTCGGGCTGGTAGGCCGAGGCGATGCCGCTGAACACGTTGCGGGTCTTTCCCTCGCCGGCATCGAGCGTCAGGCGCAGCAGCTTGGTCGAGCCTTCGACCTTCTCGCAGTTCACGATCTTTGCGATGCGCAGGTCGATCTTCACGAAGTCGTCGATGGAGATGGTGGGCGCGATGGCTTCGCCGCCCGGCAGTTCCAGCGCCTCCACGGCGGCCGGGGCGGCCGCTGCAGGCTCGGGCGCGTCGAACAGCTTGTCGACCACCTTGGCGTCGGCACGCTGCATCAGGTGCTTGTACTCGCCGATGGCGTGGCCCGCGGGCAGCGCTTGCGCCGCATCCGCCCACACCAGCGGCGAAATCTTCAGGAAGGCTTCGACGTTCACCGCCAGCGCCGGCAGCACCGGCTTCAGGTACAGCGTGAGCAGGCGGAAGGCCTCGATGCACACGGTGCACACGTCGTGCAGCCGCGCCTCGGCGCCTTCCTTCTTGGCCAGCTCCCAGGGCTTGTTCTGGTCGACGTACTCGTTCACCTTGTCGGCCAGCGCCATCACGTCGCGCAGCGCGCGGGCGTAGTCGCGGCCGTCGTACAGCGACTGCACCTGCGGCGCGGCGGCACGCAGCGCCGACAGCAGCGTTTCGCCATCGGCCGACACGGCGCCCAGCTGGCCTGCGAAGCGCTTGCCGATGAAGCCCGCCGCGCGGCTGGCGATGTTGATGTACTTGCCCACGAGGTCGCTGTTGACGCGCGCCACGAAGTCCTCGGGGTTGAAGTCGATGTCCTCGTTGCGGCCGTTGAGCTTGGCCGCGATGTAGTAGCGCAGCCACTCGGGGTCCAGGCCGATCGACAGGTATTTCAGCGGGTCGATGCCGGTGCCGCGGCTCTTGCTCATCTTCTCGCCGCTCACCGTCAGGTGGCCGTGCACGTAGATGGCATCGGGCGCCTTGCGGCCGCTGAAGTGCAGCATCGCGGGCCAGAACAGCGTGTGGAAGGTGATGATGTCCTTGCCGATGAAGTGCACCTGCTCCAGGTCGGGGTCGGCCATGTACTCGGTGTACGAGATGCCGTCGCCGCCCAGTTCGATGCAGCGCTTGTCCAGCAGGTTCTTCAGCGAGGCTAGGTAGCCCACGGGGGCGTCGAGCCACACGTAGAAGTACTTGCCCGGCGCATCGGGAATCTCGATGCCGAAGTAGGGCGCGTCGCGGCTGATGTCCCAGTCGCCCAGGCCGCCCTTGCCTTCGTCGTCCTTGTAGAGCCACTCGCGGATCTTGTTCTGCACTTCGGACTGCACGTGGCCGGGGGCCGCGGTCCATTCCTTCAGGTAGGCCTCGCAGCGCGGGTCCGACAGCTTGAAGAAGAAGTGGTCCGAGCTGCGCAGCTCGGGCTTGGCGCCCGACAGGGCCGAGTAGGGGTTGATCAGCTCGGTGGGCGCGTACACGGCGCCGCACACCTCGCAGTTGTCGCCGTACTGGTCCTTGGCGTGGCAGTTGGGGCACTCGCCCTTGATGAAGCGGTCGGCCAGGAACATGCCCTTCTCGGGGTCGTGGAACTGCTCGACGCTCTTGGTGCTGATCAGGCCGGCGGTGCGCAGGTCGCGGTAGATGTCCTGGGCCAGCTGGTGGTTCTCGGGCGCGTCGGTCGAATGCCAGTTGTCGAACGAGATGAAGTAGCCGTCCAGGTAGGGCTTGCGGCCCGCGGCGATCTCGGCCACGAAGGCCTGCGGCGTCACGCCGGCCTTGTCGGCCGCGATGGTGATGGCCGCGCCGTGCGCGTCGTCGGCGCACACGAAGTTGACCTCGGCGCCGTTCATTCGCTGGTTCCGCACCCAGATGTCGGCCTGGATGTACTCCATCATGTGGCCGATATGGAACTTGCCGTTGGCGTACGGCAGGGCGGTGGTGACGAAGAGCTTGCGCGGGGCGGACATCGGGGAGGGCGCTTTCAGGAGTGGAGCTGACGGAACCCGGCATTTTAGGTGGCGGGGTCGGCGGGCGCGCTTTCATGGGTTTGATGGCAGCATCGCCCGATGCCGCACGCCATCGACCTCGGCGCCTACATCGCCGGATTTGTCGCCTCTCCCCTCGCACCCTGGGCCGCATCGCTGCCCTGGGAGCTCCCGCCGCGCGCCCCCGAGATCGTGCGCCAGCTGCTGGCCGGGTTGCCGCCCGCCGACTACGCCATCGACGGCGAAGTGGCCGTTCACCGCAGCGCCCGCATCGAGCCCGGCGCGGTGCTCAAGGGCCCGCTGATCCTCGGTGCCGGCTGTTTCGTGGCCGCGGGCGCCTACCTGCGCGGCGGCAACTGGGTCGACGCAGGCTGCAGCCTTGGGCCGGGCGTGGAGCTGAAATCGTCCTTCGTGTTCGCGGGCACGGCGCTCGCGCACTTCAATTTCGTCGGCGACTCGGTGCTGGGCGCGGGCGTCAACATGGAGGCCGGCAGCATCGTGTGCAACCACCGCAACGAGCGTGCGGAGAAGGAGATCTTCGTGCGCAGCGGCGAGGGCGGGGCGCTGCAGCCCACGGGTTGCGAGAAGTTCGGCGCGCTCATCGGCGACGGCGTGCGCATCGGTGCCAATGCGGTCATTGCGCCCGGCGCGCTGCTGCGGCCGGGACGGGTGGTGGCACGTGCCTCGCTGCTCGACCCCGAAATCCCGGCCACGAGTGACCCACGATTTCGCAGGGTGTCTCGCGCGAGACGTATGCTCCAGCCCCTGATACAGAAAGCGAGACGCCGCCGATGACCACTCCCATTCCCGCAACCCTCATTCCCGGCGATGGCATCGGCCCCGAGATCGTCGACGCCACCCTGGCCGCGCTCGACGCGCTGAAGGCACCCTTCGTGTGGGACCGCCAGATCGCCGGCCTCGGCGGCGTGGTGGCCGCTGGCGACCCGTTGCCCGTGGCCACGCTGGACAGCATCCGCCGCACCCGCCTGGCCCTGAAGGGCCCGCTGGAAACGCCGTCGGGCGGCGGCTACCGCTCGTCGAACGTGCGGCTGCGCGAGGAGTTCCAGCTGTACGCCAACCTGCGCCCCGCGCTCACCATCATTCCCGGTGGCCGCTACGACAAGATCGACCTCGTGGTGGTGCGCGAGAACCTCGAAGGCCTGTACATCGGCCACGAGCACTACGTGCCGATCGACGGCGACCCGCACGCCGTGGCCATGGCCACCGGCATCAACACCCGCCAGGGCAGCCGGCGCCTGCTGGAGTACGCCTTCGAGACGGCAGTGGCCACGGGCCGCAAGAAGGTCACCATCGTGCACAAGGCCAACATCATGAAGGCGCTCACGGGCATCTTCCTGGAGACCGGCATCGACCTGTACGAGCAGAAGTACAAGGGCAAGTTCGAGCTCGACACGGTCATCATCGACGCCTGCGCGATGAAGCTGGTGCTCAACCCCTGGCAGTTCGACATGCTGGTCACCACCAACCTGTTCGGCGACATCCTGTCCGACCTGGTGGCGGGCCTGGTGGGCGGCCTGGGCATGGCGCCGGGTGCCAACATCGGCACCGACGCGGCGATCTTCGAGGCGGTGCACGGCTCCGCGCCCGACATCGCCGGCAAGGGCATCGCCAACCCGACCGCCATCATGCTCGCCGCAGCGCTGATGCTCGATCACGTCAAGCTGCCCGAGCTGGCCACGCGCCTGCGCAAGGCCATCGACGAGACGCTGAACATCGACAAGGTGCGCACCGGCGACCTGGGCGGCACGGCGGGGACGGCGGCGTTCACGAAGGCGCTGGTCAGCCGTATCAACGGCGGTTGAGGTAGAAGAAAGCAACCAATTCCCCAGGGCTGAAGAAATTCGGCCGGCAGGAACTTCAAAGGGCGACGCGCGCGGCTACAGTGCTGGCCGCACGCGCCTGATTGGCAGGCGGTGCTGTCATATCAAAAACAAGCCTGGAGGGTTTCCAATGAAGAAGTTTCTCGTCGCCACCGCAGTGGCCATCGCCGCGCTCAATCTGGTCGGATGCGCATCCGTGAGCATGGGCAATGCCGAGCAGGATGCGGCAGTGAAGAAGTTCGCCGCGCCTGCGGCCGACAAGTCGGCCTTGTACATCTATCGCAACGAGTCGATGGGCGGCTCTGTGAAGATGGACGTCTCCGTCGACGGCAAGCCCATCGGCCAGACTGCCTCGAAGACCTTCCTCTACAAGGAAGTCGCGCCGGGCAAGCACACCATCGCCTCGACGGCCGAGAACACCGACACGCTGACCGTCGACACCCAGCCGGGCATGTCGTACTACATCTGGCAGGAAGTGAAGATGGGCGTCATGTATGCGCGCAACAAGCTGCAGCTCGTGGACGCCGCCACCGGCAAGAAGGGCGTTCAGGAAACCAGCCTCGCCGTGACCAAATAGCGGCCTGCGAATGACACCGATGGCGCAAGGCCATCGCTGAACACGTGTACGCTGCCGGGGCCATGCTCCGGTGGCGTTTCTTTTTTGAGCTGCCATGTCCTCGACACCTCTTCCCGTCCTGTCCCTCCTCGAAACCCGTGTCCTCGGCGTGCTGGCCGAAAAGCAGCGCACCGTGCCCGACAGCTATCCGCTCACGCTCAACTCGCTGGTGTCGGGCTGCAACCAGAAGACCAGCCGCAACCCGGTGCTCGAACTCACCGAGTCGCAGGTGCAGGCCGCCATCGACAGCCTGAAGGGCTACAGCCTCGTGGCCGAGACGAGCGGCGGGCGCGCCTTTCGCTACGAGCACAACACCGACCGCGTGCTGCGCATTCCGTCGCAGTCGGTCATCTTGCTGACCGTGCTGATGCTGCGCGGCCCGCAGACGGCGGGCGAGCTGCGCATTGCCTGCGACCGCATGCACAACTTTGCCGACATCTCGTCGGTCGAGGGCTTCCTGAACGAGCTGGCCGAACGCGAGGCCGGCGCGCTGGTGGTCAAGCTCGCCCGGCTGCCCGGCGCGCGCGAAAGCCGGTGGGCGCATCTGCTGAGCGGCGCGCCGGCGGAAGAGGTTGCCGGTCCCGGTTCCGATGCGCCGTATGCCGCGCACGACGTGTCGCTGGGCGAGGTCGCGGCGCTGAAGGCCAACGTGGCACGGCTCGAAACCGAGGTGGCATCGCTGAAGGCGCTGTTGGGGCGCGTGTGCGCCGAGCTGGGTATCTCCGAAGCGGGCTGATTGCCGGGGTTTGCCAGCCGAGCTGGCTGATGGCTGATGGCTGGCAATGGTCTCCTGCGGGCACCACTTCACACAGTCTTCACGCGGACCGCACACGGCGCCTCTAACTTCGGACCCATTGCAGACATCAATGGAGCACCGGCCATGGACAACGGACACCTCGCGGCGTGGCGCGACCACATGCCTTTCGACGACATCACCCGGCGCGTGCTGGCGTGGCTCGCGGTCCTGGCTGGCGCCGCCAGCCTCTACGCGTTCTTCTGGTGGGCCGCATCGGCCACCGGCTTCTTCCTGTTCGACGGCTATCGCCACACCTGGCAAGGGCTGGGCACGGCGCTCGCGTTTCGCGACCTGGACTCGGCGTACTACCTGTCCAGCTGGGTCTTCTCGGTGATCGGCGGCTTGTTCGGCTGGGTCGCGCTGATCGGGTTCGCGGCGGCGCACCGGCGCGGCTGGGACGCCGTGGCGCCGTGGATCAAGGCCGGCTGCGCCGTCGGCGTGGGGGCCGGGCTGGCGTTCGAGCCGGGTCGCCTGCTGGCGCTGGCGCCCATCGTCTGCATGGTGGCCCTGCTGCTGCGCTCGATGCTGGTGCCTGCGGCCGACAACCCCCGGCCGGGGCTCGGCCTGCGCAAGCAGGCACGCCGCGGCGATGGCGCATCCATGACCAATGGCACTGTCACGCCGCAGCCCCGCCGATAGCATGAGCGGGTGACCACCCGCGACCTCGTTTCCCTGCAGTGCCCCGGCGCGCGCCGCGCCGCGCCATGACTTCGGCCGCTGTCGCTTCGCTCGACGAGCGCGAACTCGGCCAGCGCGTGCTGCGCGAGCACGTGGCCTCGGTGTATGCGTCGCGTCGCGTGTCGCTCAGCGCGCACCTGTGCTTTGCCTGTGCGCTGGGCATCGCTTTCTACCTGCAATACGGCACGCAATGGGCGCTGTTCTGGCTGGCGGTGATTGCCGTGGTCGACCTCTACGCGCTGTTCACGCCCGGCTGGCATCCGGGCATTCCGGTGGCCGACAGCCCGTACTGGGCGCGCAAGTACACGCGGCTGGTCACCCTGGTCAGCACCGCCACGGCGCCGGCGCCCCTGTTCGTGGTTTCAGGCGACAACCTGCCCATCACCACGCTGCTGGTGGTCGTGATCATGAGCAGCTGGACCCGCGCCATGCAGGCGCTGTGGCCCCTGAAACCCGCGCTGTTCGGCTACGGCCTGCCGATGATGCTGGGGCTGATCGTGGCGCTGGCCTGGCAGCGCGACGCGTTGCATGTCTTCCTCGCGGCCTTCGGTGCGGCGCACCTGGGCCTGACCTTGCGCACCGGCATCCGGCAGAACCGCATCCTCACCGATGCGCTGGTGCTGCGCTTCGAGAACGAGGCGCTGGCCGAGCGCCTGGGCGAGCAGATTGCCGCCACCGAACGCGCCAGCGCCGAGAAGACCCGCTTCCTGGGCACCGCGAGCCACGACCTGCGCCAGCCGTTGCACGCCATTGCGCTGTTCGGCGCGGCGCTGCGCAACGAGCTGAGCGACCGCCCCGAAGGCCGGAACGCCGAGCGCCTGATGCGCGCCGTCGATGCGCTGGGCACGTCGCTGGACACCATGCTCGACGTGTCCCGGCTCGACGCCGGCGTGGTCACGCCCGTGGTGCGCCCGGTGCAGCTCGATGCGCTGTTCCTGCGGATGAACTTCACCTTCGGCCCGCCCGCCGAGCAGAAGGCGCTGCAGCTGCGCGTGCGGGCCAGTCGCCTGTGGGTGCGCAGCGACCCCGAGCTGCTGCATCGCATGCTGTCGAACCTGGTCGACAACGCGCTCAAGTACACATCGCGCGGCGGTGTGACGGTGATGGCGCGCGCGCGGGGCAACGCGGTGTGGATCGAGGTGCGCGACACCGGCATGACGCCCGCCGACATCGAGGC
>NNBU01000848.1_pt1 | contig 18125 bp, 15 predicted proteins | sample 1173781 | NCBI WGS metagenome assembly NNBU01 (sample SAMN07173937, study PRJNA388173) | plant metagenome | biome: Plant school; feature: Soil; material: Symbiotic tissue of Blasia pusilla L.; isolation source: symbiotic tissue sample KVJ2 | host: Blasia pusilla | place: Norway: Troms, Kvaloya...
ATGTTGGAGATCTCGCCGGAAGACTTCTCGATGCCCTGCATTGCAAGGACCGCCTTTTCGACGATCTCGCCAGACTTTTCGGCACCCGTGCGGGCCTTCTGCACCAGCTGCCCCACTTCTTCGGCGCGGCGTGCACTGTCCTTCACTGTCGTCGTCACCTCTTCGAGGGCGGCGGCGGTTTCCTCGACGGAGGCAGCCTGCTGTTCGGTGCGCCGCGCAAGATTGTCGGCAGAGCTTCGAATCTCAGCTGAGCCGCCATGAATGGCCCGCGCATTGTGGCCAACGGTCACAAGCGTTGAGTTCAGATGGGCAACCGAATTGTTGAAGTCGATGCGCAGACTGTCCAGATCGCCGACGAAGGGGGTCTCGATGCTCTGCACCAGATCGCCGTCGGAGAGGCGGCCAAGACCGTCGGCCAGCGCCCGAACTGCAGCGCTGATCTGCTCGGCTTCACGCGCCTTCTCAGCTTCGCGCTGCTGCCGCTCAGCAGCCGCTGTGGCATCCGAACGCCTTGCAAGATCGGCCATGGAGACCGCTTCCTGCTGCGCGGATGTTGCGGTTGCCACGGCCTTTTCCGATGCGGCGAACGCCTGCACAACGGCTGCCGTCAGGGCGATCAGGGCGCCGCTCTCAAGAATGAGAACGATTGCGTGGAGCATCACGCGGGATAGATCGGACTCACCGGGGAATACCGCCAGCGGCATGACTGCATAGAGGCCGAGATGGTGCACAGCGACAAAGCCTGCATTGGCGACGATGGACCGCCAGTCGACCCAGGCGGCGCACAAGGCGAGCGTGGCGAAGAAGTACAGGTGCATGTCGATCTGCAGCGGGCTGCCGGAGAATGAGTAGACGAGGATTGCCACGGTTGCTGCGTGGGCGATCGAGGTCAGAATACGGGTTGCGTCACCGGTGCGGTTCTGCATCCAGGCGAGAGTTGCCGGCGCCACCACAAGGAGTGTCGCCACGACTGCGAACACGTCCATGCCTTCAGCGCGGACAAGATTGCGAAGGACGATCAGGCCAAAGTTGACCCACAGCAGCGCGATGATGCCGACGGACGTCTTTGCCCGGAGTTTCTGCAGTTCGTTCATTTTCATTATTCCTTGAGGCAGCCGACTGCCAATTCGTGATTAAGCACCATAAAGGCGCCAGCCTGAAAGAGCCGTGGCACGAAACCCGGCTCGTCGGATTGCGCAACGGATATCCAGGAATAGCGTCCCGACCAGACGAAACGTCCTCCGGCCCGCGAAATCACCGCCATATTCTCTACCGCGCTCTCAGCAGGGTTCGTGATAACGACGACGAAGGGACCGCCAGGACGGGCGACGACCGCCCCGAGCAGCAGGATGGAAAAGAGGAAATAGACAGATATCGCGGTCCTGGCCGAGACCATGGTCCCCTGCTTTCTAAGTGGTTACCAGAGGATGCCTGGACGATTTGGAGGTGCAACGCTACGCATGCACCATGCGTTCGAGCCATCTAATTTTCGATTAAGAAAAACGCCGGGAAGCGGCGGTCGATTCAAATCCTGTTGGTGTCCCATCAACACCTTCGGTTAACCGCGTTTGATGCTCGCAGGGTCGCATAAACTCTTTTCCAAAGATTCTGCCGGACCTTGTCTGTCGAACTCCGGGACCAAGCGAGCAACGAGACACCATGCGGGACAGCAACACGGGTACGCAGAATGGCACCAGCAGGCCAGGCACGGATACCCTGCAGAAGATTACGGCTGTGATGATGCGGCACGAGATCGCCGCCCTGCCCCGCAATTTCGAACTCGTGCACGAGGCGTTGAGCGGCAATCATCCCGATCTCGCGCAGGAGCTCGGCGCCCTTGGCGGCAAGCCGAGCCAGCATACGCTCGACCAGCTCGGCCTGAAGCACCGCTTGCCCGGTCATTGCGGGATGACGGCCGAACGATTGCAGGCTGATGCGTTGAAGGCTCTCGGCACCATCAAGGACCAATTGACCCTCGGCCTCAGCCAAAAGCGCAGTTTTGCCCGGTCGGTGGAAACAGCAGCCGCTTCGATCCGCGGCGATGCAGATGTCGGCATAGACCAGGTGCTGGCCGAGCTCGACCTGCTCGCCTCGATCGCAAGAGAGATGGTGCAGGCGGAAACCGTGCTGACCCACGGGGTAACCCAGGGGCTGGAGACGCTGGAAGCTGCTGATCGCGCCATGCAGGCGGCAAAGACCATGATGCAGCGCGATCGGCTCACTGGACTTCCGAACCGGGTCGCCTTCCTGCAAAAGCTCGAAGAGATCCATGCCGAGACGTCGCCCGGGCGATCGAGCGCGCTGGTGCTGATCGAGATCTCCGATCTCGCCCACCTCCAGCACCAGTATGGTGACGAGGCGACCGCCAAGCTGGTCAAACGACTGGGCGGCATCTTCCGCAAGGCGATCAAGAAACACGACTATATCGCGCGGATCGAGGCCGACACATTCGCCTTCATCTTCGATGGCGTCGAGGCCGACGAGGCGCACATTATTGCCGAGCGGCTGTTCATCACGGCTGAAAACAATCTGGTCTTCGCCAGTGAGGCAGGTCACGAGGTCGGTGGACTGCCGTTGGCCCTCGGCCATGTGATGGGTCACGAGGCGAGCGATACGCTCCACTGGCTGTCGCTGGCAAAAACCGCCACACAGCTTGCCAGGCTGAACCCGCGCCAGCCGATCATCGGCCACAAGCCCGCGCGCCGCCGCGTCGCTTGAGCGACCTCAAGCTGTGATGCCGGGCAATTGCTGCGACGCGGCGCTGCCAGCTTGCCTTTGACCGACAGATCGGCCAAAAGCCAGACATGATCACGATCAACGACATCTCCGCCCGCATCGCCGGCAGGCTCCTCATCGACCACGCAACTGTCGCGCTGCCGGCCGGGACCAAGGCAGGTCTCGTCGGCAAGAACGGGGCAGGCAAGTCCACTCTGTTCCGGATCATCACCGGCGACATGTCGGCCGAGAGCGGCAACATCTCCATTCCGAAGAATGCGAGGATCGGCCAAGTGGCGCAGGAAGCGCCGGGCACCGAGGATTCGCTGATCTCGATCGTGCTGGCCGCCGACAAGGAGCGGGCGACTTTGCTCGTCGAAGCGGAGACAGCGACCGATCCGCACCGGATCGCCGAGATCCAGACACGGCTTGCCGATATCGGCGCGCATTCGGCCGAAGCGCGGGCGGCGACCATTCTGTCCGGCCTCGGCTTCGATCATGAAGCACAGTTGCGGCCGGCGTCCTCCTTCTCCGGTGGCTGGCGCATGCGCGTGGCACTCGCCGCCGTCCTGTTTTCCGAACCTGACCTGCTTTTGCTCGATGAACCGACCAACTATCTCGATCTCGAAGGCTCGATGTGGCTGGAGGACTATGTGCGCCGCTATCCGCACACGGTCATCATCATCAGCCATGACCGCGACCTGTTGAACACCGCCGTCAACTCGATCATCCATCTCGACCAGAAGAAGCTTACATTCTATCGCGGCGGCTATGACCAGTTCGAACGGCAGAAAGCCGAGAACGACGAGTTGCAGACCAAGGCGAAGGCGAAGAACGATGCGGCGCGCAAGCACCTGCAGAGCTTCATCGACCGCTTCAAGGCCAAGGCCACCAAGGCCAAGCAGGCGCAGAGCCGCGTGAAAGCGCTCGAGCGCATGGGGACCGTGGCTGCCGTGATCGAAGATCACGTCCAGCCGATCACCTTCCCTGCCCCGGACAAGCAGCCGGCCTCGCCGATCATCGCGGTGTCGGGCGGCGTGGTCGGCTACGAGCCGGGCAAGCCGATCCTGAAGAACATCAATCTGCGCATCGACAATGACGATCGGATCGCCCTGCTCGGCTCGAACGGCAACGGCAAGTCGACCTTCGCCAAGTTCATCTCCGGCCGGTTGGAAGCGCAGGCGGGCGAGCTGAAGACCGCCCCATCGCTGAAAATCGGTTTCTTTGCCCAGCACCAGCTCGACGACCTGATCCCGGACCAGACGCCGGTCGAACATGTCCGCCGGCTGATGCCGCTCGAGCCGGAAGCCAAGGTGCGCGCCCGCGTCGCGCAGATGGGGCTAATGACCGAGAAAATGGCAACGGCTGCCAAGGATCTCTCGGGCGGCGAAAAGGCCCGCCTGCTGATGGGCCTTGCCGCCTTCCATGCGCCGAACTTGTTGATCCTCGACGAGCCGACCAACCATCTCGACATCGACAGCCGCAAGGCGCTGATCGAGGCGCTCAACGACTACGAAGGCGCTGTCATCCTCATCTCCCACGATCGCCACCTGATCGAGGCGACCGTCGACCGGCTGTGGCTGGTCAACAACGGCACCGTCACCAGCTTCGACGGCGATATGGAAGAGTATCGCAGCCTAATCATTGCGTCCGGCAAGAAGCCGGCGGAGAAGGACAAGGCGGATGCGGTCGGCGACCAGATCACCAAGGCTGATCAGCGCAAAGCAGCGGCCGACAAGCGGGCAAGCCTTGCGCCGTTGAAGAAAAAGATCAATGAAGTCGAGGCGTTGACGAAGAAGCTGGAGACTCTGATTCAGGCGCTCGACAAGGAGCTCGCCGATCCCGCGCTCTACGAGAAGGCTCCTGCCAAGGCGGCGGAAAAAGCCAAGCAGCGCGGCGAAGCCGCCGCCAAGCTATCGGCAGCGGAAGAACAGTGGCTTGAACTCTCCGCCGAATATGAAGAGGGCATGGCGGGCTGATTGGCTCCATCCTTGTTGTAACCCTGAATACACACTATCCTGATGGCGTTTATTCAGAGGTGACGCCATGCCGGTTTACGTGCGCGATGAACGGGTGAACCAGCTCGCCGAACAGGCGCAGAAAATCCTCAAAGCCCCCACCAAGACGGATGCCATCCGCCAGGCGCTGGAGCGCGTGGTGGAAGAGGACGAACAGCACCCACCGCTGGCCGAGCGGCTGGAAAAGATCAGGCAGCGTTACGAGGGTATGGGCACCGTCGATCCCGATTTCGATGAGAAGGCGTTTCTCGACGAAATGTGGGGCGATATTTGATGTTTCTCGACACCTCGGCGATCATCGAGTATTTTCTGGAAGGGCCCGAATACGAGCGGATTGCGGCGGCCATTGCAAAGCCCGGTTCCCAGTTTTTCGTTTCCCCTACGGTCGTGTTCGAGGCCACGACGGTCTTGGCCGGCAAGCGCCGGATTGAGGTCGATGAGGCGACAAAACTGGTCCTTGATTTTCTCGCCGAACTAAACGCCGAAATCCTGCCTGCCACCCGTGAAACGGCACGTGTCACCCTTGATGCGTTCTCCCGCTATGGCAAGGGCCGCAATCCGGCCCGCCTCAATTTCGGCGACTGTTTTTCCTATGCAGGCGCCAAGGCCGCCGGTGCCCTGCTCTATGTGGGCGAGGATTTCCGCCGCACCGACCTCGCCTGAGCTTACCCAACACGACAATGCAGAGGAGCAGCGCCATGGATCTTTTTCTCGAAAAAGACGACGATCCGCAGACGCTGGCCTTCGTCGCCGCCCGCAATACCCGGTCGAAAGAGACGCTGACGACGCCTGACATGGAGGCCGATGCGACCGCTCTTCAGGCGATGATGGAGCGGCAGGACAGGCTGATCGTTCCGGTCCGGCGCGGCAACTGGCTTTTCGATTTCAACCGCTCGCGGGACAACCCGCTCGGCGTGCTGCGCCGGCTCTCGGCAGAACTTGCGCCGCGCGCCGATGCCCCGTGGGAAACGGTGTTCGATGTCGATGCGTTCTGCGCGCGGGAGGGCAAGCGCTGGATCTTCGGCGGCTGTGTCACCTGCCCTTTCGAGCCGACCCGCGTCTTGTTTCGCCTCTCCGATGGCGGCTCGGACCTCACGCGTTTCCTGGAATTCGATCTCGAAACCAAACAGGTCATCGAGGGCGGCTTCGATACTCCGGCGGTCCGGGCGCAGGCGGCCTGGCTGAGCGGTGATGAAATCGCCTATTTCGGCTCGATCGATGCGTTTTCCGCCACGCAATCCGGCTGGCCCCGGGTTGGACGGCGCCTGCGGCGCGGCCAGGCTGCGGCAGAGGCCGAGATCCTGTTCGAGGCAGCCCAAAGCGACGTTACCGGCTATGGCTTTGTGATCGATCCAAAGCTTGGCGGCCACGACGAGCCGGGCACGCGGCAGATCCGCGTGTTCATGGCGAACCACGAGATCGGCAAGCTCAGCCTTCATGTGGAGGATGCCAACGGCATTGCTCGTCGTCTGCCGTTGCCGCAGGATATCGGCTTCGACATCAACCACAGCCATGTCCTTTGGCTTGCCAAGAGCGACGAGCAAGTGCCGAGCGGTAGCTTGGTCCTGCAGGAACTCACACCGTTCGGCGACGAGCCGCTGGCATCTCGGCGCCGCATTCTGGTCAACCCTGCACCGGGCCGGGCGGTCCATCATTTCACCCTGCTGCGCCACTGGGCTATCTATTCCGTCGATGAGCGCCTCTCGCCGTCACTTTACGCGCTCGACCTGACGCGCGAGGATGCGGAGCCGCAGCGGATCGAACTGCCTGAGGGCATTGAGGCGCTGTATTTCGCGCCTCTCTATGCCGACCTGCATCTGGGCGACGACACGCTGTCGGTGATGGGCTCCGGCTTCCTGGTGCCTCCCACCCGCTACACGCTCGCTCTCTCCGATCCGGACCGCCGACCAACGACTGGACCTCTGGTGCTTCAGCCGCAGGAAACCTCGCCCGCCTTCTTCAATGCGGACGGCATGACGAGCGAATTGCTGGAGGCGACATCGGAGGATGGCACCAAGGTGCCCTATCATCTGGTGCTGCCGAAAACGTGGACGATGGGCGAGTTGCCGGTGCTGATCTATGGCTATGGCGGCTTTGCCTCGTCACTTGCTCCGCATTATTCGGGTACCACCGGTCGCCTTCTCGAACAGGGCGGCGCCTATGTACAGGCCTATATCCGCGGCGGCGCAGAACTCGGGCCGCAATGGCACACGCCCGTCAAACGCCACGGCCGCCACAAGGCTTACGAGGATTTCGTCGCGATTGCCCGCGATCTGGTGCGGCGCGGCTATTCGAAGCCATCCCGGATTGCCTGCACCGGCGCCAGCAATGGCGGCCTGCTGACGGGGGTGATGGTGACCCGCTATCCGGACGATTTCGGTGCCGTCTGGTGCCGCGTGCCTGTCATCGACATGACACGCTTTCACAAGTTTCCTGCCGGGCGGGCCTGGATGGATGAATATGGCAATCCGGACGACGAAGCCGACCGCGCCTATCTCCTCAGCTATTCGCCGCTGCACCAGATCAAGCCGGCCTCGGAGAAAGCCTATCCACCGCTTTATATCGAAAGCTCAAGCAATGACGACCGGGTGCATCCCTCGCATGCCCGACGTTTTGCCATGCGGCTGGAAGAGGCCGGCCACACACCGCTGTTCCATGAATATGGCTCAGGCGGACATGGCGGCGCGGGCAATTCGGCCGAAATGGCAAGGCGCGCCGCGATGGGTTACAGCTTCCTCCGCCAGACCATCATGAAGGCCTGACATCCAGACGGGGCTGATCGCGCCAGCGCCCAGCTCAGGCCTTCTTCTCCCACCGGCCTTCCGGCGTCTGCTGCCAGTAGGTCAGGCTGTGGCCTTCTGCCTTCAGCTTCTTCCACTGCCCGCGCGCCGCATCGAGCTGCGTTGCGTCATAACCGTCAAAGACGAAGACAACGCGTTGGTAGTCCAGCGCCTCGGGTGGCTCGGCTCCATCGACGAGAAACCGCACACTCGCCTCGTTGCGATTGTCCGGCTGCACCGTCAGCAGCACCGGCTGACGCTCCGGCGACGCGCCCTCGTCAGTGCCATGCGGCAGAAAACTGTCGTCACGGTAAACCCAGAGATGAGCGTCCAGCGCATCGCGCCGCTCCGGGTCGCGGGTCTGCACCGCGACCGTCCAGCCGCGCTCCACGCTCTTTTCCAGGAGCGGTGGGAGCGCGTCTTCCAGTTTCGATTCGGTCAGATGGTAGAAAAGAACTTCTGCCACGCGTGTTTCCTTGGGGGCCTTCAGGCTTCGTAGTTCGCCCGAACCAGTTCGTCGAGCAGGCGCACGCCGTAGCCGGAGCCCCAGGACTGGTTGATCTCGTCATTCGGCGAGCCCATGGCAGTGCCGGCAATGTCGAGATGCGCCCAGGGCGTATCCTTGACGAAGCGCTTGAGGAACTGGGCAGCGGTGATTGAGCCGGCATGACGGCCACCGGTGTTCTTCATGTCGGCGAACTTGGAATCGATCATCTTGTCGTAGTCCTTGCCGAGCGGCATGCGCCACAGGCGCTCCCGGGTCGTCAGGCCGGCAGAGAGCAGCTTGTCAGCAAGATCATCATCATTGCAGAACAGGCCGGCATGCAGGTTGCCGAGAGCAACGAGGATGGCGCCGGTCAGGGTCGCCAGATTGATCATGAAGGCGGGCTCGAAACGCTCGTTGCAATACCAGAGCGCGTCGCAGAGCACGAGGCGGCCTTCGGCGTCCGTGTTGATGACCTCGATCGTCTGGCCCGACATCGAGGTGACGATGTCGCCGGGGCGCTGGGCATTGCCATCCGGCATATTTTCGACAAGGCCGATGATGCCAATGACATTGGCCTTCGCCTTGCGGGCGGCAAGCACATGCATCAGGCCGGTGACGGCGGCTGCACCACCCATGTCGCCCTTCATGTCCTCCATGCCGCCGGCCGGCTTGATCGAGATGCCGCCGGTGTCGAAGACGACGCCCTTGCCAATGAAGGCGATCGGCTTGTCCTTGGGCTTGCCACCCTTCCACTGCATGACCACGAGGCGCGGCGGACGCACCGACCCTTGGGCCACGCCAAGCAGCGCGCCCATGCCGAGCTTCTTCATGTCCTTTTCGGTCAGGATCTCGATTTCGACGCCAAGGGCCTCGAGTTCCTTGGCCTTGGCGGCGAATTCGAGCGGGCCCAGCACATTGGCCGGTTCATTGACCAGATCGCGGGCGAGAAAAACACCATCGGCGATGGCCTTCGCTTCGGCAAAGGCCTTCTTGGCACCGGCGGCATCGGCCGTCACTATGGTGACCTTTACGGTCTTGTCAGCCTTGGCCTCGTCGTCATCGCCCTTCTTTTTCGTCTTGTAGGTATCGAACTTGTAGGCGCGCAGCAGCATGCCGAGGGCAAAATCGGCAGCGGCCTTGGGAGAAAGGTCCAGGCCCGGCACGTCGAGGAACACGGTGACGGTATCGGCCCCCTTCAGGTTGGCCGTTGCACTGCCGCCGGCTTTCAGCCAGTCATGCGCCGTTAGCTGCTCGGCCTTGCCGATCCCAAGGATCACAAGGCGATCAGCGGACGACCCGTGCGGCGCAACGATGTCGAGCACCGAGGATGGCTTGCCGGAGAATTTCGCCACCTTGGCAGCCCGCGCATAGACGCCGGCCGGATCCGCCACGGCAAGGCCCGCGGGTGTTTCCGCCTCGGCCGTTTTCAATGCGATAGCGAGCCCCTCTGTCACGGCATGCGACTTGGCAAAGGAGATGGCGAGTTTAGTAGTCATGAAATTTCTATCCTGGCGTCTGTGGGATCAAGTTGAATGCCGATCATGGTCTTTTCGATCATGATGGCAAGACTGGGGCCGGTCTTTGTTGTCGCCGTCCCCCGAATGCGTGGCTGCTTGACCAGACGCAGCGGGAGTGATCTCGATCGGGCGCGGGTGCCGCTCCCTGTCCATCAGGGCAAGCGTGTCCGTTTTGTCGCGGTCGGGCAAAAAAGCGGAACACGAAGCCGGGGAAAATCTCCCTCTTCGGTCGCCAAATCGCCGCAAGCATCGTAGAGAAGGCTCGACATCAGCCCTTCGTGCTTTTTCGCAGGGGCGTCAGGGAACCGCATGAAGATACTCGAACAATATATCCTGCGACGTGTCGTCCTGATGTTCCTCACCGCCCTCCTGCCGGTGCTTGCGATCATCTGGACCACGCAGGTATTGCAGCGTATCAACCTTGTCACTGACAGCGGCCAGTCGGTCGGCTCCTTCATGAAGCTGGCGACGATGATTCTGCCGACCCTGATTTCGACGGTCCTGCCGTTTGCGCTCGTCATCGGCATCACCCAGACCTTGACGACGATGAACAATGACTCCGAGCTCGCGGTGATCGATGCCGCAGGTGCATCACGCTCGACCATCCGCCGCCCGCTGATCCAGCTCGGTATCCTGCTCACGCTGTTCTCTCTGATCATGGTCAGTTTCGTCGAGCCGGCAATGCGGGTGAATGTCCGCACCATGATCTCGACGGCCTATGCAGACCTGCTGTCGTCGGTCATCGAGGAGAAGACCTTTCGCAAGATCGAAGACGGGTTGTATGTTCAGATTTCGGAGCGCCAGTCAGGTCGCGGGCTGAAGGGCCTGCTGATAGCCGATTCCCGCGACCCAACCTCCCAGATGATCTATTATGCCCGCGAAGGCGCCGTCGACGAGACCGGCAAGACGCTGGTGATGCAGGATGGCGAGGTCCAGCGCAAGGCGCCCACCGGCGACGTGACCGTCATTCGTTTCGATCGCTATGCCTTCGATCTCTCCGAACTGTCCGAACAGCGCGGTCAGACGCGTTATGGCGCCAAGGACAAATCCTTGACCGAGCTGTTCGATCCGGACCCGATGGACCCGGAATTCCAGCGGAAGCCTGGGGATTACAGGGCGGAACTGCACCGCCGCATCAGTTCGGCCCTCTTTCCGATCGTGGTCACACTGATCTCGCTTATGCTCTGTGGTGACGCCCGCTCGCACCGCGAAGCGCATCTTCATCCGATGGTGTCTTCCCTCATCATGGCACTGACGATGTTCTGGATGCACAACTACGCGACGACACTGTCCGAGCGCGACGCAAGCTTCGTCGTGACGCAGTACGCCGTTCCTCTCCTCGCGGGCGGGCTGTCGCTCGGCTATCTGATCGCCGACAGGCGGCCGACCCTTCCGGCAGCCGTCTCCCGCCTGGTGGGTGCAATGGTCGGGATGGTGCGCAAGCGGATGGGAACGAGCGCAGGGGGCGTCGCATGATCCGCACGCTCGGCCTCTACTTCTTCCGCCGCTACATGATGACCGCGCTTTGGTTCTTCCTCGGCGTGATCGGGATTACCTATCTCATCGATTTTACGGAAACAGCCGGGCGGTTCGACGGCTTGCCCGGCTATACCCTGGCCGGCGTGCTTTATCTTACCGCGCTGCGCCTGCCCCTGATCCTGCAGCAGACCGTCCCGTTCATCGGCCTGTTCGTCGGCATGGCGACGCTGATCGGCTTCAACCGCAAGTCGGAACTCGTCGTCGCCCGCGCCGCCGGGATCTCGGTGTGGCAGTTCATGGCCCCGTTTCTTCTTGGTGCGGCACTGCTCGGCATCGGCACGACCCTGATCATCAATCCGCTCGCGGCCTGGGGGCAGCGGCAGAGCGCCGAGATCCAGTCCGGCTGGCGCGAAACGGCGGATCGCGCCAAGCCGACGCCCATCCCGTGGCTGCGCCAGAGCAGCGGTGATATGGATGTGGCGATCGGGGCGAACACCGTTCTGGAGGACGGAACGCTGCTCATCGACGCCGTGCTTCTGCATTTCGACAAGGAGGCACGAATCGTCCTTCGCCAGGATGCACGCACAGCCAAATTGAAAGATGGTTACTGGATCCTTACCGACGTCACGGAGAGCCGTCCCGGCGAGATCCAGAAGAAGCTCGCCGAGGCGCGCGTCGCAACCAACCTCAACGCCGAGTTCGTCCAGCAACGGCTGGTTCAGCCAGACACTGTTGCTTTTTATGATCTTTTTCGGAAAATTGAAGTCACCAAGTCGTTCGGCGTATCACCGAATGCACTCGAAACCCAATTTCACTCGCTGCTGTCATTGCCGTTTCTGATGATTGCAATGACGCTGATAGCTGCAACCGTTTCCCTCAAATTCAGCCGGATCAACCAATCCAGGTCGGTGATTCTCGGTGGAATATTGTCAGGCTTCGTGCTTTATGTTGTGACAGTGCTCGTCAGGGCATTCGGAAGCAGCGGCGTCATGCCGCCGTATGTTGCGGCATGGGTACCAGTTGTCGTAGCGATGGCATTGGGGGCAACGATTCTGCTTCACAAGGAGGATGGTTAGTGGCGGTAAAAGACCGCGCGAATATCAGGAGGCTCACAGGAGCCCTGCTGACCGGTGTCGCTGTGTGCGCTCTGTCGCTCTCTGCGCCCGTCGTGCATGCACAAAGCCTGTCGGCGCCGGCTTCCGGTTCCGAAGCAATGCCTGAAGACGCGAAACTCCTCCTCGCAGCCAACGAACTGCTTTACGATCGCGACGCAGAGCGCGTCGTGGCGAGCGGTGCGGTGCAGATCAATTACAACGGCTACCAGATGGTTGCCCGTCAGGTGACCTACGACCAGAAGTCTGGTCGCGTCACGGCGGCCGGGAACATCGAACTGGTGGAGCCGACCGGTAACCGCATCTATGCGGAATCGCTCGACGTCACTGACAATTTTTCCGATGGCTTCCTGAAGTCCCTGCGCGTCGAAACCAACGACAATACGCGCCTTGTCGCCGAGACCGGTGAGCGGGTCGGCGGCACCCAGATGATCCTGCACAAGGGTGTCTACACGGCCTGCCTGCCCTGCGCGGACAATCCGTCGCGTCCGCCGATCTGGCAGGTCAAGGCAGAGCGCGTCATCCAGGACGGCAAGAAACACACCGTTCGGTTGGAGAAGGCTCGCTTCGAGCTGTTCGGCCATTCGCTTGTCACCCTGCCGTTCATCGAAGTCCCGGATAACACGGTAAAGCGCAAGTCAGGGTTCCTGTTCCCGGAATTCCGCTCTGGCGAAAATGTCGGCTTCGGCATCTCGGTTCCCTACTACATCGCGATCGCGCCCGATCGTGATGCCACGGTCACCGCCACCGGGTTCACCAAACAGGGCCTTTTGCTCGAAGGAGAGGTGCGGCAGCGCTTCGAAAAGGGCGAGGCAAACCTACGCATCGCCGGCATCAGCCAGATGGACAGCGAGGCCTTCACCGCCAATACGAGTGACTCGGCGCAAGATGTCCGCGGTCTGATCGCCTCCAAGGGCGACTTCAAGATCAATCCGCGCTGGAGCTTCGGTTGGGACGTGATGTTCCAGTCGGACAACAACTTTGCACGTACCTATGCGATCCAAGGGCTGAACGCGTCGACGAACACCAATACGGTCTACCTGACCGGCAAGGGTGACCGAAACTTCTTCGACATGCGCGGCTATTACTTCGACGTGCAGGATGCCGATGTCAACAACACGGCCGAAGAGAAGCAGGCGACGGTCCTTCCTGTCATCGACTATAGCTATTATGCGCCGGAACTCGTAGCCGGTGGCCAGCTGTCTGGCACGATGAACTTCACGTCGCTGTCGCGCTTCTCAGAGGAAGCCGTGGACAATGACGGCATCGCCGGTAATGATCTGTATCGCGGCCTCAAAGGCAACATGAACCGCCTCAGCGGCGAGTTGGAATGGGAACGGACGATCGACGGCCCCGGTGGCCTGCAGATCACGCCGCTGCTGGCGGCCCGCGGAGACGTCTTTGGTCTCGCCATGGATGCGCCGTCTGACTATTCGAACTACACTTCGGACGATGCACCCACCCGCTATATGCTGACGGCCGGCGTCGAGATGCGGTATCCGTGGTTGGTCACGATGGGCAACAGCACTCATATCATCGAGCCGATCGCACAAATCTACGCCCGCAACGACGAGCAACTCGCCGGCCAGCTTCCGAACGAAGACGCCCAGAGCCTCGTATTCGATGCAAGCAACCTCTTCTCGCGCAATAAATTCTCCGGCTTCGACCGCGTGGAAGGCGGTACGCGTGCCAATGTCGGCCTGCGTTACAGCGGCAGCCTCGACAACGGCATCGGGCTTCGCGCTGTCATGGGTCAGTCCTACCATCTGGCCGGGCTGAACTCGTATGCGACAGACGATCTGCTCGCCGTGGGCTCCGATTCCGGCCTGGAAACCGATGTCTCGGATTTCGTCGCGTCCGCCGGCATCGAGCTGCCCATGGGCCTGTCGCTCAGCACCGGCGTGCGTCTGGACGAAAAGACACTGGAGCTGCGGCGGACGGACGTGAACGCGACCTATGCCAACGACCGCCTCTCAACGAGCCTAACCTACACCCAGGTGGAAGCGCGGCCAGACTACAGCTTCGACGAAGAAAATGAGACTGTCTCGGCCAGTTCGACGTTAAAGCTCGACCAGTCCTGGTCGGTGTTCGGCTCGCTGAACTACGACATCGACTCGAATGCGTTCAACCGGCGCAGCGTTGGCATCTCCTATGCCGACGAATGTACGACCTTCTCCGTCTTCTACTCCGATAAGACAGACCCGGACGACGAGACGGCGAATGACTGGACGATTGGCGGCAGACTTGTCTTCCGGACTCTCGGCGAAGTGAAGCTCAGCGACATCTCGACGAATTAAGGTCGACGGCCTCACGTCGAGTCATTGTTTTGCCGCATGGATTGTACAAACCACGCGGCAGTTTTAACATCCGCATGACCAATAACGTCCGGCAAATGCTTGTTTGTCCGGAGAAAGGATATGAGATGGCCACAGCGAAAAACGGCATCAGCCTTCTGCTCGCCGGCGTCATTGCGCTGTCGCTCAGCGTGTCCCCGGCGCCATTCGGCGGCCAGGCGATGGCAGCAACATCGGTTGTCGCCGTGGTCAACAAGACCGCGATCACGAGCGGCGATGTCGCCCATCGTGTCGCCTTCCTGCGTCTGCAGCGCCGTACCGGCAATCTGCAGAAGATGGCCAAGGATCAACTCGTCGACGAAGTGCTGAAGCGCGACGAGATTGCCCGCGTCGGCATGTCTGTGAGCACCGCCGATGTGGATGCGTCCTTCGCCCGCTTCGCCGCTTCGAACAAGATGTCGGTCGAACAGCTCAACACGATTCTCGACCGCGCCGGCGTCACGGCCGCCCACTTTAAGGCCTTTATTGCCGTGTCGATGAGCTGGCCGCGCCTCGTCAATGCCCGCTATGCCAGTGGCGCCAGCAGCAAGCTGTCGAACCAGGAACTGGTCACGCGCCTGCTCGAAAACAAGCAGAAGCCGGTCACCACCGAATACATGCTGAAGCAGATCATCTTCGTCGTTCCGGCGTCGAAGAAGGGCATCGTCGGCAAGCGCAAGGCGGAGGCGGAAAAGTCGCGCGCCTCCTTCCCCGGCTGCGACCAGGCAATGCAGTTCGCCAAGAACTATCTCGACGTTTCCGTCCGCAATCTCGGTCGCGTGCTTGAGCCCGAGCTGCCGCCGGAATGGAAGCCGCTGATCGAGAAGGCGAATGGCGGAACGACCGCGACGCGCGTCACCGAACGTGGCGTCGAATATCTGGCGATCTGCAACCAGCGCCAGGTATCGGATGACGTTGCCGCCGAGATCGTTTTCCGGGCCGAGGATCTCGGCAAGGAGAAAAAGGACGGCGAAGATCCGAACGCTGCGAAATACCTGGAAGAGCTTCGCTCGAAGGCCCAGATCGTAGTGCAATAACGGCGGAAGGCCGAGACATGACCGACGCCGTTCTTCCGCTTGCGCTCAGCCAAGGCGATCCTGCGGGCATCGGCCCCGATATTGCCCTGCAGGCGTTTGCGCAACGTGGGGTGCTCGACCTGCCGGCCTTCCTTTACATCGGTGATCCCGAAGTCCTGAAAGTTCGGGCCCGTATGCTCGACATTGACGTCTCGATCGCTGAGACCGATGCCGAGCGGGCCGCAACGCTGTTTGCCGACAGGCTTCCGGTGCTGCCGATCGCAACCGGCACAGACGTTCTTGCCGGCAAGCCGCATGTCGCCAATGCCCGCGGCACGATCGCCGCCATTGAGAAGGCCGTGGAACTCACTCTCTCCGGCAAGGCCCGCGCGATCGTTACCAATCCGATTTCCAAATCCGTGCTTTACGAAGCCGGCTTCGGCTTTCCCGGCCATACCGAATTTCTCGCCGATCTGGCGACACGGGCGACCGGGCAGATCTTGAAGCCGGTGATGATGCTGGCTGGACCGAAGCTTCGGGCCGTGCCGGTGACCATCCACATCCCGATCCGGGACGTGCCAAGCACGCTTTGCGAGGACGCGATCGTGGCCACCTGCCGGATCATCGCCCAGGACCTCGCCTTGCGCTTCGGCCTGTCACAACCGCGTCTCGCCGTCGCCGGTCTCAACCCCCATGCGGGCGAAGGCGGCGCGATCGGGCAAGAAGACGAGGATATCATCCTGCCGGCCATCCGCCGCCTGCGCGATGAAGGAATTGATGCCTTCGGACCTTTGCCCGCCGATACCATGTTCCATGACGAGGCGCGGACACGGTACGATGTCGCGGTCTGCATGTATCACGACCAGGCGCTGATCCCGGCCAAGGCGCTCGGCTTCGACGACAGCGTCAATGTCACGCTTGGTCTTCCCTTCATCCGCACGTCGCCCGACCACGGCACAGCCTTCGGCCTCGCCGGCACCGGGCTTGCCCGCGAACAGAGCCTCGTGGCCGCCCTCAAGATGGCCGATGCCATGAGCCACCTTTCGAAAGACAAGACCTGATGGCTGCACTCGACGGACTGCCGCCGCTCCGGGACGTGATCGCGCGCCACGGGCTGGATGCGAAGAAATCGCTCGGCCAGAACTTCCTGCTCGATCTCAATCTGACGCAGAAGGTTGCCCGTACCGCAGGCTCCCTGGAAGGCGCAACGGTGTTCGAGATCGGGCCCGGCCCCGGCGGCCTGACGCGCGCAATCCTGGCACTCGGCGCCGAGAAGGTGATTGCCGTCGAACGCGACGCGCGCTGCCTTCCGGCCCTGGCTGAAATCGGCGCGCATTACCCGGGGCGTCTTGAGGTGATTGAAGGGGACGCGCTGAAGACCGATTTTGAAGCGCTGGCGGATGGAAAGCCGGTGAAGATCATCGCCAACCTGCCCTATAATGTCGGCACGCAATTGCTGGTGAACTGGCTCTTGCCGCGCCAATGGCCGCCCTTCTGGTCGTCGTTGACGCTGATGTTCCAGAAGGAAGTCGGCCAGCGGATCGTTGCTCGCGAGGACGACAACCATTATGGCCGCCTTGGCGTGTTGTGCGGCTGGCGCACCCAAGCACACATGGCCTTCGACATCCCGCCACAGGCGTTTACGCCACCGCCTAAGGTGACGTCGACCGTCGTGCATCTTGAGCCGCGCGTGACACCCCTGCCCTGCGATCCCGACAAGCTTGAGCGCGTGACGCTTGCCGCCTTTGGCCAACGCCGCAAGATGCTGCGGCAGAGCGTCAAGTCGATCGGCGGCGAGGCACTGCTCGCCCGTGCCGACATCGACCCACAGCGCCGGGCAGAGACGCTGAGCGTCGAGGAATTCTGCCGGATCGCCAACCTGCTCTGAAACGCTCAGGCTGCCTGGCGACCGGATGAGCGTGTGCCGCTTTCATGCGGCAGGCGGAACAGGGCGATCTGTGCATTCAGCCGGTCGGCTTCCGTCGCCACGCTTGACGTCGCAGCACTGGCCTCCTCGACCATCGCCGCATTCTGCTGCGTTACCTGGTCCATCTGGCTTACCGCCTGGCTGATCTCGTCGAGTGCCGCCTTCTGCTGAAGTGCCGACGATACGATCGAGGCAACGCGGTCGTTGATCTGCAAAACATGATCCTCGATGCCGCGGAGCGTGTCGCCTGTTTCATTGACCAGTTTCACCCCTGCCGCAACCTCTTGGGCGGAGCGTGAGATGAGCGCCTTGATCTCACGCGCGGCGTTGGCCGAGCGCTGGGCAAGTTCCCGTACCTCCTGGGCGACGACGGCGAAACCCCGACCGCTTTCGCCGGCGCGCGCGGCCTCGACACCGGCATTGAGCGCGAGCAGATTGGTCTGGAAGGCGATCTCGTCAATGACGCCGATGATCTGGCCGATCTGGCCGGACGACTGCTCGATATGGTGCATGGCCTTGACCGTGTCGCTGACGACAGCACCGGAACGTTGGGTGGTATGGGTGGCTTCGCGCACCAGCGTTCCCGCTTCCTSCGCACGTTTGGCGRMGCTGCCGAGCGCTGCGGYGACTTCGGTGCTCGATGCCGCCGCATCTCCGAGCGCGGCGGCGTCGCGCTCCGTCTGGCGGGCGAGATCGTCGGCTGCTATGTACTGTTAATGCGAGCCGGCGTGCAGATGACCC
>NNBU01000532.1_pt1 | contig 18040 bp, 15 predicted proteins | sample 1173781 | NCBI WGS metagenome assembly NNBU01 (sample SAMN07173937, study PRJNA388173) | plant metagenome | biome: Plant school; feature: Soil; material: Symbiotic tissue of Blasia pusilla L.; isolation source: symbiotic tissue sample KVJ2 | host: Blasia pusilla | place: Norway: Troms, Kvaloya...
ACCGTCTTCGCCGAGCACGTTGCCCAGCAGGCCGCCGACGGCGCCGTCTTCAGCGAGCAGGCCACCCACCAGGCCTTCCGAGCCGAGCACGTTGCCCAGCAGGCCGCCGACGGCGCCGTCTTCAGCGAGCAGGCCACCCACCAGGCCTTCCGAGCCGAGCAGGCCGCCGACCAGGCCTTCGTCGGCCAGCAGGCCGGCCACGAGGCTGCCTTCGCCCAGCACGTTGTTGAGCAGGCCGCCGAGCGCGCCGTTCTCACCGACCAGCTGGCTGGTGACGCCGCCGAGGCCCAGGGCGTCGGTCAGGCCGCTGACGATGCCGTGGTCGCCAATCAGGTTGGTCAGGCCGTTGTCCAGCGCGTCGGTCAGGTAGTCGACCTGGTTCAGCACCGAGCCGAGAACGGCGGCGGTGCCGCCGGCGCCCAGCAGGTTGTCGAGCGCGGGGCTCAGGGCGCCGCCCAGCAGGTGCGTGACGCTGCCGACGGTGTTGTCGACCGGGTCGAACTGGTTGGGGTTGTTCTCGGTGAAGGTTTCGCCGAGCACCGGAGCCAGCACGTCGTCGACCACATCGGTCAGGCCATCGACCACGTTGGTGACCGGCGTGAGCGCGCCGCCAAGGCCGAGCGCATCGCTGACGGTGTCGACGACCTGGTGGACAAGGCCATCGCCCGGATCGAGGAGGTGGTCGCCGTCTGCGTCTGCGTCTGCGTCTGCGTCTGCGTCGGCGTCGGCATCGGCATCGGCATCGGCATCGGCATCTGCATCTGCATCTGCGTCGGCATCGGCATCTGCATCTGCGTCGGCATCGGCATCTGCATCTGCGTCGGCGTCTGCATCGGCGTCAGCGTCAGCGTCAGCGTCTGCATCAGCGTCTGCATCAGCGTCAGCATCAGCGTCAGCATCAGCGTCTGCATCAGCGTCAGCATCAGCATCAGCATCAGCGTCAGCATCAGCGTCAGCATCCGCGTCTGCATCCGCGTCTGCATCCGCGTCTGCATCCGCGTCTGCATCACCATCGGCGTCCGCATCTGCATCCGCATCCGAATCGGCGTCCGCATCGGAATCACCAGGATTCGTCGGATTGCCCGAGCCCACGAGCACAGGGAACGCGCTGTCGCTGCCACCGCCGCCACCGCCGCCGAGCGCAGAGCCCAGTGCGGCGGCGCCCAGGGCACCCAGTGCGAATTCACCCAGCCCAATGCCGCTGCCGCCCGCGAGCTTCTTGGTGACGGCCAGGGCGGCGGCGTCGGCGTCGCTGTCCGGCGGGGTCACCTGCAGGTCGCCCGAGGCGACGTCCACGTTCACTTGTTCGAGGCCGCCGGGCAGCTTGGTCGAGCCGATGGTGGCGTCGGTGCCGCCGGTGAACACACCCGCCAGCGGGGCCTTGTTGGTGGCCGAGCCGGGGAAGAGCACATTGGCGTGGCCGTCCTGCGGCACGATCACGCGGTCGCCGGGCAACAGCGTCTGATTGCCATCGACGGGAATGCTGACACCGTCGCGCATCACTGCAACGCCGGGCGTGGCATTCGATAATGTGCCGACGCTGGCGGGGCCAGCTGCGGCGGGCGCCGCCGAACTCAGCGAGGCGGGGGTGCCCAGCGGAGTGACGGTGGCTTGAGCGAGAACCACAGGAGCTGCGCCAGCGGCGGCAAGTCCTTCGGTCGAAACGGTCGATGCTTGTTGAGCGGTCATGGCAGCCTCTGTGAGAAAAGATGTCTCTACAGGGGCAACATGCGTGCCGCTTTTTTCCGGCACTTTTCCAGCGGCGCTGCCAGCCTCCCAAGCCATTGATTCTTATAGGTATTTTTACAAAATCAAGGGTTTACACGGGGCCTTCGAAAGAGGCCGGAAGTACCTCATTCAGCGATTCGTTACGTAACGATGTAACGCCTTGTACCCGGAACGTCCGGCACATCCCAAGGCTCTGGAACGGCTTGCGAAACGGCTCTTGCAGCGCGCCCCCACACCCTCCTCTTCTTCTTTCTCTTCCTTTCTATATATGTTCAACCCCTCCCAGGAAGACGTGCGCCGCTTCTTCTGCGACGTGTACGCCAAGCATCGCCAGGGCCTGCCGATGGAAGCCCTCGAGACCATCGCTGCCGGCTGGATCGACGAGCACCCCGAGTACCACGAAGACCTGGTCGACGCCGACGCCGCGGTGGCGCGGGTGTACGACGGCGCGAACGGCCGCGAGAACCCCTTCCTTCACCTGTCGATGCACCTGTCGATCAGCGAGCAGTGCTCCATCGACCAGCCGCGCGGCATCCGCCAGGCCGTCGAACTGCTGGCCGCGCGCCGCGGCTCGCTGCTGCACGCGCACCACGAGGCGATGGAATGCCTGGGCCAGATGATGTGGGAGAGCCAGCGCGCCGGCCGCCCGCCGGACGGCGACGGCTACGTGGCCTGCGTGCAGCGCAGAGCAACAAAGGACTAGCTAGCCCCGAGGCGGCTTCCTGGCCTTCGGCGGCAACACCCCCTGCTGCTTCGCCGCCTCGCGCAGCAGCGCGGCCATGGCCAGGCGCAGCGCCGAGGGCTCGGCATCGCTGCGCTGCAGCAGGCCGACCGGCTCCTCGGTGCCGGCGGTCTCGATGCGCAGGCGCACCATGCGCCCGTCCGCGAGTTCGCCGCGCGCGGCGCCCAGCGGCGTGATCCACACCGCGTCGGACACCGCCACCAGCGCGCGCGCCACGGCCACGTCGAGCGTCTGCAGCGCGTTGGTCGGCAGCACGAGGCCGCGCGCCGACAAAAAGCTCTCGGTGTTGTGTCGCGGGATGGTGCCTTCGCCGTACACCACCAGCGGATAACCCAGCACCGCCTGCACCGACGCGGCTTTCAGCGCCAGCGGATGGCCGGCGCGCACGGCGAACACCAAGGGTTCGGTGTGCAGCAGCTCGAAGCTCAGGCCGCCCATCAGGCGCGGGTCGCTCATGCGGCCGACCACCAGGTCGAGCTCGCCGGCGCGCAGCTCGTCGAGCAGCGCGGCGTTGGCGGCGCTCTTCACCACGATCTGCACCTGCGGCCAGCCGTCGCGCAGGCGTGCCAGCGCCACCGGCAGCAGCGCGGGCGCCACGCTCGGCAGCGCGCCGATGCGCAGCCGCTCGATGCGCCCGCCCGCGGCCGGCGCCACCGCCTGCGCGCTGGCGTCCAGCGCCTCGAGCACGCGCAGGGCATGGGCCAGCAGCTGCTCGCCGGCCGCCGTGAGCCCCTGCACGCCGCGCCGGCCGGCGTTGCTGCGTTCCACCAGCCGGGTGCCGACGATCGCCTCCAGCTCTGACAGCGTCTTGGACACCGCCGGCTGGCTCAGCGCCAGCCGCTCGGCGGCGCGTGCGAGGTGGCGCTCCTGCGCCACCGCCACCAAGCAGCGCAGGTGGCGCAACTGCACATTGCGCAGGAAGTCCTGGCGGAGATCGGCGGAATTTTTCAATTACTTCTGGTTATTGAGAACAGAGTAATCTTCAATTTACATCATTGAACCGTGCTTCTAAAGTGGCGGCTTCCGGATTCGTCCCACGACAGGAGACAACGTTCATGTTGACCAAGACCAAGGGCAGCTCGCCCGTCCTCACCCCGCGCGACTGGGAAGCCCACCCCAGCTACATCTACCCGGGCTACAAGTCCACCATGAAGCGCGGCCCGCAGAAGCCGCTGATTCCGCTGAAGGCCTCGCTCGGCGAGCTGCAGCAACCGGTGTACGGCCACGACAGCATCGGCGAACTCGACCACGACCTCACCCGCAACGCGCGCAAGAACGGCGAACCGCTGGGCGAACGCATGATCCTCACCGGCCAGGTGCTCGACGAGCATCGCCGCCCGGTGGCCAACACGCTGGTCGAGCTGTGGCAGGCCAATGCCTCGGGCCGCTACGTGCACAAGGTCGACCAGCACGACGCCCCGCTGGACCCCAACTTCCTGGGCGCGGGCCGTTGCCTGACCGACAGCGAAGGCCGCTACCGCTTCCTCACCATCAAGCCCGGCGCCTACCCGTGGGGCAACCACCCGAACGCGTGGCGTCCGCAGCACATCCACATGTCGCTGTTCGGCCAGAGCTTTGCGAGCCGGCTGGTCACGCAGATGTACTTTCCGGGCGACCCGCTGCTGCAGTACGACCCGATGGTCACCGGCACGCCCGAGCGCTACCGCAACCGGCTGATTGCCGACTTCAGCCTCGACATCACCGAAGAGGGCTACGCGCTGGGCTACCAGTTCGACATCGTGCTGCGCGGCGCCGACGAGACGCCGTTCGAGAACCGCTGAGCCGCAAGGAGACACACACCATGTCATTGATGACCGCACAGGAAGCCGACTTCGGCCAGACCCCCTCGCAGACCGTGGGCCCCTACTTCGCCTACGGCCTCACCGCCACGCAGTACGGCTACGACTTCGACCAGCCCTTCGACGCCGTGCTCGCGCTGGACAACGCCAGCGGCGAGCGCATTCGCCTGGAAGGCCGCGTGATCGACGGCGACGGCAACCCGATCAACGACGCGCTGGTCGAGATCAGCCAGCCCGACGGCGAAGGCCGCTACCCGCAGACGCCCGACGAAGCACGCGCGCTGGGCTTTCGCGCGTTCGGCCGCGTCGGCACCGGCACCACCGAAGGCAACCGCTTCGTGTTCCATACCGTCAAGCCCGGCGCGCAGGCGCCCGGCGAGGCGCCGCACATCAACGTGATCGTGCTGATGCGCGGCCTGCTGCTGCATGCATTCACCCGCGTGTACTTCAATGATGAAGCCGCGGCCAACGCGAAGGACGACGTGCTGCAGAGCGTGCCGGCCGATCGCCGCCACACGCTGATTGCAGAACGCGTGGTGCAAGGCGGCGCGGTGAGCTACCGCTTCGACATCCGCATGCAGGGCGCGGACGAAACGGCGTTCTTCGACGTCTGATTCGCGCAGGACTCGGGGAAAACCCGAGGCACAAAAAAGCCCGCTGCGAGCGGGCTTTTTTTATGTGCGTTGAAACGCGTGTTCAGTCGACGCGGTGGTGAATGCGCGATTCGGGCACCGTCTTCAGTTCGCCGGGCAGCGAGCTGATGTAGGTGGCCAGCGTCTTCAGCTCGGCGGTGGTGAACTTCTTCTCTTCGACCTGCTGGCCCATCACCGCGTTGGAGCGGCCCAGGTGCGCGTTGTTCTTCACGCGGTACGACTTGAGCGCGACGAACAGGTAGTCGGCATGCTGGCCGGCCAGCTTGGGCACGGTGCCGTCATTGGGCGTGTTGAAGTTGGCGCCGTGGCACTTGGTGCAGCTGTTGTCGGCGTTGCGGGTGATGAGCCCCTCGACGTTGGCCGGCGTGGCCTTGGCCAGCGCGGCTGGCGGTGCGCCGCCGTCCTTCAGGCCGAGCTGGCTGTAGTAGGCCGCGAGGTCCGCGATGTCCTGCTCGGTGAGCGAGTCGGCAATGGCGCGCATGGTGGGGTGCTTGCGGTCGCCGCCCTTGTACGCGGTGAGCGCCGCCGTGATGTACGTGGCGCTTTGCCCCGCGATCATGGGCACCTTGTGAATCTCGGGGAAGCTGGCCTGGTAGCCAATGATGCCGTGGCAGCCCACGCACATCTGTACTTTCTTTGCACCGTCCTGGGCCTTGCCCGTGACTTGCTGGGCTTGCGCCGAGAGCGTCACGCAAGCGACACCAAGGGCAAACATCGTGGTCAACAACTTGTTCATTTTGCGCGCACAATCTCGTGGAGAGTACAGTTTTTCGAATCAACATTCGATTATAGGCAGGGGTCCCCCGGATCCCTGTGCAGGCCAACCCTAGGCTGCACAACGCGCGTCGAGTGTGTTCTTTTCTCCACCCCCAGCTTCCGTCTCACTCATGAAATTCCAGGGCTCAGACAATTACGTTGCCACGCGGGACCTGATGCTCGCGGTCAACGCGGCCATCACGCTCCAACGTCCGCTGCTCGTCAAGGGCGAACCCGGCACGGGCAAGACCATGCTGGCCGAGGAAGTGGCCCAGTCGCTCGGACTGCCGCTGCTGCAGTGGCACATCAAGTCGACCACCAAGGCGCAGCAGGGCCTGTACGAATACGACGCCGTGAGCCGCCTGCGCGACTCGCAGCTGAAAGACGTCGACGGCGGCGAGCGCGTCAAGGACATCCAGAACTACATCATCAAGGGCGTGCTGTGGCAGGCCTTCACGGCCGACCAGCCGGTGGCGTTGCTGATCGACGAGATCGACAAGGCCGACATCGAATTCCCGAACGACCTGCTGCGCGAAATCGACCGCATGGAGTTCTACTGCTACGAAACGCGCGAGCTCATTCGCGCCAAGCACCGCCCGGTGGTGTTCATCACCTCCAACAACGAGAAGGAACTGCCCGACGCCTTCCTGCGCCGCTGCTTCTTCCACTACATCAAGTTTCCCGATGCCGAGACGATGAAGAGCATCGTCGCCGTGCACTTCCCCGGCCTGAAGCAGGAGCTGCTCACCGCCGCCATGAAGACCTTCTACGACGTGCGCAACCTGCCAGGCCTGAAGAAGAAGCCCTCGACCTCCGAGCTGCTCGACTGGCTCAAGCTGCTGGTGGCCGAAGACATTCCGCTGGAGGCGCTGCAAAGCAAGGAAGACAAGGTCGCCGTGCCGCCGCTGGTGGGCGCGCTGCTGAAGAACGAACAGGACGTGACGCTCTTCGAGAAGCTCGTCTTCATGCAACGCAACAACCGCTGAGCCGCCGAACCCATGAGCCAGACACCGCACCCCACCGGGCAACTGATGAAGCTGGGCATTGCCCAGGCCGTGCTGTTCGTGGTGGGTGCGCTGCTCGGCCGCGGGCTCGGCTTACTGCTGGGGCTCGACGCCTTCGGCGCCGCCGGCTACGGCAACCGCGAGATCTTCGGCATCCTGCTGATCGGCCTGGGCGGCGGCGGCGGGGTGCAACTGGCACGCGCCTGGTACGTGCGCAAGTACGGCAACCCGCGCGGCTGAAAAATCCATTACAGAGTCTTGAAGATGGCTTTCGTCGAACCCGTCACGCTGAAGGCCCGAGGCATTGCGCTGGTGCCGCTGTCGCCGGCCCATGAAGAAGGCCTGCGCGCCGCGGCCGCCGACGGCGAGCTGTGGAAGCTGCGCGTCACCTCCGTGCCCGAACCGCAGGACACGCGCGCCTACATAGACACCGCGCTGAAAACCGCCGACCGCTTCGCCTTCGCCGTGACCGACGAAGCCACGGGCACCGTGCTCGGCAGCACCAGCTTCCACGACATCCTGCCGGGCGTGAAGCGCGCGGAAATCGGCTACACGTGGTACGCCGCGCGCTGCCAGCGCACGCACGTCAACACCACCTGCAAGCTGCTGATGCTCACGCACGCCTTCGAGGCGCTGGGCTGCAACGTGGTGGGCTGGCGCACCGACAACTTCAACTTCGCCTCGCAGCGCGCCATCGAGCGGCTGGGCGCGAAAAAAGACGGCGTCATTCGCGGCCACGCGATGCGCCGCGACGGCACCATCCGCGACACCGTCATGTACAGCCTGCGCGCGGGCGAGTGGCCCGAGGTGAAAGCCCAGCTGCTCTATCTGCTCGACAAGCCGCGCGGCTGACGCACACCCGGCCCCACAAGGAGCACCCCTTGCTCATCGACTTCTTCTACACCCTGCGCTCGGCCAAGCTGCCCGTGTCGGTCAAGGAATACCTCACGCTGCTGGAGGCCCTGAAGGCCGACGTGGTGGGGCCCAACTCCGACGGCGCCTACGGCATCGACGACTTCTACTACCTCTCGCGCACCGCGCTCGTGAAGGACGAGAAGCACTACGACAAGTTCGACCGCGCCTTCGCCGCCTACTTCAAGGGCGTGGAGATGCTGACCGACTTCACCAAGGAAGTGCCGCTCGACTGGCTCAAGAAGACGCTGGAGCGCGAGTTCACTGCCGAGGAAAAAGCCAAGATCGAGAAGATGGGCTGGGACGAGCTCATGGAAACGCTCAAGAAGCGCTTCGAGGAGCAGAAGGAACGCCACGAGGGCGGCAACAAGTGGATCGGCACCGGCGGCACCTCGCCCTTCGGCAACGGCGGCTACAACCCGCAGGGCATCCGCATCGGCGGCGCCGGCAAGAACAAGAGCGCGGTGAAGGTGTGGGACCAGCGCGCCTACAAGGACTACGACGACACGCAGGAGCTGGGCACGCGCAACATCAAGGTGGCGCTGCGCAGGCTGCGCAAGTTCGCGCGCGAAGGCAACGTGGAAGAGCTGGACCTGGACGACACCATCCACTCGACCGCGGCCAACGCCGGCTACCTCGACATCAAGATGCGGCCCGAGCGCCACAACAACGTGAAGGTGCTGCTGCTGATGGACGTGGGCGGCACCATGGACGAGCACATCGCGCGCGTGGAAGAACTGTTCTCGGCCGTGAAGACCGAGTTCAAGCACCTGGAGTTCTTCTACTTCCACAACTGCGTGTACGACTTCATGTGGAAGAACAACAAGCGCCGCTTCTCCGAGAAGTTCGCCACCTGGGACATCCTGCGCAAGTACAACAAGGACTACAAGCTCATCTTCGTGGGCGACGCCACGATGAGTCCTTACGAAATATTGCAACCTGGCGGCAGCGTCGAATACAACAACGAAGAGGCCGGGGCCGAGTGGATCCAGCGGCTCACGCACACCTTCCCCAAGTTCGCGTGGATCAACCCCGAACCGCAGGGCGTGTGGCAGTACCGCCAGAGCATCGCGGTGATGCAGCAGCTCATGTCCAACCGCATGTACCCGCTGACCTTGCGCGGCCTCGAAGAGGCGATGCGCATGCTGTCCAAGTAAGTAGGACGAAGCCGGCGATCTGGCGGGGCCTTCCGGAACGGCCATTGCTTGCTGTCAGAATCCGCCCATGGTCAGGGCGGTATCCGTTTCTTCGCCGGCGTGGTTGCCGGCTTTGCTTTTTTCAGGCGTCCTGCTTTTGCAAGGCTGCAGCCTGCTGCCGAAAAAAGACAAGGACGCCGCCGAGGGCCAGCCCGTGGCAGGCCTCGTTCGCAGCGGTTCTGCCGCCGCCGATGACGGCAAGGACGGCACTGGCGAGAAGGCCAAGGCAGACAAGCGCGACGCCTTCACCGTCGACGTGCGCGGCCCCGAGGAGGTGCGCGACTACCTCAAGCTGCACCTCGAAATCCAGCGCTACCGCGAGCTCGACGACCTGGGCGCCACCGAAATCTCCCGCCTCATGGTGGCCGCCGAGGCCAACGCCCGCGAACTGCTCGGCACCCTGGGCTACTTCACGCCCACGCTGACGCTCGATCTCACCGAGACGCCCCAGAGCACCAAGGCCCCGCGCGAGATCGTCATCACCGTGTCGCCGGGCGACATCACCAAGGTGAGCAACGTGCAGATCAGCTATGCCGGGCCGATTGCCGACGACGCGAGCGCCGAGGCGCAGCGCGACGCCATTCGCACCAACTGGGCCCTGCGCGCCGGCCTGCCCTTTACCCAGGGCGCCTGGGACGAGGCCAAGACCACCGCGCTGCGCAGCCTCACGGCCAAGCGGTTCCCCACCGGCAACATCGAGGTCAGCCGCGCCGAGGTCGATGCCGACCGCCACGAGGCGCGCCTGAGCGCCACCTACCAGTCCGGCCCGGCCTACAAGTTCGGCCCGCTGGTGCTGCGCGGCATCCAGCGCTACGACCCCGACGGCGCACGCCGCATCGCGCGCCTGCCCAGCGGACAGGACTACGACCAGCAGAAGCTGCTCGACGCACAGCAGCGCCTGGCCAGCAGCGGCTACTACGACTCGGTGTTCCTCACGCTCGACACCGAAAGCGGCAACCCGCTGGCCGCGCCCGTCATCGCGCAGCTGCGCGAGGCGCCGCTGCAGAAGGTGGTGGCCGGCGTGGGCTTCACCACCGACAACGGCCCGCGCCTGTCGCTGGACCACATTCACAACCAGGTGCCGCTGCTGGGCTGGCGCGCCGTCTCGCGGCTGTCGGTCGACCGCGACATCAAGTCGCTGAGCACCGAGCTCAAGGCCATTCCCGACGACCGCGGCTGGCAATGGTTCACCGGCGCCGAGCTCAAGAGCGAGCAGTCTGGCAGCTACGTGGTCGACAGCGGCCGCCTGCGCGGCGGGCGCAGCAAGTCGAGCGACCACATCGACCGCAGCTACTTCCTGCAGTACGACTACGCGCAGAACCGCGGCATCGACGCACCGCCCTCGGCCTCGGCCGTCACCGCCAACTGGGGCTGGACCGGGCGCTACTTCGACGACAACGCCGCCCCCTCGCGCGGCTACGGCCTGGCGCTGGAAGTGGCCGCGGGCTACACCCTCACCGGCGAGCAGGTGCCGTTCACGCGCACCTACGCGCGCTGGCTCGGCGTGGTGCCCCTGGGCGGGGCCGAAGACAAGGAAAGCCGCGCGCGCCGCAGCCGCCTGCAGCTGCGCGTGGAAGCCGGCGCGGTGTCCGCGAAAGACAGCGCACAGATTCCCTCCACGCTGATGTTCCTGACCGGCGGCGACACCACCGTGCGCGGCTACAGCTACAAGGAAATCGGTACCGTGCGCCCCGACGGACAGACCGTGGCGGGCCGCTACCTGGGCGTGGCCAGCGTGGAGTGGCAGCGCCCCTTCGTCTACAACAACAAGCTCACCGCTTGGGAGAGCGTGATGTTCGTCGACGCCGGCGCCGTGGCCGACAAGCCCGGCGAGCTCAAGCCCAAGGTGGGCGTGGGCGTGGGTGCGCGCTGGCGCAGCCCCGTGGGGCCGGTGCAGGCCGACCTGGCCTACGGCGTGGACACGAAGAAGTTCCGCCTGCACTTTCGCCTCGGCTTCACCTTCTGATTTTCCCGATGCAGACAGACGCCGACCCCACGCCGACGCCCGCACCTGCGCCCGTGCCGCCGGCCGTGCGCCGCTCGCGCGCACGCCGCGCGATGCGCGCCCTGGCCTGGACCGTGACCGGCCTGCTGCTCGTGGTGATGCTGCTGGCCGCGGGCGCGTGGTGGTACCTGGGCTCCAACACGTCATTGGCCTTCGCGCTCGCGCAGGCCGCGCAACGGCTGCCGGCCGGCCAGACCCTGGAGAGCCGCGACGTGAGCGGCTCGCTGCGCACCGGCGGCCACATCGGCTGGCTCAAGTACCAGAGCGAGAGCATTGCCGTCGAGGTGAACGACGCCACCATCGGCTGGCAACTGGCCCCGCTGTTCCAGCGCAAGGTGCAGCTGGGCGAGGTGCATGCGAAGCAGGTGCTGATCGAGAAGCGCGGCGCGCCCAGCACCGAGCCCACCCAGCCGCTCGAACAGATCGTGCTGCCGGTGGAGGTCGAGCTGCCGTTTCGCATCGACGAAGTGCGCTGGGCCGGGCCGCCCGTGCTGCAGGCGCTCAACCTGTCGGGCACCTACACCTACAACAAGGCCTCCGAGCACGCGCTGGAGATCAAGGGCGTGGACATTGCCGACGGCCACTACGGCGCCCGCGTGAAGCTGCAGGGCCCCGCGCCCATGGCGATCGACGCTTCGCTCGACGGCCGCGTGAAGGCCCCGCTGGCCGAGGACCACCACATCGACGTGCTGGCCACCGCCACCGTGAAAGGCACGCTCGCCGGCACCGATGCGCGCCTGCAGGTGGCGGCCGAGCTGAAGCCCGCCGAAGAAAACGCCGACGCCCCCATGGAAGCCAAGCTGCAGGCGCAAATTGCGCCGTGGCTGCCCCAACCGGTGATCGACGCCAAGGCCGACCTGCGCAACGTCGATGCATCGAGCCTGTGGCCCGGCGCACCGCAGACGCAGCTGACCGGCACCGTCGAGCTGCAGCCCGACGCCGACACCGGCCCCGCCGCATGGAAGGCCTCGGCCGACATCCGCAACGCCCTGCCCGGCCCGTGGGACCAGGAGAAGCTGCCCGTCGAACAGGTGCAGGCCAAGGTCGGCTTCGACGGCACGAACTGGACCATCCCGGAAGCCACCGTGCGCGCGGGCGGCGGGCGCATCGACGCGGCCGGCAAGTGGAGCCCCGCGCCCTCGCCCTGGCAGGCCCAGGCCACCGTGCGCGGCGTGCGGCCCGGCGCGCTGTACACCGAGCTTTCGGGCGCGCCCGTGAGCGGCACGCTCAAGGCCGAACAGAAGGAAAGCACCATCACCTTCGACGCCGCGCTGCGCGCCGAAGGCGGTGCCGGCAGTAAGGCCCTGCCCGGCTTCGCGCTCGACCGCGCGCTGGCCCAGGGCCAGTGGAAAGACCAGGTGCTCGACCTGCGCACGCTGCGCATCGAAGCCCAGCGCGCCAGCATCGACGGCAAGCTGCAGGTGCGCGTGGCCGAGCAGGCCGCCAGCGGCAAGCTCGCGCTGGTGCTGCCGGGCGGCAGCGCGCAGGTGGAAGGCCGCATCGCGCAGACATCGGGCGGCGGCGACATCAAGGCCAGCATCGACGACGCCGACACCGTGCAGCGCTGGGTGCAGGGCCTGCCGGGCATGTCCGGCGTGTTCGCCGGCGCCAGCGCCAAGGGCTCCGCCAAGCTCGACGCCAGCTGGCAAGGCGGCTGGCAGACCATTCAGCGCCGGCTGGAAAACGCCAACGCGCCCGCGCAGCGCGGCATTACCGAGCCCAGCCTGAAGGCCGTGCTCGGCGTGCCGCGTCTGGACCTGACGCTGCCTGCGGCCCCACCCGCAGGCACGGGCGCAACCAGCGGCACGGCTACCAATGTGCAGCTGCGCGACCTGCGCGCCGACCTCGCCGGCAGCCTGGCGCAGGCCACGCTCACGCTGAAGGGCGAAGCCGCCACCGGCACGCAGAAGATCAACATCGACACCCGCGCCAGCGGCGGCATTGCCGGGCCGGGCCAATGGCGCGCGGCGCTGGCCAGCCTGAAGCTGCAGGCGCAGGACAGCGCCCGCCCCGGCGACCCTTGGGTGGTGGAACTCAGCCGCGAAGTGACGGCCACCATCCGCAGCACCACCGGCAACGCGCCCCGCCTCGACGTGGAAGCCTCCGCCGCCGCAGCCACCCTGCGCGGCCCCGTGCCCGGCACCGTGCGCATCGACTGGCAGCCGCTGCGCTTCAGCCAGAGCGGCGCCGCGCCCAACCGCGTGTTCCGCCTGCAGTCGAAGGGCGAGCTCAAGGGCCTGCCCATGGCCTGGGCCGGCGCGCTGGGCGCCAACACCACGCTGGGCGAATACGGCATCAGCGGCGACCTGATGTTCGACGGCGACTGGGACATCGACGCCGCCGACACCCTGCGCGCCAAGATGCGCATCGCGCGCCAGAGCGGCGACATCCGCGTGCAGGCCGGCGAGGCCGCGCTGGTAACGCACATCGTCAGCACCGGCACGGGCACCGCCAGCGAACGCACCATGAACGCGGCCACCGCCAACGGCGAGGCGCCCAGCACCCCCGCCGGCCTGCGCCAGGCCGAGCTGCGGCTCGACGCCGAGGGCGACGCGGTGCGCGCCACCCTGGCCTGGGACAGCGAGCGCGCCGGCAAGATCAACGCCGACATCAACACCCGCGTGCAGCAACGCGCGGGCGGCTGGCAGTGGGCGCCCGACGCACCCTTGGGCGGCACCATCAACGCCTCGCTGCCCAACCTGGGCGTGTGGTCGATGCTCGCGCCCCCGGGCTGGCGCATTGCCGGCACGCTGGACGCCAGCGCCACCCTGTCGGGCAACCGCACCGTGCCGCGCTGGAACGGCACGCTGGGCGCCGACAAGCTCGCGCTGCGCGCGCCGGTCGAAGGGCTGGACCTGCGCGACGGCCGGCTGCGCGCCACGCTGAGCGGCGACAGCGTGCAGATCACCGAATTCACCCTGAAGGGCGGCGCAGGCAGCTCCGCGCGCATCGCCGGGCAAAGCGGCAACCGCAGCACCACGGCCAGCGAGGCCCGCGCCGACGGCGGCACCCTTTCGGCCAGCGGCAGCCTGAACTGGGGCCCCGCCAGCGGCACCGCATCGGGCATTCGCATGGCGCTGCAGGGACAGGTGCGCGCGCTGCGCGTGCTGGTGCGCTCTGACAGGCAGGTCACGCTCTCGGGCGACCTGCAGGCCAAGCTGGACAACGGCCAGTTCAGCGTGCGCGGCAAGCTGCGCACCGACCGCGCCGTCATCATCCTGCCCGACGAGACCGCGCCCAGCCTGGGCAGCGACGTGGTCGTGCGCTCCGCCGCCAAGGACCGCGAGGCCGCCGAGGCGGCAAAGCGCGACGCGGCCCGCGCGGACGCCCAGGCGGCCCAGGACGCCAAGGCACCGACCGCGCAGACCCTGAAGCCGCCGGACATCGTCGTCAACTTCGACCTGGGAGACGACTTCGCGGTGCAGGGCCGCGGCATCACCACGCGACTTGAAGGCGACCTGGAAATCCGCAGCACCAGGCTCAATGCCCCGCCGCGCATCACCGGCGAGGTGAAGACCGTCAAGGGCCAGTACCGCGCCTACGGCCAGCAGCTCGACGTGGAGACCGGCGTGGCGCGCTTCAACGGCCCGTTCGACAACCCGGCGCTCGACATCCTGGCGATTCGCCCGAACCTGTCGCAGCGTGCGGGCGTGCAAATCACGGGCAGCGCGCAGTCGCCCCGCGTGAAGCTGTATTCGGAGCCCGCGCTGTCCGACGCCGAAACGCTGTCATGGGTGATCCTGGGCCGCGCGTCGGCCACCAGCGGCGGCGAATCGGCACTGCTGCAGCAGGCCGCGCTGTCGCTTATCGGCAAGATCGGCGGCAGTGGCAGCGGCGGCAGCCTGGCCAGCCGCTTCGGGCTGGACGAACTCGGCTTCAAGGGCCCGGGCAGCGGCGGCGACCTGCGTGAATCGGCGGTGACGCTGGGCAAGCGGCTGTCGAAGGATTTCTACCTGACCTACGAACGCAGCCTGGGCGGGGCCTTCGGCACGATCTTCATCTTCTACGACCTGACGACGCGGCTCACGCTGCGGGGGCAGGCGGGGCAGACGAGCGGGTTGGACCTGATCTACACCGTGAAGTACGACTGAGGGGCGGGGAAGTCGGCCTCAAGCTGGTAAAGTGCGGGCCGCTGTACGCCCCGTGACGCCGTCGTCGATGGGGCAGCGCCTGCCACTCACCGCAGGCCACACACGGCGTCCATAGTTCAACGGATAGAACGGGCCCCTCCTAAGGGCCAGATGGGGGTTCGATTCCCTCTGGACGCACCAGGAACACCGGCTCCCGCAGGAGCCCTCCCACTGACAAGACACGGCGACCGCGCTCAGGTCGAACAACGGCCTCGTTGCGTCTACAAAAGTCAGCCTTTGTTGCCCCGCCCGGTCACGCAGCACTTACCCGCGCATTTCGAGAACTACTGGGCATTTCCATTTTCCGCAGCCCGCCGTTCGTCTCTACAGTGAATGCCCTCATCACCTGAAGCCTCACTAGCAGGCAAGGAGCGCATCACCCTCGAGCACATCAACGAACGAATCGCCTGCCTCGCGGCGAGTCGTCGATGCCCACCGGCAAAGACGCAAATGCGAGGTATCAAAAGGCGACGGCCAGGGTGCTACGAACACCCCAGCCGTCTAACCAACGAAGTGCCCAACGTCAAAGAAAGAAGCACCCCGAATGGCTACCCCAAATATAGCCCGCCCCTCCACGCCCGTACCTCCCGCTGGCGACCCCCCGGACCCCTGGACCGCGCTCGAGGAAAAGAGCACCCAGCTCCACTCGCTGCTGTGCTACTGCCACGGCAACGGCGCCCCGGATCAAGAAGACGCGGGCCCTGTGCACCGCGACAACGTGTTCTGGCTGGCGTCCGAACTCGCGAAGGAAGTGATGGACCTGATTCAGGTCTGCGCGCCGCGAGAGCCCTAGCCAGGCACTCCGGCAGCCTTCATGCGGCTTGGCGCATGGCCCTGAAGGCTCTCCCCGTCCCGTCTCGAAAAGGTGGGTCGGGGAGTTTCACAACCGCTGCCGCCACGGCTTGTGCGCCCCGCCCTCGGACCGCGCGCTGACAAACTGGCTGGCCCGCAGCTTCACCCGCGCCACGGCGGCATCGAGCGAGGGCTGCGCCATGATCACCAGCTCCCCGTGCCGAAGCCCATGCAGCGCGATCTCGGCCACGCCGGCATAGCCGCCGCTGGCGCCCTGTTTGAAGTGGAACGAACAGGACCAGCCGGCTTGAAGGTCGACGGAAATGGGGTGTGGAGTCAAGAGTGGGGCGCGCTCTGGGACGGCCCCGCCGTCTTGTGCGTGAGCGCGTCCATGAATTGTTTTTTTGGCGCCCCAGTGTCGCCGCGGCACCTGCCGCGTCCCATCCCATGAATGGGTGAAGGCCGCGCCCTGCGCGAGGGCCGCCGCCCGGCGCACACCTCCGTCAGCGATACGCAAGGCACCGCACGACGGATTCAACCCAGGCGCCACATAAACCAAATTTCTACGGAAACCAGTGATGAGGAATTTCGCGTTAATGCCCAGAATCCGCCCATTCTCACTGCGGCATCAGAGACAGCCCACGCGTCATGCAACGGACGGTGCACGCAGACCATCCACCTGGAGTTTCCTGATGACGGCCTCGAGTGAGTGCTCATGCGAGCCAGTTGACCTGGCGCGTGTACCTCGGCGTCCCTGGATGCGGCTGTTCCCATGGCTTCGTCGCTACCAATGCCAGAAGTGCCACAAGTTCAAGCTGGCCAGCCACCGCAAGATCGACAACGCCCGCGCGCTCGAAGCGTCGCAGCGCGCCGGGCGCTGAAGCGCCTCGGTGCCCAGGAGCCCCCCGTGACATCCGACTCGCTTGAAACCGAAGGCGCCGACGCCCGCGCGCGCGGCCTCTCGCTGTTCGACAACCCGTTCTACAAGCGCGACGCCCTGCCCAGCAAGACGAACGACTCCGCCGCCACATGGAGCCGGAAGGCCGAGGCCTGGACGCGCGGCTGGCGCTCGGAAGACGCGCGCCGGCAGGGCCGCATGGCACAGGCTCGCGCCGAGATCTGACAAGGGGGCTGGGGCCCGGGCACGCCGTCGTCAATGCGACGTCACACGGGCCCGCTCTAATGCCTCGCGGGAACCCTCCCTGCCTCCATGAGCGCCCCCCGGCCGCAGCCGCCGGGAGCTCACCCTGCCCCGTGACCCAAGCCCTTCGCACCCCCGGCGCCCCCCGCCCCCGCAACATTCTCGGCCGCCGCCTGCTGGCCACCTTCGGCGTCGTGCTGCTGCTGACCCTGGCGGGTTCGGGCATCGGCATCTGGTCGCTGGCCAAGGTGGACGAGGCCACGCGCGTCGCCATCCAGGAGCACGGCGTGTCCGAGCGGCTGGTGGTCGACGCCTACCGCCTGCAGGCCATCAACGCCGAGCGCTACAAGGCCATGGCGCTGAGCTCCGAACCCGAGGTGGGCGAGATTCTCTCGGCGGACATCCAGGCCACCGCGGCCCGGTACGACGACCTGCTCGGGCAGGTGCGCCAGCGTCTGCAGGACGACGCCGACCGGGCATTGCTCGCGCAGGCCGACGCCGCCGCCAAGGACTTCGCGGCCGCCGTCAAGGAGCTGGTGGCCGCGCGCGACTCGGGCCTGACCGAGCGCATCCGCGGTGTGTACGCGCAACGCTTCCAGCCCAGCTCAGCCGCGCTGCTGGCGGGGGTGTCCAGGCTCGCGCAATCGCAGCGCGAGGCCATCGACGCGGCCGGCGTGCGCATCGCCGAGCTGAGCGCTTCCGCCCGGCTGGCGCTGGTGCTGTTCAGCGCCGCCGCCCTGCTGCTGGGCGCGGTGCTGGCCCAGTGGCTGGTGCGCAGCATCAGCCGGCCCATTCGCGCCGCCAACGAAACCGCCGAGCGCGTGGCCGGCCTCGACCTGCGCCAGGACATCGAAGGCCACACGCGCGACGAAGCCGGCCAGATGCTGCTGGCGCTGGGCGCCATGCAGGGCGCGCTGCGCGAGCTGGTGCTGCGCGTGCGGGAGTCGGTACAGAACGTGCGCGCGGCCGCCGGCGAAATGGCGCAGGGCAACACCGACCTGTCGGCGCGCACCGAAGATGCCGCGTCCAGCCTGCAGCAGACGGCGGCGGCACTCGAGCAGGTGCTGCGCAACGTGCGGCACTCCAGCGAGGCCGCGAACCAGGCCGAACAGCTGGCCGGCGCGGCAGCTGCAGTGGCGGCCCAGGGCGGCGAGGTGGTGTCGCAGGTGGTGRRCACCATGC
>NNBU01000428.1_pt1 | contig 17931 bp, 17 predicted proteins | sample 1173781 | NCBI WGS metagenome assembly NNBU01 (sample SAMN07173937, study PRJNA388173) | plant metagenome | biome: Plant school; feature: Soil; material: Symbiotic tissue of Blasia pusilla L.; isolation source: symbiotic tissue sample KVJ2 | host: Blasia pusilla | place: Norway: Troms, Kvaloya...
GTGTTTCGCCAACAGGCCCAGCCTCCTCACGCGGCGACGAACTCGTTCCACTTGCGAACCATGTACTCGTTCTCGTCCATGACCGCGTTCCAGCAGGCGATGCCGCCCATGCGCTGTTCGTAGCTGCCGCCGTCGCGCACCGAACCGGCCTTGGCGATCACGTCGCCCTGCGGGCTCTTGATGTCCTGTGCGGCGGGCTTGCCTTCCATCCAGTAGGCCCACTCGTAGGCTTCCATCTTGGTCTTGGCGGTGTCGAGCACGGCGCTGTAGTAGCCCTGGCGGTTGAGGTAGGCGCCGGCCCAGCCGTCGAGGAACCAGTTGATGAACTCGTAGGCACCGTCCAGCTTCTTGCCCGAGAGCGTGGCCGGCAGCCCGAAGCCCGAGGCCCAGGCGCGATAGCCTTCCTTGAGCGGCTGGAACGCGCAGTCGATGCCCTTGCTGCGCACGGCCGTGACGGCGGGCGACCACATCGACTGGATCACCACCTCGCCCGAGGCCATCAGGTTCACCGACTCGTTGAAGTCCTTCCACAGCGCGCGGAACTGGCCGGCCTTCTTGGCTTCGATCAGGGTCTTGATCGTCAGGTCGATCTCGGCCTTGGTCATGTTGCCCTTGTCGGCGTACTTGTGGATGCCCTTGGCCTCCACCACCATCGCGGCGTCCATGATGCCGATCGACGGAATGTTCAGGATCGCGGTCTTGCCCTTGAACTCGGGGTTCAGCAGCTCGGCCCACGAAGAGATCGGGCGCTTGATCAGGTCGGGGCGAATGCCCAGCGTGTCGGCGTTGTAGGTGGTCGGAATCAGCGACATGAACTGCGTGGCCGACTTGGCGAAGACCTTGCTCTTCTCGCCCTCCAGATAGATCACCTTGACCGGCGCCGTGCCCTGGCTGCCGACCTTCTTGCCGGCCACTTCGCCCTTGGTGAACAGCGAGGTGATCTTGTCGGCGTTCTTCACGCGCTTGGTGTCGATGCCCTTCAGGTTGCCGGTGGGCACGATCTTCTTGAGCGAGAAGAACTCGGTGTCGATCAGGTCGAAGCTGTTGGGCGCGGTCACGGCGCGCTTGGTCACGTCGTCGGTGGTCACGGCCACGTACTGGATCTCGATGCCGGTGTCGGCTTTGAACTTCTCTGCAATGGCCTTGTCCTGGTTCACCGCGGTGCCCAGGTAGCGCAGCACGATCTTTTCCTGCGCGTGCACGAAGGGCGCGATGCCCGTGGCCAGGATGCCGGCGGTGCCTTGCAGCAGCGTGCGGCGCTTGACGCCGGCGGACGAGTCGATGGGTTCGGTCATGGCTGAGTCTCCGTGAATGACAAGTGGAAAGGGACGCGGAAAGAAGGGGGGCTGGGTCGGCAGCGGCCTGCCTACAGGGTCATGGCGATCGCGGCGTTGTCGTCGCGCAGGGCGCCGGTGGGGGGCGGCGCCGGCGCACGCTCGCCCGGCGGCTTGACGCCGGGGCCGAGCGTGCGGGCATCGACGTCGGCCCATGACAGGCGCACCGTCTCGCCCTGTGCGATCGGGCTCGCCAGGAAGGCGGCTTCGCCCAGCAGGACCGACACGTTCTGGCGGCCCGGCGCGGCCGCCTGCAGCGCCAGGCCGAGCAGCACATAGGTGCCCTGGTACTCGACGTCGGTCACCGTGGCGACAAGGCCGCCGGTGGCGCCGCTGTCCGACGCCGCAATCCGCATGTGGTCGTTGCGCACCGCGATCGGGCCGGCGGGCGTGTCGAACACGTTGTGCCCGCCCATGAAGCGCGCCACGAACTCGCTGGCCGGGTGGTTGTAGATGGCGTGCGGCGCGCCGACCTGCTCGATCACGCCGTGGTTCATGACCACCATGGTGTCGGCCAGCGCCATCGCTTCTTCCTGCGAGTGCGTGACGTGCACGAAGGTCAGGCCCAGTTCCTTCTGCCAGCGCCGCAGTTCGGCGCGCATCTGGATGCGCAGGAAGGGGTCGAGCGCGGACAGCGGTTCGTCCAGCAGCAGCACGCGCGGCTCGGTGATCAGCGCCCGCGCCAGCGCCACGCGCTGTTGCTGGCCGCCGGAGAGTTCTCCGGGCTTGCGCTCGGCCAGGTGGCCCATGGCCACGCGTTCGAGCAGGTCGTGCGCGCGCTTCTGGCGCTCGGCCTTGCCGACGCCTTTCATCTTGAGGCTGAAGGCCACGTTGTCGGTGGCCGACAGATGGGGAAACAGGGCGAAGCTCTGGAACATCATGGCCGTGCCGCGCGCGGCGGCGGGCAGGTTGGTGATGTTCCGGTTGTCGAGAAGGATGTCGCCGCTGGTGACCGACTCGTGCCCCGCGATCATGCGCAGCGTGGTGCTCTTGCCGCAGCCCGAGGGGCCGAGCAGGCAGCAGTAGCTGCCGCTGGCGATGCGCAGGTCGATCTGGTCGACGGCGGCCGGCGTGCCGGCGGCGTAGCGCTTGGTGAGCGCGACGATTTCGACGGCGGCGGGGACTGGCGTGGCGACGGCATTCATTGCCGAGGACCGAGCAGGATCCATGCCACGCCGCACCAAACCGGGGTGCAGGCCGGGGTGCCGCCAGGGGGCCGAACGGCGTACAGACCGGCGCGTGCAGGTTGCGCTAGCCGGGCCCGGCGGGCTGGCGCCGCGGGATCAGGTGCCGAACTTGTCCGTGTCCACCGGCAACTGCGCCGCGGCCAGGCCGCGCAGCACGTCGCCCACCACGATCACGGCGGGGCTGGCGAGGCCGGCCTCGGCGATGCCGCTCTGCAGCCTGTCCAGCGTGGTCGCGATGTGCCGCTGGTGCGGCAGGCTCGCATGCTGGATGACGGCCACCGGCGTGTCGCCCGGCAGGCCTTGCAGCAGTTCGCGCTCGATGTGCCCGGCACCCGCCACGCCCATGTAGATCACCAGCGTCAGGCGTGCGTTGTACGCCGTGGCGGCCAGCGCACGCCAGTCGGTCGGGTCTTCGGCCGCGCCCGCACCGGTCTTGGCGTGGCCGGTGACGAACACCACGCCCTGCGCATGGTCGCGGTGCGTGAGCGGCACGCCCAGCGAGGTCACGGCGGCCAGGCCTGCGGTGATGCCGTTGACCACGGCGCATTCGATGCCGGCTTCACGCAGGTGCGCCACCTCTTCGCCGCCGCGCCCGAAGATGAAGGGGTCGCCGCCCTTGAGCCGCACCACGGTCTCGCCTTCGTGCACGGCGGTGATCATCAGCCGCTCGATGAAGGCCTGCGGCGTGCTCTTGCAGCCGCCGCGCTTGCCCACGTGCACGATGCGCGCGCCGGGGCGGGCATAGGCCAGGATCTCGTCGTTCACGAGGTCGTCCACCAGCAGCACCGTGGCGGCCTGGATCGCCTTCACCGCCTTGACCGTCAGCAGCTCCGGGTCGCCCGGGCCGGCGCCCACCAGCGTGCAGCGCCCGGCGATGAGGGAAGAAGAGGTGGGGGTGGCGTTGTTGTTCATGCGTGGGATGCCAGTTGCGTGATGTGCCTGACCTGCGTCGCGATCGCCTCCGGCACGGGAAGCTCGCCGGCCAGCACGCGTCGCGTGTACGCGGCCGTGGTGGCCACGTCGATTTCCGTCGGCAGGCCCGGCACTTCGCTGGTGGTGCCCGGCTGCTGGGCCTGCAACTCGGTGCGCACGCCGCGCACGAAGCCGTCGATCTGCGCGGTGCGGCGGGGGTCGGACACCACCTCGCCTTCGAGGCCGCGCGAGAGCAGGGCGGTCTGGCCCGTGAGCTCGAAGGTCTCGCCCATGGTGCGCGCGTATTCGGGGTGCGTGTAGCTGGCGACCACCACGCAGGGGCCGGCGCCGGGCTGCATGAGCTTGACCACGCTGTGGCCCGGGTTGCGCAGGCCGACCACGCGGCGCACGTCGAGCAGGCGCTTGAGCGCGGGGTTGAGCAGTTCGGTGGGTGCAAAGGCGGCTTCGCCGTTGGCGATGGGGCGAACGGCCGTCAGCGGCGCAATGTCCATCGCCGCGAGCACGTTCGACGCCAGCACGCGCGAGGTTTCGCTCGCGCTGCCGTGCACCAGCACCGGCAGGCCTTCGCGGGCCAGCAGCAGCGCCAGCAGCGGCGTGAGCACCGGCAGCTTGCGCGCGCCGTTGTAGCTGGGCAGCACGACCAGCGGGCGGTCGCCGGCCGGAATGCGGTGCAGCCTGGCGTGGGTGGCGTCCAGAAAGCCGGCCATCTCTTCGGGCGTTTCGCCCTTGATGCGCATGGCCAGGCAGAAGCCGCCGATTTCGAGGTCGGTGACGCTGCCGTCCAGCACCTGGCCGAACAGGTCGGTGGCCTGTTCGCGTGTGAGCGGCTTGGCGCCTCGCGCGCCGCGGCCGATTTCCTTGATGTATTGACTGATTCCCATGGGTGGGGCGATTGTCCTGCAAGGCTTATGCCGGAATGTCATTCGGCTTATGCATCGGTCTTTCTCCTTCCCCCGTTGGGGGAAGGTCGGGATGGGGGCTCGCGGCTTTCGAGGCTGCGCGGCGTTGAATGCCGCTTGCCCCCACCCCAGCCCTCCCCCAGAGGGGGAGGGAGCAAGACATCGGGCACGGCTGTTGCTTGCTTTTGGTGCATGGAGACGCCCGTACTCGACCCGACCGCCAGCCACCCGCTCTGGCAGCACCAGCTCGGCCTGCTGCTGGAGTCGACGGGCGAGGGCATCTTCGGCATCGACCTCGACGGCCACTGCATGTTCATCAACCGGGCCGGCGCGCAGATGCTGGGCCACGAGGCGCGCGACGTGCTCGGCTCCAACATGCACGAGCTCACGCACCACTCGCACCCCGACGGCTCGCACTACGCCGACACCGACTGCCCCATCTTCAACGCCTTCCGCCGCGGCCTGCCGTGCCGCATCGACACCGAGGTGTTCTGGCGCCGCGACGGCAGCGCCTTCGCGGTCGAGTATTCGAGCCACCCGATCATGGACGGCGCGCAGGTGCGCGGCGCCGTCATCACCTTCGTCGACATCACCGAGCGCCGCCGCCAGGCCGAGGCGCTGCAGCAGGCCAAGGACGAACTCGGCCTGCGCGTGCAGGAGCGCACCCGCGAACTCAGCGACGCGCTGGTGCAGCTGCGCGAACTGTCCGCGTGGCTGGACAAGGTGCGCGAAGACGAGCGCACCCGCATCGCGCGCGAGGTGCACGACGAACTCGGCAGCCTGCTGGTGGCGCTGAAGATGGACGTCAACTGGATCGGCAAGCGTCTGGGCGAGCAGCAGGAGCGCGCGCCCGACGCGGCGCAGGCCATGCGCGAGCAGATGCGCTGCAAGTGCGGCAACATGAGCCAGCTGATCGAGCGCGCGGTCGACAACGTGGGCCGCATCATCACCGACCTGCGCCCCAGCATCCTCGACCACCAGGGCCTGTGGGCCGCGCTCGAATGGCAGGCGCACGAGTTCGTGCAGACGGCCGAGCTTGCACTCGACTGGCGCTTCGACGTACCGGCGGGCGTGGAACTGCCCGAGGCTGCGGCCATCGCGGTGTTCCGGATCTTCCAGGAGATGCTGAGCAATGTCGGTCGCCATGCCAGGGCACGCAGCCTCGGCATCCGCATCGGCGTCGAAGAGGGGCAGCTGAGCCTCAGCGTGCGCGACGACGGGGTCGGGGCGCCGGCGCAGGCCTTCGAAGCCGCCACCTCCTACGGCGTGCTCGGCATGCGGGAGCGGGCGCGCCACTTCGGCGGGCGCATCGACATCGAAAGCCATCTCGGCGAGGGGAGCACCTTCTGCCTGAACCTGCCGCTGGAAGCGGCGCATTGAAATGAGCGACATCCGCGTACTCATAGGCGACGACCACCGCATCGTGCGCGAGGGCCTCAAGCAGATGCTCGGCGACCTCTCCAACGGCTTGCCCGCCATGGCCGTGTGCGCCGAAGCACAGACCGGCCCCGAAGTGCTGGAGGCCGTGCAGGCGCTCGGCGGCCCCGAAGGCCTCGACGTGGTGCTGCTCGACATCGCGCTGCCCGAGCGCGACGGGCTCGACGTGCTGCAGGCGCTGCGCAAGCAGTGGCCCACGCTCCCCGTGCTCATGCTCAGCACCTACCCCGAGAAACAGTACGCGGTGCGCTGCATCAAGCTCGGCGCCTCGGGCTACCTGAACAAGAGCGCCGATGCCGACGACATGGTCGGGGCGGTGCGCAAGGTGGCGGCCGGCGGGCTGTATGTGTCGGCGGCCACGGCCGAGGCGTTGGCCACCGCCGTGGGCCGGGGCGCGGGGCAGGGTGCCGAAGTGCTCTCGCACCGCGAGCACCAGGTGTACCGCCTGCTCAGCGCCGGGCACAGCGTGAGCGAAATCGGTGCGCAACTGGGCCTGGCGCCCAACACCGTCAGCACCTACCGTGCACGCATCCTTGAAAAGACCGGCACCAAGAACGACGTCGAACTGGCCCTGTATGCCGAACGCCACGGCAAGCAGGGCGCAGCCGGCTGAAAACCCGGCCCGCATGCCCCGGCTTGTAGTGCCAGCCCTACAAGGCCTCGACATCGGCGGCACGATCTGAAGCCGCAACGCGCCGAACGGCCGGTGCGTGGCAATTCCGGCCCGGCGCTTGCAACGGTGACTGCATCTTTCCAACGAGGTGCACCACCATGTCCAGCCCGCACGAACCGACCGCCTGCGATCCCTACGATGCCGACCGGCCTCTGAAAATGCGCTGCGCCTGCGGGCGCGTGCATGGTGCGGGCAGCTCGGGCGTGTTGCCTGAAGACAAGCTCGAGGCCAGCCTCATGAAGGCCCTGTTCCCCGTCGACAGCGTGCGCCGCGGCTTCCTGCGCGCCGTGGGCGCCAACACCGCGCGCGCCGCCATCGCCTCGGTCATGCCGCTGGGCGCGTTGCAGGCCATGGCGCAGGAGAAGGCGCCGCTGGAGAAGACGAAGCTGAAGATCGGCTTCATTCCCATCACCTGCGCCACGCCGCTCATCATGGCGCACCCGCTGGGCTTCTATGCCAAGCAGGGCCTCGACGTGGAGGTGGTCAAGACGGCGGGCTGGGCGCTCATTCGCGACAAGATGCTCAACAAGGAGTACGACGCCACGCACTTCCTGTCGCCCATGCCGCTGGCCATCTCGATGGGCGCGGGCTCCAACGCCGTGCCCATGAACGTCGCGACCATCCAGAACACCAACGGCCAGGCCATCACCCTGGCCAACAAGCACAAGGACAAGCGCGACCCGAAGATGTGGACGGGCCTGAAGTTCGCCGTGCCCTTCGAGTACAGCATGCACAACTTCCTGCTGCGCTACTACGTGGCCGAAGCGGGCCTGAACCCCGACACCGACATCCAGATCCGCGTGGTGCCGCCGCCCGAGATGGTGGCCAACCTGCGCGCCGGCAACATCGACGGCTACCTGGGCCCCGACCCCTTCAACCAGCGCGCCGTGTTCGAGGAAATCGGCTTCATCCACCTGCTGACCAAGGACCTGTGGGACGGCCACCCGTGCTGCGCCTTCGGCACCTCCACCGAGTTCATCGAGAAGAACCCCAACACCTTCGCAGCGCTGGTGCGCTCGGTGCTCACCGCCTCGGCCATGGCGCGCGACCCGAAGAACCGCGAGCTCATTGCCAAGGTGATCGCGCCCGCGCAGTACCTGAACCAGCCGGAGGTGGTGCTCAACCAGGTGCTCACCGGCAAGTTCGCCGACGGCCTGGGCAACATCCGCACCGTACCCAACCGCGCCGACTTCGACCCCATTCCCTGGCAGTCGATGGCCGTGTGGATGCTCACGCAGATGAAGCGCTGGGGCTACGTGAAGGGCGACATCAACTACAAGCAGATCGCCGAAAAAGTGTTCCTGCTCACCGACGCCAGGAAGCGCATGAAGGAGCTGGGCCAGGCCGTGCCCGACGGCGCGTACCCCAAGTTCACCATCATGGGCAAGGTGTTCGACCCGTCCAAGCCCGAGGACTACGTCAAGAGCTTCGCCATCGCGAAGATGGCCTGAGCCATGCCGAAGAAAGCCATCACCTTCAAGGCGGCGCTGGTGTCGCTGCTGATGTTCCTGCTGCTGCTCGGCGTGTGGCAGCTGGCGACCATGCCCAGCGCGGGCACCTCGGCCGCCGCCGGCATGACCGCCGAGCAGATCGAATACCAGAAGATGCTGGGCAAGGACCCGACGCAAGGCCAGGTGAAGAACTCGGGCTTTCCCACACCCGCCGAGATGGGCGCCACCGCATGGGCGCACCTGTCGAACCCGTTCTACGACAACGGGCCCAACGACAAGGGCATCGCCATCCAGCTGGCCTACTCGCTGGCGCGCGTGGGGCTGGGCTTTGCGCTGGCCTGCCTGGTGGCGGTGCCGCTGGGCTTCGTCATCGGCATGTCGCCGCTGCTGCACAAGGCCTTCGATCCGTTCATCCAGGTGCTCAAGCCCATCTCGCCGCTGGCGTGGATGCCGCTGGCGCTCTACACCATCAAGGATTCGTCGGCCAGCGGCATCTTCGTGATCTTCATCTGCTCGGTGTGGCCGATGTTGCTGAACACCGCCTTCGGCGTGGCCTCGGTCAAGCGCGAATGGCTCAACGTGGCCAGCACGCTCGAAGTCAGGCCGCTGCGCCGCGCGCTGCGCGTGATCCTGCCGGCGGCGGCGCCCACCATCCTCACCGGCATGCGCATCAGCATGAGCATTGCGTGGCTGGTCATCGTGGCGGCCGAGATGCTGGTGGGCGGCACGGGCATCGGCTACTTCGTGTGGAACGAGTGGAACAACCTCTCGCTCACCAACGTGATCTTCGCCATCCTGCTGATCGGCGTCGTGGGCATGCTGCTCGACCAGGCCTTTGCCGGCCTGCAGCGCAAGGTGACCTATGTGGAGTGACCGCGTCCATCTTCCCACCCCAGGCGTTGCCATGACCTCACTCGTGCCTCCCGCGCCGCTGGACGTTGCGGGCCTGCGCGGCTTCCTGCGCATCGAGGGCCTGGCCAAGGCCTTCGTGCCCGCGCGGCCGGTGTTCGCCGACGTGTCGTTCACCATCGACCGCGGCGAGTTCGTCTGCATCATCGGCCACTCGGGCTGCGGCAAGACCACCATCCTGAACGTGCTGGCCGGCCTGGACCAGGCCAGCGCGGGCCATGTCTTCATGGACGGGCGCGAGGTGGCCGGCCCCAGCCTGGAGCGCGGCGTGGTATTTCAAAGCCATGCGCTCATGCCCTGGCTCACCGTGCGCAGGAACATCGCCTTTGCGGTGGTCTCGCGCTGGCCCGGGTGGTCGGCCGCGCAGGTCGATGCACAGGTGGAACGCTTCGTGGCCATGGTGGGCCTGCAGGGCGCCATCGACAAGAAGCCCTCGCAGCTGTCGGGTGGCATGAAGCAGCGCGTGGGCATTGCGCGCGCCTTTGCCATCCAGCCCAAGATGCTGCTGCTCGACGAGCCTTTCGGCGCGCTGGATGCGCTCACGCGCGGCACCATCCAGGACGAGCTCATGGCCATCGTGCGCCAGACGCAGCAGACCGTGTTCATGATCACGCACGACGTGGACGAGGCCATCTTGCTGGCCGACCGCATCCTGCTGATGACCAACGGCGCCGAGCAGCCCGGCGGCGGCTACCGCGCCGGCAACATCGTCGAGACCGTGGTCAACCCGCTGCCGCGCGAACGCACGCGCGCCTCGCTGCACCACCTGGACGGCTACTACGCGCTGCGCAACCACATCGTCGATTTCCTCGTCACGCGCGCGAAGGCGTCGTGAATTCCGCGTTCTCTTTCCATCTTTCAATTCCATCAGGAGCAAACCCGCATGAATCGCAACGACGTCACCGAGAAGATCATCACCGTCAAGGTGAGCAAGGGCATCCAGTGGGCCGACGTGGCCAAGAAGGTCGGCCTTTCGAAGGAGTGGACCACTGCCGCCTGCCTCGGCCAGATGACGCTCGACGACAAGCAGGCCAAGGTCATCGGCAAGATCTTCGGCCTCACGGTCGAAGAGCAGAAGTGGCTGCAGGTGGTGCCCTACAAGGGCTCGCTGCCCACGCCGGTGCCGACCGACCCGCTCATCTACCGCTGGTACGAGGTGGTGAGTGTGTACGGCACCACCATCAAGGAGCTGATCCACGAAGAGTTCGGCGACGGCATCATGAGCGCCATCGACTTCAGCATGGACATCCAGCGCCAGGCCGACCCCAAGGGCGACCGCGTCAACGTGGTGCTGTCGGGCAAGTTCCTGCCCTACAAGACCTACTGAACGTACTCGGCCGGATGCGGCCGGTGCCTGGCCGGCGGGCGCATCGTGCCGGCCGTGATGCCGTAGCCCTCGATGGCCCCGGCAATCGACCGGGCCACGGCATCCACCGGCACCGCGATGCGCCGGTTGGTGCGCATGCGCTCGCGGCAATAGCTGTCCGCGATGCGCTCGGCCAGCGGATCGCTCGGGCCGTTCACGTCGGGGCTCACCACCGTCACGTGCAGGCGGCCCGCATGCTCCTGGCGCAGCCCTTCGGAGATGGCGTTCACCGCGTACTGCGTGCCGTGGTACACGGCCGAACTGGGCGACACGCCCTGCATCGCCATCGGCGCCACGTTCACGATGTGGCCCCAGCCTTGTTCCTGCATTGTCGGCAGCACGGCCGCGATGCCCAGCAGCACGCCGCGCAGGTTCACGTCGATCATGAGTTCCCACTCCTCGATCTTGCGGTTCCACAGCGGCGACATCGGCATCACGCCCGCGGCGTTCACCAGCACGTCGATCTGCTCGTGCGTCTCGAGGGCGAACTCGGCAAAGGCCTCCATGTCGGGCCGGTGCGTCACGTCGAGCCGCTGGAAGCTCGCGGTGCCGCCCGTGGCCTCGATTTCGGCCACGAGTGCCGCCAGGCGCTCGGTGCGCCGCGCACCGAGCACCACCTTGGCGCCGCGCCGCGCCAGCAGCCGCGCGGTCGCTTCGCCGATGCCGCTGCTCGCGCCGGTGATGAGTACCACTTTTTCCTGGATTGCGCTCATTTGAAAACTCCTCGTGCGGGTCGGTTGCAGTAGGGTCCACGCAGAAGAGGGTGAACCGGGCATGGAAAGAAGTGTCTCGCGGCAGGGGCCGGAGGCGGTATCCGAATCGAACTCGGTTTTTGCCTGATCCTGCAAAACACGAAGCGGCCCGGTCGCACCGATCGGGCGGTTGGTCACCCGTTCGTTTGCATTTCTTGCCCGATTCGCCAGCGGCCGGTTCAGGTTGAGCCGGTTCCGAAAATCGAAGATGCTCTGTCGATGGCCGAAACCCCAGCAACACCCCAGCGCCCGCGGATCTACCTGGCGGGCCCCGATGTCTTCCGCCCCGATGCCAGGGACCACTTCGTGCGGCTCGCCGCCGCTTGCGACGCGCTCGGCCTCGCCGCGCTGCTGCCGGCCGACGGCAACGAAGGCCTGACCACCGAAGCACCGGAAAAGCAGATCTACGTCGCCAACATGCAGCGCCTTCGCGGCGCCGACGGCGTCGTCGCCAACCTCGCATGCTTCCGGGGACTGGAGCCCGATTCGGGCACGGTGTTCGAGGTGGGCGCGGCGGTGGCATTGGGGATTCCCGTCGTGGCCTACGGCGTGCCCGAAGGCAGCTACGCAGAGCGCGCGCAGGCCGCATTGCCGTGCGAGAAAGACGCCAGCGGCGTGCTGCGCGAAAGTGCTACCGGCATTGCCGTCGAAGACTTCGGCCAGCAACTGAACCTCATGCTGGCCTGCTCGATCCACATCGAGCCGACGCCGGAAGCGGCCTTGCGCAGGATGGCCGAAGTGCTCGGGGCCGGTCGCGCGCCGAAAGCTGGAAACCCCTGATGCCCGCCCCAGCCGGCACCGCCTAGGATGGCAGTCCCCCCTTTTTCAACCGGACCACTGGAGCACCGCATGCCAATCACCGAGACGCACTTCGACCTGACCGCCAACGACGGCGTCACGGTGGAGGTCCATCGCTGGCAGGGCGCAACGCAGCGCGCCGTCATCCAGCTGGCGCACGGCATGGGCGAGCATTCGCTGCGCTATCGGCACCTGGCGCATGCGCTGGTGGAGGCCGGCTATGTCGTCTATTCGAACGAGCACCGCGGCCACGGCAAGGGCGCCTCGGCGCGCGGCGAACTGGGCGAGTTCGGTCCGCGCGGTTTCGCCGGGCTGGTCGACGACATGGCGCTGCTCAGCCGCCATGTGCGCGGCGTGCATCCGGGGCTGCCGCTGGTCCTGCTCGGCCACAGCATGGGCTCGTTCGCCACGCAGTACTACCTGGTCAAGCACAGCGAGCTGCTGTCGGGCGCGGTGCTCTCCGGCACCACGGCGCTCGACCTGCTGGGCGCCGCGCTGCAGTCCGGCTTCAAGCTGGAAGACATGAACGCCGCATTGCCCGATGTGCGCACGCCCTTCGACTGGCTCAGCCGCGACCCGGCGCAGGTCGACGCGTACATCGCCGATCCGCTGTGCGGGTTCACCGTGACGGCCGAGGGCATGGGCTCGATGTTCGCGAACCTGGCCGACCTGGCGCCCGAGGCGATGCGCCAGCGCATCCGCCCCGAGCTGCCGCTGTACCTGTTCGTGGGCGACGAGGACCCGGTCAGCAACAAGGCCGAATGGTTCTATCCGCTGGTGCAGCGCTACCGCGCGGCGGGGCTTCGCGATGTGTCGTGCCACGTGTTCGGCGGCGCGCGCCACGAGACGCTGAACGAGATCAATCGCGAAGAGGTCGAGGCGGTGCTGCTGGCGTGGATTGCGCGGGTGGTCGACCAGCGGCGCTGAGCGCGCCGCAGCTGCCTACGCCGCCTTGCCCGAGGAGGCCCTGAACTCCTGCGGCGACATGCCGTACGCCCTGCGAAATGCCCGCGTGAAGTCCGACGGGCTCTTGAACCCGACGCCGTAGGCGACGTCGGTCACCATCAGGTGCGGGTAGCGCACCAGGTCGTCGGCCGCATGGCGCAGCCGCAGGTGGCGGATGTATGCGCCCAGGCCGCCTTCGTGCTGGAACATGCGGTACAGCGTGGGGCGCGGCAGGTGCAGCGTGGCCAGCACCTGCTCCGGGGAGAGTTCGCTGCGGTGCAGGTTGGCCTGAACATAGCGGCGCACCTGGCCGAACATGGCCGCGCGTGCGGCCGCGCGCGCACCGCCGCTCAGGCGTGCCTCCTTGCCGAAGCCGGCCAGCAGCAGTTGTGCGCTCGCACGCACGGCGCTTTGTGCCACGGGCGCGCTCATGTGGGCGATGTCGCGGCCCAGCGCCTCGACCTGCGCCAGGGCCAGCCGCGCAATGGGTGTGTCGATGGGCATCGCCCGGCAGTGGAGGGCCTCGGGGTCGGGAAATACCTCTTCCACCAGCGCGCCGGGCACGAAGAAGGTCAGCACGCGGCAGGCGTTGCGCTGCATGCGCACCGGCTGGCCCATGTCGAGCGCCAGCACCTTGGCCGACTGCGGGGCCGTCCTAGGTTGCGCCGACGAGCGCACGCTCACGCCTTCGACGTCACCCTCCAGGAACACATGCAGGGCGTAGTTGCGCACGTTGTCGGTGGAGATGCGTGCCAGCGAGCGTTCGAGCTGCATGGCGTCGGAACGGCAGTCGGTGAAGGCGATGTCGCCGATGTCGTAGCGGTCGATGGCCGCGTGAAACGGCCGGCCGATGCCGCCCGCCGCAGGCTGCACGTCGATGACATGCCCCACGCGCTCCCGCCACGCCTGCAACTGGCGCGCTGGCGGCTCGTCCAGCACGTTGAAATGACTGTGGGGAAGGCCGTTCTGCAGGGAGGAACGGATGCCGGGTGCGAGGTGACGCAGGCCCATTGCAGGTGCTTGGAAAACGGGGGGTGAAGCCGTTTAAAAAACCTAAAAATAAGGAAAAAGTGCCAACAAATGCTGCAAAACAGCTGAATTCTCGCAAAAACTGAGACGCACGGTCAAGCCCGCAGGGCGCAAACCCGCAATCTTGGCGTGGACGTGGTTGCAAGGCCACGCCTGCGCAGCAGGGCCCGTTGGGCCGCGCGCGCCCCCTCTCTTGCCGAGCGAATGAAGGTGTCCATGTCCGTCGGAAAAATCAAGCGGGTTGCAGTGCAGCGGGACAGTGGCGACGGCGCCGAGCTGTCCAGGCGCAACAGCCACGAGCCCTTGCTGCGCACGCTCGACGACGATGTACAGCGGGTCGATTCGGCCGTGGCTGCCACCGCCGTGGGCCTGCTGTTCTCCGAGGCGAGCGAGGTGGAGCTGGCGTTCCTGATGCGGCTGATCGCCGAGGGCGACACGGCCACCGCGTCGCGGATTGCGCAGCGCATCGTGGCAGGGAAGTCGTCCGTTGCGGCACCCGGGCAGCCGAAGGCAGCCTCGATGCCGCCGCCGCCGAAGGCGCGTGCGCAGCCGCTCGTTGCACAGCCGGTTACGCTGTCCGTGAAGGCAAAGCGCCCGCGCCCTGCACCGCCGATGGGGCCGGACCGTCAGGCCAGCATGTTGTCCCCGCGCGAACTCAGCGTGCTGCGAATGATTTCGCAGGGGTTGAGCAACCGGCAGATTGCCGAGGCGAGCTACCGCTCCACGCACACCGTGGATGCACAGGTCAAGAACATCTACCGCAAGCTGGCCGTGAAGTCGCGCGCGCAGGCGGTGCGGGACGCCATGCAGAACGGCCTGCTCAATCCCCAAGCCGGCGCCTAGCCAACAGCTATTTCCTGCAGTCGCCGCCGGCGGACACGGTGCCGTCCCTGCATTCGGTGAGGATGGGCGCGCCCGAAGAGGCTGCCGGTGCTGCGGGCGTCGCGCCGCGCTCGGGCCCGGCGCCTTTCTCGTAGACGATCTTCTTGCTGCCGAGCTCGCAGCTGCCCACCACCTGCCCGCTGGCCGATGCGTTGGCATCGACCACGGTGACGGTGAAGCGCGCCACGCCAGCGGCGGCGATCTTCGACTCGATCTGGGTGCGCAGGGCGTCGCAGCTTTCGGCGCCGTGCGCCGCATGGCCCGCGCCGGCAAGGGCCAGCGCGGTGGGGAGCAACCAGTGTTTCATGGGGGGCCTGCCTTGCACAGCGTGGGAGGGGGAAACAGTCTAGTCCCCCGCCCGGCCGCTGTGCATCCCCTGCTTGAGGAGGGGAGGGGTGCAGGAAAGGCATGGGGCTTGCCCCCATGCCTCGGCCGGCCTCAGGCCTGGGCCGCGGCCAGCGTCGCGTTGAGCGTTGCGCTCGGACGCATCACGGCGGTGAACTTCTCGGGGTCGGCCAGGTAGTAGCCGCCGATGTCCACAGGCTTGCCCTGCACGGCCGCGAGTTCGTCGACGATCTTCTTCTCGTTGGCGGCCAGCGTCTCGGCCAGCTTCTTGAACTTGCCTTGCAGCGCCGTGTCTTCGGTCTGCGCTGCCAGCTCCTGCGCCCAGTACATGGCCAGGTAGAACTGGCTGCCGCGGTTGTCCAGCTGACCGGTCTTGGGGGACGGGTTCTTGTTGTTGTCCAGCAGCTTGCCGGTGGCGGTGTCCAGCGTCTTGGCCAGGATCTTGGCCTGTGCGTTGCCCGTCTTCAGGCCCAGGTCTTCCAGGCTCACGGCCAGCGCCAGGAACTCACCGAGCGAGTCCCAGCGCAGGTGGTTCTCTTCGACCAGCTGCTGCACGTGCTTGGGGGCCGAGCCGCCCGCGCCGGTCTCGTACAGGCCGCCGCCGGCCATCAGGGGCACGATGGACAGCATCTTGGCCGAGGTGCCCAGTTCCATGATGGGGAACAGGTCGGTCAGGTAGTCGCGCAGGATGTTGCCGGTGGCGCTGATGGTGTCCAGGCCGCGCACGACGCGCTCCAGCGTGTAGCGCATGGCGCGCACCTGGCTCATGATCTGGATGTCCAGGCCCGAGGTGTTGTGCTCGTGCAGGTACATCTTGACCTTGGTGATCAGCTGCGCCTCGTGCGGGCGGTAGGCGTCGAGCCAGAACACCACCGGCATGCCGGAGTTGCGCGCGCGGGTCACGGCCAGCTTCACCCAGTCGCGGATCGCGGCGTCCTTGACCTGGCACATGCGCCAGATGTCGCCCTGCTCCACGTCCTCGCTCAACAGCACTTCGCCGGTGTCCAGGTCGGTGATGTTGGCGACGCCGTCTTCCGGAATCTCGAAGGTCTTGTCGTGCGAGCCGTACTCTTCGGCCTTCTGGGCCATGAGGCCCACGTTGGGCACCGTGCCCATGGTCTTGGGGTCGAAGGCGCCGTGCCACTTGCAGAAGTTGATGATCTCCTGGTAGATGCGGGCGAAGGTCGATTCGGGCATCACGGCCTTGACGTCCTTCAGGCGGCCGTCGGCGCCCCACATCTTGCCGCCGTTGCGGATCATCGCGGGCATGGAGGCGTCCACGATCACGTCGTTCGGCGAATGGAAGTTGGTGATGCCCTTGGCCGAGTCGACCATGGCCAGTTCGGGGCGGCCTTCGTGGCAGGCGTGCAGGTCGCGCTTGATCTCGTCCTGGGTGCTCTGGGGCAGCGTGGCGATCTTGGTGTACAGATCGACCATGCCGTTGTTGACGTTGATGCCCAGTTCGTCGAACAGCTTGCCGTGCTTCTCGAAGGCTTCCTTGTAGAAGATCTTCACGCAGTGGCCGAACACGATGGGGTGCGAGACCTTCATCATGGTGGCCTTGACGTGCAGCGAGAACATCACGCCGGTCTTGTGCGCGTCCTCGATCTCCTTTTCATAGAAGGCCAGCAGCGCCTTCTTGCTCATGAACATGGAGTCGATGACTTCGCGGTCCAGCAGTGCCACCTTGGACTTGAGCACGACGGTCTTGCCGCTCTTGGTGATCAGCTCCATCTTGACGTTGCGCGCGCGGTCCAGCGTCATGGACTTTTCGCCGTGGTAGAAGTCGCCGCCGTGCATGTGCGAGACGTGCGAGCGCGAGGCCTGGCTCCACTCGGCCATGCTGTGCGGGTTCTTGCGGGCGTATTCCTTCACCGCCTTGGGGGCGCGGCGGTCGGAGTTGCCCTCGCGCAGCACCGGGTTCACCGCGCTGCCGGTGCACTTGTTGTAGCGCACGCGGATGTCCTTGTCCTCGTCGGTGGTCGGGTTCTCGGGGTAGTCGGGGATCTTGAAGCCCTTGTCCTGCAGTTCCTTGATGGCCGCCTTGAGCTGGGACACCGAAGCGCTGATGTTGGGCAGCTTGATGATGTTGGCGTCGGCCTGCAGCGTGAGCTTGCCGAGTTCGGAGAGGTTGTCGGGCACCTTCTGTGCGTCGCTCAGGAATTCGGGGAACTCGCCCAGGATGCGGGCGGCCACGGAGATATCGCTCGTGGTGACGTTGATGCCGGCCGGTTGGGTGAAGGCGCGGATGATGGGCAGAAACGCGTAGGTCGCCAGCAGGGGCGCCTCGTCGGTGAGGGTGTAGACGATGGTGGGTTGCTTCGAGCTCATGCGCTGGCTTCCGTAAAACTTGTGTTGTCGGGTTGGCTGGAACTTCTGGCGGAGTCGCACCGCCGGAATCCCCGATTGTCACCCGTCGGCGGCCGATTCGGTCCGCCAAAGGGCCTAACACCCCCATGGGGGGCTCTGTCAATGGGGTTTCAGGGCAGCGGCAGGGTGATGGTGGCCACCAGCGGCACGGTGTCGATGCGCTCGGCGCTGGCGACCAGGAAGGCCCTGTGCGACCCCGTCTGCCCCAGTTCGCCCAGCGAACGCCACAGGCAGCGCACCGACCCCGCATCGAGCGCGGCCGTCGGCTCGTCGAGCAGCACCAGCGGGCGGCTCGAGGCCAGCGCCGCGGCCAGCCACACCTTGCGCTTGGAGCCGGTGGACAGCATGAACATCGACTTCGCCAGGTGCGGGGTCAGGGAAAAACCTTCGACCAGCGCCTGCCATCGCGCATCGTCGAAGCCCGCGTCGCCCTCGCGCAGCGCGGCGGTGCATTCGTGCACGGTGGCCTGGTCGAAGCGGTCGGTGGACGGGTCCACGAAGAACACCTGGCGCCGGTAGGCCTCGGGCGCGCTGTCCAGGCCGGCGCCCGCCACGGTGAGGCGGCCGGTGGCGGGCAGCGGGCCCGCCACCCAAGCTCCGCTTTCGCACCTCAAGGTGCTT
>NNBU01000689.1_pt1 | contig 17809 bp, 20 predicted proteins | sample 1173781 | NCBI WGS metagenome assembly NNBU01 (sample SAMN07173937, study PRJNA388173) | plant metagenome | biome: Plant school; feature: Soil; material: Symbiotic tissue of Blasia pusilla L.; isolation source: symbiotic tissue sample KVJ2 | host: Blasia pusilla | place: Norway: Troms, Kvaloya...
CACCAGAGGCCCGGCAAAGCCGGTTCCTCGGTGTTCCACGAAGAAATGCGTCGTGACCCGTCTTTGAATGGAGGTTTGACACCGTGGCCATCCTGCAGCAGATCATCGACCGCCGGCTATCGGGCAAGAACAAGTCCATTGGCAACCGCGAGCGCTTTCTCCGGCGCTACAAGGGGCAGATCCAGGAGGCGGTGCGGCGCGCGGTGAGCGGGCGCAACATCCGCGAACTGGAGCAAGGCGAAGACGTGACCTTGCCGCGCCACGATGTGTCCGAACCCGTGTTCGGCCACGCCCGGGGCGGCGACCGCGAGTACGTGCACCCGGGCAACCAGGAGTACCTGAAGGGCGACCGCATCAAGCGCCCCGAAGGCGGGAGCGGTGGCGGCTCCGGCAGCGGTCAAGCCGGCGACAGCGGCGAAGGCGACGACGACTTCGTCTTCCGACTGACGCGCGAGGAGTTCATGCGCGTGTTCTTCGACGACCTGGCGCTGCCGCACCTCATTCGCACGCAGATCGCCGATGTGCCCGAGTGGAAGAGCCACCGCGCCGGCTTCACCAGCGACGGCTCTCCCAACAACCTGCACGTGGTGCGTTCGATGCGCGGGGCGCTGGCGCGGCGCATCGCGCTGGGCGGTGAGCCGCGCAAGGAGCTCAAGCGCCTCGAAGCGCACCTGCTCCATCTGCAGCAACATCCGCAAGCGGCAACGGCCTTGATCCAGAAAGAGATCCGCGAGACCGAGGAGCGCATCGACGAAATGCGCCGCACCATGCGGCGCGTGCCCTACATCGACCCGATCGACCTGCGCTACCGCAACCGCGTGAAGACGCCGGTGCCCAGCGCCAAGGCCGTGATGTTCTGCCTGATGGACGTGTCGGGCTCCATGGACGAGGCGCGCAAGGACATGGCCAAGCGCTTCTTCATGCTGCTGTACATGTTCCTCACGCGGCACTACGAGACCATCGACCTCGTGTTCCTGCGCCACCACACGCAGGCGCAGGAAGTGACGGAAGAAGAGTTCTTCCACGCCACCGAGACCGGCGGCACCGTGGTGTCGAGCGCGCTGGTGCTGATGGACGAGATCATCAAGGCGCGCTACCCCAGCGGCGAATGGAACGTGTACGGTGCGCAGGCCAGCGACGGCGACAACTGGCACCAGGACAGCGGGCGCTGCCGCGAGCTGCTGGTCAACGACATCCTGCCGGTCGTGCGCTACTACGCCTACGTGCAGGTGGCCGAGACCGAGCAGAACCTGTGGCAGGAGTACGCGCAGCTCGAAGGCGTGCAGCCCAACTTCGCGATGCGCAAGGTGTCCGACGCGCAGGACATCTACCCGGTTTTCCGCGACCTGTTCAAGAAGGAAGGGGTCACGTCATGAGCACCATCCTCACCCCCGACGCCCTCGACACCCCCGCCGGCCTGCCCCGGCTGGAACGCCTGCCCAGCCCCTCGGACTGGACCTTCGAGCTCATCGAGACCTACCACACCGAGATCGCGAAGACCGCCCGGGGCTTCGGACTCGACGTGTACCCCAACCAGCTCGAGGTGATCACCGCCGAGCAGATGATGGACGCCTACGCCAGCGTGGGCATGCCCATGATCTACAGGCACTGGTCGTACGGCAAGCAGTTCATCGCCACCGAGAAGAACTACAAGCGTGGCCACATGGGGCTGGCCTACGAGATCGTCATCAACTCCGATCCGTGCATCGCCTACCTGATGGAAGAAAACACCATGGCCATGCAGGCCCTGGTGATCGCGCATGCGGCCTACGGCCACAACAGCTTCTTCAAGGGCAACTACCTGTTCCGGATGTGGACCGACGCGTCGTCCATCATCGACTACCTGGTCTACGCGCGGCACTACATCGCCGAGTGCGAGGAGCGCCACGGCGTCGATGCGGTGGAAGAACTGCTCGACTCCTGCCATGCGCTGATGAACTACGGCGTCGACCGCTACCGCCGTCCGCAGAAGCGCTCGCTGGCGCAGGAAAGCGCCCAGCGCGCGGAGCGCGAGCGCCACATGCAGCAGCAGGTGAACGACCTGTGGCGCACGCTGCCGCGGCGCAGCGAGCAGGCGGCCGAGTCCGATTCGGCGCGCCGCTTTCCGCCGGAGCCGCAGGAGAACCTGCTGTACTTCATCGAGAAGAACGCCGCGCTGCTCGAACCCTGGCAGCGCGAGGTGGTGCGCATCGTGCGCAAGATCGCGCAGTACTTCTATCCGCAGCGCCAGACCCAGGTCATGAACGAAGGCTGGGCCACTTTCTGGCACTACACGCTGCTCAACACCATGTACGACCGCGGGCAACTGGCCGACGGCTTCATGATGGAATGGCTCAGCTCGCACACCGGCGTGATCTACCAGCCGCCCGTGGGGCACCGCGCCTACAGCGGCATCAACCCCTATGCGCTGGGCTTTGCGATGTTCACCGAGCTGCGCCGCATCTGCGAGAAGCCCACCGAGGAAGACCGCCGCTGGTTCCCCGACTTCGCGGGCACCGACTGGGTCAAGACGCTTGACTACGCGATGCGCAACTTCAAGGACGAGAGCTTCATCGGCCAGTTCTTGAGCCCCAAGACCATGCGCGATTTCCGGCTGTTCTCCATTCGCGACTACCAGAGCGAATCGGAGCTGCAGGTGTCGGCCATCCACGACGACAGCGGCTACCAGGCGCTGCGCGAATCGCTCTCCCGGCAGTACGACATCAGCAGCCGCGAGCCCGACATCCAGGTGTGGAACGTGGCCACGCGCGGCGACCGTTCACTCACCCTGCGCCACACGCAGCGCAACAACCTGCCGCTGCACGACGGCGCCGAAGAGGTGCTCAAGCACGTCGCACGGCTCTGGGGCTTCGACGTGCACCTGGAGAGCATCGACAACGCCGGGCGCATCAGCCGCAGCTGGAAGGCGGCGGCACCCAAGCAGCAGTACTAGCCGGGAATCAGGGCACCAGCGCTGCAATGGCCAGCGTGTAGCCCTTCACGCCCAGGCCCACGATGATCCCGCGCGCCGCGGGCGAGATGTACGAGTGGTGGCGGAACTGTTCGCGCGCATGCACGTTCGAGATGTGCAGTTCGATCAGCGGAACGCTCGCGCCCTTGATGGCGTCGTGCAGCGCGATCGACGTGTGCGTGTAGGCGCCGGGGTTCATCACCACGCCCAGCATGGTGCCCGCGGCCACTTCGCGGCCCGCTTCCTGCACCCAGTCGATCAGCACGCCTTCGTGGTTCGACTGGCGGCATTCGATCTCCACGCCGAGTTTGGCGCCGGTGTCCTTGCACAGGCGCTCGACGTCGGCGAGCGTGTCGCGTCCGTATTGCTCGGGCTCGCGCGTGCCGAGCAGGTTGAGGTTGGGGCCGTTGAGGACGAGGATTTTCTTCATGATGAACAGCAGGTTCGAAGGCCGGAGCCGGGGGCGCCAATTATGGTCTTGCGGCCGGCTTGCGGCGCCGCCCGGCCGACGAGCCGACGTAGTGGTTGAAAGAGTCGATGTCCACCACGCTGCGCGCCATCAGGTCGACGAAGGCGCGCAGCTTCTGCCCCATGTAGCGCTGGCGCTGGTAGGCGCAGTAGATGCGGCGCGGCTCGGGCTGCCACTGCGGCAGCACCGGCACGAGCACGCCCTGCGCGACCTCGGGTCCGGCGAAAAAGACCGGCAGCAGCGCAATGCCCAGCCCATCGATGCAGAAGGTCTTCATGACCCAGTGGTCGTTGGTTTCGAACGCGGGCTCCGCGCCGAAGGCGAAGCTGGCCGCGCCCGACAGCAGCAGCACCTGCGCGCGGCCCGATGACGGCTCCTTCATCGCGATCGACTGGTGCCGCGCCAGCTCTTCGGGCGACGACGGCGTGCCGTGGCGCGCCAGGTACTGCGGGCTCGCATAGAGCCCGTAGTTGAGCCGCCCCAGCAGCTTGGCCACGAGGTTCGGCGCATCGGGCGGCTCGGCGCACACGTAGCAGTCGACGTCGCCGACCTGCGGCGCATGGGAGCCGCTGGCCACGTCGAGCTGGCAGCGCACGTCCGGGTGCGACGCCAGGAACAGCTTGACCACATGGCAGACGAAGGAGGTGCTGAACTGCGTGTCGGACAGCAGCGAGAGGCGACCCGACACGCCAGTCGTCAGCGCGTGGATCTCGGTGCTGGCGGCTTCCAGCCGGCCGGTCACTTCGTCGAGCAGTCCTTCCGAACGAACCAGGAAGGCACGGCCGGCCTCGGTGAGCGCCATGCGGCGCGGGCTGCGCAGCAGCAGTTGCGCGCCCAGCAGCTCTTCCAGGCGCGTGAGCTGCCGGCTCAGCGTGGCCTTGGACGTGCCCGAGAGGCTTTCGGCCTTGGTGAGGCTGCCGCTCTTTGCGACCAGCACGAAGGCCTCGACCAGCGCGAGATCGATGCGGCTCATGCGAGCCAGCGTTTCAGGAATGAAAAGATGCGTCTCTTCATGTGGCTTTCATCGGTGGGGCGGAAGCGGTACGGTATCACCGGCGCTCCGCCCTGCGACCTCACGACGAATGAACACACCCCCTGCATCCACCTGGCACCCCGTTGCGCCGTCGGCCGACCTGCGCCCCGGCGCCAACATCGTGGCCGGCTTCGCCGCAGGCCAGGAGCTCGCGCTCTGGCGCGCTGCCGACGGCACCGCGCAGGCCTGGGAGAACCGATGCCCGCACCGCAGCGTGCGCTTCACGCTGGGCCAGGTGATCGAGAACCGCCTGGCCTGCGCATACCACGGCTGGGAATACGCGGCGGGCAGCGGTCAGTGCACGCGCATTCCGGCGCACCCGGCCATGCAGGCGCCACGCAATGTCTGCGCGAAGACCTTCGCCACCGCAGAGTCCGGGGGCATGCTGTGGGTTCACCTGTCGCCCGAGGCCTCGGGCGCACCGCCGTCACTGGCCGATGCCGTGCCCGCCGGCTGGCATTTCTGCCGCACGCTCACATTGCGTTCACCCGCCAGCACCGTGCGCGAAGCGTTGGCGCAACGCGGCTTTGCAGCCGATGCGGCAACGGGCGCCTGGCGTGGCCAGCTCGGCGGGGTGGACACCGTCGCCCTGGTCCTCGATGCGCAGCCCCGCCTCGCCTTCGTCCACCTCTGGACCGACGCTGCCCCCGGCTCAGCCGCCTTGAAGACCCTGCACACCGCCGCCCGCAGCTTGCGCAGCGACATCGAAGCCCTCGGCTGAAAGACACCATGCCCTTCGTCACCGACGACCCCAACATGCTCGACGACTGGCTCGTCATCGGACCCGCCGCGCCGGCGCCTCGCACCACCCGCCTGCTTGGCGACACCGTGCAACTGTGGATCGACGCCGACGGCACGCCCCACTGCCGCCTGGGAGACCAGCCGTTGACCGTGCAGGTGCGCTACGGCCATCTCTGGGTCTGCCCCAGCGGCCGTCCGGCACGCGCCCTGTTCGACTTCCCGGAATACAGCGAAGCTGGCCGCCGCACCATCGACTGCGGCGGCATCGGCGTGGCGGTGTCCGGCCTGCGCGTGATCGAGAACTTCCTGGACATGGCGCACTTCCCCTTCGTGCACGCCGACTACCTCGGCAAGGTGCCGCACACCGAAGTGGCGAAGTACAACGTCGAGGTCGAACCCGCCACCGGCGAGATCTGGGCCACCGACTGCCGCTTCTGGCAACCGCGCGCTTCGGCCGCGCACGACACGGGCAGCGAGGTGCTCTACAAGTACCGCGTGATGCAGCCCTTCTCGGCCATGCTCTACAAGTCGAGCTTTCGCGCGGGCGCGCTCGACGCTATCGGCCTGTTCCTGCAGCCCGTGGACGACGAGCACGTGATCGCCCACACGGTGCTGGCCTGCTACGACGACGACTCGAGTGACGCCGCGCTCATCGCCTTCCAGCACACCATCTTCGGGCAGGACAAGCCGATCCTGGAGAACCACGCCTTCAAGCGCATGCCGCTCGAAGGCCGCGCCGAGACGCCCACGCGCGGCGACACCTCGTCCGTCACCTACAGGCGATGGCTGCGCGAGCGCGGCATGCGCTTCGGCGTGCTGCAAGCGGCCGGGGCCGCGCCATGATCAAGCTCCACGACTACCCGCTGTCGGGCAACTGCTTCAAGGTGCGGCAGATGCTGGCGTGGCTGGGCCTTGCGCACGAGGTGGTGCCGGTCGATTTCTTCCCGGGCCGCGAACACACCCGCGCGGCGTTCCTGGCGAACGTCAATCCGCTGGGCCAGCTCCCGGTGCTGGATGACGACGGCTTCGTGTTGCGCGATGCGCAGGCCATCGTGGTCTATCTCGCGAGCCGCTACGACACGCGGGGCCGCTGGTACCCGGACGACCCGAAGCTGCGGGGCCAGATCGCCATGTGGCTCGCCACTGCGGACGAGATCACCCGCACCGCCTCCGCCGCCCGGCTGCACGACGCGTTCGGCTACCGGCACCTGGACATCGACGCCTGCCGCAGCGGCGCACGCGCGGTGTTCCGCGTGCTCGACGACCACCTCGCCGAGCAGGCCGGCGCGGGCCTTCGCTGGCTGGCCGCAGCCCCCGACCCGACCGTTGCCGACCTCGCCTGCTTCCCCTACGTCGCCCTGGCCGGCGAAGGCGGCATTTCGCTCGACGAATTTCCCGCACTGCGAAACTGGGTCTGGAATTTCCGCCACCTGAGCGGGTTCATCGGCATGTCGGGTATCTTCCCTGCTGGCCCCGTCTGAGAATCCTCATTCCTCCCGCTTTCTGAAGAACCCCCACACCATGAAAACCAAAGCTGCCGTCGCCTGGAAATCCGGAGAACCGCTCACCATCGAAACCGTGGACCTCGAAGGCCCCAAGTTCGGCGAAGTGCTGGTCGAGATCAAGGCCACCGGCATCTGCCACACCGACTACTACACCCTCTCGGGCGCCGACCCCGAAGGCATCTTTCCCGCGATCCTCGGCCACGAAGGCGCGGGCATCGTGGTCGATGTCGGCCCCGGCGTCACCACGCTCAAGAAGGGCGACCACGTCATTCCGCTGTACACGCCGGAATGCCGCCAGTGCAAGTTCTGCCTGAGCCGCAAGACCAACCTGTGCCAGCTGATCCGCGGCACGCAGGGCAAGGGCCTGATGCCCGACGCCACCAGCCGTTTCAGCCTCGACGGCAAGCCCATCTTCCATTACATGGGCACGAGCACCTTCAGCAACTACACGGTCGCGCCCGAGATCTCGCTCGCCAAGATCCGCGAAGACGCGCCCTTCGACAAGGTCTGCTACATCGGCTGCGGCGTGACCACCGGCATCGGCGCGGTGATCTTCACGGCCAAGGTGGAAGCAGGCGCCAACGTGGTGGTGTTCGGCCTCGGCGGCATCGGCCTGAACGTCATCCAGGGCGCCAAGATGGTGGGCGCGGACAAGATCATCGGCGTCGACCTGAACCCCGAGCGCGAGGCCATGGCCCGCAAGTTCGGCATGACGCACTTCATCAACCCGAAGACGACGGAGAACGTGGTCGACGCCATCGTGCAGCTGACCGACGGCGGCGCGGACTACAGCTTCGAGTGCATCGGCAACACCAAGGTGATGCGCCAGGCGCTCGAATGCACGCACAAGGGCTGGGGCCGCAGCATCATCATCGGCGTGGCCGAGGCGGGCGCGGAGATCAGCACGCGCCCGTTCCAGCTCGTCACGGGCCGCAAGTGGGAAGGCTCGGCCTTCGGCGGCGCGCGCGGGCGCACCGACGTGCCGAAGATCGTCGACTGGTACATGGAGGGCAAGATCAACATCGACGACCTGATCACGCACACCATGCCGCTGGAAGACATCAACAAGGGCTTCGACCTGATGAAGCGCGGCGAGTCGATCCGCGGCGTGGTGCTTTACTGACCCCTGCCTAGCGGCGCTCTTCGTGGAGGTGAGCTCGTGATCGAAAGAATGACGCCCCTGCGCAAGATCGAGGCCGGTGTGCTCGAAGTCGCGTACTTCGAGACCGGCCCCGCCGACGGGCCGCCCGTGCTGCTGATGCACGGGTTTCCCTACGACATCCACACCTACGCCGAAGTCGCGCCCCTGCTGGCAGGGCAAGGCTGCCGCGTCATCGTGCCGTACCTGCGCGGCTATGGCGCCACGCGCTTCCTGAGCGATGCCACGCCGCGCTCGGGCGAACAGGCCGCGCTCGGCGCCGACCTGCTCGCGCTGCTCGACGCGCTGAAGATCGAACGCGCGGTACTGGCCGGCTACGACTGGGGCGGCCGGGCCGCCTGCGTGGTCGCGGCGCTGTGGCCCGAACGCGTGGCGGGGCTGGTGTCCTTCAACAGCTACAACATCCAGAACATCGCGAAGGCGATGGAGCCGGACACGCCGGCCAACGAGCACAGCCTCTGGTACCAGTACTACTTCCACAGCGAACGCGGCCGCGCCGGCCTTGCGAAAGACCGCAAGGGACTGACGAAGCTGCTGTGGAAGCTGTGGTCGCCCACGTGGAAGTTCGACGACGCCACCTTCGAGCGCAGCGCCGCCGCCTTCGACCACCCCGACTTCGTGGACGTGGTGATCCAGTCGTACCGCCACCGCTTCGCACTCGTGCCCGGTGACCCGGCCTACGCCGACATCGAACGCCGGCTCGCGGCCCAGCCGGCCATCACCGTGCCCACCATCACCTTCGACGGCATCGACGACGGCGTGCGCCCGCCGGCCGAGGCGTCGGCCCATGCCCATCGCTTCAGCGGACCGCGCTCACACCGGCTCGTGCCCGGCGTGGGCCACAACATGCCGCAGGAAGCGCCGCGCACCTTTGCGGATGCCGTGCTCGAACTGGTGCCGGCCCTGCGCGACCAGACCCCATGACCACTCCATGACCGACCACACTCCCAAGACCCTTTCCGCGCACCACGCCTTCGGCGGCGTGCAGAGCTTTCACGAACACGCGTCGCAGGAAATCGGCCTGCCGATGCGCTTTTCGGTCTACCTGCCGCCCCAGGCCGTGCACGCTCGCGTGCCCGCCCTGCTCTACCTCGCGGGCCTGACCTGCAACGAAGAAACCTTCGCGGTGAAGGCCGGCGCACAGCGCCTGGCCGCGAGCATGGGGATTGCGCTGATCGCACCCGACACCAGCCCGCGCGGCGCCGCAGTGGAAAGCCTGCCGGGCGCCAGGGACAGCTGGGACTTCGGCATCGGCGCGGGCTTTTACCTCGACGCGCTGGCCGAGCCTTGGGCCACGCACTGGCGCATGGAAAGCTGGATCGTCCATGAGCTGCTGCCGCTGGTGGCGCAGCAGTTCGCCATCGACGGCGACCGCATCGGCATCTTCGGCCACTCGATGGGCGGCCACGGCGCGCTCACGCTGGCGCTGCGGCATCCGGGGCGCTTCAAGTCGTTGTCGGCCTTCGCACCCATCTGCGCGCCCACGCAGTGCCCGTGGGGCGAGAAGGCCTTCGCCGGCTACCTGGGCGAGCCGGCCGCCGACCGCGCGCAGTGGCTGGCGCACGATGCCAGCGCGCTCATGAAGTCGCAGGTGACCGCGCCCTACCCGCAGGGCATCCTGATCGACCAGGGCCTGGCCGACAAATTCCTGGCCGAGCAACTGCATCCCGAGGTGTTCGAAGCCGCCTGCTCCGCAGCGGGCCAGCCGCTCACGCTGCGCCGCCATGCGGGCTACGACCACGGCTACTTCTTCATCCAGAGCTTCATGGCCGACCACATTGCGCACCACGCGCAGACGCTGCACACCTGATCGACCGCGCGGGCGGCCCTGACCCGTATCATGAGTCGCATGTCCGCTGCCCAGATTCCTGCCTTCCAGTTGCGATCGCGCGAAGGCGGTCCCGAAGAGAACATGGTGCTGGCCGGCATCTGGCGCCGCGCCTGGATCGCGGCCAACCGTGGCGCCGCCACCATCGAACCCATCGCCCATTGGCTGCAGCGCGTGCAGGCCGAGTTCGGCCCGCCGGCCGACGTGGTGCTGGCGGAGCGCGACGGGCAGGTGCTCGCCTTCATGGTGCTGCTGGGCCGGCGCGAGTACGTGGCCCAGCTGTTCGTCGAGCCGCACCTGCGCAGCCAGGGCCTGGGCAAGGCGCTGCTCGACGAGGCCTGCGTGCGCATACCCACCGGCTGGCGGCTGCACGTGGCGGTCACCAACACCTCGGCGCAGCGCTTCTACGAACGCTATGGCCTGGAACGCGGCACGGTCGACCGCCACCCCACGAGCGGGCGCGAACGCATCGCCTACCATTGGTCCCCCTCGCGTCCGCCGTGGCGCGTGGGCTGACCCCTTCTTCTTTTTTCGCCCCATGCGCATCGACCACATCGCACTCTGGACCACCGACCTCGAACGCTGCAAGCGCTTCTACGTCGACTACTTCGGCGCCACCGCCGGCGCGGGCTACACCAACCCGGCCAAGGGCTTCGAATCGTGCTTCCTGAGCCTGGGGGGCGGTGGCGGCGCACGCATCGAGGCCATGACGACGACCGCGCTCTCGCCCGTGACGGCCGAAGCCGGCGCGCAGCGCATGGGCTGGACGCACCTGGCCATCAGCGTAGGCTCCGACGCCGCGGTCGACGCACTCACGCAGCGCCTGAAGGCCGACGGCTACCCGCTGCTCGACGGCCCGCGCCGCACCGGCGACGGCTACTACGAGAGCGTGGTGCTCGACCCGGACGGCAACCGCATCGAGATCACGGCATGAGCACCGCAGCGCGACGCACGGAGCTTGCCGAATGAGCGCCTTCGTCGACAGCCTGCACGAGATCTTCGAGCGCTTCGGGCGCATCGCGCCGCGCCGCATGTTCGGCGGCCACGGCATCTTCCACGAGGGCCGCATGATCGCGATCGTGATCGGCGACACGCTCTACCTGAAGTCCGACGCCGAAAGCGCACCGCACTTCGACAGCCAGAACCTGCCGCCCTTCACGTACATGCGACAGGGCAAGTCGATGCCCATGTCGTACCGGCAAGCCCCGGCCGACCTGTTCGAAGACCGCGAGGAAGCCGCGCGCTGGGGCCGCCGGGCCTACGAGGCGGCGCTGCGTTCAGGCCAGCCACCCAAGCCCAAAAAAGCGCCCGCCGCCAGGAAGGCAGCGGCCAAAAAAACGCCCGCAAAGAAAGCCGCAGTGAAGAAAAAGACAACGAAAGCAGCCCCCCGGTGAGCGACAACCCCCATCTCCCGCCCCTGCCCGAGCGCGAACAGATCGCGCTGCTCGAGCCCTTCGAGGGCCTCGGCCTGAAAGACATCGTCGTCGTCGCCACGCAGCAGGACGCCGAGCGCGCCGCCGCCGCGCTGCTGGCCGCAGGCATCGCGGGCTTCGACACCGAATCGAAACCCACCTTCGCGAAGAACGAAGTCTCGGGCGGCCCGCACGTGGTGCAGTTCTCCACGCGCGACACGGCCTGGCTGTTCCAGCTGCACCGCACCGAATGCAACCCGGTGGTGGCCGCGCTGATCGCCTCGACCGAACTGCGCAAGGTCGGCTTCGGCCTGTCGGGCGACCTCACGCTGATTCGCAACCGGCTGAACATCGAGCCGGGCGCGGTGTTCGACATCGACACCGAATTCCGCCACCGCGGCTACCGCAAGTCGGTTGGCGTGAAGGCAGCGGTGGCACTGGTGTTCAACCGCCGCTTCATCAAGTCGCGCAAGGCGACCACCTCGAACTGGGCCAACAGGCAGCTCACCGAGGCGCAGATCCGCTACGCCGCGAACGACGCCTATGCGTCGATCCGCGTGCACGACGCGCTCTTCGGCGGCAACTGAACGCCCGGCTCGCTCAGTCGCGCCCCGCCTCGAGGATGGCCTGCGCCAGCCGCAGCGGGTTCGAGAAGAACATCTCGTGGCTGCCGGGGCACTCCACCAGCCTGAACAGGCCCAGCCGCTCCGACAGCCGCGGATGCCAGGGCAGGCTGTGCGGCAGCGCCGTGTCCTGCTGGCAATTGACGTAGGACTTGCCCAGCGCCAGCGCCGCCAGCGGCTGGCTCAGCCTGATCTTGTCGGTGAAGGTGCGGTACGGATGCGGGTTGAGCTTGTCGTAGGCGGCCTGCGCGGTCGGCAGGTCGGCGTCGTTGATGAAGGCCTCGCGCCAGATCTCGAAGGGCAGCGTCACCGCATTGGCGTTCGCGTCGGCGATGGCATCGAACATCGTCACGTAGTGCGGCGGCACCATGTCGTTGAGCGACTCGCCGTCCAGCGGCACGAAGGCGTTGATGTACACCAGCCGCTTCAGGCGCGGCGCAATGCGCTCAGCCACGCCCGAAATCACCATGCCGCCGTAGCTGTGGCCCACGAGGCGCACCTGCGTGAGGTTGTTCTGCTCGATGTAGCGCACGGCGGATGCAATCGCGTCTTCCAGCGTGGTCGCGGTGCGGTCGTCACCGGGGTTGTTGCCAGCGAGCGTGGGGCAGTGAACGGTGTGGCCTGCTGCGCGAACGCCGTCGGCCACGGCTTCGATTTCAGCGCCGGTATGCCACGCGCCGTGGACAAGAACATAGGTGTCGGACATGGGGTCTCCTTCGTTGTGACGAAGCCAGACTGTAGGAACGGCGGCGCGCCGCGAATGGCCGATGCCTGCCAGCCCGATGGCCGGTTCGTGCCGTGCGGTTTGCTCCAATTCAATTATTCAACGATACTTGAACTATGGAAGAAAACGACGTTGTCCGCTCGCTGGCCGCCCTGGCGCAACCCATCCGCCTTCGGGTGTTCCGCGCGCTGGTGGTCGCCGGGCCCGCCGGCCTCACGCCCGGCACGCTGACCGAATCGCTGGAGGTGTCGGCCACCAGCCTGTCGTTCCACCTCAAGGAACTGATGAACTCGGGGCTGGTGTCGCAGGAGCGGCAGGGGCGCAACCTGGTGTACCGGGCCGCGTTCGAGCAAATGAACGGGCTGCTGGCCTATCTCACCGAAAACTGCTGCCAGGGCGAAACCTGCGCCGCCGGGTGCCCGCCGACATGCTGACCGCCCACATGCTGACCGCCGTCGCGATCTTCGTCTTCACGCTGGTGCTGGTCATCTGGCAGCCCCGCGGCCTGGGCATCGGCTGGAGTGCTTCGCTGGGTGCCGTCATCGCGCTGCTCTTCGGCGTCGTTCACCTGGCAGACATTCCCGTCGTCTGGGGCATCGTGTGGAACGCGACCGCCACCTTCATCGCGGTGATCGTCATCAGCCTGCTGCTCGACGAGGCCGGCTTCTTCGAGTGGGCCGCGCTGCACGTGGCGCGCTGGGGCAACGGGCGCGGGCGGCTGCTGTTCGCCTTCATCGTGCTGCTGGGCGCGGCCGTGTCGGCGCTGTTCGCCAACGACGGCGCGGCGCTCATCCTCACGCCCATCGTCATGGCGATGCTGGTCGCGCTCGGGTTCTCGCCGGCCGCCACGCTGGCCTTCGTGATGGCGGCGGGCTTCATTGCCGACACCGCCAGCCTGCCGCTGATCGTGTCGAACCTGGTGAACATCGTGTCGGCCGACTTCTTCAAGATCGGCTTCAACGCGTATGCCGCAGTCATGGTGCCGGTGAACATTGCGGCGGTGCTCGCGAGCCTGCTCGTCCTGCTGCTCTACTTCCGCCGCGGCATTCCGGCGAGCTACGACGTGAGGCAGTTGAAGTCGCCCAAAGAGGCGATCCGCGACGTTCACACCTTCCGCGCCGGCTGGGTGGTGCTGGTGCTGCTGCTGGTCGGCTTCTTCGGCCTGGAACCCTTGGGCATTCCTGTGAGCGCGGTGGCAGCCTTGGGTGCGGTCGTCCTGCTCGCGGTTGCCGGGCGCGGCCCGGTCATCAGCACGAAGAAGGTGTTGCGCGGCGCGCCGTGGCAGATCGTCGTCTTCTCGCTGGGCATGTACCTCGTGGTGTACGGGCTGCGCAACGCCGGGCTGACCGACCAGATTGCTAGGCTGCTGAACGTGTTTGCGCAAGGCGGCGTGTGGGGCGCGGCCATGGGCACGGGCTTTCTGACTGCGGTGCTCTCATCTGTGATGAACAACATGCCGACCGTGCTGGTCGGCGCGCTCTCCATCGACGCCTCGGGCGCCACCGGCGTGGTGAAGGAAGCCATGGTCTACGCCAATGTCATCGGTTGCGACCTGGGCCCGAAGATCACGCCGATCGGCAGCCTGGCCACGCTGCTCTGGCTGCATGTGCTCGCCAGGAAGGGCATGGCGATCGGCTGGGGCTACTACTTCAAGGTCGGCATCGTGCTGACCGTGCCGGTGCTGTTCGTGACCCTTGCAGCACTGGCGATCCGACTCACCCTCACCCTCTCCCTGCCATGAACGACATCACCATCTATCACAACCCCGCCTGCGGCACGTCCCGCAACGTGCTCGCGCTGATCCGCAACACGGGTGACGAGCCCGTGGTCATCGAGTACCTGAAGACACCGCCCGACCGCGCCACGCTGACGCGGCTGATCGCGGCGATGGGCGTGCCCGTGCGCGACGTGCTGCGCCGCAAGGGAACGCCGTACGACGAGCTGGGCCTCGACGACCCGAAGTGGACCGACGAACAACTGATCGGCTTCATGCTGCAGCACCCGGTTCTCATCAACCGGCCGATCGTGGTGACGCCGCTGGCCACGCGCCTGTGCCGCCCGTCCGAAGCGGTGCTCGACATCCTGCCGCGCCCGCAGCAAGGCGCCTTTGCCAAGGAAGACGGCGAAGCCGTCATCGACGCGAAAGGCCAGCGTGTCTCAAGGCCCTGAACTCGCCAACATCGATGCGGACAACTTCCGCCAGCCCGAGCTGCGCCATCTGCTGCCCACGGCGCGCGCCACGCATGCACCGCGCATTTTGCTGCTCTACGGCTCGTTGCGCGAACGCTCGTACAGCCGGCTGCTGACAGAGGAAGCCGCGCGCCTGCTGCAGGCCCTGGGCGCCGAGCCGCGCATCTACGATCCGCGCGGGCTTCCGCTGCCGGACGACGCGCCCGACGACCACCCGAAGGTGAAGGAACTGCGCGAGAGCGCGCAATGGGCCGAGGGCATGGTGTGGACATCGCCCGAACGACACGGCGCGATGACCGGGATCATGAAGGCGCAGATCGACTGGATCCCGCTGGCCGTCGGCTCGGTGCGGCCCACGCAGGGCAAGACGCTTGCAGTGATGCAGGTGTCGGGCGGTTCGCAGTCGTTCAACGCGGTGAACCAGCTGCGCGTGCTGGGCCGCTGGATGCGCATGATCACCATCCCCAACCAGTCGTCGGTGGCCAAGGCGTTCATGGAGTTCGAGGACAACGGGCGCATGAAGCCGTCGCCCTATTACGAGCGCGTGGTCGACGTGATGGAAGAGCTGGTGAAGTTCACGCTGCTCACGCGCGACTGCGCGGACTACCTGGTCGACCGCTACAGCGAGCGGCGCGAGAGCGCGCAGGCGCTGTCGAAGCGGGTCAACCTGCGCGGCATCTGAGCGCGGGCTCAGTGCCGCAGCAAGCGCCGCAGCGCACCGGGCGTCGTGCCCAGGTGCCTGCGGCACTGCCGCACGAAGTGCGAGGCGTCCGCCAGCCCCACGCGAAAGCCGATCTCCGCGATGCTCAGCCGGTCGAAGCGCGCATCGGCCAGCATGCGCCGCGCCACCTGCATGCGAAAGTCCGCCAGCGCCGTGGCGAAGGTGGTGGCGTTCACGCCTTCCGCCAGGCAGCGATGCAGGCTGCGCTCCGAAATGCCCAGCCCGCGCGCCACGCCCGCTGCCGTGAGGCCGGGTTCGGCGTGCCGCTCGCGCGTGGCGTCGAGCACGCGGCGGCGCAATGCGCCGCGGCCTTCGCTCGCCGGCTCCGACGAACCCTTTCCGAGCGCCAGTGCCAGCAGCCCGCCCAACTGGTCGCACAGCAACGCAGCCGGCAACGGCGGCTTTGCGGCCACATCGGGCGTCAACTGCCGCACGAAGGCGCTCAGCACGGCGCCCCACCCCGCCTGGGCGTCGATGCGGCGCGCCACCTGGTCGCCGGCATCGGGCAGCCACGCGTCGACCCAGGCGGTCGGCAACTCCAGCGACAGGGTGTCGGCCGATTGCAGAAAGTGAAATTCATACAGCCGGCGTGAATCGACCAGCACCGCGTCGCCCGGCAGCAGCCGCGCGCAGCGCTCCTCCTGCACCGTGACCCACGGCGAATCGGTCTTGCACAGCAGGTAGTAGTAGTTGTGGCGGCTGTGGGCAATGGCGCGCCGCGTGCGGTACACGTCCTGCGCGCTGCCGCGCACCTGGTTGACCACCAGGGGACCGAGCGGCGCCGATTCCAGCGTGGCGCCGAAGCTGCCGCCGGCCTGGCTGGTCACGTCCATCTCCAGGAAGCCCTCGCAGACCGCGCCCACCCAGTAGTCCAGCCGCTGCGCGGGCGGCACGGCGTCGGTGGACCAGCGCTGGAGGGCGTCGATGGCTTGGCTCATGCGCGCCGAACATACCCAAGCCGTGCCCGCTTGCCAAGCGGGTATAGACCATCTCCCACGGCAGGGCGCCCCCTACACCGGCAAAATGGCCGGCGAACCAACCCGTGCGCGGGACATTCCGGCGCACGCACATGAAAGAAGGGCAAGACGGGTCATGAGCAACAAAAGCGATTTCGGACTGATCGGACTGGCAGTGATGGGCCAGAACCTCGTGCTGAATGTGGAAAGCCGCGGCTTCCAGGTCAGCGTCTACAACCGCACCGAGGCCACCACCGAAGCCTTCGTGGCCGCCAACCCCGGCAAGAAGCTGGTGGGCGCCAAGACGCTCGAGGAGTTCGTGCAGAGCCTGGCCAAGCCCCGCAAGATCCAGATCATGGTGAAGGCCGGCGCGCCGGTCGACCAGGTCATCGAGCAACTCATTCCGCTGCTGGACAAGGACGACATCGTCATCGACGGCGGCAACAGCCTCTACACCGACACCGAGCGCCGCGATGCCTACCTGTCGAGCAAGGGCCTGCGCTTCATCGGCGCGGGTGTGTCGGGCGGTGAAGAAGGCGCGCGCAAGGGCCCCTCGATCATGCCGGGTGGACCGCTTTCCACCTGGGAGGTGATGAAGCCGATCTTCGAGAGCATCGCGGCCAAGGTGGACGGCGAGCCCTGCGTCATTCACATCGGCCCCGGCGGCGCCGGCCACTACGTGAAGATGGTGCACAACGGCATCGAATACGGCGACATGCAGCTCATCTGCGAGGCCTACAGCCTGTTCAAGGCCGCAGGCTTCACCACCGACGAGATGGCCGCCATCTTCAACGAGTGGAACGACGGCGAGCTGCAGAGCTACCTGATCCAGATCACCGCCAAGGCGCTGGAGCAGAAAGACCCGGAAACGGGCAACCCGATCGTCGACATGATCCTGGACAAGGCCGGCCAGAAGGGCACGGGCCAGTGGACGCTGATCAACGCGGCCGAGAACGCGGTGGTCATCAGCACCATCAACGCCGCCGTCGAGGCGCGCGTGCTGTCGTCGCAGAAGAAGGCGCGCGTGGCGGCCAGCAAGGTGCTGCAGGGGCCGAAGATCGAACTCTCGCTCGAGAAGAAGGCGCTGGTGGCCAAGGTGCACGACGCGCTGTATGCGTCCAAGGTCATCAGCTACACGCAGGGCTTCGACCTCATCAAGACGATGGGCGACAAGAAGGAATGGAAGCTCGACCTGGGCGGCATCGCGTCCATCTGGCGCGGCGGCTGCATCATTCGCGCGCGCTTCCTGAACCGCATCACCGACGCCTTCCGCACCGATCCGGCGCTGAACAATCTGATGCTCGACCCCTTCTTCAAGGACCTGCTGAACCGCACGCAGCAGAACTGGCGCGAAACGGTGGCGCTGGCGGTGAGCAACGGCATTCCGGTGCCTGCCTTCAGCGCCTCGCTGGCCTACTACGACAGCTACCGCACCGAGCGCCTGCCGGCCAACCTGCTGCAGGCGCAGCGCGACTTCTTCGGTGCGCACACGTACGAG
>NNBU01000516.1_pt1 | contig 17797 bp, 15 predicted proteins | sample 1173781 | NCBI WGS metagenome assembly NNBU01 (sample SAMN07173937, study PRJNA388173) | plant metagenome | biome: Plant school; feature: Soil; material: Symbiotic tissue of Blasia pusilla L.; isolation source: symbiotic tissue sample KVJ2 | host: Blasia pusilla | place: Norway: Troms, Kvaloya...
ATTGGTATAAGAGACAGCTCCAGTGTTGGTGCGCCCCGCAGCCATCAACCGTGTAAGAAATTAGTTAGTTTGAAGGGCGAACTAACTATCCCATCGCGGCAGGACTCTGGGCATCCGGGAATTCCCGGAGCGGCGGGAGGGCATGTCGAGAACATCGCCAAGGCGCTTGCGGCAGCGCTTCCTGCTGCGCATTTACTGCTGCGCGTTTCGTGCTGCGCGTTTTGCCTGCGCGCGGCTGGATGCGGTCCTACGCGGGGCGCCTGGGTCGGCCGGTATGTTTCGCATCCGTCAGAACCACTCCCGCGCAGCCCACCCTGAAGGAAAGCCCCATGTCGACCGAAATGCTCAAGCAGATTGCCGCCTCGCGGCTGCCCCTCGTCATGTCTTCGTCGAAGGACGTCGATGCGGTGTTGAAACTGCGCGCCGCCGGCTTCGTGCTCGCACTGGTGCCTTCCGCCGCCGACATCGAAAAGATGCCGGGCCTGCGCGTGGTGCAGGTTCTGGCCGTGACGCAGAAGGGCTTCGAGGAACTGCAGCGCGTGCGCTACCCCGGCGAGGGCGCGTGCGACGCCCATGAAAAAGGCCGGGGAGCCCCGGCCTATTCCTGAAGCAGGTGGCGGCGCGAGCCGCCGTGCCTGCGATGGATCACGAAGCGTCGCGTGTGCGTGCGGCGTTGCGCAGGTCGCGAATCTGGTCGTGGTTGCGCTGGGCGCCTTCGGCCTGCACCGCGATCACGTTGCGCACATCGGCCGGCAGGTTCTGCTTCATCGCCTTGCGATAGCGCGCCACGGCCGTGTCTTCGCCGCGTTCGCACGATTCGAGGATCGACAGTTCGCTGTTGGCGCCCAGCGAGCCCTTCACATGCACCCAGCCGCGGTGCAGCGCACCGCTGGCGGTGCCGCCGTCGGCGGGTGTGCCGCCATAGGCCCTGACCAGCGCGACCAGTTCGGCCTCGGCCTTCTTGCATTCTTCGGCGCGGCTGGCGAACAGCTGCTTGGCGGCCGGGCTCTTCACTTCCTCGGCGCAGGCGCGAAAGCCGTATTCGCCGTCGCGGGAGTTTTCGAGCAGGTCGTTCAACACGCCCACGACGTCGTCGTTGGCGAGCACGGGGCCGGTGTTGAGGGTGTCTGCGGTGGTGTCGTTGTAAGCCATGTCTGGAGTCCTTTCGTTGCCTGTCTGCGTGACAGGAAGGGTTGGGGTTTCAGCCTTTCGTTTGTTGTGTGGCTGATCGAAGACCCATGGTTGAAAGGTTCGCGGCGCGCCGGCGTCGTCCCATCGGGCAACCGGGCGTAGGCGAAGGACGACCCCGCGCGCGACCCGGAATCAGCCGATGCGCCAGGCCTGCATCCACACGGCGATGCCGTCGAGCAGGTCGTCGAGCGCTTCTTCGTCGGTGCGCCCGGAACGCTTGAGCACGTGGAACCCGTGGTCCGCGCCATCGATTTCCAGCACGGTGGCCATGGGACCCAGCGCCCGCGTGGCAACGCCGAACACGTCGGGTTCGGCCAAGGTGTCGCGCGGGCCGTGCGCGAAGAGCATGGGCACATCGACGTCCTGCAAATGCGCCGCCCGCGCCGCGGCGGCGGACGGCTTGCCCGACGGGTGCAGCGGAAAACCGAGGAACACCAGGCCTTGCACGCCGGGCAACGGCGCCAGCGCCTGGGCTTGCGAGGTCATGCGGCCGCCGAAGGACTTGCCGCCGGCAAAGAGCCGCATGCCGTCGAAGCGTGCGGACGCGCACGCCACCGCCGCGCGCACGGTTGCATGCGCCAGGGCCGGCGCGTCCGTGCGTCTGCTGCCCTGTTCCATGTAGGGAAACTGGTAGCGCAACGTGGCGATGCGGCGCTGCGCAAGCCCCTCGGCCACGGCGTGCATGAACGGATGCGTCATGCCCGCGCCGGCGCCGTGCGCGAGCACGCAGCAGGCCTCCGGCGTCGGCGGTGACACGGCGAGGGCGGACACGGCGATGTCTGGCGCCACGGCAATGGAGAGGTTCTGGGTGGTGGTCACCGCCCTAGTTTGCCGAAGATGCCGAAGCTGCCGAAGAGATGCGGTCGTGGAGCGCCGCCTTCGGCGCCGTCCGACACGCGCCAGGCCACGCTCGCTGTAAATTGATGTTTCCGCACCGGCTTCCCAACCGGTTCTTTGGGACTTTTCTGGAGTCACGGTCGTGAGGCACTGGTTGATGGCGATCGGCATGGTCGGCTGCGTGGCGCATGCGCAGCCGGGCTGGTTCACGGTGGTGGGCGATCCGCAGGACAAGGTGGCCGACACCGTCCAGGTCGATCCCGACAGGGTTGCGCCCATGGAAAGCTCGAACACGATGAACCTGCGCGTGAACCGCGCGGCCGCGCGCCTGAACTGGGACGGCATTGCGTACCGCTCGTACGAGTCGCGCGTGGTGTTCGACTGCCAGGCAGGGCGCGCCAGCTATGTGGTGGCCCGCTACTACATCGAGCCGCTCTGGCAGGGCAAGCCGCACCATGAGGCCGACTACACCGATGCGCCCAAGCCCGTGGCGTTTCGCGACATGAAGCCGAACCCGACCGCGCGCATCGTGCGTGCCGCCTGCCGGCCGCGCACCGGCTAAAGCTGCGCCGACAACAGCGCGGCCAGCCGCTCCATCGCCTTCTCGTGCAGAGGGCGGTCTTGCCACTGTTCATACGTGAGGCGCTTCGACTGTTTCAGGTCGGCCTCGAACTGCACCGTCTGCGCGGCGGCGAAGGCCTCGTCGTAGATGTTGAGGTTGGCCTCGTCGTTCAGGCGGAACGACCGGTTGTCGAAGTTGGTCGAGCCCACCGACACCAGCAGGCCGTCGACCGTGAAGACCTTGCAATGGAACATGGTCGGCTGGTATTCGCTGATCTGCGCCCCCGCTTCCAGCAGCGGACCCCAGGCCGCGCGCGAGGCGCCGCGCACGGTCTGCGAATCGATGATCGGTCCGGGCGTGATGATGCGCAGCCGCACGCCGCGCTTCATGGCCGCCACCAGGGCGCCCACGGTCAGGTCGTCGGGCACGAAGTAGGCGCTCGACAGGTCGATGGTCTTGGTGGCCGCCGCGATCGACAGCAGGTACATCAGGTGCATGCTTTCGCTGCCGCCCGAGGGCGAGCTGCTGAACACCTGCGCGCGGCCCTCGCCCACCGCAGGCAACGGCGGAAAGTAGCGCTCGCCGTGCAGCACGTCGCCCGACACCTTCACCCAGTTGTCCATGAACACGGCCTGCATCTGCGCGACCACCGGCCCCTCGACCTTGTAGTGCGAGTCGCGCCAGTGGTCCGGGTCCTGCGCATGGCCGGTCCACTCGGGTGCGATGCCCACGCCGCCGGTGAAGCCGGTGCGCCCGTCGACCACCAGCAGCTTGCGGTGGGTGCGGTTGTTCATGCGGGCGATGTCGTACCAGCTCGGCTTGTGGAACTTGCGGATCTCCACGCCGGCACCTTCCATCTCGCGGATGAAGTCGGCGTCGACCTTGGCGCTGCCGACCCAGTCGAGCAGCACGTGCACCTTGACGCCCGCGCGGGCGCGCTCGGACAACGCGTCGGCGAAGGTGCGGCCGATGTCGCCCGACCAGTAGATGTAGGTCTCGAAGGTGATGCTCTTCTGCGCGCCGCGGATGGCTGCGAGCATCGGCGGAAAGATCTGGTCGCCGTTCTGCAGTGCCTCGAAGCGGTTGCCGCCGGTGATGGGCGGCCCGAGCATCACGCCCAGCGCGCGCTGGTACTGCGCGTCGTGCAGCGCATATTCGCGCTTGACCTGCTCGTCGAGCTTTTTCTCGCCGCTGCTCAGGTTGAGCACCAGCAGCGTGGCGGCCAGCGTCAGGACGAAGGTCCAGACAACTGTCTTGAGCGTCCCTCGATGGACCACGTCAGGACGCCGCGCCTGCTCAGTCGATCAGCTGCGTCTTGATCGCGTAGTACGTCAGGTCGCTGTTGGTGGACAGGTTCATCTTCTCCATGAGGCGCGTGCGGTAGGTGCTGATGGTCTTTACGGAGAGCGACAGCGCCTCGCCGATGGAACCCACCGACTCGCCCTTGGCGAGCTTCAGGAACACCTGGAACTCGCGCTCCGAGAGGTGCTTGTGCGGCGGCGCGTTGTCCTTGCGCTCCAGCTGGCCGGCCAGCAGTTCGGCCACCGAGGGCGAGATGTAGCGCCGGCCCAGGGCCACGGTGCGGATCGCCTTGGCGATTTCTTCCGGCTCGCACTCCTTGTTCAGGTAGCCCGAGGCGCCCTGGCGGATCAGGTTCACCGCGTAGTGTTCCTCGGGGTAGCCGCTCAGGATGAGCACGCCCAGGTCCGGCGCCTTGGCGCGCACCATGGCGAGCGCGTCGATGCCGCTCTGGCCGGGCATCGACAGGTCCATGACGAGCACGTCGATGTCCGCGGTGCGCACGAGATCGATGGCCTCCCGGCCGGTGGCGGCCTCGCCGACGACACGGAAATCGACGAAGGTGGAGAAGAACGCCTTGAGGCCTGTGCGGACGACGGCGTGGTCGTCAACGATGCCGATCTTGATCATGGTGTGCTCCTGCTGCTTGAACGGTGGGCGCCGTCGGTTCGGCGCGTTAGGGTGGGGACGATGCCACAGCCCCGTGCACCCCGGAGGCCCGAAAAGCAGGAAGCGGTCTTGTCCTGCACGGCAATGCAGGATTGGCTGTCGCTGGCGTCGGACGCGGGCGATGCGCAACCACCCGAAGGGGGGCTAAGGGAATCCGCCAGGGGTGGGGTGGCAGGTGCCTTTGGTACATTTTTTGCGACGGTGTCCGTTGCACCTGCAGCAGCCAGCGTCCGGCCCAGGGCCCATGTTCCTTCGGAAGGCACCCATGCACTTCAACTACTCGACAGCGGATGTTTCCGGCTCCCGCAGGCTCGACTACTGGGCCGAGTCGGTCTGCAAGCGCCTGATTCCGGCGGCCGGCAAGTTCAGCCATGCGGGCGACTTCCAGGGCTCGCTCACCGGCCACACGCTGGGCAACCTCACGGTGTGCCGCATGAGTTCGCAGCCGCACACCTTCGACCGCACGGCCCACCACGTGCGCGTGGCGCCCGAGGAAGACTTCGTGGCGGTGCTGATGCAGGAGGGCTCGGCCCTGCTGCAGCAAGGCGGGCGCGAGGTGCAGGTGCGCCCTGGGGACATCGTGCTGTACGACGCGGCGCGCCCTTTCGTGCACCACCTCGCGCCGGCCTCGGCGCTGCTGGTGCGCATGCCGCGGCAGCAGTTGCTGTCGCGCTTCGCGCGGGCCGAGTCGATGGCCACGGTGCGCATCGCCGAGGGCCGCTCGATGGCCACCCTGCTGATGCGCATGGCGGAAGAGGCGTTCGACTTTTCCTCGGGCGGGGCTCCCGGCGCGGCGCAGGCACGGCTGGCGGGCGCCTTCCTCGACACGCTGACCGCCGCCATGGAAATGCAGGACGGCCACGGGGCCGACGGCGCGCAGGGGTCGCGCTACGGCTCGGTCTACCAGCGCGCCGGCCAGTACATCGACGCCCACCTGGACGACAGCGAGCTCGACAGCGGCGGCATCGCGGCGGCGGTGCACATTTCGCCGCGCACGCTGGCGCGGGTGTTCGCGACGCACGGCACCACCGTCATGCACCACGTGTGGCAGCGGCGGCTGGCGGCCAGCTTCCGCGTGCTCGAGGAGGGCCGGGTGCACCAAGTGTCGCAGGCGGCGCTGCAGTGCGGCTTCAACGACCTGTCGCACTTCTCGCGGGCGTTCAGGAACGCCTTCGGCGTGACGCCCAGCAGCCTGCTGCCGGGCCCGGGAGAGCACTGAAGGCGCTCCGCGCTCTCAGGCGATGGAGGGGGCGCCAATGGGGGCGTCGATGGGGGCGTAGTGCCCCGTGCCGTCCGGCCAGGCCGTGAGCAGCTCGAAACCCGTGGGCGTCACCGCGACCATGTGCTCCCACTGGGCCGACAGCGAATGGTCGCGCGTGACGACGGTCCAGCCGTCGGGCAGCTCCCGGGTCTCGCGCCGCCCGGCATTGATCATCGGCTCGATGGTGAAGACCATGCCGGCCTCCAGGCGCAGGCCCTGGCCGGGCTGTCCGTAGTGCAGCACCTGCGGGTCGTCGTGGTAGACCTGCCCGATGCCGTGGCCGCAGTACTCGCGCACGACGCTGAAACGTTCGCGGTGCGCAACGCTCTGGATCGCATGGCCGACGTCGCCCAGCGTGGCGCCCGGGCGCACCTGCAGGATGCCGGCCCGCATCGCCTCGTAGGCAGTGTCGACCAGCCGGCGCGCCAGCGCGCTCGGCTCGCCCACGAAGTACATGCGGCTGCAGTCGCCGAACCAGCCGTCCTTGATGACCGCCACGTCGATGTTGACGATGTCGCCCTTCTTCAACACCTTCTGCGCCGACGGGATGCCGTGGCACACCACCTGGTTCACCGAGGTGAGGATGGTCTTGGGGTAGCCGTTGTAGCCGATGTTGGCCGGAACGGCGCCCTGCACGTTGACGATGTGATCGTGGCAGATGCGGTCGAGCGCCTCGGTGGTGACGCCAGGCTTCACGTGCTCGCCGATGAGGGCCAGCACCTGCGCGGCGAGGCCGCCTGCCGCACGGGACATGGCGATCTCCGCGGGCGACTTGAGCGAGACGCCCGACCTCATGCGGGAGCCCCGGCCTTGCGGCGCGCGACGGCCGGGCGCGCCGAGGGGGCAGAGCGGGCAGAGGGGTCCGAAGATTTCGCAGATTTCGCAGGGGCCGGAGTCACCGGCTCGGCCAGCCAGGCTGACACCGTCGCCAGATCGAAGCCGCCGGCCTGTTCGGCGCGAATCAGCAACTGGCAGATCTCCCGGTGATCGAGCGCGGGATGCAGTTCGGCCAGCATGCCGATGCGCATCCAGTGCTCGGCCTGCGCGTTGATGGAACGGCTCAGCGCATTGCCCGCGACGCGCAGGTTTTCGTGCATGAGGTCTGAAATCTTGACGATGCCCATGATGGAATTTATATATGAAACGTATATGAATCATATCGTGCGCAGCCCCTGTTGGAAAACTCTGGGGACAGTTCCCGCACAAGACCGCGGTTATCCACAGCGGGACTGGGCGCGCACAAGTTGTTCTTTTTGCAAGACGACCTGAAAGCACAGGTGCGCACAGCGACGCAGGCAAGGCAAGTCGTTGTCGGGCCAGGGAAAAAGCACCCTGTCCACAGCAGGGGTTTGCCCTTATCTACTACTACTAAATTAATTAAGAAGAACTGACAAAGATTGGCCGCAGCCCTGCATCTGGAGGGCGCACATATGAGAACTTTCTTTTGTTAAGCGTGGGCCTACGTCTTTCTAGATAGGCTGTTTGGAGGTTTCAGACAGTGTTTCGGTGAACTAGATTCGGCGCGAGTTCGAACGTCAGGTCCGACCCTGCACCTGAAACACCCAGGTGACGTCTTTCAAGGGAGCCGACAGCCGCTGCACGACAAGCAGCGCTGACCTTACCCGTGGAAAGAAGGTGCCTCATGAACGTCATGTTTGCGACCGTCTGGAACTCGTCCCTGGGTGCCTGGGTCGCGGTTCCCGAGACCAGCCGGCGGCACGCCAAGGGCGGCCGCATCACCACCCGCCTGCACCTGAAGCTGGTCGTGACCACCGCGGCACTGCTCGTGATGCAGGCCTGGCCCCGGTCGGCATGGGCCGATGTGATCTCCATGAACACCACCTGCACGACCAGCGGTTCGGGCCAGGCGGGGCGTATTCCCGTGGGCTCGACCACAGACGGCCCCGCAGGTGTCGGCGCTCCGACGCAGGACGGATCGGGCACCTACTCGACGGTCGCAGGCTGCAACGCGAACGGCGGCGGGTTCGGTGCCGTCACGGTGTATGGAACCTTTGCGGGCGCCACCGGCCTCGGGGCTTCGGCGATCGGGTTCCTCGCTCAGGCCCAGCACTGGGGTTCGGCATTCGGCCTCGAAGCAACGGCCAGCGGCAACGCGAGCGTGGCGCTGGGCTTCGGCGCCAATGCCTCGGCCCTCAACTCGGTCGCCATCGGTGGCGCCGGCGGCAACGGCACCACGCCGCTGAGCATCGCCAACTCCACCACCGCATCGGGTGCGGGCTCGATCGCCATCGGTGCCAACGCCACCAAGGGCGCACAGGCCGCCGCCGCCGACGGCATCGCAGTGGGCGGGCAGTCTTCGGTGGCCGCGGGGGCGACCTCGGGCATCGCCGTGGGGCGCGGCGCAACCGTGAGCGCGGCGTTTGGAATTGCCCAGGGCGACGGCACCGTCAGCGGCGCCACGGGCCAGAACGTGGCCATCGGCTCGGGTGCAACCACGGCCAACGCCGGCACGGCAGCGGGCGGGGCCGTGGCCATCGGGCGTGCGCAGTCGGCCACCGGCAACGGCGCGGTGGCCATCGGCGCCCCCAACACAGCCACCGGTGACGGTGCCGTCGCCCTGGGCAACAACAACAACGCGATCGGCCAGGGCGCGCTGGCGATCGGCAGCGCGAACAATGCCAACGGCCAGTCGGCGCTGGCGCTGGGCTCGGGTGCCAACGCCACGTCGACGGCAGCCATTTCGGTGGGCTTCAACAGCCTTGCCAACGGGGGCTTCGCGACCGCCATCGGCAGCAACGCCTACGCGGCATTCAGCAACGACGTCGCCGTCGGCGCCGCCGCGCGCGCGGTCGGTGACGCGACCGGCTCGACGCCTTCGGCGGCGTTCGGCACGGGGGCCGAGGCCAGCGGGCTCGGCTCCGGTGCGTTCGGAACGCTGAGCAAGGCGAGCGGCCAGCGCGCGCTCGCGCTCGGCTATGCCGCCAACGCGAGCAACCAGTTCGGCGTGGCGATCGGACCCTCGTCGACCTCCTCGGGAAAATACGCCACCGCACTGGGCTCCAAGGCAAATGCCAGTGCCGACGGTGCGCTCGCGCTGGGCGCGAACATCATCTCGGGCGCGAGGGCTTCCGCAACGAATTCCATTGCCATCGGGGGTCAATCGGTTGTCGCGGCGGGGGCTTCGGTCGGCATCGCCATCGGCCGCGCGGTCGTGAACGGCGCCTTCGGCATTGCACAGGGCGCCGACGTGACCAGCGGAGCGACCGGGCAGAACGTGGCCATCGGCTCGTCGGGCACGGTCGCGAATTCGGCCACCGCGGCGGGCGCGGCCGTGGCCATCGGGCGCGCCCAGACCGCGACCGGCGACGGTGCCGTCGCCATCGGCGACCCCAACACCGTCAACGGCACGGGCGCCGTCGCGGTGGGTGCGAACAACACCGCGGCGGGCAGCGCGGACGGCACGACGGCCGCGAATGGCGCCGTGGCGATAGGCAACGCCAACAACGCGGTCGGACAGGGGGCCGTGGCCCTGGGCAACAACTCGAACGCAGCCGCCGCGGGCACGCTGGCACTCGGCGATGCCGCAACGGCTGCGGCCTCGGATGCGATCGGGCTCGGCACGGGCGCCAGCGCCAATGGCGCGGGTGCCATTGCCATTGGCAGCGGCGCAACCGCCGTCTATGCCAACAGCGTGGCGCTGGGCAACGCGAGCCAGACCATGGCCTCGCTGGCGGCGCTGCAGGCGGTGGCCGCCTACACGCCCTTCGCGGGCGCCGCCATCGCGGGCGCGACGCCGGCGGGCGAGGTGTCCGTCGGCGCCAGCGGCAGCGAGCGCCGGGTGACCAACGTGGCCGCTGGCGGTGCGCCGACGGATGCGGTCAACGTCAGTCAGCTTTCCACCACCACGGCATCTCTGTCGACGGGGCTGAGCACGACGAACAGCAACGTGGACAGCCTGTCGACCTCCACGTCGACGGGCTTGAGCACGGCGACGAGCGGCATCTCAAGCTTGTCCACCGGACTGAGCAGCACGACCAGCAACATCACCAGTCTTTCCACCGGGCTGAGCACTGCGACCAGTGGCATCACGAGCCTGTCCACGGGCTTGAGCACCACGAACAGCAACGTGGACAGCCTGTCGACTTCAACGTCGACGGGCTTGAGCACTGCGACGAGCGGCATCACAAGCCTGTCTACCGGCCTGAGCACGACCAACAGCAACGTGAGCAGCTTGTCGACTTCCACGTCGACCGGCTTGAGCACGGCGACGAGCAGCATCGGCAGTCTGTCGACTTCGACCTCCACGGGGCTGAGTACCGCCACAAGTGGCATCACAAGTCTGTCCACGGGTTTGAGCACGACGAACAGCAATGTGGGCAGCCTGTCCACCGGCCTGAGCACGACCAACAGCAACGTCGACAGCTTGTCGACCTCCACATCCACTGGCCTGAGCACGGCAACGAGCAGCATCGGCAGTCTGTCGACTTCGACCTCGACGGGCCTCAGCACTGCGACCAGCGGCATCACAAGCCTGTCCACGGGCTTGAGCACGACGAACAGCAACGTAGACAGCCTGTCGACTTCAACGTCGACGGGCTTGAGCACTGCAACCAGCGGCATCACGAGCCTGTCTACCGGCCTGAGCACGACCAACAGCAACGTGAGCAGCTTGTCGACTTCCACGTCGACCGGCTTGAGCACGGCGACGAGCAGCATCGGCAGTCTGTCGACTTCGACCTCCACAGGGCTGAGTACCGCCACAAGTGGCATCACAAGCCTGTCCACGGGTTTGAGCACGACGAACAGCAATGTGGGCAGCCTGTCCACCGGCCTGAGCACGACCAACAGCAACGTGAGCAGCTTGTCGACTTCCACGTCGACCGGCTTGAGCACGGCGACGAGCAGCATCGGCAGTCTGTCGACTTCGACCTCGACAGGCCTCAGCACTGCAACCAGCGGCATCACCAGCCTGTCCACAGGCTTGAGCACGACGAACAGCAATGTCGGCAGCCTGTCGACCTCCACATCGACCGGCCTGAGCACCACCACGAGCGGCATCGCGAGCCTCTCCACCGGCTTGAGCAGCTCGACCAGCGGCCTCGCCAGCCTGTCAACCGGCCTGAGCACGGCGACAAGCAGCATAGGAAGTCTGTCGACTTCGACCTCCACCGGGTTGAGCACCGCGTCCAGCGGCATCGGCAGTCTGTCCACGGGCCTGAGTACCACCAACAGCAGCCTCAGCAGCCTGTCCACGAGCGTGATCGGCGCGAGCACCGGCTTCAACAGCCTGTCTACCGGGCTGAGCACCGCCAACAGCAACGTCGGCGACCTCAGCACGACGATCAACAACATCAACGACACCGGCACCAAGTACTTCCATGCGACCTCGACCGCGGCAGATGCCACGACCAGCGGGCAGGAGGCAGTGGCGATAGGCCCGCAGTCGACGGCCAGCGGCGCGAGTTCGTTCGCGGCCGGCAACGGCGCCAAGGCCACCGCCGAGGGCACGGTGGCCGTGGGCTTCGGCGCGCAGGCCACGGGCGCGAACGCGATCGCCATCGGCTCCGGCGCATTGGCCACGGGCTCGCAGGCCATCGGTGCCAACGCGCGCGCGGGCGGCGGCGGCGTGGCCCTGGGCGACAACGCCGATGCGGGCGGCACGCCGCTGAGCAAGGCGCCGGCCGTGGCGCAAGGCACGGCCATCGGCTTCGGCGCGGTGGTGCAGCAGACCGGCGGCGTGGCGATCGGCGCGAGCTCGGTGGCGGCCACCGCGGCCGGCGTGGCCGCCTACGTGCCGGCCAGCGCCACGCCCGCGCAGGCAACGGCCATCCGCGCGACCAACAGCACGCAGGCGGCGGTGTCGGTGGGCGACCCGGCGAGCGGGCAGTTCCGGCAGATCACCGGGGTGGCCGGCGGCACGGCCGACAGCGACGCGGCCAACGTCGCGCAGCTGAAGGCCACGGCCAACGCAGTCGCCGCCGGCAGCGCGCAGTACGCAAGCAACCCCGACGGGTCCGTCAACTACAACCAGCTCACGCTGGGCAACGGCCAGGCGCCCATCGGCACGCGCGTGAGCAACGTCGCGCCGGGCGTGCTTCCGGGCGATGCGGTCAACCTCGGACAGTTGCAGGGCGTGCAGGGCCAGCTTGGCGATGTGGCGCGCGTCGCCTACTCGGGCACGGCCATGGCCTTTGCGATGTCGGGCACCTACCTGCCCACGCTGTACGCCGGTGAGAAGACGGTCGGCGTGGGCCTGGGCAGCTACAAGGGCTACACGGCGCTTGCGCTGACCTTCAAGACGTTGTCGAACGACGGCAAGATGTCGTGGGGCGCGGGGGTGACGACCACGGGAAAGGAATGGGGCATCAACGCCGGCATCGGCTGGAAGTGGAACTGAGGACCTTATAGACAGAGGTGGCCAGCACGCCGGCCACCCCGGTGCCTGCTACCACTCGAAGCCCACCCCGACCGCGGCGCCGACGTTGCCGCGTGTCGTCGTGGTACCGGTGGCGCGATAGGACCATGCGCCGCCTTTCGAGCGCGCCGAAAAGCCCACGGCAATGGCCGTCTCGCCCCCGTAGGACGACGTGCCCACGGCAATCATCGACTTTCCGGGTGACGACGAAGTCGGCAGCACACCTGCGGCCATCGCCGATGCGATGCCCGCATTGGCGTCGCGTCGCAGCTGTTTGATGCGGCTGTCGGTGTAGTTGTTGGCCTGTGTCAGCGCGCGGCCGGCGGCCTTGTTCGACATTCCTCGCGCTTGCCCGAGGTTCACTGCGTCGGTGTCTTCGGTGCCAGGCGCCACATTGGCAATCTGGCGTTCGGCGCCGACCGACCCCACGGACACGGTGCGGGCCCGCGCGGCTTGCGAGCCTTCGCCGATCGCCACACTGCCTTCGGCCGTTGCGTAGGCGTTGGCACCCAGCGCGATGCTGCCGGGGGCCGGGGCCCGGGCGCCCGCGCCGACCGCGATGCTGTTCTGCCCGGTGGCCTGGGCGTCGGCGCCTGCCGCCACGGCTCGGCTGCCAGGGGTCACTGTGGCGCGGTCGCTGCCGTCGCCCAGGTTGTCTGCCGAAAACATGCTGCCCTTCGTGTCCAGCTGGTCGAGCCGCTTGCCGACACGGTCGTCGAGTGCGACGAGATCTCCGGCCGTCTTCACCGTGGCGACCTTGTTGTCGGCGATGTCGGCGGTGTTCTGCGTCACGCGGCCGTCCAGGCCTTGGATGTCCTGGGCGTTCTTTGTGGTCGCGGCCTTGTTGTCGGCGATGTCACCTGCGTTCTTCGTGATGTCGCCAGTGTTCCTCGCAATGTCGCTGGTGTTCTTCGCAATGTCGCTGGTGTTTTGCGTCACGCGACCATCCAGGCCTTGGATGTCCTGAGCGTTCTTTGTGGTCGCGGCCTTGTTGTCGGCGATGTCACCTGCGTTCTTCGTGATGTCGCCAGTGTTCTTCGCAATATCGCTGGTGTTTTGCGTCACGCGACCGTCCAGGCCTTGGATGTCTTGAGCGTTCTTTGTGGTCGCGGCCTTGTTGTCGGCGATGTCACCTGCGTTCTTCGTGATGTCGCCAGTGTTCTTCGCAATGTCGCTGGTGTTTTGCGTCACGCGACCGTCCAGGCCTTGGATGAGCCACGAGATCCGCTCGCCCATGAATGCGGTGCTGGCCGCCGTCGAGTTGCTGCGCAACACGACACTGAACGAGCAACAGAGGCATTTCGCCCAGTTGGCCAACAGCGGTGGGCTCACGCTGCTTCGACTGATAGAAGACGTGTTGGACATTTCCAAACTGGAGGCTGGCCAGTTGAGGCTCGATCGCGAGCCGGTGGACTTGAACGAACTGGTTCGCAACATCGCGGATCTGCATCGCCTGCGTGCGCATGAGAAAAAGATCGCTCTCGATGTCACGGCAAGTCCGGTGCCTTGCTGGTTGATGCTGGACGAGGCGCGCGTCGCTCAGATCCTGCACAACCTGATCTCCAACGCGATCAAGTTCACGCAGACGGGGGGTGTGACCGTCGCCGTGGCGATCTCCGCCGCAAAACCTGGCTGGTCAGACCTGGTCGTGGAGGTTGCCGATACGGGCATTGGCGTGTCGCCCGAGACGCAGGCTCGTCTGTTCCTGCCCTACGTGCAGGCCGCCCAGACCTACAAGCGCTCCGGCGGAACGGGCCTGGGGCTGGCGATCTGCCGCGAACTCGCGACATTGATGGGGGGCAGGATCGAGTTGGCCAGCAAGCTGGGAGAGGGCACGACGGTCACCTTGTCATTGACAGCCGAAGTCGTGGCGGACGATGACCCTCGCATTGCCACGAGGACCTTGGACACGGGGCTTCAGGATGTCGCGGCGCGCGCACAGCTTGTCGAGTCCCGGGGTCGCTTGCGGGTTCTCGTCGTCGAGGACACCCCCGTCAACCAGCAGGTCCTGCAAGCACAGATCGAATCGCTGGGATGCGAGGTCGAGATCGCCGTGGACGGCGCGCAGGCGGAGGGCGCTTTCGCCAAAGGCTCGTTCGATCTCATCCTCATGGACTGCGATCTTCCGGACACCGACGGCTACACCCTGTCCACGGTGTTGCGAGAAGTCGAGGACGAACTGAAGCGCACGCGCACACCGATCATCGCCATTTCCGCATCCAATGACGAAGCTCACGTCGAGCGCTGCTTCGCATCAGGAATGGACGGCGTCCTGAGCAAGCCCATCCGCACCAGCAAGCTTCAAAACGTCATTGAGCTCTGGTGCGCTCCCCCCAATGAAACGCCAGCAAGCGCGGATGCGCCCCACGTATTGCCGGACGTCCCCGCCGCCACTTGCAGCACTGTGCGCGCCCACTTGCAGGCAGACCTGAACGCCGTGTGCGACGCCATGGCCTCGAACGACACGGATGCCGCCTGCCGCGCGGCGCATCGACTCCATGGGGCAGCGCTCACGCTGGGATTGGACACACTCGCACAACCGGCCGGACAGCTTGAGGCATTGCTGCGAACCGGCGCAGGTGACGAGAGCCGATCGGCATTGGCGTCGCTGCTGGAATGCTGGCATCTGCAGTTCCCATCTTCCTAGCGTTCTCGTTCTGCTAGCAAGCCCTTCGTGGCACGGCGGCGGGTAAGTCCGGTACGCCGATTCCCTCTCGCTTGATACGATTTTTGTCAAAGCGCCTGTTCCAAGGGCGATGGAGACAAGATGGACCTGCACACATCCAGCGCCGCTGCCCAGGCGCTGTACCGCGTCATGGTGCGCATACGCGCCTTTGAAAACGCCGCCGAGACGGCCAGCCAGGGCGGCGTGAGCGCCTATGGCCAGCAGGCCGCCGGCGCCGCCAAGGTCCGCGGGCCGCTGCACCTGTCGACCGGCCAGGAGGCGGTGCCGGCCGGCGTGTGCGCGCACCTTCGCACCACCGACTACCTCACCTCCACCCACCGCGGCCACGGCCACACGCTGGCCAAGGGCGCCGACCTCGCGCGGATGATGTGCGAGCTGTTCGGCAAGGCCACCGGCTTCAACGGCGGCAAGGGCGGCTCGATGCACATCGCGGACTTCTCGGTCGGCATGCTGGGCGCCAACGGCGTGGTGGCGGCAGGCCTGCCGATCGCGGTGGGGGCGGCGCATGCGCAGAAGCTGCTGAAGAAGCCGGGCGACATCACGGTCTGCTTCTTCGGCGACGGCGCCATCAACCGCGGGCCTTTTCTCGAAGCGCTGAACTGGGCGCGGGTGTACGCGCTGCCCGTGCTCTTCGTCTGCGAGGACAACCGCTGGAGCGCAACCACGGCGAGCGGGCCGATGACGGCGGGCGACGGCGCGTCGGCGCGCGCCGCGTCGATGGACATCGCGGCCACGCAGGTCGACGGCAACGACGTGTTCGCGGTGCACGAGGCCGCCGACCGGCTGGTGGCCGAGGTGCGCGCCGGCAGCGGGCCGCGCCTGCTGCATGCGCTGACGTACCGCGTGAAGGGGCATGTGTCGGTCGACCTGGCCGCCTACCGCGACCCGGCCGAACTGGCCGCCGCGCTGCAGACCGACCCGATCGCCCGGGCGCGGGACCGTTTGCTGAGCTCGGGCATCGCCGCCGCGACGCTCGACGCCATCGAGAACGCGGCGCGCGACGAAGTCGACACTGCCCTGGCGGTGGCCGACGCGGCACCCTGGCCAGACGCCAGCGCCGCCTTCACCGACGTGCAGACCACCGGCGCAGGCCAATGGAAATGAAGGCAATGAACGCAATGAACGCCACGACGAAGGACCTGAGCTATGCCGAAGCCGCAGCGCTCGCCCTGCAACGCGAGATGCAGGCCGACCCGCGCGTGGTGGTGCTCGGCGAGGACGTGGGCCGCGGCGGCATCTTCGGCCAGTACAAGGGGCTGCAGGAACACTTCGGCCCCGAGCGCGTGATCGACACGCCGATCAGCGAGGCCGCGATCATGGGCGCAGGCGTGGGCATGGCGCTGGCGGGGCTGCGCCCTGTGGTCGAGATGCGGGTGGTCGACTTCGCCCTGTGCGGCATGGACGAGCTGGTGAACCAGGCCGCCAAGAACCGCTTCATGTTCGGCGGCCAGGGCCGCGTGCCGCTGGTGGCGCGCATGCCGGGCGGCATCTGGGACGCCTCGGCCGCGCAGCATTCGCAGTCGCTGGAGGCGTGGTTCGCGCACCTGCCGGGCGTGGTGGTGGTGTGCCCGTCGACCCCGCAGGACAACCACGGCCTGCTGCGCTCGGCGCTGCAGTGCGGCGACCCGGTGGTCTACATCGAGCACAAGACGCTGTGGGGCGTGCGCAGCGAGGTCGACGAAGACATCGCCGTGCCGCTGGGCAAGGCGGCACGCGTGCGCGAGGGCAACGCGCTCACGCTGGTGAGCTGGAGCAAGCAGATGCAGGCCTGCGCGGCCGCCTGCGACGCGCTGGCGGCGGAGGGCATCGCGGTCGACCTGATCGACCTGCGCACGCTGTGGCCGTGGGACCGCGACACCGTGCTGTCGTCGTGCGCGCGCACCGGGCGCCTGCTGGTCGTGCACGAGGCGGTGCAGGCGGCGGGCTTCGGCGCCGAAATCGCGGCCAGTGCGGCGGAGGCCACGGGCTGCCGCGTCGCGCGGCTGGGCGCACCGCGCATTCCGGTGGGCTATGCGCCGGTGCTGGAGGCGCAGTCGCGCGTCGGGGTGGAAGCGATCGTGGCGGCGGCGAAGAAGCTGGCCGGCTGAAGCCGATACCACCGATCTGCATGGACCCCCTCTTCTTCAAGCTGGTGCGGGTGGTCAACCTGACGGCGCGGCCGTTTCATGAGCGCGTGGGCCGCGACCATCAGCTCACGCTGAACGAGTGGCGCGCCATGGCCGTGCTGGCCGCGCAGCCCGGGCTCAACGCCACGCAGATCGCCGACCAGACCGGCCTCGACAAGATGGCCGTGAGCCGTGCGCTGGCCGGCCTGAAGCGCCACAAGCGGGTGCAGCGCCACGACGACCCGACCGACCAGCGCAGCCGCCGGCTCTATCTGACGGCTGCCGGCAAGACGCTGCACGAAACGGTGAGCGCCTTGGCCCGCGAACGCGAAGCCGCGCTGTTCGCGGGCGTCGATGCCGATGAACTGGCCCGGCTGGACGCAACCCTTGCCGTCAACGTGCGCGCCGTGTTCGTCGCCATCCAGGCCGCGCTGGCGCACATGGGCTCGGGCGGGCGCATCGTGAACATCGGCAGCACCAACGCCGAGCGCATGCCCTTTGCCGGCGGCAGCGTGTACGCCATGAGCAAGTCGGCGCTCACCGGCCTGGTGCAGGGCCTGGCGCGCGACCTGGGCCCGCGCGGCATCACGGTGAACAACGTGCAGCCCGGCCCGGTCGACACCGACATGAACCCGGCCAACGGCCCGATGGCCGCCACCATGCACAGCTTCATGGCCATCGACCGCCACGGCCACGCCGATGAGATCGCGGGCATGGTGGCCTACCTGGCGAGCCCGGAAGCGGCGTTCGTGACGGGCGCCGGGCTGAACATCGACGGCGGCTTCGCTGCATAAGGCTCGCCCCCAGGCTC
>NNBU01000665.1_pt1 | contig 17785 bp, 15 predicted proteins | sample 1173781 | NCBI WGS metagenome assembly NNBU01 (sample SAMN07173937, study PRJNA388173) | plant metagenome | biome: Plant school; feature: Soil; material: Symbiotic tissue of Blasia pusilla L.; isolation source: symbiotic tissue sample KVJ2 | host: Blasia pusilla | place: Norway: Troms, Kvaloya...
GGCTCAGGCCGTCGCGCGCAGCCGCTTGGCCTCCTGCGCCAGGAAGCGGTACAGCTTCGGGTCGTCCGCATAGCCCACGTTGAAGCGCAGCCACGGCGTGGGCCGCAGGTCGGTGCGAAACAGGTCGCCCGGCGCCAGCAGGAAACTCTCGGCAATGGCGCGTTGCGCCAGCGCGCGCATGTCGACGTCGTCGCGCTCGAAGCGCGCCCACAGGAAGGGCCCGCCCGCCGGCCGCGTGAAGAGCTGCATGCCGGCGGCCTCCAGCCTGTCGCACACGGTGTGCTGAGCCGCCTGCAGCCGCTCGGCCAGCCGCGCCACATGCGCCCGGTAGCGGCCTTCGACCAGCACGCCGTGCAGCAGCCGCTCGGTCAGCTCCGAGGTGGTGAGGCTGTTCACCATCTTCTGAAGAATCATCTTCTCGGCGAACTCCTCGTTGCATGCGACGAAGCCCACGCGCAGGGCGGGCGACACCGTCTTGGAGAAGCTGCCGATATGGATCACCCGCTGCAGCCGGTCGAGACTCGCGAGGGGCGTGGCCGCGCCGGGCGGCTCCAGCCCGGCCATCACGTCGTTGTCGACGATGTGGAAGTCCAGCTGCTCGGCCAGCCGCAGCATCTGGTAGGCCACCGCCGGCGTGCACTGGCCGCCGGTGGGGTTGTGCAGGTTGGTGGTGGTGAAGAAGGCCTTGGCGCCGTGGCGCTGCGCCAGCGCCTGCAGCGTCGCCACGTCGGGTCCGTTCACCGTGCGCTCCACGCCCACCAGCCTCAGGTCGAGCGAGCGCAGCATGGCGTACAGGTTGGTCGAGCCGGGCTCGTCGACCAGCACCACGTCGCGCGGCTGCAGCAGGCAGCGCGCCACCAGGTTCAGCGCCTGCGAGGCGCCGTGCGTCAGCACGATCTGGTGCGGGGCGGTCTCGATGCCCTGCTGCGCCAGCAGCGTCTGTATTTGCTGGCGCAAGGGCAGGTAGCCGTAGGGCGTGCCGTAGTTGGCCAGCCCGGCGGCGGACTTGCGCGACAGCGCGGCCAGCGCGCGCCGCACACCGTCTATATGCAGCATCTCGGGCGGGATCCAGCCGCAGCCCGCGTTCAGCAGCGTGCGGTCGTCCTCGTACACGTGCTTGAGCAGCCACAGCGAGTCCACCGAGGTGCGGCCCAGGAAGGGCTTGCGCCGCGTGGCCGCCGAGCGCTCGACCTCGGCCACGTAGTAGCCGCTGGCGCGCCGCGCTTCCACGTGGCCTTCGGCCACGAGGCGCTGGTAGGCGTTGGTGATGGTCATGGTGCTCACGCCGCAGTCGCCGGCGAGCGTGCGCACCGACGGCAGCTTGTCGCCGGGCTTCATGGCGCTGGAGGCGATTTGCGCAAGCAGCGCGTCGTAGACCTGGCGCACCAGGGGGGTGGGCAGTGAAGGGTTGACAGTGATCACGGCAAGGCGTGCACGCTTCGTGTGCACGAAAAAGCCCCAACACGGGGACGAACACAGGGAAAAGGAGCGACTGTTCTACTACAGAAGAAGTGAACTGTATATATGCATTTGACCTGACAGATGTCTCAATCGAGACCTCGCCGCCGCAAGCCCCCACAGGTGCCCGGCATCGCGCTCCCCGTTCCATCTTTCAGGAAATCACATGCAACCGCAGCTCTTCTCGCCTTCGTCTGCCCACCCGGTGGGCACCTTGTCGCGCCGCCTTGCCCGATGGGGCGCCGCCGCGATGCTGGCCGGTGCAGTCATGGCGCCCGCGATGGCGCAGACCACCACGCTCAAGATCATTCCGAGCAGCAACATCACCGTGCTCGACCCGATCTGGACCACGGCCTACGTGACGCGCAACTTCGGCTACATGGTGTACGACACCCTGTTCGCCACCGACCTCGAAGGCCACATCAAGCCGCAGATGGTCGACAAATGGAAGGTGTCGCCCGACAACAAGACCTGGACCTTCACGCTGCGCGACGGCCTGGAGTTCCATGACGGCAAGCCGGTCACCAGCGAGGACGTGGTCGCGTCCATCAAGCGCTGGGCCAGCCGCGACACCTTCGGCGCGCAGCTCTCCAAGGTGACCGAGCGCTACGAAACGCCCGACGCCAAGACCTTCTCCATCGTGCTGAAGGAGCCCTTCGGCCTGGTGCTCGAAGCGCTGGGCAAGCCTTCGTCGAACGTGCCGTTCATCATGCCCAAGCGCATCGCCGACACCTCGGGCGACACGCAGATCAAGGAGTCGATCGGCTCCGGCCCCTACGTGTTCAAGGCCGACGAGTTCCGCCCCGGCGAGCGCGTGGTGTTCACCAAGAACATGCGCTACAAGCCGCGCGCCGAGGCGCCCTCGGGCACGGCCGGCGGCAAGAACGTGTACGTGGACCGCGTGGAGTGGCTCATCATCCGCGACGCGCAGACGCAGATGAATGCGCTGCTCAACGGCGAGGCCGACATCCTGGAGCAGCCCGCTTTCGAGCAGTACGCCACGCTGCGCACCAACCCCGACATCAAGCTGGTCGACGCGCAACCTGCGGGCAACCAGTTCATCCTGCGCTTCAACTTCCTGCAGCCGCCGTTCAACAACGAGAAGGTGCGCCGCGCCGCCTTGCTGGCGCTGGGCCAGGAAGCCTTCCTGCGCACCCAGGTCGGCACGCCCGGCCTCACGCGCTACTGCAAGAGCATGTTCCCCTGCGGCACGCTGTTCGAGTCGGAGCAGACGGGTGACTACACCGGCGTGGCCAACCCGCAGAAGGCCAAGGCATTGCTCGAAGAGGCCGGCTACAAGGGCGAGCCCGTGGTGCTGATGCGCCCGACCGACAACCCGACCATCGGCAAGCTGCCGCTGGTGGCCAAGCAGCAGCTGGAGCAGGCCGGCTTCAAGGTCGACATGCAGTCGATGGACTGGTCCACGCTGGTGGCGCGGCGCGCGAAGAAGGACGCGCCCTCGGCCGGCGGCTGGAGCGCGTTCATGACCTCGTGGACGGCATCCGACATCCTGAACCCGATCACCATGGCCATGATGAACGCCACCGGCGACAAGGGCTGGTTCGGCTGGCAGACCGACGCCAGGCTGGAAGAAATCAAGGTCCAGTTCGCCCAGGCCAAGACCGACGCCGAGAAGAAGAAGCTCGCGCAGGCCGCCCAGTTGCGCGCCTTCGAGACGGCCACGCACGTGCCCGTGGGCCAGTACAACCAGCCCGCCGCGCTGCGCAAGAACGTGAGCGGCCTGGTGCCGGCCGGCGCGCAGGTGTACTGGAACATCAAGAAGCAATAAGAAGAAAAACAGAAGAAAGAAGAGCGCCCCTCCATGCTGACCTTCCTCGGCAAGCGCCTGCTCGCTACCCTTCCCGTGCTGCTGGTCGTGGCGGTGGCGATCTTCATGATCGTGCGCCTCACGCCCGGCGACCCGGCCGCCGTCATCGGCGGCAACAGCGCCACCAACGAAGACCTGGACCGCATCCGCGTGCAGCTCGGCCTGACCAAGCCGCTGTGGGAGCAGTTCGCGATCTGGGGCAACGGCGTGCTGCACGGCGACCTGGGCTTCTCGTTCTTCCTGAACAAGCCGGTGCTGGAGCTCATCGGCCAGCGCATGGAGCCCACGCTCTCGCTGGCCGGCGGCACGCTGCTGCTGGCGGTGGCCATTGCGCTGCCGCTGGGCACGCTGGCCGCGTGGCGCATGGGCGGCTGGCTCGACAAGGCCGTCATGGCCTTCTCGGTGGCCGGCTTCTCGGTGCCGGTGTTCGTGGTCGGCTATGTGCTGATCTACCTGCTGGCGATGAAGCTGCAGTGGTTTCCGGTGCAGGGCTACCGGCGCATCGGCGACGGCGTGGGGCCGTGGCTGAACCAGCTGGTGCTGCCGTGCCTCACGCTGGCCATCACCTACGTGGCGCTGCTGTCGCGCGTGACGCGTGCCGCGGTGAGCGAGGCGCTGACCGAGGACTTCATTCGCACCGCGCGCGCCAAGGGCATCACCGAGCTCGAAGTGCTCAAGCACCATGCGCTGCGCAACGCGGCGGTGCCGGTGGTCACGGTGATCGGCGTGAGCGCGGCGCTGCTGCTGGGCGGCGTGGTGGTCACCGAGACGGTGTTCGCCATTCCGGGCCTGGGCCAGCTCACGGTCGACGCGGTGCTCAACCGCGACTTTCCCGTGCTGCAGGGCGTGGTGCTGTTCTTTGCCGTGGTGTATGTCGCCGTCAACCTGCTGGTCGACGTGAGCTACCTGTTCCTGGACCCCCGCATCCGCTACTGATCATGAGCACCCTGAAAAGACTCTGGCGCAACGCCGCCGTGCGTGGCGGCGTCATCGTGCTGTTCGCGCTGGCGCTGCTGGGCGTGTTCGCGCCCTGGCTCGGCACCTTCGATCCTTCGGTGATGGACGCGAGCTTCATCTCGGTGGGCGCGGGCACCGCGGGCCAGGTGACGCTGCCCGACGGCGCGCAGTTCGCCCACACCTTCTGGATGGGCAGCGACAGCGTGGGGCGCGACGTGTGGAGCCGCGTGCTGTACGGCACCCGCATCTCGATGGCGGTGGGCCTGTTCACCGCCTTCGTCGCCATCGCCTTCGGCTGCCTGCTGGGCATGCTGGCGGGTTACTTTCGCGCGGTCGACGCCGTGCTGATGCGCGTGATGGACGGCGTGATGGCCATTCCCGCCGTGCTGCTGGCGATCACGCTGGTGGCGGTGCTCGGCGCCAGCCTGCCCACGGTGATCCTGGCCATCGCGGTGCCCGAGGTGCCGCGCGTGACGCGCCTGGTACGCGCGCTGGTGATGAGCCTGCGCGACGAGCCCTTCGTGGAAGCGGCCCGCGCGCTGGCCACGCCCGACGCGACCATTCTGTGGCGCGACATCCTGCCCAACGCGCTGGCGCCGCTGATCGTGCAGGGCACCTTCATCGCGGCCTCGGCCGTGCTGACCGAGGCCATCCTGAGCTTCCTGGGGCTGGGCCTGCCGTCGGACGTGCCGACCTGGGGAAACATCATGGCCGAAGGGCGCGTGCAGTTCTCGCAGAGCCCGGGCAACGTGTTGTTCCCGGCGCTGTTCCTGGTGCCGACGGTGCTCGCCATCAACATGCTGGGGGACGGCCTGCGCGACGTGCTCGACCCCAAGTTCTCCAAACGCGTGTGAGGCGCAGATTTTCATGACCGTCATGACCGAATCGAATCCAGGCGCCGCCATCCTCGAAGTGCGCGGCCTGCAGGTCGCGCTGCCTTCCGACGCCGACCGACCGCACGCCATCGAACGGCTCGACCTGCGCATCGACGCCGGGCGCACGCTGTGCATCGTGGGCGAGTCGGGCTCGGGCAAATCCGTGCTGGCCACCACCGTGATGGGCCTGCTGGCCAAGGGGCTGGTGTTGAAGGCCGGCGACGTGATGCTGTCCGGCGAGAAGCTGGTCGACAACGGCCGCTTCACCTCCGACAAGCGGCTGCGCCAGTTGCGCGGCACCGGCATGGGCATGGTGTTCCAGGAGCCGATGACGGCGCTGAACCCGGTGCTCACCTGCGGCGAGCAGGTCGACGAACTGCTGCGCACGCACACGCCGTGGGGCGCGGCGGAGCGCAAGGCGCACATCATCGCCATCTTCGAGCGCGTGCGGCTGCCCGACCCGGCGCGCATCCATGCGAGCTACCCGCACCAGCTCTCGGGCGGGCAGCGCCAGCGCATCGTGATCGCGATGGCCATCATCCTGAAGCCGCGCCTGCTGATCTGCGACGAGCCGACCACCGCGCTGGACGTGACCACGCAGGCCGAGATACTGAAGCTCATCGCCGAGCTGCAGGCCGAGCAGGGCAGTGCGGTGCTCTTCATCACCCACGACATGGGCGTGGTGGCGGAGATTGCCGACGACGTGATGGTGATGCACCGCGGCGCGCTGGTGGAGCAGGGCCCGTGCGCGCAGGTGCTGCGCCAGCCGCGCGAGGCCTACACCCGCATGCTGCTCGATGCCGTGCCCGGCATGACGCCGCCGCCCGCGCGCGCACTGCCCGGCGGCAAGCCGCTCTTGACCGGCACGGCCGTCGGCAAGATCTACACGCGGCGCGACTGGATCGGCCGCGCGAAGCACAACACCGCGCTGCAGGACGCCAGCGTGGCCGTGCACCGCGGCGAAACCGTGGGCGTGGTGGGCGAGTCGGGCTCGGGCAAGTCGACCTTCGCGCGCTGCATGATCCGGCTGATTGCGCCCAGCGCGGGCAGCATCCTGTGGGGCGACGCCGAGGTGCACGACCTGCCCGAAGGCCGGCTGCGGCCGCTGCGCTCGCGGGTGCAGGTGGTGTTCCAGGACCCGAACCGCTCGCTGAACCCGCGGCGCACCGTGGGCTCGTCGATGGTCGAGGGCGCGATGAACTTCGGCCTGAGCAAGCTGCATGCGCGCCAGACCGCCGAGGAGCTGATGGACCGCATCCAGCTGCCGCGCACCGCGCTCGACCGCTATCCGCACCAGTTCTCGGGCGGCCAGCGCCAGCGCCTGGCCATTGCCCGCGCCATCGCCTGCCAGCCTCAGGTGCTGGTGGCCGACGAGGCCGTGTCGGCGCTCGACGTGTCCGTGCAGGCGCAGATTCTGGACCTGCTGCGCGAGATCCAGCGCGACCTGGGGCTGGGCATTCTGTTCATCACGCACGACCTGCGCGTGGCGGCGCAGCTCTGCGACCGCGTCATCGTGATGAGCCAGGGCCGCATCGTGGAGCAGGGGCCCACGGGGCAGGTGTTCAACGCACCGGCCAACGACTACACGCGGCGGCTGCTGGCGGCCGCGCCGCGTGCGGAACTCGCGAGCGCGCAGTGAGCGTGTGGGGCGCCTGGCGCGCAGCCCTTCGCGACCCGGTGTGGCGCGGCGCCTTTGCCGAAGGGCGCCGCGACATCGCGGGTGCGGCGCTCGGCACCATGGCCATGGGCCTGGTGGCCGGCGTGGCCATGGCCAAGAGCGGCGTCGGGCTGGGCGTGATCCTGGCGATGTCGCTGCTGGTGTTCGCCAGCGCCTCGCAGCTGGCCTGCCTGCCGCTCATTGCGGCCGGCGCGCCGCTGTGGGTGATCGTGGCCACGGCCTGTGTGCTGAACCTGCGCTTCGTGGTGTTCAGCGTGAACTGGCGGCGCTACTTCGGGCGGCACCGCCGGCTGTCGCGCGTGCTGCTGTCTTACCTGGCGGGCGACCCGGTGTATGCGCAGTTCGTGCACCGGCATCCGCAGCCCTCGGCTGACGGTCGCGCCACGGCGCGCCAGCAGGGCTACTTCCTGGGGCTGGCGCTGACCAACTGGGCGGCGTGGCACATCGCGTCGCTGGCGGGCATCTTCCTGGCCGACGCGATTCCTGCGGCCTGGGGCCTGCGCTTCATCGGCGTGCTCGCCTTGCTGGCGCTGGCCTTGCCGATGCTCACCGACCGCGCGGTGCGCTGCTCGGCGCTGGCCGCGGGCACGGTGGCGCTGGCGACGGCCTCGCTGCCGATGGGGCTCAACGTGGTCGCGGCCATCGCCACCGCCTTCGTGGCCGGCACCTGGGCCGACCGGCGCTGGAGCTCGCGCTGATGCACATGGGGCACATGGGGCACATCGGGCACCTGGGGCACGACGCGTACGTGTGGCTGGCCGTGGGCGCGCTGGTGGTGGTGACGGTGCTCACGCGCAGCTTCTTCCTGCTGCCCGACAGCGAGCCGAAGCTGCCCGGCTGGCTGTGGCGCGGGCTGCGCCATGCGCCGGTGGCGGCGCTGCTTGCGATGGTGGTGCCCGACGTGTTCCTGAGCAACGGGCGCCTGCTGTCCGACTGGCACGACGCCCGGCTCTTTGCAGTGGGCGCCGCATTGGCCTACTACCTGGTCCGGCGAAACGATGTGGCCGGGACGATCCTGGTCGGCACGGGTACGCTGATGCTCTTGCGGCTCGGCTTCGGCTGGCCCTGACACGAACACTTTGGCGATTACTTTTTTTCAAGCGAATGGAGAACACGAGATGACGCTGGCAATGAGCTGGGACGAATGGGCCGCGCACGACGGCATCGGGCTGGCCGAACGCGTGCGCAAGGGCGACGTGACGGCGGCCGAACTGGCGGCGCAGGCCGCGGCCGGTATCGCGAAGGTCAACCCGCAGCTGGACGCTGTGGTCGAGGTGTTCGACGACGTGGTCGCCGACCCGCTGAAGGACGGCATGGACCCCGAGGGCGTGTTCGCCGGCCTGCCGTACCTCATGAAGGACCTGGGCCCGACGCTGAAGGGCCGGCTGCAGGAGTTCGGCTCGATGATCATGCAGGGCAACCGTCCGGCCGCCGACAGCTTCCTCACGGAAAAGCTGCGCAAGGCCGGCCTGAACATCGTGGGCCGCAGCACCACGCCCGAGTTCGGCGTGTGCAGCTCGGTGGAAAACGCACTGCACGTCACGCGCAATCCGTGGGACGTCGAATACACCACCTGCGGCTCGTCGGCCGGCACGGCCGCAGCCGTGGCGGCGGGCGTGCTGCCGCTGTCGCATGCCACCGACGGCGGCGGCTCCATCCGCATTCCGGCGGGCGTGAACGGCAACATCGGCCTGAAGGTGTCGCGCGGCGTGTTCTCGCTGGCGCCGGGGCTGTCCGACCTGTCGGGGCTGGTGTCCATCCAGGGCTGCCACAGCCGCACCGTGCGCGACACGGCCGCCTTCGTCGACCGCTGCCGCGGCGGTGCGCCGGGCGAGTTCATGCCGTTCTGGTCGCCGGCCGAGCCGTACAGCGAACTCATCAAGAAAGACCCGGGCCGCCTGCGCATTGCGCTGTCGCACGAATGGGGCGACTTCCGCGCCACGCCGCACTTCGTGGCCGAACTGGAGCGCACGGGCAAGTTCCTGGAAGGGTTGGGGCACCACGTGGAGTGGGTGCTGCCCGAGGTGGACTTTCAAACGGCCTTCGCCGCGCAGACCACCTGCTACATCAGCAACTTCGCGCAGGTCATCGACGGCCACCTGCACCGCCTGGGGCTGGAGCGCCCGCCGGCCGAGCTGCTGGAGCCGATCAACATCAAGATCTGGGAAGCCGGGCTGAACACCTCGTACACCGAGCGCTCGAAGATGCAGGCGGTGTTCAACACCACCTCGCGCGCCTTCGGCAACTTCTTCCAGGGCTGGGACATCATCCTCACGCCGATCACCGCGCTGCCCACGCCCAAGGTCGGCACCAGCGAGTACCTCACCACCAGCACGAACCCCTCGGTCTACGACTGGTTCGCCAACCTGTGGCAAAACTTCGCGTACACGCCGCTGTCCAACTTGTGCGGGCTGCCGGGCATCTCGCTGCCGATGGCCGCGCAGGAGAACGGGCTGCCGCTGGGCATCCAGGCGCAGGCGGCACAGGCGAACGACGGATTGCTGCTGCAGCTGGCCGCGCAGATCGAGCGGGCGCTGGGCGGCAAGTGGAATGCGGGCGAACGGCCCGGGGTGCACGTCACCAAGGTGTGACAGGGGGGGCGGCGGACAGGGGCGGCTGACAGGGGCGGCGGCGTGGCCGCCGTGGCCGCCGCGGCTCAGAGCAGGTTGCGCAGCGCCGCCTCGATGGCCGCGGCGGTGGCCAGCGGCTTTTCCATCGGGAACAGGTGGGTGCCGTCCATCATGGTGATGCGGCCCTTGGTGACCTGCTCGGTCATCGCCATGCCCACGCGCTTCATCTCGGCCGACTGCCGCCCGCCGATGAAGGCGGCCTTGCACTTGAGCGGGTGCGCGCGCAGCAACGCGCCCAGGTTGTGGGGCAGGGTGTTGTAGATGGCGGTTTCCACGTCGCGGTCGAAGCTGAGCTCGCGGCCTTCGTCACCGCCCTTGTCGCCGTCGAAGGTGCCGTGGTCGATGTAGTCGTGCAGCACCTGCTCGTCCCACTTCGCAAAGGCCTTCTTGCTGCGGAAATGCGCGAACACCGCCTCGCGGTGCTCCCAGCTGTTGCGGCGCTTGCGGCTGATGGCGCCGGGCGAAATGCTCTTCATGAGCGGCGTGCGCTTGACCACGTGGAGCGTGTTCGCGCGCCAGCCGCCGAGGATCGGCGAGTCGACCAGCACCACGCCGCGCGCCAGTTCGGGGTGGCGTGCCGCGCACATCAGGCTCAGGAAGCCGCCGAGCGAATGGCCGACCAGGAACACCGGGCCGCCCGCACGCTCGGCGCGCACCCTGGCGAAGTCGGCCAGCTGCTGCACCAGGTGCGGCCAGTTGTCGGTGACGGGGTACTTCGGGTCGTGCCCGAGTTTCTCGATGGCGTCGACCTCGAAGCCGCGGTTGCGCAGGCTGTCTAGGACGACGCGGTAGGTGCTGGCGGGGAAGCTGTTGCCGTGCGAAAAAACGACGGGTGGCACGGGGTTCAGATGAGCTTTTCGTCGGGGGTCGAGATTTTCCGCAGCGCGCTGTGGCGGGCCGCGGGCATCTTCAGCGGATGCTCGGTATGGCTGTCGTCCCACACCGGGTCCTCGATGCTGTCGAACACCTCGCGCAGCTTCTGGCCCCAGCTGTTGTGCATCATGCGGTAGTAGGGGTTGTCGGCGTCGATGCAGATCACGCGGTCGGTCTCGAGCTTGTTGGCCTCGTACACCACCAGGTCCAGCGGCAGGCCGACCGACAGGTTCGACTTCATGGTCGAGTCCATTGACACCAGCGCGCACTTGGCGGCCTCGTCCAGCGGGGTCTCGGGGGTGAGCACGCGGTCGAGCACGGGCTTGCCGTACTTCGATTCGCCGACCTGGAAGTAGGGCGTTTCGGTGGTGGCTTCGATGAAGTTGCCGGCCGCGTAGACCAGGAACAGGCGCATGCCCTCGCCCTTGACCTGCCCGCCGAAGATGAAGGACACGTTGAAATCGAGCCCCGCATGCTTGAGCGCCTCGGCGTCGCGGTCGTACACATGGCGCACCGCCGAGCCCAGCACGCGGGCGGCGTCGAACATGCTCTTGGCGTTCCAGATGGTGATGGGCTCGCCCGGCGTGCCGTCTTCGCGGGTTTCGCGCAGCTCCTCGATCTGCAGGATTTCGCGCACCGACTGCGAAATGCTGAGGTTGCCCGAGGACAGCAGCACCATCACGCGGTCGCCCGGCTGTTCGTAGACGATCATCTTGCGGAAGGTGCTGATGTGGTCCACGCCCGCATTGGTGCGCGAGTCGGACAGGAACACCAGGCCGGCGTTGAGTTTGATGCCTACGCAATAAGTCATGAGTTCGTCTCGCATGAACAGTGCCCGGTCAGGCGGCATCCTGTTCGCGTTGGTTCAATTTTTGAAGGGCGTACAAGGCGTCGAGTGCCTCGCGCGGGCTCATGGTGTCGGGGTCGAGCGCAGCCAGGGCGGATTCTACGGCGCTGGCCAGGGGCGTCTCGGCCACCGGGGGCGGTGCGAACAGGTCGACCTGTGCACGCGTTTGTGCATGCTGCGATTCAAGGGCTTCCAGCGCCTGCCGGGCGTGGTTGACCACCGCCGCGGGCATGCCCGCGAGCCGCGCCACCTGGATCCCGTAGCTCTTGCTGGCCGGGCCGGGCTGCATCTCGTGCAAGAACACGATGTCGCGGCCTGCTTCGGTGGCGCTCACGTGCATGTTCACCGCACCGTGGTGCGTGGCCGGGAACTCGGTCAGCTCGAAGTAGTGGGTGGCGAACAGCGTGAAGGCCTTGCTGCGGTCGTGCAGCTGCGCCGCAATGCCCGCGGCCAGCGCCAGACCGTCGAAAGTGCTGGTGCCGCGGCCGATTTCGTCCATCAGCACCAGCGACTGCGCCGTGGCGCTGTGCAATATCTGCGCGGCCTCGGTCATCTCGAGCATGAAGGTCGACTGCGCATTGGCCAGGTCGTCCGCCGCGCCGATGCGGGTGTGAATGGCGTCGATCGGCCCCAGCCGGCAGGCCGCCGCAGGCACGTGCGAGCCGATGGAGGCCAGCAGCACGATGATCGCCACCTGCCGCATGTAGGTCGATTTACCGCCCATGTTGGGGCCGGTGATGACCTGCATGCGCTGCTGAGGGCCCAGTTGCGTGTCGTTGGCGATGAAGCCGCCCGACGACTTTTCGGCCAGCCGGGCTTCCACCACCGGATGGCGGCCCTGCTGGATCTCGATGCAGGGGTGCGACACGAAGACCGGCGCGCGCCAGTGCAGCGTGTGCGAGCGCTCGGCCAGCGCACACAGCGCGTCGAGCGAGGCGATGCCGGCGGCCAGTTGCGTGAGCGCGGGCACCGAGGGCTGCAGCGCGTCGAGCAGCTGTTCGTAGAGCCACTTCTCGCGGGCCAGCGCACGGTCTTGCGCGCTCAGGGCCTTGTCCTCGAAGGCTTTCAGCTCGGGCGTGATGAAGCGCTCGGCGTTCTTCAGCGTCTGGCGGCGGCGGTAGTTGTCGGGCACCTTCGACAGCGCGCTTTGCGTGACCTCGATGTAGAAGCCGTGCACCCGGTTGAACTGCACCCGCAGGTTGCTGATGCCGGTGCGCTCGCGCTCGCTCACTTCGAGCTTGAGCAAGAAGTCGTCGCAGTTGTCGCTGATGGCGCGCAGCTCGTCGAGCTCGGCGTCGTGGCCGGTGGCGATCACGCCGCCGTCGCGTACCAGCGCCGACGGGTCGGGCTTGATGGCGCTCACCAGCAGGTCGGCGCAGCCGGGCGGCGGCGCGAGCCGTTCGGCGATGCGGGCGAGCAGCGGCGCGGCCGCGGGAAGGATCGGCGCCAGCTGCTCGGCCTTGGCGAGCGCCAGGCGCAGCGCCAGCAGTTCGCGCGGGCGCACCTGCCGCAGCGCGATGCGCGCCGCGATGCGTTCCACGTCGCTGGTGTTCTTCAGTTGCTCGCGCAGCGTGCGCCAGGGCGCGGCCGTGCCGTTCAGCACCGTGGACTGCAGCGCGCCGATGGCTTCGAGCCGGGCCTGCGCCTCGCTGCGGTCGCGGCGCGGCGACAGCAGCCAGCGCTTCACGAGGCGGCTGCCCATGCCCGTCATGCAGGTGTCGAGCAGCGAGAACATGGTGGGCGAGTCTTCGCCGCGCAGCGTCTGCACCAGCTCGAGGTTGCGCCGCGTGGTGGGCGGCAGCTCGATCAGGTCGCCGTCGCGCTCCACCGACAGGCGCTGCACGTGCGACAGCGCCCGGCCCTGCGTGTGCTCGGCGTAGCCCAGCAGCGCGGCGGCCGCGGCATGCGCGTTGGTGAGCGATTCGGCATTCCACGCGGCCAGGCTGTTGCTGCCCATCTGCTCGCTGAGCTTGCGTTCGCCCAGGCCGCCGTCGAACTGCCACGCCGGGCGGATCGACAGCGTGAAGGGCGTGGCGCTGCGCGCGGCCTTCAGGCGCTGCTCGAAGGCGGGGGTGACCTCGGCGCTGTAGAGCAGCTCGCTGGGCGCGATGCGCGCGATCCAGGTTTCGAGCGCATCGGCCGGGCACTCGGCCAGTCGCAGTTCGGCGCCCGTCACGCTGAGCCAGGCCAGCCCGCAGAAATTGCGCGTGCCGGCGTGCACCGCGAGCAGCAGCGATTCGCTCTTGTCGCTGAGCAGTTCGGCGTCGGTCAGTGTGCCGGGCGTGACCACCCGCATCACCTTGCGCTCGACCGGCCCCTTGCTCGCGCCGACTTCGCCCACCTGCTCGCAGATGGCGACCGATTCGCCCAGCTTGATGAGCCGCGCGAGGTAGGTGTCGACCGCATGGAAGGGCACGCCGCACATCACGACCGGCTGGCCGGCCGACTGGCCGCGCTGGGTGAGGGTGATGTCGAGCAGGCGCGCGGCCTTTTCGGCGTCGGCCCAGAACAGCTCGTAGAAGTCGCCCATCCGGTAGAACAGCAGGGTGTCCGGGTGGTCGGCCTTGAGGCCGAGGTACTGCGCCATCATGGGCGTGTGCCCGGAAAAGTCGCTGGTCGTGGGGGAGGGTTGGGCAGTCGTCGTTTTCACTCGGGCGATTATCGGGGACGGTCGGGCGGCTCGGCCGATGACCGGCCTGCCGAGCACGCCGGTCATTTCGACCGGGCCTGTCGACGCGCATCCACCGCTCTAAAATCCGCCGGCGCGACCCCCGCGTGAAGAACAAGGCGCCCATGGCCCAGCTGAACGAATCCAAAGGCCCTGAAGCGGTCGCCACCGCGTTGCCAGACAGCGCCACCGTCTCCGCCGAACTTGCCGCGCTGTACCTGTGCATGCCGCCGGCCCAGCTCGCGGACCTGCGCAAGTCGAAGCGGCCCGACGGGCGCGCGGGCAACAGCGCCAGCGTGATCCGGCCCGTGGAAGGCGGCGCGGCCGGGGCACACCAGCCGGTGCGCTACCAGCTCGGCGCCTTGCGCGACTTTGCGAAGGCGAACGCCGCACCCTCCGCCTTCGACACCGCGTCGAACGCCGGCATGCAGGGCTGGGCGTCCGCCAAGCTGCCTTTCTTCGCCGAGCTCGAGCCGCGCGTGAAGCGGGGCCGTCGCGTGATCATCGGCGGCGCCTGGGACCGTGCGGACCCCCTGCGCGAGAAGCGCTTCATGGACCTGGCGCAGGGCCGCATCCGCTTCACGTCGCTCACCTGCTTCGAAGCCGCGACCAGCCTGTGGGCCGACACGGCAAGCCACGCCGCGCTGGCCGACAGGGGCCTGGCCCTGCTCCGGAGCGAGACGCAGGCCATAGAGGCGGCGTTGTCGGACACCGGCGCGCTGGCAGCCAGGTCGAGCGCCGACGCGGCGAGCTGACCCCGCCTGCAGGCATTTCCCCAACCCCTGTGAATTTCTCGGAGCCCCCATGCTGATCAACTGCGTGGCCTATGAAAACGGCGCCAAGCTCGCCGACATTTCGGTCGATGACATCAGCGACTACATCAGCCGGCCGGGTTGCTTCGTGTGGGTGGCGCTGAGCGACGCTTCCGACGAAGAACTGGAAGAGATGCAGAAGGAATTCAACCTGCATCCGCTGGCGGTCGAGGACGCCCACCACGGCCACCAGCGCCCGAAGGTGGAGGAATACGGCGACTCGCTCTTCGTGGTCATGCACCTGGTGGAGCCCTCGGCCGAGGGCGAGCACTGCACCAACGTGGGCGAGGTCGACGTGTTCGTCGGCACGAACTACGTGCTGTCGGTGCGCAACCGCAGCAAGCAAGGCTTCCTGGGCGTGCGCGAGCGCTGCGAGCGCGAGCCCGACCTGCTGCGCAACGGCGCGGGCTTCGTGCTGTATGCGCTGATGGACGCGGTGGTCGACCGCTACTTTCCGGTGATCGACGCGCTCGAGGTGGAGCTGGAAGCCATCGAGCAGCAGATCTTCGGCCAGGGCGGCGTGGCGCGCGACAAGATCAAGCAGCTGTACGACCTGAAGCGGCGCAGCATGATCCTCAAGCGCGCGGTGGCGCCGCTGCTGGAGGCGGCCGGCAAGATGCACGGCGGGCGGGTGCCCCAGATCTGCATGAGTTCGCAGGAATACTTTCGCGACGTGGGCGATCACCTGGGGCGCATCAACGGCTCCATCGACGCGATGCGCGACACCATCGGCACGGCGATCCAGGTGAACCTGTCGATGGTGACCATCGAGGAGAGCGAGGTCACCAAGCGGCTCGCGGCCTGGGCCAGCATCTTCGCGGTGTGCACCGCGTTCGCCGGCATCTGGGGCATGAACTTCGAGAACATGCCGGAGCTGAAATTCCACTACGGCTACCCGGTGGCGCTGGGCCTGATCGTCGCCACCTGCGGCTATCTCTATTACCGGTTCAGGCGCGCCGGCTGGCTTTGACAACGGCCGCCCCGCCGGTCTGTTGCTAATGCCAAACTAATAAACATGTAGATAATCCAGTCCCTTATGAAAAGGGACTTCACCCAGCGTTTCGGCTTTCTCGTCAAGAGCGTCGGCAAGCTCTACATCGAAGAGTTCGACCGCCTGGCGCGCGAACGCATCGGCCTCACCAGCGCGCAGTGCCGCCTGCTCGGCGCGCTGGCCATGCACGGCGACCCGGACGAGGTCGAGCCGCTGTCGCAGGCCGAATTGGCGCAGCGGCTCGACCTGACGCCCATGGCCGTGGCCGGGCTGTGCGACCGCATGGCCGCGGCCGGCTGGATCCGCCGCGAGCCCAGTGCCACCGACCGCCGCGTCAACAAGATCCACCTGGAGCCCAGCGCCGAGAACGCGCTCGACGCCGCGCTGAGCATCAGCGACGGGCTCAATGCGCGCGTGATGTCGGTGCTGACGCAGGCCGAACGGCTTCAGTTGCTGAGCCTGCTGAGCCGGGTGCAGGGCAGCCTCGTGGACATCATCGGGGGAGCTCAGAAGCCATGAGCGTCGCGCCCGGAACCACCGTGCCGCACAAGGGGATGATCACCATCTCGATCATGCTGGCGACCATCATGCAGGCGCTGGACACCACCATCGCCAACGTTGCGCTGCCGCACATGCAGGGCAGCCTGCAGGCCTCGCAGGACCAGATCACCTGGGTGCTCACCTCGTACATCGTGGCCTCGGCCATCGCGCTGCCGCTCACGGGGTGGCTGTGCGGCCACTGGGGACGGCGGCGCGTGTTCATCATCTCGGTCATCGGCTTCACGGTGGCCTCGGCGCTGTGCGGGCTGGCGACCTCGCTGGTCGGTATCGTGGCCGCGCGCCTGCTGCAGGGCGTGTTCGGCGCGGCGCTGGTGCCGCTGTCGCAGGCGGTGCTGCTGGACATCAACCCGCGCGAGAAGGTGGGCCAGGCCATGGCCATCTGGGGCGCGGGCATCATGGTCGGGCCCATCCTCGGGCCGCTGCTGGGTGGCTGGCTCACCGAGAACTTCGACTGGCGCTGGGTGTTCTTCATCAACCTGCCGGTGGGCATCTTCGCGTTCTGGGGCATTGCGCGCTATCTGCCCGAGAGCCGGCCGCAGGGCGAGAAGCTCGACATCTTCGGCTTCGTCACGCTGAGCCTGGCCATCGGCATGCTGCAGCTCTTTCTGGACCGCGGCGAGCAGCTCGACTGGTTCGACTCGTGGGAAATCAAGCTCGAGGCCGCCGCCGCGCTGGTGGCCTTCGGCTTCTTCGTGGTCCACACCTGGACGGTGCAGGGCGTGTCGTTCTTCGACCGCGATTTGCTGAAAGACCGCAACTTCGTCACCGGCCTGCTGTTCGCGTTCATCGTCGGCATGATCCTGTTCGCGACCATGGCGCTGCTGCCCAACTTCCTGCAGGGGCTGATGGGCTACCCGGTGATCTACACCGGGGAGGTGACCGCGCCGCGGGGCGTGGGCACGATGATCGCGATGATCATCGTGGGGCGGCTGGTGCAGCGCATCGACGTGCGCGCGATCATGGCGGTGGGCTTCGGGCTCACGGCGTTCTCGCTCTACCAGATGACGCGGCTCACGCTGCAGATGGACAGCTCGCTGATCGTCGTCTCGGGTTTCATCCAGGGCCTGGGCATCGGCTTCACCTTCGTGCCGCTGTCGACCGCCACCTTCGCCACGCTGGCGCCGCGCCTGCGCAACCAGGGCACGCCCATCTTCAGCCTGCTGCGCAACATCGGCAGCAGCGTGGGCATCTCGATCGTGCAGGCGCTGCTGACCGAAGGCTCGAGCAAGGCGCACGCGCAGATTGCCGCGACCGTGGCGCCGGGCAACCCGGCGCTGGCGACGCTGCCGCAGATCATGTCGCCCGACACGATGGCCGGACTGGCGTTGATCAACGCCGAGGTGACGCGGCAGGGCGCGCTCATCGGCTACCTGGACGACTTCGGGATCATGATGGTGATCACGGTGCTGGCGATTCCGCTGCTGCTGCTGATCAGGAGCCCGCGGCGGAATGCGGCGGCGTCGGGGCCGGCGGAAGTGCCGCACTGAGTTTGCATGTCTCCCTCCCCCTTTGGGGGAGGGCAGGGGTGGGGGCACGACGGCCTATGCGTCACCAGCGGCCTGTAGACGGCCGCTTGCCCCCTTCCCAGCCTTCCCCCAGAGGGGGAA
>NNBU01000598.1_pt1 | contig 17767 bp, 17 predicted proteins | sample 1173781 | NCBI WGS metagenome assembly NNBU01 (sample SAMN07173937, study PRJNA388173) | plant metagenome | biome: Plant school; feature: Soil; material: Symbiotic tissue of Blasia pusilla L.; isolation source: symbiotic tissue sample KVJ2 | host: Blasia pusilla | place: Norway: Troms, Kvaloya...
CGCCCAGGCGCTGCGCGCCACCCACCAGCGGCTGAGCGACAAGCTCGACCACAGCAGCTTCGGGCGGCCGGTGCAGCTCGATTCCGTGGAAACGGCCGACGGCCTGCAGGGCGACGTCTACGCGGTGGTCGACCATCCGCTCTCGGAGATCAGCGCCACGCTCAAGGGCTCGGCCCATTGGTGCGACGTGCTCACCCTGCACATCAACAACCGGCGCTGCGTCGCGGCCGGCGCACCGCAGGGGCGCGAAGCGCTCACGCTCTACGTGGTGCGGCGCTATGACAAGCCGCTCGACCAGGCCTTCGAGCTGCCCTTCGTCTACCGCGTGGCCAGCGCGACGCCCGAGCACCTGTCGGTCGAGTTGACGGCCGAGAGCGGGCCGCTGGGCACCAGCAACTACCACGTGACGCTGGAGGCCATTGCGCTCGACGAACGCAAGAGCTTCCTGCACTTCAGCTACAGCTACGACCACAACACCATGGTGCGGCTGGGCACCATGGCCTACCTGGCGACCTTCGGCAGCGACAAGGTGGGCTTCACCGTGCTGGGCAAGACGCCCGAAGGGCAGCCCGACTACATCCGCGGCCTGCGCGGGCTGGTGGAACGCAATGCGATGCGCTACTTCCTGACGCTGGACGCCTACCTTGCGGCGCCTGGGCCGGGGGCGGAGCAGCTCGACCGTCGGCAGCGGCGCTGGTTCGCCGGGGCCGAGCAGTACCCGCGGCAGTTGCACGAGGTCGACCTCGACACCTACCTCGCGCTCAAGCGCGAAGACCGGCAGCGCGACGGCGCGCCTAAATGAGCGGACCAAGTGAGCGGGCCGGCGGGCTTGATCAGTCGGCCAGCGTGAGCAGCGGCACGTCGCGCTCGCGGCCCATGGCGTCGAGTTCGGCCCGCGTGCGGCCTGCCAGCCATGCAGCCAGCGCCTCGTGGGTGGCCGGCGCCATCATGTCGCGCGATGCGATCTGCGCCGCTTCGCAGAGCCTGGCCGCGAAATGCGGCTCCAGCGCGGCCACGGCGACGCGGCCGTCGGCGCAGGGGTACACGCGGTAACCCGCGTGCGCGCCGCCGACCGCGCCCGAAGGCTGCGTCAGGCCCCAGGTGCGGGGCAGGGCGAGCCAGTCGGCCGAGGCGTTCAACGCCACTTCGAGGTACACGCCGCCCGCCTTGCGTGACTGCAGCAGCATGGCCTTGAGCACCGCCTCGCTCGCGAGCAGCGCACCGCCCATGTCGGCGTAGAGCGTCGGCGGCAGCTCGGTGCCGGTGACGAGCCCGCTTTCCGCGAGGTAGGTCAGGTCGTGCCCCGGCTCCTCGGCACGCTCACCCGGCGCCCCGACGATGGCCACCTGCGAGAGCGACGGGTGGCGTGCGTGCAGCGTGGCCCAGTCAAGCTGGAGCTTGTCGAGCGCGGAGGGGCGGAACGAGGTGAGCAGCACGTCGGTCTTCGCGAGTTCGGCGTGCAGCTGCTGCTGGCCGGCTTCGCTCTTCAAATCCACGGCGCGGATCTCGACGCCCTCGTGCAGCGCGGCATAGGCGGGCCGGTTGTACAGCCCCATCGGGTCGCCGCCCGGGGGCTCCAGCTTGAGGCAGGTGGCGCCCATCGCGCGGCAGCGCAGCAGCGCGGCGGGTCCGGGCAGGTTGAGCGCGAGGCTCACGATGCGCACGCCTTCGAGCGGCGCGGCAGGGGCGTTCACGGCATCGACGACGTTGACGGAACTGGCGGGGCTGGCGGAACTCGGCATCGGTCTTGTCTCCAGGGAACTTGTTTCACACATTCTCACCCGGGGCGCCTGCACCCGAAGTCCCGCAAGGAGCCACTTCCCGCAAGCCGCCGTGCCGTCCCGCGCGTAGCATCCGCTGGTGGCAGCCACATCCACCTTGCCGCTGCCTCAACGAACAGGAGACAGACATGTTTGAAGCTTCCCTCATGAGCGGCCAGCGCATCCTGGTGACCGGCGGGGGCACCGGCCTCGGCCGGGCCATGGCCGAGCGCTTCCTGAGCCTGGGCGCCGACGTGGCCATCTGCGGGCGGCGCCAGGCGGTCTGCGAGGAAACGGCGGCCGAATGGCGCCAGCAGTTCCCGGACCGGCGCATCGACACCTTCGGCGTGGACATCCGCATTGCGCAGAGCGTGGACGAGATGGTCGATAGCCTGTTCAAGAGCGGCGGCCTCACGGGGCTCGTCAACAACGCGGCGGGCAACTTCGTCTCGCCCACCGAGAACCTCTCGCCGCGCGCCTTCGATGCCGTCGCCAACATCGTCTTCCACGGCAGCTTCTACGTGACGCAGGCCGTGGGCAAGCGATGGGTGGCGCAGGCCAAGGCGGGCGAGTGGAAGAGCGGCGACGCCCACCGCAGCGTCATGAGCATCATCACGACCTGGGTCGACAACGGCAGCCCCTACGTGGTGCCCTCGGCCATGAGCAAGGCCGGCATCGACGTGATGACCAAGTCGCTCGCGGTCGAATGGGCGCGGCACGGCATCCGGCTGAACGCCGTGGGCCCCGGCGAGATTCCCACCGAAGGCATGAGCAAGCGCCTGAACCCCGGCGAAGAGCCCGGTGCGCGCAGCAAGCTGCACAACCCGATGGCGCGCACCGGCCGCATGAGCGAGCTGCAGAACCTCGCGGCCTTCCTGATGGCGCCGGGCCAGTGCGACTGGCTCACGGGCCAGAGCATCATGATGGACGGCGGCAATGCGCTGGCCACCGGCGGCAACTTCTACGAACTGCGCCAGTGGAGCGACGCCGACTGGCTGGCCGCGCGCGAACGCATCGAGGCGCAGAACCAGAAGGACAAGGCCCAGCGTTGATCTGCGGGGCTCGCTGCCTACTTCTTCGGCGACATCGCCGGCCGGGCCGCGTGCACCGTGACGTGCTTGTTCACCGGGCTCGATAACACCAGCGAGGTGGTCACCGCACCATCGACCGCCAGCGCGTCCACCACGCGCTCCAGGTCGGCCGGCTCGGCGATCGCGCAGCGCACGATGAAGCAGTCTGCGCCCGTCACGCGGTCGGCGCTCAGCACCTCAGGCATGGCCTCGAACAGCTTCAGGTACCTGGCGATGCCTGCATGCGTGGTCTCGATGCGGATGATGGCCTGCAGCCCCACGCCCAGCGCACGCAGATTGACGCGCGCGCCGTAGCCCTCGATCACGCCGGCCTCCTCGAGCTTGCGCACGCGCTCGCTCATGGCCGGCTGCGACAGGCCGATGCGCTTGCCGATGGCGGCCAGGCTCTGGCGCGCGTCGGTCTGCAGCGCTTCGAGGATCAGCCTGTCTTTCTTGTCGATGTTCATGGGGGCGAAGTCGAAGGGTGTAGCGGCCGATGCCTGATCGGTTTGCGGCCGCGATTTTCGATGGATTGCGCTTCTGCGCGCGCGGCACGCCCGGTATCGTGGTTCTCATTTTTCCAGGAGAACCCATGCAACTCGTCGGCATGCTCGACTCACCCTACGTGCGGCGCGCCGCCATCTCGCTGCGCCTGCTCGGCGTGCCTTTCGTGCACAGGCCGGTCTCGGTCTTCAGCACCTTCGAGCAGTTCCGCGACATCAACCCGGTGGTGAAGGCGCCCACGCTGGTGTGCGACGACGGCACCGTGCTGATGGACTCCACGCTGATCATCGATCACGCCCAGGCGCTGAGCGGGCGCAGCCTGATGCCCGCCGACCCCGCCCGACGGCTGCGTGACCTGCGCCTCACGGGGCTCGCGCTCGCGGCCTGCGAGAAGACCGTGCAGATCGTCTACGAGCACCAGCTGCGGCCGGCCGAGAAGCTGCACCAGCCGTGGGTCGACCGCGTGCGCAGCCAATTGATGGCCGCGTATTCGGCGCTCGAAACGGAGGTGGCCGCTTCGCCTCTGTCCGCCGAGGAAACGACGATGACGCAGGCCGGCGTGTCGAGCGCGGTGGCGTGGTCCTTCACGCAGTTGATGCTGCCCGAGCTCATCTCGCCCGGCGGTTTCCCCGCCTTGGCGGCGCATGCCGCGCAAGCGGAAAAGCTGCCCGTGTTCCTCGGCGCGCCGCAGGTCTGAACGACGAGGTTCAGTCCGCGATGTCCGCGCCGCGCTCGGCCAGCAGGCTGCGCAGCACGCCGCGGTGGCAGCGCGACTCGTGCTCGCAATAGCAGCCGACCGCCAGCGCCGTGCCGTGCGACAGCGCTGCCAGCAGGTCGAGGCTGCGGCTCGCGTCCGGTTCGGCCATCTCGGCCTTGAACTTGCGCACGAAGGCGTTCCATTGCGCGGGCGAACCGCTCGCCTGTGCCTCCTGTGCCTGCTTCATCGTCTCGACGGAGGGCGCCAGGTTCGGGAACCACACGTCGTACCAGTCCTGCGAAGCGAACTCGGTCTTCGGAACGCCGCGCGGCGGGCGGCGCACGGTGCCGACGCGCAAGCCTTCGCCGGGTGTGCGCGGTGTGCCCAGGCGGACGATGCGGATGCTCATGGGGTTGCTCCCTGGGATTCAGGTGCCGACGATGCCGCCGTCTCGCCGGCGGATCGCCAGCGTGGCCGAGCGCGGGCGCGTGCGGCCCGGCACGGTGCCGTCGGGCCACGCGCTGTTGTGGCCGCCGTCGCCGTCGTCGCGCGCCTCGCCCGGATGCTGGATGTTCACGAACAGCGTGCGCCGGTCGGGCGTGACCACGCAGCCCGTGATCTCGCAGCCGTTCGGCCCGGTCAGGAAGCGCTTGATGCGGCCGGACGCCGGGTCGGCGCACAGCATCTGGTTGTTGCCCAGCGCGGTGTAGGGCGGCTTGCCGATCAACTGGCCGCTCATGTCGGTCTGGATCCAGAGCAGGCCGCCGCGGTCGAAATGCAGGCCGTCGGGCGCGCCGAACATGTCGGCATCCGGCGAGGGATAGCGCGCGCCGCTGCCGGGCTGTGCCGGGTCGCCCGCGAGCGCGAAATGGTCCCAGGCGAAGGCGCTGCTCGCGGCGTCGCCGCCGTCTTCTCGCCAGCGCAGGATGCCGCCGAAGAAGTTGTCGGCACGCGGGTTGGCCGCGTCGGGGCCGGGCTTGCCGGCGTCGCCGCGCTGGGTGTTGTTGGTGAGCGTGACGTACACCTCGCCGGACTGCGGATGCACGGCAATCCATTCGGGCCGGTCCATCTTCGTGCCGCCGACGATGTCGCCGGCCAGCCGGGCGTGGATGAGCACCTCGGCCTGGTCGGCAAAGCCGTGCGCCGCGTCCAGCCCGTCGCGCCCGTGCCTGAGCTCCAGCCATTGGCCGCGCCCGCCCGCGTCGTAGCGCGCCACATGCAGCGTGCCCTCGTCGAGCAGGTGCCGGTTGGCGGCGCGCGCGGCGGCGTCGGTGCCGGGGCGCACCTTGTCGCGGCTAACGAACTTGTAGATGTATTCGAAGCGCGAGTCGTCGCCCATGTAGACCACCAGGCGGCCGTCCTTCGCGACGGTGCAGGTGGCGCTTTCCTGCCGCTTGCGGCCCAGCGCGGTGCGCTTGACGGGCGTGGCGGTCGCGTCGAACGGATCGATCTCGACCACCCAGCCGAAGCGGTGCGCCTCGTTCGGGTGACGGCTCAGGTCGAAGCGCTCGTCGAAGCGCCAGTACTCGACCCATTGCGCGCCCGGCACCGTGCCGTAGCGGCGCTGCGCGGGCGTCATGGCCTGCGCGGCTTCCTTGGGGCCGCCGAAGTAGCCGTGAAAGTTCTCCTCGCAGGTCAGGTAGGTGCCCCACGGCGTGACGCCCATCGCGCAGTTGGCGAAGGTGCCGAGCACCGCGTCGCCCGCCGGGTTGGCGGCGGTGCGCATCAGCGGCGTGCCGGCGGCCGGGCCGGCGATGCGCATCGGCGTGCGGCCGTGCACGCGGCGCGCGAAGGGCGAGGGCAGCACCTGCTGCCAGCCCTGCGCGGTGCGCCGGATCTCGATCACCGAGACGCCCATGGCGTGCAGCGACTTGCGCACCTTGTCGGCGGTCCAGCCCGCGGCACCCGCCGTGCCCTTCACGCCATCGGTGTGCAGCAGCTGCTCGTCGGTGTATTCGTGGTTCATCACGAGCAGGCCGCGTTCGCCGAGCGCATCGAGCGCGAAGAAGTGCATGCCGTCGTGGTGCATGCCGGCCTGCACCGCCTGGTCGTCGGCGCTGTTGCCGGCATCGGGCGCGAAGGCCGGCATCTGGCCCGCCACGCCGGTGGGCGTGCCCCAGGGGTAGAGCAGCTGCCATTCGTACTCGGGCGGTATCGCAATGCCGTCGCGCAGCGAGGCGGGCACGCCGGTGAAGCCGAGCACGCCGCCAGGCGCGGCCTGCGCCGGCGGCAGCGATGTGGCGCAGCCCTGTCCGAACAGCGCCACCACCGCGGCGACCGAACCCGATTGAAGAAGAAACTGGCGGCGGTCCAATGGCATGGCGAGGTGTTCAGGGTGTTGTGCAGGCGACAGCCGCCATCATCGCGCAGCGCCGCACGGCGCGATACTGGCGCAAGAACCGCCCCAGGAGACACCGAATGAACGACCGCATCGCAACGACCCGCCACGCCGACGGCGTGGTGCAACTGCAGCTCGCCCGCGACGACAAGATGAACGCGCTCGACCCCGCGATGTTCGACGCGCTGATCGAGGCCGGGCAGGCGCTGTGCAGCGACAGCACGGTGCGGGCGGTGGTGATTTCGGGCCGCGGCAAGGCCTTTTGCGCGGGGCTGGACATGGCCTCGTTCCAGCGCATGCAGGAAGGTGCCGGCGCCGACGTGCTTGGCGAGGGGGCCGCGGGGGCCGACCTGCTGGTGCGCACCCACGGCATCTCCAATGCGGCCCAGCAGGTGGCGATGGTCTGGCGCGACGTGCCGGTGCCCGTGATTGCGGCGGTGCATGGCGTGGCCTTCGGCGGCGGCCTGCAGGTGGCGCTGGGCGCGGACATCCGCATCGTGGCGCCCGACACCAGGCTCTCGGTCATGGAAATCAAGTGGGGCCTGGTGCCCGACATGGCCGGCATGGTGCTCATGCGCGAGCTGGCCCGCAGCGACGTGGTGCGCGAGCTCACCTACACCGGGCGCATCTTCTCGGGCGAGGAGGCCCTGCGCATCGGCTTCGCCACCCGCGTGGCGGCCGACCCGCTGGCCGAGGCGCTGCAAATGGCGCACGACATTGCGCAGAAGAGCCCCGACGCCATTCGCGCGGGCAAGCGGCTGCTGAACGGCAGCGCGTCGCAGAGCGCGGCGCAACTGCTGCTGGCCGAGTCGCTCGAGCAGAAGGCGCTGATCGGCAGCCCGAACCAGGTCGAGGCCGTGAAAGCCAACATCGAACGCCGCGCGCCAAAGTTCACCGACCCGCACTGACGCTTGCCCGCCGCCTTGTGTTGCGGCGCACCGACGTTGTCGGGTAATCCTGCAGTCTGCCGGGGCCGGTCTTCGCGCAATCTCGCGGCCCCTCTGTGTCTTTCCCCTTCAAGGCAAAGCCGTGCCGGTCTTCCCGCGCGCGCACGCTTTTTCACGCCATTGCAACGTTCTGCAGCAACGGCAGTGCCTTTACGCGTCAATATGTAAGAATAAAGTAGTTGTTTTATGGGGAAAACGAGGGAATTCGGAGACAATTTGTGTGCACAAGGTCACGTCTTGTCCCCCAGCGACCGTTGGAGGATGGCCCCTGATGCCGCGCTCATCAACAATTGGATGCTTTAGTTTCGCGACAGCGATCCTGCATGTCGATCACTACGTTTTTTTGCAACCTCAGCGTGCCCATCCTGGTGGGCGAGGATCGCTACAAGTACGTCCCCATCGTCGGGGTCTTTCGCAGCATTCCGTTCGACCAGGTCGACGAGTGGGTGATGGACGCCGATGGGGCGCCGCGCAGCGACCGCGAACTGGCGGCCGAAGTACTTGTCGAGATCCGCAAGCCGGCCCTCGCGAGCGGACGCACCTCGCCGCACGCTTTCGAAGTGGCGGACATCCTGCAACTCGACCGCGCCGCGGCGATTGTGGTGTCCACCTTCCTGGCCGCATTGCCGCGCGTCTGAACGCGCAGGCCGCGCTCAGTCGCACCTGAACAGCACACCACGGCCCGGCGTCTGCGGCGCGTCGGCCTGCTCGAGGAAGCGGATCGGGTTGCCGTCCTTGCGGCAATAGGCCTCGGCCTCGGGCTGGCTGCCCGCGCGAAGGATGCCGTCGTACAGCCGCACCACCCCCGTCACGGGCGTGGAGCAGGCGGCCAGGGCCACGGAAACAAGGGCAAGCAACAGCAGGCGCATGAAAGGGTCCAGTCGGAAGACCGGAGACTTTAAGCGCTGCGCCGCCCCGCGCTTCAGGACGCGATCGCGCCCACCGCCCAGTAGAAGGTCGGCCTTGCGCCGTTCAGCAGGTGGTCGCCGACCACGCGGCCCTTGTAGATGGTCGGGTTGTGCGAGGCCAGCGTGCGCGCATTGCGCCAGTGCCGGTCGAGCCGCCGGTCTTCCTGCAGCGCCGAGGCGCCGCCGATGTCGAACAGCCGCGTGCCCGCCTGCAGCACGGCATCGACGATGCCGGCCTGCGCCTTGGCCGTGTTCAGTTCCACTTCGAACAACAGGCTTTCCGGAACCGTCTCGCCGCGCGCGCGGTAGCGGTCGATCTCGCCGAGTCCGCGCGCCACCGCCTGCACGGTGGACGCCGCAATGAACGCCGTGCTGGCGAGCTGCCCGATGACCTGCTGCACCAGCGGATCTTCGCGCGGCGTGCTGCCGCTGCCGTGGGTGTAGACGCGCTTGCGCGGCTGCACGAAGGCCACCGCGTCGCGCACGATGGCGCGCGCAATGCCCGCCAGCGTGGCCAGGTGCGTGAGCTGGAAATGCGCGGTCATCGGCGTGGGCTGGTCTCGCACGTAGAGCAGCACGTTCTCGGGCTTCACGCGCACGTTGCGAAAGCGCGTGGTGCCCGAGGCCGTCAGCCGCTGGCCGAAGCCGCGCCAGTCGTCCACGCGCTCCACGCCCAGCGCCTCGGCCGGCACCAGCGCAATCACGCGGTCGCTGCTGCCGTCGGCGTTCAGCCGCTGGGCCGACACCGCGATCCAGTCGGCGTACAGCGTGCCGGTGCTGTAGTACTTGTCGCCGTCGAGCAGCCATGCATCGCCGTTGCCATCTTCATTGGGCTTGAGCGTGGTCTGCATGGTGCCGATGGCGCCGTCGCCGAGCTCCGTGGTGGCGTTGCCGAACACCACGCCTTCGGCGGCCAGGCGCATCCACGGGCCGTGCAGGGCGGGGTCGATTTCCGCCAGCAGCCGCTCGATGAAGCCGAAGTGCGCGCGCAGGATCTGCGGCAGGTTGGAGTCGGCCTCGCCGAGTTCGATCAGCAGGTCGTACAGCTGCTCGACCGACGCGCCGATGCCGCCGTGCTCCAGCGGCACGCGCAGCGCGCCGAAGCGCTCGGCATTGAGCCAGGCCACGGGCTCGTAGGCCAGCTCGCGATCGATTTCACGTTGCGCCGCGCCCTCGGCGATGCGCTGGAAGACGGGGCGGAAGCGCTCGGCGAGTTGTTGCGAGCCGGGCGCGTGCGCGCTGGCGACGTGCGCTGCGGGGCGCGTCGTTTCTTGAATGGATTCCATGGGGACGGGGCGGCAATGACGCGCGCCCGGAAAGAGGGGAGACAGGCGAGCGACTGTCCCCCGCACCGCGGCTTTTGTGAAATACGCTTTTCGCGTTTTCTTATGCCGTGCGCGATGACTAGCGTTTGCCGCGCGCGTCCACCGGCCAGATGCCCACCAGCGTGCCGCCATCGACCACGTGGTACGTGTCGTGCAGGTTCACCGTCGGGTCGCAGTGCGGCGTGACGAACTCCACGCGCGCGCCCAGCGCGGGACGCGCGCCTGCCGGCACCATCAGCTTGCCGTGCTCATCGCCGAAGAAGGCATAGCGGGTCGATGCATCGACGCCCCGTGCCACCAGCGGCGCACCGCTGTCGGTCGAGAAGCACTTGGTGCCCGCGTCGACCGTGACCCAGTCGGCCGCGTTGGTGCTGACCACCGCCGCCTGCACGAACAGCGACACCTCGAAGGGCGAGGCCTGCCCGGCATCGGCGAGCACCTGCGTGTATTCGGCGTCCATGAACACATAGGAGCCGGCCTGCAGTTCGGTGAATGCGTTCTCCTGCGAATCGAGGTCGTGCGTGCCGGTGCCCGCACCGGTGACGATCTCGAATTGCAGGCCCTGGCGCCTGGCCGCCGCGACGATGCCGGCCACGGTTTCGCGCAGGGCGGCCGCCGCGGCGCTGCGCTCGGCGCGCGCCACGATGTGCTGCAGGTTGCCGGCATACGACTGCAGGCCGCGCAGCCGCAGGCGCGGTTCGGCGGCCACCAGCGCCGCGAGTTCGAGCACCTTCGCCTGCGTGGCGGCGCCGGTGCGGTTGTAGCCGGCGCCGTAGTCCACCAGCACGTCCAGCGGGTGCGTGAGGCCGCTTGCGGCCTGGGCCAGGTCGGCCAGGTTGCGCGGGTTGTCGACCACCACCATCACGTCGCCGGGACGCGCGCGCTGCGCCAGCTTGATGAGCCGCGCGATCTTGCTCGGCGTGACAGCCGGCGAGGTGATCAGCACGCCCGGAATGCCGCCCTCGACCATCACCTCCGCCTCGCCCAGCGTGACGCAGCTCACGCCGACGGCGCCGGCCGCCACCTGGCGGCGCGCAATTTCGACCGACTTGTGCGTCTTCACGTGCGGGCGCAGGTTGACGCCGCGTGCCTTGGCGAAGGCGGCCATGCGTTCGATGTTGCGCGTCATGGCGGGCAGGTCGACCAGCAGTGCGGGTGTGTCGAGCAGATGGCGGCCGCCGGGAACGCCGATCAGGGGCGCGTTGACTTGCAGGTCCTGGAACATCGAGGAAAAGCCTTTGTGGGAAGAGGGGGCCTGCGGTGCAGGCCGGGATTCGTTGGGAAATGATCGCATCGAACCTTCGGTGCGATGCCTCGTAGTTTCCCAAATGGCCGCACCGCAGTGCCGAGCCGGGGTGGCGCACCCTAACGGTCGGCGGGCGGGCTCGCCTTCAGCGCGGCCATCAGCAGCCGCCCGGTCGTCTGCAGGTGCTCGCCCATCAGCGCCTGCGCGGCCTGGATGTCGCGGTTGAGCACCGCGTCGAGCAGCGCCTGGTGTTCGGCGCCCACATCGCGCGATTCCTTGCCCAGCGGCGCCGACAGCTGCCGGTAGCGCTCGCTCTGCTGGTAGAGCATCTGGTGCATGCGCAGCAGCCAGCTGTTCGGGCAGCCCGACACCAGCGCGTTGTGAAAGTCGGCGTGGCTGCTGGTCCATTCGGCGCTCAGCACCGTGGGCATGGCCGCGTCGCGCTCGGCCTGCCGCGACAGCCGGTGGTGCGCCGACACCACGCTGCCTTCCCAGGCCAGGTCGCCGTGGCGGATGGCTTCGGCCAGGCAGAGCTTCTCGATCTCGATGCGCGCGTTCACCAGCTCTTCGAGGTCTTCGGGCGAAATCGGGCTCACCCGGTAGCCGCGCGCGGGCTCCGACACCACCAGCGCCTCGGCCTCCAGCATGGCCAGCCCTTCGCGCACCGCGCCCGCGCTCACGTCCAGCTCCTCGGCCAGCGCGGCGATGTTGAGCTTGGAGCCCGGCAGCAGCCGCCCGCCCACGATGGCCGTGCGCAGCTCGGCAAAGACCTGGCGCGTCTGGCCCAGGCCCTTCGTTTTCTCGTTCATTGCACTCCCGTCACACCGCGAAAAACGGTCGATGTTACTTGTTAACCCTAATGATGGATAAACAGCCAAACAATAGACTAACAACAAAATAATATATTGTTTGTCCGAACATGGACAGCCGAACGGAGACACCACCCATGGCCGAGATCCAGCTTCGCACCCAGAAAAGCCCGCACCGCGCGGCGCTGCACAGCGTTCATTCGCTCGATGCCTTCGTCTTCACCGTGCCCGACCTCGACGAAGCCGCGCGCTTCTACGAGGCCTTCGGGCTGGAGCCCAGGCGGGAGGGCGGCCGGCTCGACCTGTACACGGCCGGCCATCCCCACGCCTGGGGTTCGCTCTTCCAGGCGAGTGGCGTGAAGAAGCTGCAGTACCTGCGCTTTGCCTGCTTCGCGGAAGACTTCGACGCCATTGCCGCGCGCATCGAGCGGCTGGGCGTGCCGCGCTGCTCGCCGCATGTGCTGGGCGACGCGCGCGGCCTGTGGGTGCTGCATCCGGAGGGCTATGCGGTGCAGCTGGTCGTGGCCGCCAAGAGCGCGCCCGACGCAGGCAGCGAGCCCGTGGTGGCGCCGCGCCCGCCGGTCGGCACCGGGGCCTCGCCGAACCGTGCGCGCATTCCCAAGGTGCATCCGCGCCGGCTCTCGCACATCCTGCTGTTCAGCGCCAAGGTGCCCGAAGCGGTACGCTTCTTCGAAGAGGCCCTGGGCCTGCGCGTGACCGACCGCTCGGGCGACCTCATCGTCTTCATGCACGGCGCGCACGGCAGCGACCACCACCTGATCGCCATGGCGCATTCGAACGGCCCGGGCCTGCACCACCTGAGCTGGGACGTCGCCAACATCGACGAGGTCGGGCGCGGCATGGAGCAGATGTACGCCGCCGGCCACGTGCGCGGCTGGGGCGTGGGGCGGCACGTGCTCGGGTCGAACTACTTCCACTACGTGCGCGACCCGTGGGGCAGCTATTCGGAGTACTCCTGCGACATGGACTTCGTGCCCGGCGACTTCGACTGGCCCCACGCCGACCACCCGCCCGAAGACTCCTTCTACGCCTGGGGCCCCAAGGTGCCCGAGGACTTCGTCACCAACTACGAGGTCGAGGCGCCCACGACCTGAGCACCCTGGCCACCGCTTCTTTTTTCGTTCGAACAACCCCGCCTGACAAGGAATTTTCCATGCGTCTTCTCGCCTTCAACCACCACGGCAAGCCGGCCCTCGGCCTGCGCCTCGACAAGGAAGTCGTCAACCTCACGGCCGAAGGCCTGCCCGCCACGCTGGACGAACTGCTGCGCGGCGGCCCCGAGGCCATGGCCGCCGCGAAGAAGGCCGGCGAAGCCGCGCGCACGCGCCTGCCGCTGTCCGACATCGACTGGCTGGCGCCGGTGCAGTCGCCTTCCAAGGCCATTGCGGTGGGCCTCAACTACATCGACCACGCCGCCGAAAGCAAGTTCGACCCGCCGACCTATCCGGTGCTGTTCCATCGCTTTCCGTCGTCGTGGGTGGGCCACAAGCAGCCGATCGTTCGGCCGCATGTGTCCACGCAGTTCGACTACGAGGGCGAACTGCTGGTGGTCATCGGCAAGGCCGGGCGCTACATCAAGAAGGGCGACGCGCTGAACCACGTGGCGGGCTACTCGGTGTTCAACGACGGCTCCATCCGCGACTACCAGTTCAAGTCCGCGCAATGGATGATGGGCAAGAACTTCGACCGCTCGGGCTCCTTCGGCCCCGAGTTCGTCACCGCCGACGAACTGCCCACGGGCGCCACCGGCCTGAAGCTGCAGACGCGCCTGAACGGAACGGTGCTGCAGGACGCCAACACGCGCGACATGATCTTCGACGTGGCCACGCTGGTGTCGGTGTGCTCCGAGCCCTTCGCGCTGCAGCCGGGCGACATCATCATCGCCGGCACCCCCTCGGGCGTGGGCCTGGCGCGCAAGCCGCAGGTCTTCATGAAGGCGGGCGATGTGTGCGAGGTGGAGATCGAAGGCGTGGGCCTGCTCTCCAACCCGGTCGTCGACGGCGACTGACGCGCGGCTGTTTCCACGCCGCGCAGACAACAACTATTCCGGAGACAAAAAATGAGCATCGATCGTCGTTCCTTCGTCGCAGCTGTCGGTGCCCTGGGCACCGGCGCGCTCTTCAGCGGCAGCGCCGCCGCGCAGCAGCCTGCGGGCAAGCCCATTCGCGTGGGTGGCACGCTGGCGCTCACCGGGCCGCTCTCGGCCACGGGCCTGGTGCACAAGCTCACGGGAGAAATCTACGTGGAGTCGCTCAACCAGCGCGGCGGCCTGCTGGGCCGGCCGGTGGAGTGGGTGCTGAAGGACGACCAGTCCAAGCCCGACCTCGCGCGCACGCTGTACGAGCAACTGGTGACGGCCGACAAGGTCGACCTGCTCATCGGCCCGTATGCCACGGGCGCCATTCTCTCGGCCATGGGCGTGGCCCAGCGCTACAACAAGACGCTGGTGCACCACACCTTCGGCATTCCCAGCCTGGCCAAGTACGACCAGCAGTTTCCGGCGTGGTCGCTCGGCCCCGACCCCGAGAAGACGATGCCCGCCATGGTGTTCGACGCGCTGGCCACGTCGCCCAAACCGCCGAAGACCATCGCCATCGTCACCAGCAAGTTCCCCTCGGTGCACTTCGTGGCGCAGGGCGCGCGCGAGGTGGCCCGGCAGCGCGGGCTGAAGGAAGTGCTGTTCCTGGAGTGGGACTTCGGCAACCGCGACTTCGGCCCCATTGCGGGCCGGCTGAAGGAGGCCAACCCCGACTTCATCTGGAACGGCGCCATCGGCCTCGAAGGCAACCAGTTGCTCGATGCGATGAAGAAGATCGACTACGCGCCCCTGCATCACTTCTATCACGTGCCCGCGCCCGCGCCGATGCTCAAGGCGCCCGAGGCCAACGGCGCGCTGGCCACCACCATCTTCGAAGACCATCCGCCCTTCACCGACAACCCGACGGCCGCCGCGTTCGTGAAGCTCTACCGCGAGCGCGCGGCCAAGGCCGCCATGCCCGACACGGCGGTGGAGACGCAGGCCGCCGCCTCGTTCTCGGCCTGGCAGATCATCGAGGCCGCCGTGGTCGCGACGCAGGGCCTGGACGACAAGGTCATGGCCACCTGGCTGCGCGCCAACAAGGTCGACACCATCCAGGGCAAGCTGCGCTTCAACGAGCGCGGCAACTTCGGCGACGACCTCGGCAAGGTGAAGCAGGTGCAGAACGGCAAGTGGGTGGTGGTGTGGCCCAGGGAGTGGGCCGCCCCCGGTGCGAAGCTGCAGACGCGCGGAGTGACCGGCTGATGAGCTTTCCCAGTGCCACGCTGCTGGCCCAGTCCATCCTGGCGGGCCTGTTCACCGGGGCGCTCTACGGCCTGCTGGGGCTCGGCCTCAGCCTGTCGTGGGGCATGCTGCGGCAGATCAACCTGGCGCACTTCGCGCTCGCCTTCCTGGGCGCCTATCTCACGTACGAACTGTCGAGCCACCGCGGCGTCGATCCGCTGCTCACGCTGGTGGTCATCGTGCCGCTGTTCTTCGTGCTGGGCGTGGCGCTGCACTGGGTGCTCACGCGCTTTCGGGTGAGCCCCTTCAACTCGCTGCTGGTCACCTTCGGCATCACCGTGATCATCGAGGCGCTGCTGCAGTGGACCTGGACGGCCGACTACCGCAAGCTGGAGTCGAGCTACGCGGAGCACAAGCTGCAGATCGGCACGCTGTACCTGCCGGTGCCCGAACTCATCACGCTGGGGCTGGGCGTGGGCATCTCGCTGGCGGTGTGGCTCGCGCTGCGCCGCACCGACCTGGGCAAGGCGATGCGCGCGGCGGCCGAAGACGCGCCCATTGCCGCGGCCTTCGGCGTGAACCAGCACGCGCTGGCGCTCATGCTCTCGGGCCTGAACGCGGCGCTCGCTGGCGTGGCGGGCGTGTGCATTGCGCTGGCGTACACGCTGTCGCCCTCGCAGATCTATGCATGGATCGGCGTGGTGTTCGCGGCCGTGATGCTGGGCGGCCTGGGCCGCCCGCTCGGGCCGCTGATTGCGGGCTGCATCATCGGCGTGACCGAGGCCGTGACCATGACCGTGACCGCACCCTCGTGGGCACCGCTGGTGTCGTTCTCGCTGCTGATGTTCGTGCTGCTGGTGCGGCCGGGGAGGGTGGCATGAAGCGCTCGTTCCTGCTGATTCTTGCGGCCGGCGCGGGGCTGGCCGTGGTGCCGTGGCTCGGGCTGCCGGCGTTCTACGAATCCATTCTCTACCTGGTGCTGCACTGGGTGGCGCTGGCCACCTCGTGGAACCTGCTGTCGGGCTACTCGGGGTACTTCTCGTTCGGGCATGGGGCGTTCTTCGGCATCGGCATGTACACCACGGCCACGCTGGCGACACGCTTCGACGTTCCCTTTCTCTGGACGCTGCCGGCCGCCGCCGTGGTGGCCGCACTGGTGGGCACGCTGCTGGGCGCGGTGGCCTTCCGCGTGCAGGCGGTGCGCGCCGAGCTGTTCTCGCTGCTCACGCTGGCCGCCACCTTCGTGGTGGCGACCATCATCCTGAACACGCCCATCGACGGCGGACCGGGCGTGTCCATGAGCGCGGTGGCGGTGCCGCAGCTCGGGCCGACCGCCTCGGGCACCTTCTACCTGCTGGCCCTGGGCGTGGCGGTGCTCACGGTGCTGGCCGCGCTGGCCGTGTACCACTCGCGCTTCGGCACGGGCCTGTTCGCCATCCATGACGACGAGGACGTGGCCGAGGTGATGGGCGTGCCCACCTACCGCTACAAGCTCGGGGCCTTCGCACTGTCGTGCGGGCTGGCGGGCGTGGTGGGCGGGGTGCACGCGCTGTTCATCTCGTACGTGACCACGGGCGACACCTTCACCATCGCGATGCCGCTCACCGTGGTGCTGATGGCGGTGCTCGGCGGCACGCGGCACTGGGCCGGGCCCATCGTCGGCGCGACGGCGATCACGCTGCTGCTCTACGCCTTCACGGGCGGCGACAGCGCGATCATCGGCAAGGGCCTGACGGGGCTGGTGCTGATCGTGGTGATTTTGTTCATGCCGCAAGGGCTGCTGGGGCAGGTGCTGAAGTGGTGGAGCGCAAGGCGGGGTGCGCCGGCCGCTTCGTCGGCGCCGGCCCTTTCGCCTGTTGCCGCCGAAGCCAGGAAGCCCGCCGTCGCCAACGGCGAGGTGCTGCTGCGTGCCGAAGGCGTGCGCAAGTCCTTCAAGGGCGTGCACGCGCTGCGCGGCGTGAGCCTGGAGGTGCGGCGCGGCGAGATCCTCGGGCTGCTCGGGCCCAACGGCTCGGGCAAGTCGACCTTCATCAATGTCGCGAGCGGCCACTACGCGGTGACGGCCGGGCTCATCGAGTTCGAGGGGCGGCGCATCTCGGGCCTGCCGGCGCACCGCATCGCCCAGGGCGGCATTGCGCGCACGTACCAGATCCCGCGGCCCTTCGCGCACCTCACGGTGCTGGAGAACGTGGCGCTGCCCGCGATGTTCGGCGCGGCCGCGCTCGACCGCCAGACGGCCGAGGCCGAGGCATGGCAGTGGCTGGCCTTCACCGGCCTCACCGAGCGCGCGCACGCCTTGCCGGCCGAGCTGAACCTGCACCAGCGCAAGTTCCTGGAGTTCGCACGCGCACTGGCCTCGCGCCCGCAGGTGCTGATGCTCGACGAGGTGCTGTCGGGCCTCACGCCGTCGGAAATCGACGAGGCCGTGGCGCTCATTCGCCGCATTCGCGACCAGGGCGCGACCATCGTCTTCGTCGAGCACGTCATGCGCGCGGTGATGGCGCTGTGCGACCGCATCGTGGTGTTCAACCGCGGCGAGGTGCTGGCCGAAGGCGCGCCGCACGACGTGATGCAGCGCCCCGAGGTGGTGTCGGCCTACCTGGGGCAGGCGATGGCGCCAGACCCTGCCGCACCGGCGAGCGCGCCGCCCGCCACGGGCATCGAAAGGGAGCTGGCCCATGCTTGAACTCGAAGCCATCCGCGTCGCCTACGGGCAGGCGACCGCGCTGTGGGACGTGTCGCTGTCCATCGGCAAGGGCGAGCTGCTGTGCATCGTCGGGCCCAACAGCGCGGGCAAGAGCACTCTCATCAACGCGGTGGCCGGGCTGCACCGCATCAGCGCGGGTCGCATGCGCTTCGAGGGGCAGGACATCTCGCGCC